>Ga0172365_10003179_pt1 | contig 12219 bp, 9 predicted proteins | sample LakKivSesite48cm_FD_114535 | JGI IMG/M metagenome (GOLD analysis project Ga0172365, IMG submission 114535) | Sediment microbial communities from Lake Kivu, Rwanda - Sediment site 48cm | ecosystem: Environmental > Aquatic > Freshwater > Lake > Sediment | place: Rwanda: Western Province, Lake Kivu...
AATGACTGGACCATAGAAGGCATTTATATTTTCCCCATCCCGGATGATGCTGCCGTGTCAGGCTTCACCTTGTGGGTGGACGGGAAACCGGGGGAAGGGCAGGTGTTGGATGCCACCCAGGCACGCCAGACTTATGAGCAGATTGTGTCCAGCATGCGCGACCCGGCTTTGCTCGAATATGTTGGGCGTGGAGCTGTACAGGCGCGCATCTTCCCCATTGCCCCCCAGGAAGAACGCCGGATCGAGCTGGAGTATTCTCAAGCCCTGAGCGCGGATAATGGGCTGGTGCGCTACATATATCCGCTCAATACCGAGAAATTTTCAGCTTCTCCGATTGAATCTGTCACCGTGAATGTCGACATCCGGGCCAGCGCAGGCATCCGGGTGGTATATTCGCCCAGCCATGAGGTGGCAGTTAGCCGGGAGGGTGACCGCCATGTAGTGGCTGGATATGAGGCTGCCAATGTGCTCCCCGATACTGATTTTACCTTGTATTATTCCCTCGGCCAGAATGAAGCCTTCCACCTGCTCACTTTCCGCAACCCTGCCGACAGCTCGGACCCGGATGGTTTTTTCCTGGTGCTGCTTGCCCCACGCATCGGCACGATAGACCAGATTATCCCCAAAGACCTGATCCTGGTCCTAGACCGCTCGGGGAGCATGGAGGGGGAGAAGTTCCAGCAGGCACAGCAGGCAGCTGGTTATATCCTCGACCACCTCAACCAGCAAGACCGGTTCAACATCATATCTTTCAGCACGAACATCGAAATGTATGCCAGCAGGCCGCGTCCGGTTTCAGATGTGGTAGCAGCTCAATCGTGGTTAAATGGTCTGGCTGCCTCCGGCTCAACCGATATCAACCGCGCCCTGCTCGAAGCTGCTGCCATGGTGGATGCGGAGCGCCCCACCTACCTGATCTTCCTGACTGATGGACTCCCCACAGAAGGTGTGACGGATAGCCAATCCATCTTGGCTAATTTTGCCGCCAGCGCTCCTGATAATCTGCGCCTGTTTGCATTCGGTGTAGGTTATGATGTCGACACCATCCTGCTGGATAGCCTCTCGCAAGGGCAGCATGGGCGCAGCACCTACGTACAGCCCGGGATGAAATTGGATGAGATGCTATCTTCGTTCTATAACAGCATCAGCACGCCCGTTATGACCAACCTGAAATTAACCTTTGACGGTGTATCCACGTATGACATCTATCCTGACCCTCTGCCAGACCTGTTCGCAGGATCGCAGGTGATCCTGCTGGGGCGCTACCATGAGGGTGGCACGGCTGATATCCGCCTGGTCGGCGAGGTAAACGGCGAAACACAGGTGATCATGTTCACCAACCAGCAATTTGAGCAGCGATCGGAGATCGGTTCGATCCTTTCATCCATCCCCAGGTTGTGGGCGACGCGCAAAGTAGGCTATCTGTTGAACCAGATCCGGCTGCAGGGGGTCAATCAGGAGACTATAGACCAGATCGTGCGCCTGAGCATCCGCTATGGCATCGTCACCCCGTATACCTCTTATCTGGTCACCGAGCAAGCGCCATTGGGCCAGGCCGAGCAGGAGCGCCTTGCTAACGAAGCTTTTAGCAAGATGCTGGCTCAGCCCACAGCGGCTCCTTCAGGGCAAGCTGCGGTGCAATCCGCAGCCGATGCAGGGGCGTTGCAGGGGGCAGGCAGTGCACCGGTGGTCGAGGGCGAGGCTTCCAACATCGTAAAAGTGGTAGGATCACGTACCTTCGTGCTGTCCGAAGGGATGTGGATTGACACGGGATTTGACCCGGATACTATGCAGGCCACACCCGTCGAATTTCTCTCGCAAGATTACTTCAACCTGGTAGGCGCACATCCTGACCTGGGTGATGCTTTTGCCCTGGGAGAGCAAGTTATTGCTATATCGGGTGGGATTGCATACCAGGTGGTTTCCAGTGGAGCTGCAGTTCAGCCAACGGCTGCAACGCCCACTCCCTTCAGCCCAGTAAAGCCGACATCCAACCCCGTAAAACCTGCCACTGCCACCTCAATTCCCACCGAGGTGCCACCCAACCGGCCTTCAAGCGTATGCGGTGCGGGATTCATCCCCCTGCTCTTCGTCCCCATGCTGGTGCTGGCTATTAAAAAGTTAAAGTAAGGGGGTAAGATTCCATTAATCCCCGGCCTCATCCACCGGGGTGTTTTTTATCCTGAACAAGCTCATCCCTGCCGTAAAGAACTGAGATTGGCAACCAGTGTCATGATTGTGGGGTTATAATCCTGAGGGTACCTGGTTGGTCTTTCATCGCGACATTGAGGAGAAGTGCAGGATGGGAAAAAAGTCTTTTTTTATATTTAGTATCCTGGCGATCATGGCTCTACTCATCCAGGGTGGGGTCACCCAAAGCCAAGCGGCGGCCAACATCTATATTGAAGGAACCTTTCTGATCGTCTGGGGTGATGGCACCCCTGGTTCTGGAGACAGCCATAGTTATTATTTCCTCAGCACCAATGCTTACGGCGCTGTGCAGTTGGACGTCGGCGAGCAGGCATTAAGCGCAGCCGGCGGCTCATTGGGGCTCAATCATAAAATGGTCGTTGCGCACGGGCAGTGGCAGGAAGAGGGCAAATCCATGCTCGTGCAGGACCTCACCCTACTTGAAGGGCAGCCGTCCGGCCCGGATGGCGTTTATGGCCCTCAGCCCTGGGTATCCATTCTGTGCAAGTTTAAGGATATTGCTGATGAGCCTCAAAATTTGAATTTTTTCAAGGAAATGTACTCCCCTGAATATCCGGGTCTGGATCATTTCTGGCGGCAGAATTCTCACGACCTTGCCAACCTGGAGGGCTCGGATGCTTTCGGGTGGTATGTCTTGCCCGATAATCGAGAGGCTTATCTCCCAGGGGGAAACCTGGATTGGGATAAAGCCGCCAAGGATTGTACCGCAGCCGCAGAGCAGGATGTGTATTTTCCGCAATACGTGGGTATTAATTTAATGTTCAACGCCACCCTGGATTGCTGCGCCTGGGGTGGGGCGTGGTATCTATGCCTGGATGGCGTTTGCCAGGTATGGCGCATGACTTGGGAACCACCCTGGGGCTATGAAAATATCGGCGTCATTGCCCATGAAACCGGTCATGGCTTTGGCTTGCCCCATTCGGAGGGTAATTGTCAACAGACCTATGATAATCGCTGGGATGTGATGAGTGATGTGTGGAGCAATGGCTCAGATCCCTATTGGGGCACGATGGGCCAGCACACCATTTCTTATCATAAGGAGCTGGACGGGTGGATCAAGCCGGGGCAGTTTTACATCGCTGCGGCTGGTACTTTAAAAACGATTACACTGGAAAAGCTAGCCTTGCCCCAAACGTATAATTACCTGGGGGCGCAAATCCCGATCAACGATGACCCGGATCATTTTTACACCCTGGAAGTACGCCAACCCACCGATAACCCCATCGATTACGACAAATGGCTGCCAGGGTTTGCCGTAATCATCCATGATGTGGTACCCGACCGCGAAAAGCCCGCGGTAGTTGTCGACCTGGATGGCAACTGTAATACAGGGGATGCCGGTACCATGTACACGCCTGGAGAGGTATTCAACGACGCGGCCAATGGCATCTCGGTTTCGATCGATGCAGCCACCGATACAGGTTACATCGTCACGATCAACAATCGTTTCATCTTGATGGAGAATGTGGAGCTTACCGGCGCTGAGCAAGCGTATCTCGGCGAGAGCATTCCCTTTACCGCCACGGTCAGCCCGCCAGACTCCTCCCTGCCGATCACCTACACCTGGGAAGCGACCGGCTACCCGCCCACCCAGCATTCCGGGGATGCGATTGACACGATGAATTATGAATGGGGCGTGGAGGGCACAAAAATAATCACGGTAACCGCTTCCAACGTGGGAGGCAGCGTGGTGGATACCCATACGATCGACATCGTGAAGAAAGTGCCTATCGTTTCTCTAAGTGGTCCAGAGTATGCCAGTGTTGGCACACTCACATTATTCACAGCGATGGTGATTCCGGATAGTGTGGTGTTGCCCATCACCTATTCCTGGCAGGCAAGCGGGCAGCCACCAATCACCCACACGAATGGTCTGAGCGATACGATGGCCTACTCCTGGGACAGCCCGGGTACCCAGGTGATCACCGTCACCGCTGCCAATGTTGATGGGCAGACGGCAGACCAGCACTTTACCACCATCCTCGTGCCGCCTGCCAGCCTGTCAGTTATCGGCGCTGACAGGGGAAGCCTGCAAGAGATGCATACATTTACTGCTCAGGTCAATCCCATCACTGCAACCGTGCCGTTAACTTACGTGTGGACGGTGGACGAGCAGTTGTCCATCACACAAACGGCGGGAATTACCAACCAGGTGGTGATCAGCTGGGACCATCCTGGCATCCATACTTTAGCAGTGCAGGCAAGCAATGCGGCTGGCAGTGTGGCTGGAGATTGGACGATAGAAATTTACATTTACATCTTCTTGCCGATACAGGTGCGCAATTAAACTCAAACGGGCTGGGGGAATTCCAGCCCGTTTCTTAATACTAACGATCTCTATTAGAATCTGGCGAGTTGGCGTTAGCTTTCTGCAAAGCCAATGATTTGGTCGTGGTGATCAAGATCACCCCGGCGATGATCACCGCTGCCGAAATGATCTCGATGATTTCCAGAGGTTCGTGGAGCACCAGAGTACCCAACAGGATGGCCACCAGTGGGTTAACATAAGCATAGGTTGATACTGTGGCAGTAGGTGCATTGCGTAGCAGCCAGGTGTAGGCCACGAAGCCGATACCCGAACCAAATACAATCAGGTAAGCCAGTCCGATCCACGATTCAAGTGATACATGGGCCGGGTTGAAGCCGCGCCATTCACCCAGCAGGCTGCCAACGATAAATACTCCGGCACTGCCTGCCAGCATTTCCATCCCTGTCCCGAGCAAGGCTGAGCTGGGTAGCTGGGCCTGCCTGCTGAACAGCGAGCCGATCGACCAGGAAAGCGCTCCAGCAACCAGCACGGCGATGCCGATTGGATCCAGCGGTGGGCTGGTGATACGGGCCTGCCAGGGATCTGCTAGCAGTATTATGCCGATGAAACCCACCAGGACGCCCATCCACACCGGCAGGCTGGCACGTTTTCCACCTGGACGCAAGGCATCGAGCACCACCATCCATAGCGGGACCGTGGCGATGAAAAGTGAAGCAACGCCGGTGGGGATGCGCAGTTCGGCCCAAGATAATGCCCCATTACCGCCCATCAGCATTAACAGTCCGATAATCGATGCAGAGCTCCATTCCGTCCGTGTGGGCGCTGGATCGCCGCTCAGGCGCCGCCAAGTGTAAATGATGGTGCCAGAAACCAGGTAGCGCATTCCCACCATTAAGAATGGTGGGATAGTCTGGATGGGTAGGCGGATGCCCAGGTATGTTGAGCCCCATATGATATAGACTGCAATGAGCGCGATCCAGCTGCGCTTATTCATCAATCAATATAACTCCAGAATTTAGCTGCTTGTGGTTGCTTCCCGTGCCATTTCCCACCCTAACAGGGCGATTTTGCGAGCCTCTCCGTAGTGATAATTCCCGAATTCTCCCATGGCACTGATTACTCTGTGACATGGGATGATCACCGGCACAGGATTACGCGCCAGCGCATTACCTACCACTCGTGAAGCTCCCGGCTTGCCAAGGTAACGCGCAACGTCTCGGTATGATACCACACTGCCAGGAGGAATGCGCAGCAATGCTTCCCATACCTTCAGCTGGAAATTTGTGCCACTCATGTATATATGTAGAGGTTCGCTGTGAGGTAAATATCGGCAGTGGAAGATATGGGCAACCAGCGGTTCGGTGATGGCAGCATCCTCAACCAGCCTGCCTTTTGGCCAGCTTTGTTGCAATGAAATCAGGGAATCAGATCGCCTGCCGAACATCACGAATGACAGGTTGCATACCCCACGTTCCGTGGTCGCCAGGAGCATCTCTCCAAATGGAGTGGGATGAAAGCCATAATTTATGGTCAGGCCTTCACCGCGCAGCTTGAATTCGCCGGGAGTTACTGCCTCCCAGGTGATGAATAGGTCATGCAACCTGCCGGGGCTTGAGAGACCGACATTATAAGCAGCATCCATGATGCTGGCTGATCTGGCAAGCAGCTGCTTGGCATGTTCCTTGGTGATGAACTGCAGGAAGCGTTTTGGGCTGATGCCCACCCAGCGGGTAAACAGGCGTTGAAAGTGATATTCGCTCAGGTGAATGTGCTCAGCAATCTCACTCAGTCGTGGCTGGCAGTTCGCATTTTGCTCCAGATAAAAAATGACTTGCTCGATACGGGCATAGTCGTCGGATTGTTGCGTGTAATTATTCATACCCTGATTATAAGCAGGTGGCCGATAGAATCCACCCGATTCTTGCGAACTTTTTTACCACTTGGGAGGTTAAACGATACCTGCAATAAACCCGGTCTAGGCTCATCGATATTGAATAATTGTGAGGTAAAATGGTTGCGATCTGAGCATCAATAAAGTTCACGGATGAGAAAGGCTTATTGGAGTTAAGCGTTGAAGAAGTATTTCTGGGATTATTTATTCTTAATTGGCATTGCTGCGATTATTGTGGCGCTTGACCAGTGGACAAAATACCTGGTTCGCACACAGATTCCACTGGGAGGCAGTTGGTCACCTTGGGCATGGCTGGCACCTTATGCCAGGATCGTGCACTGGCAAAACACCGGGGCAGCTTTCGGCATGTTCCAGGGATTTGGCTTGGTTTTCACTATCTTGGCTTTTGTGGTGGCTCTTGGCATCCTGTATTATTTTCCACGTGTGCCGCGCAATGAATGGCTGCTGAGAGTCACTATGACCATGATGTTTGGTGGGGCGGTGGGTAACCTGATCGATCGGTTGACCCTTGGGACGGTGACGGATTTCGTCTCGGTAGGTACATTTGCAGTTTTCAATGTGGCTGATGCCAGCATATCAGTGGGTACGGCGATCATGGTTTTAGCAGTCTGGCTCAGCGAGCGCAGGCAGAAAAAGCTGGCTGAGCGCAATGAAATAGCTGGGTTGGATTCATCCAAAACAGGCGATGACATGAGTGAAGTGGAACAATCCATCGATTCGAGGAAACGCCCGCTTGAATGATCAGGTCATCCAGCTGCGTTTCGAAGGAGAAGGGGTTACCCGCCTGGATAAATTCTTGGTGTCCCGCCTGCCCGCATTCTCACGGACTCGCTTACAAATGCTCATCGCAAATGGCAACATCCTGGTGGATGGTAGTGCTGCTCATAAGAGCGGCCAGCTGATAAGCCAGGTGAACCTGATTCAAATCAATCTTCCCCATCCCAAGCCAACACATCTGGTGCCTGAAGCGATCTCGCTGGATGTCATCTTTGAAAATGAGGATGTCATGGTGGTGAACAAGCCGGCAGGGATGGTGGTGCACCCGGCAGCAGGGCATTCCAGCGGCACTCTGGTGCATGCCGCACTGGCACATGCACCTGATATGGCGGGAATTGGGGGTGAGAAACGCCCTGGTGTGGTACACAGGCTGGATAAAGACACTTCAGGGTTGATCCTACTGGCAAAAAATGACCAGGCACATCGTTTTTTACAAGAGCAATTCAGGATACGCAAGACTGTTAAAATCTATCTGGCTCTCGTGGACGGCAAGCCACCCACCCCCACGGGACGGATCGAGGCAGACGTGGGGAGAGACAGCGTTCATCGCCAGCTGATGGCTGTCACCAGGGTCCGTAAAGGCCGGGAAGCGATAACCGAGTACCGCACATTGGAAGCTTTCAGGGAGCATACCTTTTTGGAAGTACATCCCCTCACCGGCCGCACTCACCAGATACGCGTGCACCTCAAGTTCCTGGGCTGCCCGGTTTCGGGGGACACCGTATATGGCCATCGGCATACAACTATAGCAATAAATCGGCAGTTCCTGCACGCTTCTAGGCTGACCATACTTTTGCCGGGTGAAACGACGCCAAGGACTTTCGAGGCCGCTCTTCCCCTGGAATTGATGCAGGTTTTACAAGAACTGCGTGCAGGATAATCCGCCAACCGGGTATATGCTGTTCCAATGAGAGGTAACAATATATATATATTACAATACGATCGGTGCACTAAAGATAGCCAAGGCAGGTAGATCAATAAGGAGATAGCATGGATTGGATTGATTTGCGATCAGATACGGTCACACGCCCCACTGAAGCCATGCTCCAGGCAATATCCAGCGCAGAAGTGGGCGACGATGTTTATGGAGAGGATCCTACCATAAATCGGCTCCAGGAAATGTCTGCCGAGAGGATGGGCAAGCAGGCCGGTTTGTTTGTACCCTCTGGCACCATGGGCAATCTGGCGGCCATCCTGGCTCACTGCGGGCGGGGTGATGAGGTGATTCTCGGTAACAAAGCGCACACTTTTCTGTATGAAGCCGGCGGGATATCTGCACTGGGTGGGGTGCATTCCTGTCAGATACCCAACCAGGAGGACGGGACGCTGAACCTGCAAGATATTCAAGCCGCTATCCGATCTAAGGACGCCCACCAACCCATCTCAAGGCTGGTTTGTCTGGAGAACACCCACAACCGCTGCGGAGGTGTGGCATTAACCGCCGGCTATACCAGGGCTGTGGGCGAGCTGGCGCACGAGAATAGTTTATCCCTGCACCTGGATGGCGCGCGCATATTCAATGCGGCTGTCAGCCTGGGAGTATCTGCCAGGGAGCTGGCTGAAGCGGCCGATTCGGTCACCTTCTGCCTGAGCAAGGGGTTATCCGCTCCGGTGGGTTCTGTGCTGTGTGGCAGCTCTGAGTTTATCGCCAAGGCGCACCGCATCCGCAAGCAGCTAGGAGGGGGCATGCGCCAGGCTGGGATCCTGGCGGCTGCTGGCATTGTGGCGCTTGAAACGATGGTAGATCGCCTGGTTGAAGACCATAAACGAGCCCGGTATCTTGCCGAAGGGTTGTCTTTCCTGCCCTGGCTGGTGATGGATAAGGGAACACCTTACACAAATATGATTTTTATGTCTCTTAGTGCAGCATTCCCGGAAGATGCTCAGGCCGTGGCTGAAATGCTCACCAGGCAGGATGTTAAAGTAGGCGTGGTAGGAAAAAGGCGCTTTCGCTTGGTATTGCATAATTGGATTGACGACCAGGCAGTTGAAAAGGCCATCCTGGCGTTCCAGGATGTGGGCATCCAGCTCAATCACGCATAATGTAAATACCTCGCATGGGTTTTTTACCCTCATGTTATAATCATTTTAGTATTCACCGGGGTGGGCGGGGCATTTTTATAGTTAGGTTTTAAGGAGAGGCAGCTTTAGCATGAGCAAGTTCTATTCGTTGGAACAAATAGATCAGATTGCTGATTTCATTCGTTCTAAATCGAGCTATCGTCCACAGGTGGGAATCATACTTGGATCAGGCCTGGGTGCCCTGGCAGCAAGCGTAGAATACCCAACCGTCATACCCGCGAATGAAATTGTGGGTTGGCCCGTTTCTACGGTTGAGGGTCACCAGGGTCACCTGGTCGTAGGTAAGCTTGAAGAAAAAGAAGTCATTGTTCTGCAAGGGCGCGTGCATTTTTACGAAGGGTACAGCATCAGCCAGGTGGCGCTTCCGGTACGCGTATTGCAACGCTTGGGCATAGAGATATTGATAGTTACTAACGCGGCGGGTGCGGTAAACCCGGATTTTCAGCCAGGTGAATTGATGCTGATTACTGACCATATAAACTTGATTGGTATGGCGGGTCTAAATCCATTGCGCGGCCCAAATCTCGATGCGATGGGCACGCGCTTCCCGGATATGAGCCAGGCATACGACCCCGCGCTGATCCAACTGGCAGGTAAGGTTGCCGCTGATGAGAGCATTACCTTGCAGGAAGGAGTTTACATTAGCCTGGCTGGCCCTTCTTTTGAAACACCCGCTGATTTACGTTTCTTGCGCATCATTGGCGCCGATGCAGTCGGCATGTCCACTGTCCCCGAAGTCATTACCGCCCGACATGGAGGCACACGAGTTTTAGGTATATCTGGCATCAGTAATAAAGCGAATCTGGATGGTGAAACCATTACAACCCATGAAGAAGTCTTGGCTGCGGGTGAGAAGATCGCACCCTTATTAACGACGCTCATCAGGGGGGTGTTGCGCCGCCTGTAAAATTCAATCCCGTGTGAGCCATTTTTCGGTTGTTAGCCGCGGAGAGAACAGATGCTGCATGGAACAGGTACTCCAGTTTTTTCGTGATTATGAGATATGGATTTATGTTTTCTTGGGGATAATAATGATATGGCAAATCCGGAAATTTGCCCTGGCTTGGGATGAGCTGCGAGGGGCATTTTTCGGAATGGAAAGGGAAGCAGCCCAGGCTAGAGTTAATTCGGCTGCAACCATGGTGGTGTTACTGATTATTATGGCAGTTGCTGAATTTACGGTTGTGACATTTGTGGTTCCCACTATTCCAGGAGCCAATCCGCTGCCAACTTCCTCATTGAATTTATTAGCTACCCCTACCACTACATTACCGCCCGCAACCCAAAATCCGAATGAAACCCCTGGAGTTACCCCAACCCCTGGGGAGGTGGCAGCAGCAGAAGGTTGTACAGTAGGCCAGGTGAACTTGGTATCGCCTGTAAATGGGGAGCACATCAGTGGCAATGTCACCATCAAAGGATCTGCCAGCCTGCCGAATTTCGGGTTTTATACATTGCAGATTGCTTACCCGGGTGATTCAGATTGGGTTCCCATTCAGGTGGGCCAGCAGGCGGTGGTTAATGATGTGCTGGGAGTGTGGAATACTTCAGCACTTACTCCAGGTGCATATATGCTCAGCCTCGAAGTGACTGATAATGTCGGAAATATACTTCCCTCGTGCGCCATCCAGGTAACCGTGGAGGCAGTTGAGTAATTACGGAAAGGTGAAATAATGCCTGAGATTGAGATTCGACCACCCACCTCTGCGGAAATCCCGGTTATGATGGGTATTGACCATGATTATATGAGTGATCATGTCTGGCAGATGGAGGTCCAACAGGAGAGTGGGCAGAAACCTTCTGATTTACGCGTGGAAATTACCTTTCGCCAGTTGAAATTGCCACGTTCTGTGCGGGTGGAATATCCGCGCTCACCTGCAGAGCTCGCAAATGATTGGAAAGACAGGTCTTGCCTGCTGGTGGCGTTATTGCAGGGAGCAGTCGTTGGTTATACCAGCATAAGCTTGAATATTGCCCCGCATACCAGTTGGATGACTGATTTGGTGATATCTCGCAAGTTTCGCAGGCAGGGAATCGGCAGCACGCTGATATTGGCTGGGCAAGATTGGGCACGCCATAAACGGTGTTCGAGGATGGTGATGGAAATCCAGCCTAAAAATTACCCCGCAATCTGCCTGGCGCAAAAACTTGGCTATGACTTGTGTGGATATAATGATCATTATTTTCCAAATCATGACATTGCATTATTTTTTTCAAAGAGCCTGAGGTGAATGAGGGCATTAATTTGTGAGAGCTAAGAGATCGAATAGCTTATAGATATAATTTATAGGAACAGGTATCGTTGTTCGGTTGGATATGATTGGTGTTTTTATCTCTAGCTTGGAATTTCTCAACCAGCTGCTTACAGCTGGAATTGCCATTACGGCATTTTCCTTATTATTGTATGCTTTGACATTTAACCTGCGCGATAGGGTGGCGCGCACATTTGCGTTAATCTTAATTTCCCTGGTGATCATTTTCGTGGGCGATGCCATCGGCAGCATTGTTAGCTCCCCAAATGTGCTGCAATTTTGGCTCCAGCTTGAATGGCTGGGGATTGCATTTTTACCAGCAAGTTATTTCCACTTTTCGGGTGCTTTGCTGTCTACCACCGGGGGGCAGATAAACCGCGATCAAAAGTGGTTCGTACGCCTGTTCTACTTGGTCAGCTTTGCGTTTCTGGCAACCCTGCCATTTAAGTTGTTGGTTGGGCCGCTTGTCCCCAATGCCTCCCCAGCGCCACACTTGCAGCGTACCTGGCTTACCTGGGTCTTCGCAGTCTACTTCGTTGCAGTTGTGGTTTGGTCGTGGGTCAATTTCAGGCACGGCTACCAGCGAACAGTGACCCCAACCAGCCGACGCAGGATGAGATACCTGGTCATCGGTGCGCTGGCGCCAGTGCTTGGCTCTTACCCATTCCTATTATTCGGCTCCAGCTTTGCCACCAACCACCCCCTGATATTTTGGT
>Ga0172365_10003182_pt1 | contig 12214 bp, 9 predicted proteins | sample LakKivSesite48cm_FD_114535 | JGI IMG/M metagenome (GOLD analysis project Ga0172365, IMG submission 114535) | Sediment microbial communities from Lake Kivu, Rwanda - Sediment site 48cm | ecosystem: Environmental > Aquatic > Freshwater > Lake > Sediment | place: Rwanda: Western Province, Lake Kivu...
GACCCCCGGGCTGACCGTCAGGCAGAACATACCCAATTGGATATTGAAATGTCTTTTGTGGAACAAGAAGATATTTTGAAACTTATTGAAAAATTATATATTGAAATTGTCAAAAAAATATTTCCCGAGAAAAAAATCAGCCAGATTCCTTTTCCCCGACTGACTTACCAAACAGCGATGGCAAAATATAAAAGCGATAAACCCGATCTTCGCCGGGACAAGAATAATCCGGATGAATTGGCTTTTGCTTTTATCATTGATTTTCCTCTTTTTGTTTCTCAAACCAAAGAAGATTATTTTTATGGTTCCGGCGCTGCCAAATTCGCCCCCTCTCACCATATGTTTACCGCGCCCAAAAAAGAAGATATCCCTTTGCTTGACTCTGACCCTTTAAGGGTCAGGTCATATCAGCACGATTTTGTTTTAAACGGCCGGGAAATTGGGGGCGGGAGCATCAGGATTCATAATCCCGAGATCCAGAATAAAGTTTTTGATTTAATTGGATTCAGCGAGAAACAAAAAAAGCAATTTACTCATTTATTAGAGGCCTTTGAATACGGCGTTCCGCCTCATGGCGGAATTGCTCCGGGAATTGACCGGTTTTTGGCCGTGGTTTTGAATGAGCCAAACATTCGAGAAGTAATGGCTTTTCCTAAAACCGGCGATAACCGGGATTTAATGATGGACTTACCCAGCCAGGTAACTAAAGAACAACTAAAAGAATTACATATAAAAATAACTAAAAAGAAATAGTACCACAGACTAGTACGTGGTACTGTTCACTAATAAGCAATGGCAAAGAAAAAGAATCTGAATATTTTCCTATTCCTAACAGCCTTTTTAATTAGTTTGCCTTTTTGGTGGGGGGTAAATTTTCTTCAGGAAAAACTGGAAAGTTTTTTATTTTTGGAAAGCACGGCTATTGACCCAGAGTTATTAACTGCTCAAATAGCCCTGGAAGAAAAATTAGAAAAATTAAAACCTCTAAAGAAGAGAGGAGAGATTGCTGATTTTAAGAGTGAAGCCAGGGCGGCAATTTCCGTATTTTTTGACTACCAGGGTTCAGAAAAAATTCTTTTTGAAAAGAATATCAGCCAACCTTTACCAATTGCTTCTTTAACCAAATTGATGACCGCCAACATTTTTTTAAAACATTATGATTTTGGGGAGGAAGAAGTGGTAAACCTTCTTTTGTCTTTATTAATAGAATCAAATAACAAGGCGGCCAACGATTTGGCAGGAATAAATGGTAAAGAGATTTTTCTGGAATTAATGAATTCAGAAGCCAAAGAGCTGGGCATGGAAAATACCTATTTTGCTAATCCCAGCGGACTTGACCCTAAAGAACCGGGAGAACTTTTAAATTATTCAACAGCCAAAGATTTGGTAAAACTTGCTAAATATCTAACCTTTGAGCGGCCTTTAATCTGGGAAATTTCAATTATTCCGGAATTTGAAAATAATTTTAATACTAATAAACTTTTAGAGGAAATTCCCGGCATCATTGGAGGTAAAACTGGCGAAACGTCATTGGCTGGTAAGTGCCTAATTTTAGTGGTCCGGGCTCCAAAAAACAAGGGTTTTATAGTGAATGTAATTCTCAATTCAGAGAATTCCTTTGAGGAAATGAAAAAATTAATTGACTGGACCGAACATGCTTTTCAATGGTAGGACGATTTTAATAATAATAGCCGGGATAATAATTGGCGGGGTAATCTATTTCTTTTTTCTTTTTAGCCCCCGGCCAATTGAAATCAAAACGGAAATTCAAAAAGAGGAGTTTTTCAATCCAGATTTGTTGTCCTGGCAAGAGGTGACCAAAAGCGCGGCCTGGTCAGTTAGGGATTCCCATGCAGCAGTCGTTTATCAAGATAAAATATGGTTAATGGCCGGGTTAAACGGTTCTGATTATGTGATTAGACCTGGTATAGTTGAATACGGCAAAGCGCCCCATTTCAGCGATGTCTGGGTATCTGAGGATGGAGTCAATTGGAATTTAGTCACCGATAAGGCGGCCTGGGGACAGAGAAGGTCAATTCAGGTTGTTGTTTTCCAAGATAAAATGTGGCTGATTCCCGGTTGGGGTCCCTGGACCGGCTTAAAAAGCGAGGTTTGGTATTCAGAAGATGGTATAAATTGGACCAAAGCCACTTCAAATGCCGGCTGGCCAGCCAGAGAAGGACATCAATTAGTTGTTTTTCAGGATAAACTCTGGTTAATCGGCGGTGTCAACTACGATAAAAGAGAGACAAAAAACGATGTCTGGTATTCAGAAGACGGCCTAAATTGGATTGAGGCGACCCGGGAAGCTGCCTGGCCGTCTCGCTGGGACCATGAAGTAATTGTATTTAAAGATAAATTATGGCTGATCGCCGGAATGGATTTAAAGGGGAATGTCTACGGAGATGTCTGGGTTTCGGAAAATGGGAAAGATTGGCAGCTAATTACTGATAACCCTCCCTGGCCGGCCAGACAGGGCCATGAATTAGTCGTCTTTAAGGACAGAATTTGGATTATCGGCAGATTTAATATTTCTTCGCAAGGCGCCGGAAATAACGACGTTTGGTTTTCTGAAGACGGAATAAATTGGCAAAAAACCAAAAAAGACCCGGCCTGGTCAGGTAGAGAAGACCATGCGGCAGTTGTTTTTCAAGACAAAATCTGGGTATTTGGCGGAATGACCGTTGACTGGACCTGGGAAAACGATATCTGGCATTCAAATTTTTCACCTTAATGTTTAGACAAAAATTTATTTTTATTTTTTTGATTACCCTCTTTTTATTGGTCTCGGCTATAGCTTTTTTTCTTTGGCAAAAAGTCAAGAAATTTGAACCAGAAGTTTATTACTATGTTCCGCCAGAAACATCGTTTATTTATAACGAAGAGGAGTTTAAATACGGTTTGGAAAAGTATCTTAGAGAAGCCATTGAGACAGAAATGGCCAAACTGATTAAAAACAAAGAAAGTTTTATCTATGCTAATCTTAAAAATATGGAGCTTGCTTTGTACAAAGAGGGGGAGAAATTGAGGGTTTTTCCTGTCCAGGGCAAAGGAGCAGAGTGGTTTTGGGGAGAAACGCCTGCCGGGATCTATTCTGTTGGCTTCAAATCCCGACTGCATTTTTCCACCGCGGCCAGGGTTTGGATGCCTTATGCCATTCAGTATTATGGGAATTATTTCATTCACGGCTGGCCTTACGACCGAGCAGGTAGACTGCTTTCCCCGGGCCCATCAGGCGGCTGCATAAGATTGAATACTCAAGAGGCGGCTGCTGTTTTTGAATTTGCTCAATTAGGAATGCCAATTTTAGTATTTGACGAAAGAATCCCTCGGGTCTTGCCAGCCATCGCATCAAATAAAGCCGAGATAATTTCTCCAGAGACAAATGCTCAATCTCTTTTGGCGGCAGATTTAGATACCGGAGAAATCCTTTTAAGCAAAGAAGCTGATTCAGAAATTTTCGCTGGTCCAGCAGTTTACGGAATGTTGGCTCTTGTGGCCAGTGACGCTGTTAATTTGGACAAAAGAATTGTCGCCAGAGATTGGATGACAGCCGGAGTTGGAGAAAAAATAATTGTTCCTGGCAGAACTTATAAGGGATATGATCTTCTTAAACCGTTGCTTTTACAATCTTCAAAAGAGGCAGCTTTGGTTTTAAGCCGTTTTATTACTGCCGAAAAATTTGTAGATTTGATGAATGAAAAAACAAAGGGGATTGGAATGAAAAACACTGTTTTTGCCGATGTTGTTGGCGCGGCCAAAGAGAATACAACGACCCTTTTTGATGTTGCCAGAATGATGCGTTATATTAAAGATTATCGAAAATTTATTTTAAACATTAGCAACGAACTATCGGGCCGGGCCGAAAACGAAACAAAATCAATTTTTCTCACCCAGGAGATGAAAGCCTTCTCGGATGACGCCTCAAGATTTATTTTCATTGGAATTGTTAATTCTTTTGACCCAAAAGAAGACCTTAAAAATATAAATGAATGGCTTGAGAATAATTTCTCATTAAAAAAAATATGACCCTTTTTACCTTTAATGTCATTCGGCTTTTAATCCTTTCGGCTCTGGCAGCCCTGATTGCTTTTTTATTAGCGCCTTTTTTAATCAAATTTTTAAACAAAATTAAATTCTGGAAAAAAGAGGCCAGGAAAAAAACCATCACCGGAGAAACAGCCGAGGTTTTTTACTCCCTGCACAAAGAGCGGGAAGTCTCGGTGCCCCGGGGTGGGGGAGTGCTAATTTGGCTTACGGTCTTGATTGTAATTTTTTTATTTTTTGGTTTATCTTTTGTTGAAAATCCCTGGTGGCTGAGAATGTTTAATTTTTTGTCGCGAGCCGAAACCTGGCTGCCCGCTTTTACTTTAGTAGCGGCGGCACTGGTGGGCCTGACTGACGATATCTTACAGGTTGCTAACAAAGGAAGATATATTGGCGGTGGAATGGGATTTACCAGAAGATTATTAATTGTTATTTTAATTGGCCTGATTGGCGGTTTGTGGTTTTACGCTAAACTTGGCTGGGATTCAATTCACATTCCTTTACTTTTTAATTTTCCTTACGGGGTTGAGCTGGTTTTAAACTACTGGATTTTACCTCTTTTTATTTTAGTTATGATCGCCTGTTGGTCGGGCGGAGTAATTGATGGATTAGACGGGTTATCTGGCGGCGTTTTCGCTTCAATTTTCGGCGCTTTTTCAATTATCGCTCTTTCTCAGGGAAAAGCCGATTTGGCCACTTTTTGCGCGGTAATCTTTGGCACCCTTTTTGCTTTTTTGTGGTTTAACATTCCGCCAGCCCGATTTTATATGGGAGAAACCGGAATTTTGGGATTGACCTCAACTATGGCCGTGGTGGCGTTTTTAACCGACTCAGTAGCGGTATTACCAATTATTGCCGGTATTATGGTTATTGAAGTCAGCTCAATAATTTTGCAGCTTTTATCTAAAAAAATCAGGAAAAAGAAAATCTGGCTTTCTACCCCAATTCATCATCATTTTGAAGCCCGGGGCTGGCCGTCTTATCAAATCACCATGAGATTTTGGGTAATTAGCATTGTCCTTACTTTTTTAGGTGCGGCCATTCGTCTCCTTGGCTAAACACCAGAAGACCTATTATACATCTTATACATCAACGGTTTATGAATGTAATTTTCTTAAGAAAAAAATACCCTAAATTTATTTATAGAAATTACGATTATAAAACTACCGGGGGAAATTTAAAAATTTCCTTTCTTTTTGAAGTCCCCCCTGATATTAAATTTGAGCCGGAGATTATTATTAAAAATGTGACGGGGTCAGACCCCGTTACAAGAACTGGCCTTGATAATCTTGTTTTTCATCTGGGACTGATGGAGGTTCCCAGCTATTGGAAGGCAACTTGCTCGCCAGAAATTCTAATTAAGGCCGGTTATTTAAACAAAGAGCAAATCAAATGGTGGAAAGATTTAATTTTAAATGGCATGGGTCAATTTTTTTACGAAAACAAAATTAATTTTCTCGCCCCTAATTTTTTAAAAATTAAAAGTAATAACATTTTACTTAATTCTACGATCGTGGAATTAAGTAAAATCTCTTTAGAAAAAATTTTAGTGCCGATAGGAGGGGGAAAAGACTCTGTTGTAACTCTGGAGAAATTAAAGCATGCGAATGCGGCCAGGCGAATAAATTGTTTCAGCGTCAATCCCACTAAAGCCGCTCAGGAAATAATGAGAATTGCTGGATATAAAAATCCGATTATTGTTAGGCGAGAGATTGATCCTGGCTTATTAGAATTAAACAGAAGAGGATATCTTAACGGCCATACGCCAATTACGGCTGTTATCTCTTTTTTGAGCATCTTTTGTGCGATTTTGTTTAATTATAAAAACATTGCTTTTTCAAATGAAAAAAGCGCTGACGAGGGAAATGTAAGGTATTTAGGAAAAATAATCAATCATCAGTGGTCAAAAAGTTCTGAGTTTGAAAAAAAATTCAGGTATTATTGTAAGAAATATCTGGTAAAAAACATAAATTATTTCAGTTGTCTGCGGAAATATACTGAACTGGAAATTTCAAAAATGTTTACTAAATATCCCCAGTACTTTTCCGTTTTTTCCAGCTGCAATGTGGTCTTAGCCAAAAGATTAAAAAAGCGATGGTGCGGAAATTGTCCAAAATGTTTATTTGTTTACGCCACTTTATATCCATTTTTAAAAAAAGAGCAGATGCTTAAAATTTTTGGCCGGGATTTTTTTGAAAACCCCGAAGGGGTCGTCTCGCGGCGACCCTACGGGGCAAGCAGAAAATTAGTAAGAATAATGAAAGATTTAATAGACCCGAAAAAACCAAAACCCTTTGAATGCGTCGGCACCAAAAAAGAAAACCAGCTGGCTTTTTGGCTAAGTTTACAAAAAGCCAAAAAGGAAGGGAAAATACCGTACCTATTGACAAGAATAAAGTAGTATGTTATCATTAAAATAGAAAGAGATGATGCTTCGGATCTAACTGGTGGTCATTGGGCTACCGAAGCACCATCTATGGAGAGTTAGGAGAAATTTTTCCCGATGAATCAAAAGATTTTCTTCTTTCTCTCCTTTTTTATTTGGAAAAGAGGTTAAAATATGCTATTTTATAGTTAGAATGAAGTTAAATGAATTAAAAGACAAACGTATTTTAATTTTGGGGTTTGGCAGAGAGGGGCAAGATACTTTTCGGTTTTTGAGGAAACTTTTTCCGAAAAAGGTTTTGGGAATAGGGGATAGGCTAAAAATTTTCAATTTTCAATTTTCAATTTCCAATTTAATAAAAAAAGATAAATATATTAGATTGCATTTAGGAGAAAATTATCTTAAAGCGCTTAAAGATTATGATGTGATAATTAAGTCGCCAGGAATTCCGCCAAAGGTGATTGCCCATTTTTTGACTAAAAAGCAAAAAATTACTTCCCAGACCGAAATATTTTTTGAGAATTGCCCGGGGAAAATTGTTGGCATTACCGGAACTAAAGGGAAAAGCACGACCGCCGCTTTAATTTATCAGATATTAAAACAGGGAGGCATAAAGGCCCATCTGGTTGGTAACATCGGTAAGCCAGCTTTATCGCTTTTATTTAAAAAATGTGCGGGGGTCGCCCCCACACAATTTTTAGAAAATGATGTTTATGTTTATGAACTTTCCAGTCATCAATTGGCGAGGCTTCAGCCGAGCCGCGAGATGAGGCGTAAGCCTCAGCGAACATTCGGGCCAAAAAAATCTCCTCAGATAGCGGTTTTCCTGAATGTTTATCGCGACCATCTGGATTATTACCGGAATTTTAAGGAATATGTGGCGGCTAAAGCCAATATCACTAAATACCAGACAAAAGATAATTATTTAATTTATAATGCCGGAGACAAACTGGTTAGAGATATTGCCAAAAAATCAAAAGCCCGAAAAATCCCAATTAAGGCTACGAAATACGAATTTCTTACGAATATACGAAAAGAAATTTCTCTTGTTGGAAAATTTAATCTTTTGAATATGGCGGCGGCAGTTGAGGTAGGGAAGATATTTAAAATCCCAAAAGAAAAAATCAAGAAAGCCATTCAAAACTTCAAACCCCTGCCGCACCGATTGGAATATGTCGGGACTTTTAAAGGAATAAAATTCTATAATGACGCCTTGTCAACAATTCCTGAAACAACAATGGCCGCTTTGGATAATTTGGGTGGCGATGTGGAAACAATTTTTTTAGGTGGGTTTGACAGGGGATTGAATTTTAAAAATTTGGCAAAAAGAATTTTGAAGGGTAAAATAAAAAATCTAATTTTGTTTCCAACGACAGGAGAAAAAATTTGGCAAGAGATAATTAAGATTAGCAAAAGGTCACCATCTGCTAAATTGCCAAAAGCGTTTTTTGTTGATAATATGAAAGATGGGGTAAAATTAGCTTATCAATACACCAAGAAGAGTAAAATCTGTCTTTTGTCTTGTGCTTCAACCAGTTTTAGTATTTTTAGAGATTATAAAGAAAAAGGTAATTTGTTTAAAAAATACGTCAGAAGTTATGGCAAAAAGGTTCGCTGAGCCTTCGGCTCGTCTCACGCCTCGCCCTGCTTCGCAGGGCTCGGCACCTGATTATATCTTACTGGGAGTTGTTGTTGTTTTAATGATTTTAGGGATTTTGATTTTAGCTAATGTTTCAGCCCCGCTTTCAGTGGAAAGATTCGGCACAACTTATTATTTTTTAAACCACCAGCTGCTATTTGGTTTTTTACCGGGACTGATTTTGGCTTTTTTACTCTTTAGAATCCGCTTGGATTTGGTAAAAAAATGGGCTCCCTTATTTCTTTTAATAAATTTAATTTTATTGGCCCTGGTTTTTTTACCCGGCCTAGGCGTTGAGTTCAGGGGAGCTAACCGGTGGATAAATTTTGGCCATTTTTCTTTTCAGCCTTCAGAGTTTTTGAAGTTAACTTTTATTTTATATTTAGCGGCCTGGCTAAAGGGGCTAATGTGGGCGGACAGCCAAACTTTTCTGGTTTTTTTGGCTGTAATTGGAGTAATCGGTTTGCTGTTGATTTTTCAGCCAGATATTAGTACTTTGGGGATAATTATTTTAGTGGCTGGTTTGATGTATTTTTTAGCAAAAACTCCCCTTTGGCAGAGTTTCTTGTTAATTTTTATTATAGCCGCTTCTCTTTTTTCCTTAATTAAGTTAGTTCCTTATCGGGCAGCCCGGTTTTTAGTCTTTTTAAATCCAGCGGCGGATCCGATGGGAATGGGCTATCAAATTAAACAGGCCTTGATTACTGCAGGATCTAGTGGAATTTTTGGTTTAGGATTGGGAATGTCTCAGATGAAATTCGGTTTTTTGCCCCAGTCAATAGCCGATTCAATTTTTGCCATCTTTGCCGAAGAAACCGGATTTATTGGAAGCACTTTTTTAATTTTCCTTTTTTTAATATTTTTGTGGCGAGGATTTAGAATCGGGAAATTATGCCAGGATAAATTCTCTCAATTGACCGCCTGGGGAATAACCAGCTGGATTTGTCTTCAGAGTTTTATGAATATAGGAGCAATGATTGGAGTTCTGCCTTTAACCGGAATTCCCCTGCCGTTTATCAGTTATGGTGGGTCGGCTCTAATTGTAGAGTTAGCTGGAGTGGGAATTTTGTTGAATATATCAAAACGAACATAAATTAATTTATCAATAATATGAAGATTTTATTTACTGGCGGCGGCACGGCCGGTCACATTTTACCAATAATTGCCATCTGCCGAGAAATAAGAAGGGTTTGCCCTGATGAGGTTCAGTTTTTTTACCTTGGCCCCAAAGATGAATTTGGCCAAATTTTGCTTTCCCAAGAGGGAATAGAAGTAAAACCGGTTTTGGCTGGAAAAATCAGGAGATATTTTAACTGGAAAGCTCCTTTTCAAAATCTGATTGATGTTTTATTTAAAATCCCGGCCGGCATTCTTCAGGCCTTCTTTTACATTTTCTTTTTAGCTCCAGATTTAATTTTTTCAAAAGGAGGATTCGGTTCAATACCAGCAGTGACGGCCGGCTGGTTTTTAGGGGTTCCCATTTTTTTACACGAATCAGATATTAACCCGGGCCTGTCTAATCGATTTTTAAGTAAACTTGCCTTGGAAATTTTTGTCTCTTTCCCAGGAACGGAAAGTTTTAAACCTTCAAAAATGATTTTAGTTGGCAATCCAATCCGGAGAGAAATTTTAGAAGGCTCAAAGGAAGAGGCCCGGAGGTTGTTCAAATTAACCTCTTACCAAAATTTTGGTCAAGGGAAAAAACCGATTGTTTTAATTTTGGGTGGCTCTCAGGGAGCTCAAAGAATTAATGATAAAATTTTAGAGATTTTGCCGGAGCTCTTAAAGAATTTTGAAATAATTCATCAGTGCGGCGAGAAAAATTTTAAAGAAGTAAAAGCTGAATCAGAAGCAACGGTTTCCAAAGAATTACTTTCTGCCTATCATCTTTTTTCCTTTTTGAAAGAAGAAGTGCTAAAACAGGCCTATGCTGTTTGTGATTTGGTTGTTAGTCGGGCCGGCTCAGGAAGCATTTTTGAAATAGCCGCGGTCAGGAAACCTGCCATTTTAATTCCCTTACCGGAAGCTGCCCAAAATCATCAGTTAAAGAATGCCTATGCCTACGCCGGAAAGAAAGCGGCAATTGTTTTTGAAGAGGTCAATTTTACCTCCCGTTTTTTCTTGGAAAGGCTAAAATATTTAGTTTCCCAGCAGGAAGAATTGGAAAAAATGGAAAGGGCAGCCGGCGAATTTTCTAAACCTCTGGCAGCTAAAATAATTGCCGAATATATTGTGGACTATTTGACTCCATTAGAAGTTGTCAAGAAATAAGTTTTATGATTAAATGAGTAAAGAGGGGGAGATGAAAACAGCCGAAGAATTTAAATTCCGAAAACCCGGTGAAGTAAGGTGCCGATTCGCTCCTGCTCCAACCGGTGTTTTGCATATCGGCGGCAGTAGAACCGCTCTTTTTAACTATCTTTTTGCCAGGAAATACGCCGGCGTTTTTATTTTAAGAATAGAAGATACTGACACTGAAAGGTCAAAACCGGAATATGAAAAAGACATTATGGAAAGTTTAAAATGGTTGGGGGTTGAATGGGATGGACAGCTTTATAGACAGAGCGAAAGATTGAAGAGTTATAGTAAATATTTAGAGAAACTTCTTCAAGAGAATAAGGCTTATTATTGCTTTTGCTCAGAAGAAGAATTAGAAGCTCAAAAACAGTATCAATTATCAATCGGAGAGGCCCCTCGTTATTCCGGAAAATGCGCCAATCTTTCCAGAAAAGAAGTTGAAAGATTGAGAAAAGCGGGAAAACCAGCAGTTATTAGATTTAAGGTGCCAGCCAAAAAAATTGAGTTTGACGATTTAATCAGGGGGAAATTAGAATTTGAAACCTCTCTAATTGGTGATTTCGTTATTGCTAAGAATTTAAATGCCCCACTTTATAATTTTAGCTGCGTGGTTGATGATTTTGAAATGAAAATCAGTCATGTCATCAGGGGAGAAGAACACATCTCCAATACCCCAAAACAAATCCTACTCCAGGAAGCCCTGAATTTTCCGACACCCCTATATGCTCACCTGCCAATGATTTTAGCGCCCAATAGAACAAAGTTATCAAAAAGACATGCGGCTGTAGGCATTTCTGAATATAGAAAAGAAGGGTATTTAGCCGAGGCCTTGGTTAATTTTATGGCTTTTTTAGGCTGGAATCCGGGCGGGGAAAGAGAAATTTATTCAATGCCATCTTTAATTAAAGAATTTTCTTTAGAAAGGGTCCAAAAAGGAGGGGCAGTTTTTAATATCAAAAGACTGGATTTTTTGAATAGTTTTTATATTCGCCATCGCTCGGTTGAAAAATTAACCGAACTCTGCCTGCCTTATCTAGTTGAGGCGGAATTTATTGAGCCCATTTTTGAAACAAGGGAGAGAGTGCCGGATTTAACCGGTTATTTTGGTAAAGAAATTATGCAAAATTATATTATAAGCAGAACTAAAGAAAAGATTAATTTTGAACATTTAAAAAAGATTATCGCTATTTACCAAGAAAGACTGAGAAAGCTTTCGGAAATTGTCGAATTAACCGACTTTTTCTTTATGGATAAGTTGGAATACGATAAAAATTTGCTAAAATGGAAAGAGATGAGTGATGGCGAGATAAAAAATTCGCTGGAAAAATTAGAAAAAATAATTTCTAAAATAGAATCTAACGACTTCGTAAAAGAAAATTTGGAAAAAATTTTAATTTACGAGGCCGAAGAATTTGCGAAAAAACTCGGTAAGGTAGGGGATAAGGGATATCTTTTATGGCCCTTGAGAGTGGCTCTGACCGGGAAAGAGGCTTCGGCCGGGCCATTTGAGATAGCGGTGATTTTAAGGAAAGAAAAAACTTTAAAAAGGATAAAAGAGGCAAAAGAGAAGTTACAATGAATTTTCAATTAATTGTCTTTTTAATAATTTCCGGTTTGGTTGTACCATTTTTTGTTTTTGTCCCTACACCAAATTTGGCGTGGGGGATTGCTCGGGCTGAACCAATATCGCCACCGGAAACCTTAGAAGAAACAAGAGAAATAGGGGAGAGGATCCTTGAGACAGTTCCAAAAGAGCTGCCCGGAGTTTTGGAAAGAATTTGGAAAGGAGAAGTTCTGCCTATTTGGCGAAGGATATATAATTGGGCTAAAAAAAACCTCTGGGA
>Ga0172365_10003183_pt1 | contig 12214 bp, 9 predicted proteins | sample LakKivSesite48cm_FD_114535 | JGI IMG/M metagenome (GOLD analysis project Ga0172365, IMG submission 114535) | Sediment microbial communities from Lake Kivu, Rwanda - Sediment site 48cm | ecosystem: Environmental > Aquatic > Freshwater > Lake > Sediment | place: Rwanda: Western Province, Lake Kivu...
GGCGGTCTGTGCTTGGCGTAGCAGTCCTGACAGTATACAGGGCGGCCCTCGGTTGGCTTGAATGGAACTTCGCATTCCTTCTTGCAGTCAGAGCAGACGGCTTTGTGCATCTCTCTGGGGCCTCTGTCGAAGCTGCGCCTGTCTCCATAGCTCAATTCTTTCACTCCTTTGTTTCGGTAATGCCTAGAGCATCCAGAGGATTCTCTGGCATCCCCGCACGGACTCTAACACCCGAGCTTTTAAATAGATTCGAGGCGGGAAGTGGTCCTCGATCCCTGACACAGGAAAGGGTGGATGTGAATCAGTATAGCCTACTCGCAACCGCCGAGACATGGAATCTTCTCGTCTTTTCCGTGGCTTCATCGGGTAGATCCTCATCCTCGGTAATCCTTTCGAGTTGTGCAGTGGCACTTCCCCAAGTTCCCTGTCGTGTGACCACACTGTAGTTGTATCTGTATTTACGGCCGCAACACGCTTGGCCCATGTGTGGGCACGATCACCCAGACTACCTCTTGCCCGGGCACTCCAAGTCCGAGCCTAGGGCAAAAAGGTGACCAAATCTCAGAGCGCAGAATTGGCATGATTCGCTGACAAGGCGCGGCATCAGGCTTCCTGACCGCTATCCTCCCGTTCGCCAGCGGGGTTGCGATATCCCACCCCGCCTCCAGATACCGCTCGAGTTCGTCCTCCCCGATAACCTTGGCGCGGGACTTCGGCTCACCGGGATTCCCGGGGTTGCCCGGATTATCGTCCTTGCCGGGGTTGTCGGCCCTGGGGACCATATCAGCGTTCATCGTGGCCCTATGCTTCAGGGGCGCTATCAGCTCCTTGCCGATCAGCTCGGCAGCCGCCCTCAGAAGGCCGGAGCCTTCCTCCAAGCTTCGGGTAGGGCTGAAGCCATGCATCGGATGGATGGATCGATCGAGGAAAGACTTTTCTACCAAGATTCGTCCCCAGTGCATGCCCCTTGACTCTGTGGGCGCTAGGATTAACAGAGAATCCACGTCCGGAGTAAGATATTAATAGAGAAAATAGGGCAGAAGCTTGAAACTTGAGGTGTGCAGATGCCAGAGAAGCCGCACTTGAATCTTGTGACGATCGGTCATGTTGACCATGGCAAGTCGACCCTCGTGGGCCACCTACTGGTGGAGCACGGGGACGTTTCCGAGGCGGAGATCAAGAAGTTCGAGGCTATGGGTGAGAAGGGCAAGAGCTTCAAGTACGCGTGGGTCATGGACAGGCTCAAGGAGGAGCGCGAGAGGGGCCTTACCATCGACCTCATGCACCGGAAGTTCGAGTCCAACAAGAACTACTTCACCGTGATCGACGCGCCCGGCCACCGCGACTTCGTGAAGAACATGATCACCGGCGCGAGCCAGGCCGACGCGGCCATGCTGGTCGTGGCAGCCGACGAGGGCGTTTGCGTCCAGACGAGGGAGCATGCAGCGCTTGCGTTCACCCTGGGGATACCGAGCATTATCGTGATCATCAACAAGATGGACAAGGTGGACTGGAAGCAGTCGGTCTACGACGCGGTCAAGGCCGACATCATCAAGCTTCTGAAGAGCATCGGTTACGGGGCAAGGGCTGACAAGTTCCCGTTCATCCCGATCTCGGCATTCCACGGGCACAACCTGTCCAAGAGATCGGACCAGATGAAGTGGTACACGGGCAAGATCATCATGGAGGCCCTGGACGAGCTTGTGCCGCCGAAGAAGGCCGTTGACAAGCCCCTGAGGGTGCCCGTGCAGGATGTGTATACTATCACGGGCGTCGGGACGGTGCCGGTGGGCCGGGTTGAGTCAGGCATCCTGAAGGCAGGCGAGACCCTCATATTCCAGCCCTCGGGAACCAAGGGCGAGGTGAAGTCGATTGAGATGCACCACGTCACGATCCCGAAGGCCGAGCCCGGGGACAACATCGGCTTCAACGTCAGAGGCATTGGGCGCAACGACATCCGCCGGGGGGATGTGGCGGGGCATCTCGACACTCCCCCGACGGTGGCCAAGGAGTTCGTCGGCAAGATCGTGATCCTGGAGTACCCCACGGCCATAACGGTCGGGTACACGCCGGTATTCCACTGCCACACAGCTCAGGTCGCCGTGACGTTCACGGAGCTCGTACAGACCATGGACCCCAAGACCGGTGCGGTCAAGGAGAAGAACCCAGCCACCCTGAAGAAGGGCGACGTGGCCATCTGCAAGTTCGCGCCCACCAGGCCCCTCGTCATCGAGACGGCCGGTGAGATCCCGCAGATGAGCAGGTTCGCGATCCGAGACCAGGGACAGACGATTGGAGCGGGCATCTGCACCGAGATCACGCAGAAGGCCTAGTGACATTTCCTCTTTTCGCCGAGGAGAAGCGATGCAGAAAGCGAGGATAAAGCTCATAGGTACATCTCCCACCAAGCTGGAGGACGTCTGCAGCCAGGTCAAGCTGATCGCCGAGCGCACGGGCGTCAACATATCAGGGCCCATCCCGCTCCCGACCAGGCATCTTGCCGTCCCGGTGCGGAAGTCCCCGGACGGTAGGGGGACGGCGACCTGGGAGACCTGGTCCATGCGTGTGCACCGCAGGCTGATCGACATCGACGCCGACGAGAGGGTGATGCGTCAGATCATGCGGGTTAAGGTGCCCGAGAGCGAGGTAAGCATAGAGATAGAGCTCATCGAGGTCTGATCGTTCCTCCACAACACATTTCTTTGTCTTCTCCTTTGCGCAGCTTGCGCCGGGGTGGCAGAGCGGCTAATGCGCTGGACCTCTTCTTCGAGGGGCGAGCCTTGAGAGCCGGTGCCCCTCGCGGGGCTCGAGGGTTCAAATCCTTCCCCCGGCGTTTTTCTACCGGCTGCCGGCACTGGTTCGCTACATGGCTTGATAGGGCGGGCTGAACAGGGAGTATCTCAAGGAGATCCTGCCATCCTGCAGGCTCTAGGCCGAGGGAACTATCACGACAAACAGGCAGAAGAGAACGCCACCAAGAGCTCGCCCGCCAAAGCTAACAGGGGGATCTTCCGCTCCTGTTGCCATGGGTTCGAGAAAAGACAAAAACTCTATTTAAGGTTACCGTGGTGGCAAGGGAAGGACGCACATCAATGGCCTGGCTGCCTCAAGGTCAAGGCGGTTCCGTCCCAGGCCCGCGCATTGTCGGGTAGATTTTTGAGGCAATCCTGTCTGTGAAAATCCCCACAGGACTGACCTATGGCCTTTCGACCGCCCTTGAGAGGGTTGTCACTTGTCGCAGTGCTCCTGCTGTTGCTCGTCTGCGTCCGGGCATCGGAGCAGTTTGAGTACTTCTACGCCATGTACGACCAACCCTGGACCCACCCGGCCGACAGGTTCTGGAGCTATCCGCAACTCGCCGACCTCGGTTTCCAAGCCGTCTACGCCCCAGGGAGAGCGTCCTCCGATATGGACCTCTGGGTGGACATATGGGCCAACGGTAGCCTGGAGGCGGCCGCCAGCGGCCTCGACTACATATGCGGTCCATTCTACCAGCTCGAGGTCCCGCCGATCAACTACACCCGCGCCGTCAACAAGGCAGGGCATGTCGAACTGAATACTCCCTCGCCGGTCGATGAGGCCTATTGGGCTTGGACGATGGATCGCGTGGGGCTGGCCATAGCCGACCTCTCCCCGCGCTTTCGAATCACCGGCGTGGTCTGGGACACCGAACACTACACCCGGGACAAGGGCGAGCACTGGGTCTACGGGGCCTACAGCTATGACCAAGCGGCGATTGCCAAGTTCGCCAACCAGACAAACCGATCGATACCCATCCTGGCGGCGCAGGAGAGATTTGCCTGGTTTGAGAGAAACGGCCTCAACGCCGAGTACCAGCGCTGGCAGGAGGAGACAGTGTACCTCATGGCCAAGGATACGCAGGAAAGGATCCACGCGATCAACCCGGATCTAAGCCTCGGCACCCTTGGGTTCGAAGATGACTGCTGGCTTCACCTAAGCATCCTGAGGGGCTTCTCGACCCCCCAGAAGCGCGTCACGGCCTGGCACGAAGACACTTACTGGGGCGGCTACAAGACGTCGAAGATCGATCACAACCACCAGGTCTTCCTCCAGAATGGCATCAACGGAAAGGTCATCCCGGGGCTATGGACCGAGCAGCTGGACCCCTATATGCTGCTATCCAACATGGAGTTCGCCGTCAGGTACAACGGAACCTTCTGGATATATCAGAGCGGCAACCCCTGGACGTTGGGAACCCAAGAACAGTACGAAGAAGCCTTCAGGGTCTGGTGGAGATACGTCTGTTTCAACGGCACAACACGGCCTAATGCACTTCCCTCCTTCGACATCTATCCCGGTGTCCAGGTCCGCCCACACTTGGGGCCGGAGGGCGTCTCCGCCATACTGAACGCCGGCGTCGGAGCCGTCCAGATGGGACTGTCCTTCTCTGAACTCGAACTTCCCCCCACGATCGCGTTTGCCATCTTGGTGAACCGCAACATGGCAACGCAACCCATCAAAGGCACCACGATCCCCTTGGACGAGTTGGATGGCTTCGTGTACGGCCTGACCGAGGCAGACATCCAAGCGACCGAGGCCTGGGGACCCATACACGAGCTCCGCGATCTGATTGGCCTCTGCAGCACACTGGGTCTCGACCCGACCCCCATACTTCAGGAGGATTTCGACCGTGTTCTCCAGGTCTTCCAAGCCGGGGAGTACTCTGAGGCCGGCCTGCAGGCCCAGGACTCGCTTGCCCACAGCTACGACCTGATCCTAGAGGAACTGAAGCCCCTGATGCAAGCAGGCCTCGCCAATCCCAGGAACGCGTCCCTGCCGTTCCCCATACTGAACAAGCTATCCATCGCGACCCAGAACATCGAGGCCGGAAAGCGCGCCGACGGGCAGGCCTATCTGCTCAAGGCTCTCAAGGACTGGTCGGATATTCCCGAGACGGCACCGGCCATAGGGATCATCGGGGTAGCTCTGACGCTCACAACCATGATCCGCCACTTTGGGAAGCCAAGCACGGCTAGGCCATCCACTTGCTCCTGGCATCAAGCTCGCCCGCGATCACCCTCTCCTGAAACTCCTTCGGGATGTGGGCGATGAATATCTGGGGCACCCCGGTCCGGTCAGAGCGGAAGACGCAGAGGCTTCCGTCCTGTGACAGGGCGGGATGGGGGTGACCGAACTCGTAGTGATCCTGGCTTGCGCCGGGGTAGCAGAGGGGCGCGAAATGGGCCGTCGGCACATGGACGAGCTGCAGGCCTTGGTCGGGCCAGTTCGTATCGGCAACAATCCACTCGCCGTTCCAGGACGCGGCAGAGTGCCAGAAGTAGGGGCCTTGGACCAGCTTCCTTGGCTCACTGCCTTTCTCCGAGATCCATATGCATCTCTCCGGCGGCTTGCCACAGCCCTGGACCTTCAGATGCATGCCAAGGAGCGTTGCGTGGGCGTACATCTCGGGGCAGAGGTACTCGATCTCCCTTCCGTCCTCGTCTACGACCCACTTGGCGCCGAGCTGGCCCAGGTTCGTCACGACGCGGGAGCCATCGCCGCGGGTGATGGTGCCCCATTCGACCTTGCCCTTGGTCACCACCAGCCTTGGCCCGGTGGGGTCGCACGCGAAAAGGTGTCCGTCCATCCTGACATCCTTGATCTCAGTTGCCTTGAGGTCGACGCGCAGGACGCCGTGTCTTGCCCTTGTGCTGTAGAGGATGAACAATCGCTGGCCATTCGCGGAGATGTGAAGATTGTTGGCCACGGACCCCTTGGGCCAGCCCTTGTCGAGAGAGAGCAGCTCCTCGGTTCCACCAGTTTCGACATCGACCGTGCAGAGCGCTTGGCCCCACACGCCGTAGATGGTTCGGCCGTCCAAGGTGAGGCGGGCGGCGGGCCGGCCGTAGTAGCCCCCTGGCTCCATTCGGTCGCCGCGCTCGGTGAGCTGGAATAGGTTCAGCCCATCGGCGTCCACCCGGAAGATATCCCACGGGGCATCGCGGGCGGCAGAACGTTGGCAGAATAGGACGACGCGCTGGTTGTCGGGGGTGACGAAGGGCCAGTCGTAGAGGAAGTGCGCTGAGGGCAGCGGGTAACTGGTGAGCTGAATCACCTTCACGCCCGTCCTCGGGTCGACCCTCTGGATCCTCTCGCTGACAAAGGGGGTCCGCAGCAATCCTGTCAGCTCCCGGTGTTGCACTGCGTCCCCCAATATAAAGCCTGTGCAGCTGGGATGGGGGTAGGCCGAGCAAGCCGAGTGCTGGCCGAAGGGATGAATCGATTCGGCCGCCGTGACGCCCAGTCGCTCCGTGACGTTTGGTGATAACATGATGACGGCACGGCTAGGAATTGGTGATAAAGATTTTAGATGCAAATGTTGAGCTTAAAGGGGTGTACGATGGGTGAATGATGCCAGCCGGGCGGGTGATTCAGTCGTTTCATTCCAGCTTGACAGCAGTGCCGTACCAAGTTATCTCCGCGGCCCCCGAGGCGATCTGGGCGGTCCCGAGTCGAACGCAGACCACCGCGTCCGCGCCGAGCTTCTCTGCCTCCGCCCTCAACTTGGCCAGGGCATCGATCTTGGCCGATTCGATCAGGGCCTCGTATTCGGTGAGGTGGGCCCCGGCAAGGTTCTTGAAAGCCGCCACTATGTCCCTCCCGACGTTGCGGGTCGGCACGCTGGTTCCCGAGACTATGCCCAGTATCCTGCTCACCCGCCTGCCTTCAACGCCCTCGGTTGTGGTCAGCAACACCTCAAACCCTCCCTCTAGGATCCGTGCCTCGACTCCCCCAGGCGGAGCCAGAGAACGAGCTGATCGAGGATGGATATGCACGCAGCGCCGACGCGACAGTAGAAAAGTGTGATCGAGGCCCAGGGCCGCAGGAACACGCGGTTGAGCCAGAGGTGCAGGGCCAAGCCACAGACGACCAGCGCCAGGGCCATGAGCAACGGGCCAAGCGCGAATCTGAGCTGGGATTTGGCCGTGTAGTCCTCGTAGCGGTACTTCAGAATCGAATCGGCCTCCTCGTCGCTCCGCAGCTTCAGCTCTATGATCCTGTTCTGGGCCCTTTCCATCCTCGAAAGCGAACGGACAACGATCAGGACCGAGCCCAATCCCGCGGCAAACAGCGCCAGGTTCCAGGCAGGGCCAAGTTCAAGCAGATGGCTGTAGGCCGTGCCCTTGAACGTGATAGCGAAGGTCAGCCTGCCAAGCATCGAGCTAAGGCTTGCTGCCAGCAGCGCGAGGCCAAGGACGCCGAAGGTGGCCGCCCTGCTGGCGTGAAGAAGCTCCAACTCACCAAGTCTGGTCCTGTGCAACGGGTTGCCTCCGGGTCGACATAGGCCGTGATGGAAGCTCAAGCGCAAAATACTGGCGGCTAAAACGGGGCTCAAAGGGGATCGACATCTCTATGCACTCACCAAAAGCCTGGTTCTGCATATCATGATGGCCGGGATGGAAAGGAGCAGGGTCACGATGATGAGCTCGCTTGCCACGAAGCTCCAGCTGCCCTCGACGATGCTCTTGGCAAGGAGCATTATGAGAAAAGGGGCGTTGGCGAAGAGGAAGGCGAAGAGGAAGAGTTCCCCCGCGGGCAGGGACGAGAAGCCGAGCGTGAGCGAGGATGCCAGCAAGAGGGAGATGATGAGGACGTCCGGCACCAGCAGGAAGGCCATGGGGGAGGCGAGGGCGAAGGCCTTGCTCCGCATGTCAAGGTGCTCCGATCTGACGTTCATCCCTCTCAGGGACACGTAGCACAATGCCAGCGCGGAAACGCAGACTATGACGAAGAGGTGGAGCGGGGCGTCCCTGGCGATGGAGAGTATGGTCACCCCTCTGAACATGTAGATCGAGCTCTCGCCCAGTATTGCGGCGAGCAACGAGGCGCAGGCGACCATCAGGCCTATGGCATAGACCACCGCCCAGGTTGTTCTCGACGATCTCCTTCTCAATGAAGCCGGGTATCCTCTTCAGCGTCCCCTTGGAGAGAGGCGCCGACATGGCAGATCCCCTGGTTCCTCGTGCTCCTTCCGCCGGGGCCTCCGGCGGTGAGCTTCACAAGGAGGCTGGCGGTAAAAAGCTTACCGAGGATGCCCCGCATGCCGGTCAGGGCTGGTGACACTGCATTGGGCGAGGGATGGAACCTGCCGAGCATGGCTCCGTGGCCGGAATGCACCAGCTACGGCACGGTGATCCGTGGGTCCTTCGGAGAGAGGCCATCAGGGTCATTGATTTGGGCCCCGGACGGCGCCGGTACGGGCCCCCTCAAGAGCGGGTCATCGGTCTGCCGCATCCACCTCTCAAGCCGGTCGCGCATATCGTTCAACACCAATGCCATGGCCGGGTCGGAAGCCATGTTGTTGGTTTCATCAGGATCGAAAACGAGATCGTAGATCTGCTCCCGGGCTATTTGACGCTCGCGCCAGCCGTGCTGCAGCAGTAGGTCTTTGCTGGGCGAATCATCGCAGTTGGGGAGGACGGGCCTAGTGCGCGCGTCGAACCTGCGGATGTACTTCCACCGCGCCGTCCGAACGGCCCGTTGAGGCTCGTACGCCGCATGGTAGGTGACCTCGCCGAAGATCTGCTCGTTGATCTCCCGCACCTCCCCGCGCACGAGGGGCAGGATCGATCTACCCTCTAGCCAGCGGGGATGTCGTATCCCAGCTAAGTCGCATATCGTCGGGAAGAGGTCGACCTGCGAGACCATTGCATCGAGCGCCTTGCCTCCCTGAAAGTCCCCGGGGCCCCGCATGATGAGCATGACGCCCATCCCCTGGTCGGTCAGGTTGCATTTCATGCCCGGGAAGGCAATCCCGTGGTCGGTGGTGCATATGACCAGGGTGTCGGGGGCAAGTCCGGCATCATCAAGGCCGTCAAGGACGTTCCCCACCCCGCGGTCTAGGTCGCGAACGCTCGCTTTGAACCCGGCCATGTCCAGCCGGGTTTCGGGGGCATCCGGGAGCGGATGGGGCGGAACCGTCCAGCGCTCCTCCCCCGGCGCTGGCTTGGGGAACTCCCGGTGGGTCTCGGAGAAGCCGACGGAAAGGAAGAATGGCTGGGAGGGCTTGCCCAGAAGGTACTCCGATGCGGCCGGCGCGACGTGCTGGGCCCGCCTGGATTCCAGCTCAGCGATGTGATCGTAGCCTATGATCGTTGGGTCCTTGGCGATGTGCTGCACGCCGATCAAGGCAGAGGTGTAGCGGGCCTTTCCTAGGGTGTGGATGATGTGGCGGGCGTAGTCCCTCAATGAGAACCCCCTGTGCGCGAGGCCCAGCATGCCGCTCCCGTGTGCAGATTGGCCGGTCACCAAGGCTGCCCGGCTGGGCGAGCAGGTGGGGGCGGCGCAGAATGCCTGGCGGAATAGGATCCCCTCCTCGGCGAGACGCTGGATGTTAGGCGAGGGTATCGTGTGGCCGTATGGTTGAGCGTAGCGGCCGGTATCATGCGAATGAAGGTAGAGGATGTTAGGGGGCTTCAGGGGGCTCGCCACCGGACAAACGTCCGGGCCAAGATCAATCCTTAAGTGTTCTTCGTATGTCCCGGCCTACCACCGCGCTTCTGGCAACTGGAGCCCAACTTGGTTCGGCCCCGGCGTGCGGGGGAGCTAGGTAGTGGCGACGATCGGAATGGCTGATCGCCCTGTCAAGCCCAACGCGGCCTCTGTATGCGTCACGCGGCCTTGGGCGGGACCGCGTTGCTTTTCGACTTCCTTTTCCTCAGGAGAATGCCCACAGCGACGAGCACCAGGAACACGGGGAGGCCAAGCACGATCAGGGGAACGAAGGGGATCATGCCCTCGGGCAGGTAGGGCAGGATCGGCTCAACAAGGGGAACTAGGAACGGGAAGAACTCCACAAACCACATCGGAAGCTCCACTCCCTCCCCTTCCCCGGGCTCCTCGGTGGGAGGCTGGTACGACACATTGAAGTCGTGTTCAACGAAGTAGCCTCTGCGAACCGACTCCAGATACGCCTCGCGAAACTCCTCGGCGGCAAACAAGAGGGGCTCCTCTGCCTCCACGCCGAGCGGCTTGACGATCAACCTAGCGTCGTAGCCCTGCGGCGGAACGGGCAGGTAGACGTAGCCATTCTCGTTCGGCACCCTGACACGATCGAACCCGCTGGGGAGAACATCGCCCGCAGACATGCCATCATAGTAGTACACCTCCACGACATACACGGGCACAGCGTTGTCCACCTTGACGAACTGGCCGGGCAGATATCTGGTGCTCCGCCGCTCGGTCCTGTTGTAGTTGGTGGCAGGCCCTATCCTCTCCCCCTCGTCATACTCCGGCCCTGCCCTGGCCAGGTCGACGTAGATCTCGCCCTCGTCGCGCTGCTTATCATGATCCGTATCCCTAAAGGGCTCCCCCTGATTATACTGCCCGTTTCCACGGTCAAGATCGGCAAAGAAGCCATGCGCCTTGAAGACCTCGTCGATCTCCGCCTTCTTGTCTCCATGCCTGGCCACAAGGGCCTCATAGACCGAGGTGAAGTCGGCGTGGTAGGCCCCGATGACGCTCCATATCTCGTCAAAGTCCAGCTCCACCCCGTCGTCGTCAGCCAAGGACTTGGCGATCGCAACCGGCTCATCCGTAGCCCCCGGCCATCCCTTGAGCAGCATGTCGATCAACCGGTCCATCTCCTCGCGGTCCAGGGTTTCGCTCTCGTCACCGTCGTACTCAGGCATCAGGCTCTTTGCCCTCTCCTCTGCCTGGGCTCGCTGCGCCCCATCGACGAAGTCGGACACCTCTTGCGAGTCCAAGGCACCGTCGCTGTCGCGGTCATATCCAAGCATCTGGCTCCTCACCGGATCCGCATCATCGGGTGACTGGCCCAGTTTCTGCCAAAGAGCCGCGGCTGCCACCTGCTCATCACCCCTCAGCAAGCCATCGCGGTCGGCATCTGCCGCCAGGAGGCTCTTCGCCAGGCCCTCGGGATCTGTGTCAGCTCTGAGTCTATAGAGCCCAGAAAGGAAGGTGACTAGGTTTGTCTCGCGAAAAGGCCCATCCTTTTCGAAGTTCCAGTTTAGCTCCGTTTCAATGTCGCGCCGGATCGCCTCGGCCTTCGTCAGGACACCGTCCTTGTTGTAATCCCAAGCCTCCAACATCGCATCGTACGCCTTCCGGCGCAGGTCGTTGAACTCCTGCTGCTCAGCCTCGTAGTCGGATTCGCCGTCGTAGAGGTCCCACAGTATGCCGGCTATCGCCAACTCCTCCGCCCAGCCCATACTGTCCCAGGCCTTGTAGTCAATTTCCATGCTCCCCAAGACGCCCGCCAGTCGGGGCCTGTCCGAGGTGTCCCACCAGAAGCCGTAGTACTGGGCGATAATCATGGACATGAAGTGGGCGAAGCCCTCCACGAAGGAATCCGACGTGGTCGGGTTCACGTACCCGTCGTGGTTAATCTCCTTAACCGGGCCCGGAGGTGCCTGGGGCCATGTCCCCCCGTAGATGGCGTGCATGGCGAAGTGGCTGAACTCGTGGTACTCCCTGTTCTTGGGGGCATAGGGTGTCGTGGCTCTCGAATATTTCTCTGGGATGGTGATCCATACTTTGGATCCTTCGTAGTGGTAAGCCATGTTGATACTGTCATCAGTGAATGTGAGGATCTTCAGAGGAAGGTTGTAGGCGATCTGCTGCCTCAGGTAGTCTTTGTAGAACTCCAGCGCCTCTGCGAAGTGGATGTACATAGTAGAGTAGTCGACAAAGATGGGCCCACTGTCAGTTCTCAGCGAGTCCAGCCAGAGAACGGGTCCCAGATCGGTGCTAGTCGCTTCCTCTTTCCCATCCTTCGTCAGGTACTCCATAGACGCCGTTCCGTCGAGGACATCAAGATACGATTCGACCTCGTCCCCGTCGGCATCACAAAGCGCGAAGTAGGTGCCCTCTTCGCGTGTGTATCGCCAACGAATCTCCAATTCGTACCTCTTGCCCGCCTCAAGCCTCAATGGGAGACTGTAGTAACCGTCCGAGTCGGTTGTGGCTGCGAATGTGTTCGCCCCCTCCTTGAAGACGAGTGTGATGTGCTTGATTGGGATCTTCTGGGGAAGCGCCACCACCCGGTATTGAGTCAGGTTGGTCTCAGCCTCGACGGTGAAGCTGTGGACGTTGGAGGAGGCCATCAGGATCTCGCCAGCGTATGCGTCGACCTCGACAGTCATCTTCAGAACCCGAACGTTTCCCCGGGCGACCCCGTACTTGATGCCCAGTCCCAGAAGATAGGTCAGATTGGGCGTCCCAGTGGCCTTGA
>Ga0172365_10003187_pt1 | contig 12212 bp, 9 predicted proteins | sample LakKivSesite48cm_FD_114535 | JGI IMG/M metagenome (GOLD analysis project Ga0172365, IMG submission 114535) | Sediment microbial communities from Lake Kivu, Rwanda - Sediment site 48cm | ecosystem: Environmental > Aquatic > Freshwater > Lake > Sediment | place: Rwanda: Western Province, Lake Kivu...
AACGGTGTAAGGTTCCTTTAGACTGGCTCCGGGGAAGAAGGCACAGCGGTAGGCCTCTGCGTGTTCTTTGTATCTGATCTCCACCCGGAAATGATCGGGGAACGGAATCCGGCACCTGGCTATATCGCCCTGGAGCGCCTTTTGCACCCCTTCCCGCGTTCTTTTTACGGCCAGCTCTGGGTGGATGCTGACCGTTGAATCGCCCACGCCTTGCATCACGGCATTGGTGACTATGTTGGGATTGAGCGATTTCACCTCTTTGCAGAGGCCCTCATCGCCGGAGACAAAGACCACCGGCGCCTTCATCAATGCGGCGGTGTAAGCGCTCATCAGGAATTCCGATGCATACCGCTCGTTGATTTTGATGTGGGCAATGCGGCCGGTCATGGTGTGAGCCAGAGGGCTGGTATCCGCTCCGGCGCGGGAATGGTAACCGATCATGATCATAGCCTGGAAAGTCTGGTCCAACTCCTGAGCCATGATGAACGGATGACCACTCCAACCGCGCACAAGCCTGACCTCTTCGGGTAGCTTAGAGGCGATGATGTTGCGTCCTGTGTCGTGGGCATCCTTGACCCAGACCTCGGTGGCTCCGGCGCTCAGTGCACCCTGGCAGGCGGCGGTCACTTCGGCGGTCATCTGCTCGCGGAGATAGTTGTAGTCGGGTTTCTGTTTATCCGTCTCGTCCCAATGAGTAGCTCCGGTGATTCCTTCAATGTCAGCGCTGATGTAGATTTTCATCTTTGCCTCCGATCGTCCTGTCCTTTCTCCCTCCCCTAACCCCTCCCACCAGGGGACTTTCAGGGGTAGGTTTTTCTTTCGCCATGGCTGCCCGGCGCTAAAGCACCGGGCTGAGAGGGCAAAGCCCCTTCGGGGCTGGATTTTTAGCCCGCGGGGCTTCGCTCTTTCAGCCCGGACGTTCACGTCCGGGCCTTCTGGTGAAAAACCTACCCTTGTGAGCCACCAGGGGAGGGGAATTTGGGGAAGCTCTGTGACCGTCAACCTAATACCTATGAGGTGCAGCGTACTGTGCGCCCTTACGCCTCTGCGTTCTCAGCGCTCTCTGCGGTTAAGAGAAAGGCTTATCTGAAGGGGTTCCCCCCATTATTTCTGTTGGGCTTGCTCGATCTTGGCCCAGGTATCGCGCAAGGTCGCCGTCAGGTTGAACACGAGTTTTTCGCCAGTCGAATCCGGGTCCACGCAGAAGTAACCCTGCCTTTCAAACTGGTAGCGGCTTCCTGGTGCTGCCCCCGCCAGGCTCGGTTCCACGCGGCATCCGCTCAACACCTCCAGCGAATTTGGATTCAGACTGGCGGTGAAATCCTGGCCTTCCTCCACATCAAGTGGGTTGGGTTTGAGAAAGAGCCGGTCGTACAGGCGCACCTCGGCGTCCAGCGCGTGGGCAGCCGAAACCCAGTGCAGTGTGCCCTGGACCTTGCGCCCGTCTGGAGCCCAGCCACCCCGCGTTTCCGGATCGTACGTGCAGTGCAGCTCGACCACCTCGCCGCGTTCGTTTTTAATCGCGTGCACACAAGTGACGTAGTATGCATAGCGCAGCCGTACCTCGCGGCCAGGAGCCAGGCGGAACCATTTTTTCGGCGGGTCTTCGCGGAAGTCGTCCCGTTCGATGTACAACACACGGGAGAAGGGCACCTGGCGAGTACCCATGCTGGGGTCCTCCGGATTGTTTATGCATTCCATTTCCTCTACCAGGCCCTCTGGATAGTTGTCAATGACTGCTTTCAATGGACGCAATACGCCCATCACGCGCGGGGCGCGTTTGTTCAGGTCCTGGCGGATGCAATGCTCCAGCAGTTCTATATCAACGATGCTGTTAGCCTTGGCCACGCCGATGAGGTCGCAGAAATTGTGGATGGCCTCCGGTGTGTAGCCCCGTCTCCGCAACCCCGATATGGTCGGCATCCGCGGATCGTCCCAGCCGGAAACGTATCCGCGGTTTACCAGTTGCAGAAGTATGCGTTTGCTCAACACCGTGTAGTTGAGGTTGAGGCGGGCAAACTCAATCTGCTGGGGATGGTAGACGCCCAGTTCGTCGAGAAACCAGTCGTACAGGGCACGATTATTCTCGAATTCCAGCGTGCAAATGGAATGGGTGATGCCCTCGATGGAATCCGACAGGCAATGGGTGAAGTCGTACATCGGATAGATGCACCATCTGTCGCCCGTCCGGTGATGCTCGGCGTACATAATGCGATACATGACCGGGTCGCGCATCAGCACGTTCGGATGCGACATGTCTATCCTGGCCCGCAATGTGCGAGACCCCTCTTCGAACTCGCCGGCCCGCATGCGCTGGAAAAGGTCCAGGTTCTCTTCCACTGAACGATTGCGGTACGGACTTTCCCGGCCTGGTTCGGTCAGGGTACCCCGGTATTCTCGGATTTCCTCCGGGCTCAGGTCGCAGACGTATGCCTTGCCCTTTTTGATCAACTGCACGGCGTACTCGTACAGTTGCTCGAAATAGTCCGAGGCGTAGAACAGCCGGTCATCCCAATCAAATCCGAGCCAGCGAATGTCCCCTTGAATGGAATCCACGTATTCGATGTCCTCTTTGCTTGGGTTGGTGTCGTCGAATCGCAGATTGCACAGGCCGCCGAAATCGGCAGCGAGGCCGAAATTGAGGCTGATAGACTTGGCGTGGCCGATGTGCAGATAGCCGTTCGGCTCTGGAGGGAAGCGGGTATGCACGCGGCCACCGTACTTGTTGGTCCGTAAATCTTCCCTGACGATGTCCCGGATGAAATCGGATGGGGCAGTAACGTTGGTCTCACTCATACTCATGATCCCTTTCTGGTTCAGGTTTCGTGCCCGGCGGGGCATCGGGCGTAAACAAGCTCACCGATCTGCGCGGTCCAGTGTCGTCTGCACTCGAGTCAGTGCCTTCCGCGCCTGTTGTTCCAGATGCCAAAGCGCATCCAGGTCGTCTGGATGTTGGACGGCCGCCTGGGCCAGTCTCGCACTGGCGCGAAGCAATGTGAGGGCTGAACTTTGGATTGCAGGACCACCCTTCATACGCTCAGTTGTCCTGACCAGGTCGTCCACCAGCGGCCCCCACTCCTCGCCGACCTTTTCGCCTTTGCGCTCTGGCGGCGTCGGGCCTGCTATCTCAGGCTCCAGCGTGGTGATGATACGGTCGTTTTGCTTGGCTGCCATGTACTCTTCCTTCAAGCCTGAACGGATGCCACCGCCGAAAAAGACGTTGTATCCTCTCAACAGCCCATCGTAGATAATCTGCCCCTTGAAGGGCAGGAGTACCGCCTGGACCATCACCGGCAGTGGCCGGCCGTAAAAAATGTCTTCCAGGCTGTCATACAGGGATAACACGCCATACACCCGGGAACCCTCTCCTCCAATGAAGATGGTGTGTTTCTTCAGGAAGCGAAAGATTTGGAAAGTTCCGGCGACAAACCGCTTCCACTTCTGAATGATGTCCAATTCTTCGGCTGACAGTCCATCCGGGTTATCCCTGACATAGGCGTCAATCAGGTCGGGGTTTCCCCATAGAGTGTCGCGCACTCGGAGCTTGTCCTCTGAAGACAAGCTCATGTAATCTTCCAGCGAGTTGACACCGGGCAGAATCTGGCGTTGCTGGTTGACGTAGAATTGCAGTTTCCACATCAAGTTGAAGAATAAATCGGTATCTTCTTTTAAGAGTTTCATCTCGCTTTCCTTTTCTTACACCTGGCATTTGCCCTGTCCTCGGCTTTGACCCTTTCTGTACGCCCGAAAATTCAATGGGCGCCAAGTTCATACCAGAAATCCGCTAGAAAACCCTGAGCGTCTGGCGTAACAAGTTGTTTAACTATTTCGGGAGTACCGGCCGAGCACCGCCATTCATAGACCGTCGCCCGGCCAGTGACGGCTGCTGGAATACCGTCAGCGTTTTGATTCTCTTTGCAGAAATCCTCCATAGCAGGCGAGGGGGTACGGCTGGTGTTTGCCTTTTCCGAGCATGGCAAATTGGCCCCGACGAAACAAGCCCAGACTTTGCCGTCCATGCAGCGCCAGACAGTTCCGGCAGCGACCCAGTCAGCGGGTGCATCGTCAGCGATCCCCGCTTTTTCTCTTAGTTCTTTGATGACCTCTTCTGGTGTCGCGGAACCGACGTACCGCTCATCTGGGGCATCAATCGTGCCAATCGCTGCACAGTACGCGAATGGATCGGAGAATTGGCTCTGCTCCGTTGCCACAGGTGAGCCGGCAGTGCCAGTGGTGGTTTGGGCGGTGCACGACGATAGGACGAGCACTAGCAGTGTAGAACCGATCATCCATTTTAGAGATTTTTTGCAGATCATAGTTTTTGCCTCCTTAAGCGTTCAGGTATTCGCTTGATTTAACCGCAGAGCACCCTTCGACTGTCCCTTCGGCTTCGCTCAGGGCAAGGCTCAGAGCAGGCGCGGAGGGCGCAGAGTTTTTCTTTTTTCGGTGGTCTTGAACAATTCCGACTCTGATCACTCAATCGTTACGACCAGATCAATAAATCCTTCAACTTTATCGCCCGACTTGAATTGAGTAACACCATTGGTATGATCGGAATCGAACACGAGAGCAGATTCTATATGGTAGGTTCCTGGAGACAAATCCCAGATAGTCCGTTGCAGGTGAAATCCTCGCACATTGGGCAAGAAAACTCACCGCAGAGCACCCTTCGACTGCACTCAGAGCAGGCACAGAGGGCGCAATGAGTAGGGGCACGGCGCGCCGTGCCCTTACTGATCTTCTCGGCGTTCCTTCGGCCACGCTCAGGACAGGTCTCTGCGGTCGTTCGACTGAGCCTTCGTCCCGAGCTCAGGCCGAGGGGCGCTCACGACGAAGTCTCCGCGGTTAAATTTCCTGTTTGGTTCCGGCTTGGCCGGGTTAGGATGTACGTAGGATGCAGCAATCTTCATAGGGCAGCGATCTCTTCTACCCTGTCTATCCAGTACGGCCGATACTCAGATGGTGCTTTGTTGGCATCCTCGGTGACCAGGCGAAGGCGAACCTGTACTCTCAAGTCACGATATTGGAATGAGCGTGGCTTGCCGGTGCTTTCATCACAGAAGAGGGCACGATAGCCATCCACCTTGTGTTGATAGTGGGCTTCCGCCATGCCTTTGGGATCCACGAACACGATGAAGTACTCCTGCCCCCTCTGGAGCCAGAAGACGAAATCCGGGTAGAAATACCGAACGCCGTTGGCGTCTGGGTCGTAGTAGGGGATGTACACCTCGTCCAGCGCCTCATCCAATTTGCTGAAGAGCCACCAGTCGAAGGGCTGAAAGGCTGTCCCGCCGTTTTGCAGGTAGTGTTCCAGGTCATTGAGAAAACTCACCTCACTGGGATGGCGGATGATGTGGCGGATGTAGTCTATCCTCTCGTCTTCGGCGACCAGTACGGGGTTGTAATAGTGTTGAGCCAGCCAGCGGATCTGTAGGCGATAGCCGTGCGCCTTGAAGGCTTCGCTCTCTTTGACAGCCTGGGCTTGGCGTAGCATGTCAGCAAAGGCCAGTTGGTGCGCCTCGTACCTGGCCCGCAATTCCTGCACAAGGTTAGGGGCGGCTTTCACTTGCTCGATCTTTTGCTGCAACGGGCCGATGTCCTTGAGCAGCACCTTGACGTGGCGGAAATGACGGATCTCGCCGGCTAACGGTTTGAGATCCTCCACTTCCTGCGGGATGAGATGAAAGTAGCCGAAAAGACGCGGCAGGATCACGCTCAGATGGCCGTAACGCCGCGCGTCACCATCGCGAAAATACTGCGCCGGCGCGGATAATACCCGGTGGAGCAAGCCAATCTCCTGCGGTCTGGCGCCGTGCAGTGAGACCAGCAACCGGTCGTCGCCCAGATAAGCCAGGTAGCGCTGGAGCAGGTCGAGTTCCTGGCCAAGAATCGGGAACTTGGCCGGGTCGCGCTGCCAGACCAGCAGGTTGTCGGCGTCGCGGTAGGTGGGGACGAGCAGCAAATGGGCGTTGACTGCCTCCTGGTTGAGCGTCAGGCTGAGTTCGTGCTCGTCCTCTTTGCCCTGCGCCTGATCCATCGTCTCGATAACAGTGTGCAGGGCATGGCGGTTAGTGCCGAAGATGAACAGGCTTTCCAGCGGCCCGGCAAAGTCCTGGAGTTGGGCAAAGGTTGCCTCGTCTACATCCCTGGCGTTGTAGAGGGGCAATAGACGACGCCGTTTTCCACGGAGTGGCTCAATACGCACACCGCGCCCGGTGGATTGCAGGATGAATTTGCGGGCGTCCACGCCGGTGCCGATGTTGATAAAGGTGATGACGTTGGGACGGTTGGAATCCCAGCCCTCGTAGAAACTGCGCGATCCCATCAAAATGGCGATGTCGGAGTCTTCTGCGTTCAGACGCTCAAAGTAGCTTTCGTCTTCAAAACTTTCGTTGACCTGGTAGCCGGTCAGTTCGCCCTTGAGCCAGCCGGTGATGTCGCCGATCTTGATCAACGCGAAGGGGCGGTCGGCATTCTTGAGCTTGAGCGCCAGTTCCTGCCGGCTGGAAGGGCGCACCAGGGCCTCCATCTCGCCTGTTCCCTCGGCGTTATAGACCAGGCGGAGCACATCGGCATAGGTCAAGGCATCCCACACCGCCTGGTCAGGCTGAAAGCGCACGCCATCCTCGAACAGATATTCCGGCTGTTGCCGCAACTCGGCCCACAGTTCGACCTTGGCCTCCTCGAAGAGGGGTGGGGAGATCTCACCCTTGCCGATACGCTCCAGTTGGTGGAAGAAGAGTTTGAGGTCGGCGTCTTTGGTGTTGACCGAGTTGACCAGGGTGAGCAGGAGCGGGCGGTGGTAAAAACTCGCCGCAAAGACGCGGAGCCCGCGGAGGGTGTCCGAAGGCTCTGCGCTCTCTGCGTCCCGGTGACGTATCTGCTCATACACCTGGCGGATGTATGCCAGGAGCAGCAGCGCCTTGAGCACCACCTTCTGCTTTTCAGCGCCGGTGTAGTCCTCTTCATCGCGGAAGGCGCGCAGTTCCTGGGTGAGGATAGCGATGTGCTTGCCGTAGCCGGCCTCGATAAAGCGCGCCAGGTTAAAGTCGTAGGCAGTGGTGCGGACGTCGTGCGGGTCGGTGAAAGTGGCCGAAAAGTTGAACAGGAAGCCGTTGCGCGAGAGGATACTGTAAATGTGCTGGCGCTTGGAATCGGCCTTGTCGCCCTTGTGCGCCTCGTCCAGCAGCACGTACCAGCGCCCCCCGTTGTCGTAGTTGCGAAAATCCACGATCTTCTCTTTCTGTTCGTCGCTGAGATTGTCGGAGCGGTAAAAGAAAACGATCAGTTCGCTCTCATGGAAAAGGGAGGGTGCGCCACGCTTCACCTCGGCGTAGTCGCGCAGTTCGTACAGGCGGATATGAGGAGCATCGTGGGCAGCGTTGAATTCGTCCACGTGGGCTTTGAGTTGGGCCAGCAGGTCGTCACGACAGGTGAGCACCAGGATGTCGTAGGGCGGGATTTCGCCCAGGCGGATGAGCCGCCAGAGCAGTTCCAGCAGTTTAACGATGACCAGCGTCTTACCGCTGCCGGTAGCCATCCAGAAGCCGATGCGGTTAATCAAATGCTCGTAAGCAAGGGCGCCGTCTGTAGTGGGGTAGTAATCTTTCAGCAGGCGGGTGATGTCGCGCCGGGCGTTGCGCAGGTCCAGGTCCAGACCCTCGTCCAGCCCATTTTGGCGATACCACTCCATCAACCGGCGCTTACGTTCGGCGTGGGTGGTTTCTGGCTCACCGGGAGTGTAGTCGCCCAGGTCTTCGTAGTACTTCCACAGCGCTCGCAGGGCGCGTTGAAGCGCCGCCTGCTGATAGTCCCACAGGCGCTTGGTTTTGGAGAACGCCGCCAGGTCAAAGCTCGTCCAGGCGGGCGGCAGGCTATCATATGGAATATCGTCCAGAATGTTTTGCAGGTTGCGCATATTATCTCCTGCTCTGGAGAATGTCCTGAATTGATTGCCTCAGCGAGGGCAAGCGCTCGTGAATGGTCTGCCAAACCAGCCAGGCATCCACACCGAAGTAAAAGTGAATGTTCTCATACCTCCATTGCCTCCAGAAGCACCTCTTCGCGAATTTCCTCTCGCAGGGCACGGCGAGGAACGACATCCACAGCGCAGCCCAGTTGCTCTTCCAGGAAGAGGCCCAACCGTTCGGCTGAGTGCTCACGACGAAGCCCTGCCAGGTCGAACAGCGTGGCTCGCTCGTCAAAATCCACCAGCACATCTATATCGCTGGCAGGGGTTTATTCCTGGCGAACGACCGAGCCAAACAATGCCAGGGTCTTGACCTTGAAGCGCGTTTCAATGCCAGGTTTCAAGGCTTGTAATGTGGCAAGGATTTGTTCTCGTTTCATCAGTATATCACCACCAAATCAAGGGTTTGACCAGCTCCCACGGCACGTCCACCAGGCTGACCGTCTCGCCGTCCTCAAATTCCACCGCCTGGCGGGTGATGCGCCGGATCGGTTTGCCGGTGAGACAGGAAAGGGTCTCGGCCAGGTCAATCCCCCCACCGGCTTCCCCCTGGCTAAGGGAGGAGGGCGAGGGGGGATAGAGCTTGTTCAGGTTCACGCGGATGCGCTCGCCTTCAATCGCCATCACCGGCTCGCCGGTCTGGGCGTTATCCAGCATTTTGGTATCGCGCAGGAAGACGTAGGTGCTGTAGGGGTCTTCGTAAGGGTTGTCGAACAGGTCGGCGTCCTGGTAGTGAGCGCGGCGCAGGACGTCCTCGTACTGCTCCAGGTCGAAGTACTTGAGGAAGTGGCTGATGCCCCCACCGGCTCCCCTCTTCAGAGGGGAGGAAGAGGAGGGTTGGGCTTTGCCGTCTTTCCACTGGTCGGAAAAGACCACTTTCTTGATGCGCGGCAGGAGCACGGTGTCGAAGTAATCGGCCATCTCCACCAGGATGTACTTGCGCCGGCCGCCGTCCTGGCGGTTCAGGTTGATGACCGCGTGGGCGGTGGTGCCGGAGCCGGCGAAGAAGTCGAGAACGAGCGTGTCCTTCGCACAGTTTGATGCTCTCAAACAATCCTCGACAAGGAAAATGCTTTTCGGATACGAGAAAACTTCTCTTTCACCGAACAAGTCCTTGATAACACGGGTTCCGCTTTCAGTTGCAGAGTATTTTGCGTCATCCCACCAAGTGTTTGGAAGCGCGCCTTCTTCATGGGGGCGATATTTTCGATAGACTTGCCATTCACCATTAGCATTTTTGGCTTCGAGATTTTTCCCCCCCTCTTTCTGAGCGCGTTCCCACCCCAGGTTCCAAACTCTTTCTCTACCCGTTTCATCCAGAGGATATACAACGGTCTCATCCTTTTTCGGTTCACTCAAAGGTATCCAGCATTCTTGTTTTTCAGACCATTCGAGTGATGGTATCCGGAGCGTGCCATTTCTTGAGATATAAATCGGGTAGTATAGTTTCGGACGATCTTTTCTGTCTGAGCCAGCACCAGTTTTCCGCAGATTCATCCATGCGAAGTTACCGAACTCGTCATGTTCAGGATAACGCGCTTGTTTCTCGTCGTCGCGTGGGAGACGACCTACAATTGCCTGCTTTGTCTTTGAATAAAAGAGAGCGTATTCGTGGTTTTGAGAAAAACCTGCCGCCATCGCACGCCCATGCGGGTTATTGCGAATGGCAACAGTTGAAAGATGATGCTCCTCACCAAAATTTATAGACAGGATTGTATTCAAGGCAGGCAACTCAAAGTCGTCAATTGCAGCACACAAGATTGCCTCATCTGCCATGAAACCAAGTGTGCGGCCTATGCGGTCATCCACCAAACTCAACCACGACGAGTGTTTGTAATTGTTGCTGTAGATAATTTCGCTTGCCGCCGTATTGAAAGGCGGATCAATATAGACGCAATTTACCCGCCCCCGAAACTTGGGCAGCAGCGTATTCAGCGCCTGGTAGTTTTCGCTGTGGATCAGCCAGCCGTCCAGCTCGTCGTCCAGGCCCTGCCCTGAGCCTGCCGAAGGGTCGCCAAAGAGGGCCAGGATGTCGGCTTCCAGGTCGGGGAAGTAGCGCGTGTCCAGGGGCAGGTATTGGTAGCGCTCGTGCAGGCGCGTGCCCAGCAGGTCGCGCTCCCACACGTCTTCCGCCTTGAAATCCTCGCCCACCATGCCCAGGTCGCGCCATTCCTGGAGCTGGGCAGTCATGCCGGGGGCTTCCAGCAGACGGGCCAGCAGGACCGCATCTTTGGCCGCGATGCGGTCCAGGGTGATGACGTAGTGGCTGTTGAGCACGAACCTGGGCTTGTTCCAGACCTTGACCAGTTCGTCCTCGAATTGAGCGATGAAGTCAATGATCTTGAAGGTGATCTCGCGCAGCACTTGCAGTTGGCGGATGCGCGTCTCGTTCCAGAGGGTCGGCGTTTCTTCGCGGAAGACGTATTGATACAGCCACAGGTCAAACTGCTCGCGTAGAAAAGCGCGGGCGTCCTTGTTGATGAAATAATCCACCTCGCTCTGCCGTTCGAACAGGCGGAAGGCGTGCTCCAGCGTCTCTTCGTCCAGGGGCGACCGGCCGGTCGCCCCTACCTTGCGCGCGGCGCGTAGAATCTCGTCGGTTTTAGTCACGCGCCCTCTTTCGGAATACGCCACGGTGAATACCAGTGTGCCATCCCCACGGCGCTCCTTGAATTCGTAAATCAAACTCCGCTTTTCATTCGCCCGCTTGTGCTCCAGCGTGGAGACGTCGAAGAAAAAGCGGTGACCATCAACCTCCACTTCCATGCTGCGGAAGAGGCGGTCGGTCTTGACGTAGTAGAGCATGTGCGTCTTCCAGAAGAGCACCACGTCGCGGTCGTCGGTGTAGACCTGCTCGTAGACGCGCTCGTGCAGTGGCGTGTAGCGGAAGTAGATGCTGCCCGATTCGCTGAAGTAGCGGTGGAAGAAGGTGTAGAGTTTGTCGAACAGTTCCTCGCGGAACCGGGGGAAAGGCTGAAGCGCGGCGTCAATGTCTTTCTGCAGTTGCGGGAAAACGCCCTGCTCGAAGTAGCGCGATTTGACGCCCATCAGGTTGATGTAGCCGGATTCGCCCTCCACTTTGGCGCCGACGAAAAGGTCGCGCAGTGCGTTTAAGAATTTCTGCTCTTTTTCGTTCATCATTTCACCCTCGGTGTACCAGGCGACCAGGGAACCTTGACATAGCTTGATTCTATCCGCAGGCTATACCATGTCAACCCGGCCACGATGCATACGACCTTCGTTGCACCTCGCCAGGCGTGTCTCGCAGCCGCTCTATGTCCCCAAACCGGCGGATCTCTCCCGGCGCTTGTCCCATCTCGCGGAAGGAGCTGAGGCGGAAGACGCGCAAGGCTGCTGGGTTAGCCTTAATCATCCACCTCGTCCTGCAACGCAGCCAGGTGACCGATAGACCGCAGGTGTGACTCGATAGCGGCCACGAAAGTTTTCGCATCCGCCAGAGTCTCCTCGGCGATCTGCTGGCTGATGGAAACCATTTCGCCATAGTCATGGGTCTGGCGGCGGTCGAAGGCCAGGTGGAGGGAACGAGAAAGCTCACGAGGAAACACGCCGGCCTTGACGAACTCGCGGTCAAAAAGGGACAGAGCGCCGCTATGCTTCGAGGTGCCAAGTCGTCTGGTGGCCAGGAGCGCCATCAAGGCATAGAACATGGCGTTAGTACGCACGGTTGATAGTTCCTCGCAGAGCGGACCCACCGAGCAGGATCTCCGCTTCGCGCAGAGTGTCGTGGGCTTGCTCCATCCTGTAGCGCAATAGAGCCTCAAGTTGTTCGGGCTTCATGGCTGGGCCCCTTCCCGTTCGATATTCAAGATGAGCGGGTTCGCTCCCATGGCCCCGCGCTCCAACTCGGCGCGGGTGGTCACCACCGTGGAGATCACCCGGTCCATCTCAAAGCCCACCTCCCAGGCAATCTCGCTGATGCGCTGGCGCAGTTCGGGTGTGCATTCTTCCAGGGCAATGAACACGTCCAGGTCAGAGTCGGGCGCGGCATCACCTCTGGCCCGTGAGCCAAATACGCGCAGGTCAAGAACGGGCACGAGGGCCGTCAAGCGACGCTGGAATTCGCGCGCAACCCGCCGATCCTTTTCTCCTAACATACTGTTCACCCCCTCTTCACGGGCCTCCCGCCAGCGACAGACGCCAGTTGTGCTGATATAGCTTGATTATATCCGAAGACTATACCATGTCAACCCGGCCACGATGCATACGACCCTCGTTGCACCTC
>Ga0172365_10003188_pt1 | contig 12212 bp, 12 predicted proteins | sample LakKivSesite48cm_FD_114535 | JGI IMG/M metagenome (GOLD analysis project Ga0172365, IMG submission 114535) | Sediment microbial communities from Lake Kivu, Rwanda - Sediment site 48cm | ecosystem: Environmental > Aquatic > Freshwater > Lake > Sediment | place: Rwanda: Western Province, Lake...
ACAAGAAAACATAGTCAGCATGCGGATCCAACATAATGATCGTTCCACCCTTCCTTAAAAGCTCATCAACAATAATCCCAGCGAGATAGGTCTTACCAGAACCAGTCTGAGCAATAATCGCCAGATGACGCCTAAACCCCTTAATGGACAAACTAACAGGAACCTCGCCACGCGTAATCAAAGCACCCACTTTGACAGCCTCATCCTCAGGATACGAATAGAATTTCTCAAGCAGCTCCGCTGGCGCAATGTATACAGGTTTCCCTGGCATTACTGCTTTCTTAGGTTGCTGCAAATCACCACTTTCAGTCAAGTAACCAAGCACACGAGCCTTTCCCCATACCTTTCTGTCAGCTAAGCCAGACTCAATTATCTTCTTGATTATCTCAAAATCTAACTCTTTTGTTAAGGCTTGACTGGCAGAAATCACACGCTCGATTTGGGCTACGACCTCCACCTGCTTCGGTTTCCCCTCAACATCTTCCTCAGAATATGCTAACAGATATTCCCATCTTGAGGGCATTTCGCCAGGTTTTGAAGCAAAGAAAAACTCGCTTGAGCTGGCTTCTCCGATTATTACGCCAACCTCTTTAAGGGTACTTGACACGTCTATATCCCCTTCCTCGAATTATCTTCTCACCAAACAATCTCTCCATAAATGGGAAATATAGGTTATCCACCACACGCTTCTTAAGCCTAACCCTCTCATCCACGTTCTTAAGCCAAAGATTATAGCAATCTAACCCGCAATAGCCAGTCACCATTACTTTAAGAGCTTCGTCAACATTGAAATCTATAGGTTTAGGCCAACCAGTCCGTGCGAAAGTATAATCCCAACAAGGCAAATCAATCCTAATGGGCGAATCCCCAACGTCAAGCAAAAGATAGAACGACACAATCCCAGGAAACCCAACGAAGCTCAAAAGTATGTTAGAAGCCCAATCCACAAAATCCTTTCCCTTCTCGCGAACCGTAACAGGAAAATGAGTCCGAACATACCTTGCAGGGTCCTTCCAGCACAGCTCAAGTCGCCGTGCTGTTCTGGCAGAAGGCCCAAGCAACAGTGGCTGAGTGTATCCGACTGTTTGAGCATAATTCATAATAAGCTGATAGTCTGGCCTTGAAGATATAAGCTCCTCAAGAATAAGAGCGACAGTCTCAAGTTTTTTTCCATATTTATGGTGAAGTTTCGCGAATTTGCTTAGAGCAGATTTTTCATTGTCTAATGTCTCTGCAAATATTGGCTTAAGCCGGTGCAGGTCGGCAGCGTCGATACCTGAGTCCAAGCTCTTGAGAGTTTCGTTAAAGATCAGCTTAAGCAGATAATCACGATAGAAAGTAGACCTACTTTCCTTACTTACACCCATCAGCAAAATCTTCTCTGCTCTACATAAATCAAGAAGTTCACGGTAAACCTGAAAATAATGCAAGAGCACAAGTCGTTGATCTTCAACCTTTGTTTCAATGGGCACGTGCGAGACTCGCCCGTACAATGACCCGTCTATCAGGGTGTTGCCGCATTTGAAACCACTTTTGAGAGCGTCAATTGCAACCAGGAACTCGAACATCTCCATTTTCCTTCCAATGAAAAGTTGCGATTCGAGAAAACTGGCTTTGGTAAAGAATGCATCTGTTTCCAGAAGCTTTCGTTCTTGATTTCTACAAGTAGCTAAAGACCTAATTACATAAAAGATTCCACCTGTAGACAGCAGATTCGTGTAGACGCTCGAATCTACAGCCATTATGTTAAGGTCGCTTGGTCCCACTGAATACTTGCTTATCTCATCAAGTGGAATCCAATGAGAATCGAAGCCCTTTTTAAAGCTGTTTTCAAGCGGATTAGACTTACCCTTCAAAATTTTCTCTTTCAAGGTTTCCTTCTTGCCTGATATTGACGATGCAAACTCCTCAAGGAAATCTGGCATCTCAACTCCTCATTTTCTGTAAAGTATTTAAAGTGAGATCAGGATATTTAAGATTCAAGTATTTGTAAAACCCAGAAAGATTAAAGGTGACATCATGAGAATATCATTTCTCGACGGACCTTCACTGGCTGACAAGTTGTCAGATCTTATGCTTGATTGTACTCAACTCGACATAGCAATGGCTTATGTAAAGATTGGCGGTTTAAGAACGTTGTTAAAGAACGCTGATCCTTTGTTTAAAAGAAATGTGCCCATTAAGATTGTTTTTGGACTATCTTTAAGACAAGGAATTACAGACAAAGAATCCGCACAGCTTCTGTTGAGTCTTTCTCAGCAAAAAAGTAATTTGACAGTGAAGAAGCTAAACAATCGCGGTTTTCATCCCAAGATGTTGATTTTTCACGGATCTCATCCGAGCGTCATAGTCGGCTCATCAAACCTCACGGAAGCGGCACAGAGTAGAAACGCCGAAGCAAACATACTTGTGGAAGATGCGGAACCTCAGTTCATGAAAGATACACTGGACTTTTTTGAGCTCCACTTTAATTCTGCTCCATTTCTGAAAAGAAAACATGTGGATGCATATAGGCCCCGGTTTCATGAAACAGAAGGATATGCTTACGGAGGATCTAAGGAGGACGAGCTTCTCTCTTCTTCAAAAAGGAAAATTGACTTACAGAATCTGCACCCCAAGATAATGTGGAAGATTGCTCCAGGCAGGGATGCACGCTGTTGGCCTGAATGGTTAAAAAACATTGATGAAGACGGAGAGGGATTTATTGCAATCGGATGGGATGAAACTGGCGATCTTAAGGACTTCAAGTCATACGAATCTTTGAAGCAAGCAGTAACTCGAACAGCAAGAACTGTGTGGGATATTGATTCTGATAAAAAGACTGACGTGAAATATGTCACAGATCAGTTGTGGACGTTTAAGACAGCTTTCTCTCCAGGGGATGTATTTATTGTATACTCTGAGAGTCGAGTTCTTGGGGTAGCTCAAGTAACGCCTAAGTCCCAATACAAGTATCGGGTAGTACCTAAGATGTCTTTTGGATACCAGATGAATGTGAAGTACTGGTGGTATACTGAATGGCCAAAGAGGGCAGATGACCGGATTGTCGACACATTAGGAAAACAGGGAACGCTTAAGCGCATAGATGAGAAATGGCTTTGGGACTACCTAATCAAGAGATTACCCTAAACAAGTCTTCATTGACCTGAATTTGAAACGAAAACTACCGTTTATTAAAAATGTCTTGCTATTATAAGCCAAGCCAACATTTTATGTTGATAATATCAAAAATTCTGAATTGTTAAATATCCCCAGAAGCAATCTACAATTGGATCTCAAAAGAGCTACCATGAGGGTCTCATATTTGAAGCAGCTTGGAACTTTAAAAAGATTAAACCCAAGAGAAGTATGGGAAAATGAGCCTAAAGATTTTACCCGTTGGCTGAGACAGAATATGGATAAGCTTTCCGAAGCGATAGGCCTTGAGATAGATATAACAGAGCAGGAGGGACCTATTGGGTCCTTTATAGTTGATCTTGTTGGCAAGGACCTAAATTCTGACAGAATAGTCATAATAGAAAATCAACTTGAAGAAACCAATCATGACCATTTAGGCAAGTTGCTAACATACGCTGCTGGTAAAGAAGCTGACATAGTGATTTGGATCTCTACTCGATTTCGCGAAGAACATCAGCAAGCATTAGAATGGCTAAATGAACTGTCAAATGAGCAAACGTCTTTTTTCGGAATTGAGCTTGAAGTGCTGCAGATAGATAATTCGCAACCAGCACCGAATTTCAAAGTGGTTGCACAACCCAATTGGTGGCAGAAGATTACAAGCAAAGCACCTCCTCCACCAAGCGAGAAACAAAAGAAATATCAACAGTTTTTCATCAAGCTACTGGAAGAACTCAAATCAAAGTCTCCAGGCATAACGCATGCGAGCAGAGTAAGTCCGGGAAACTGGTTTGCTTTCGCAGCTGGAAGATCTGGCTTCTCGTATTCGTTCAGCTTTGCTCAAGATGATCGGTTTCGAGTGGAGTTGTATATAGACACTGGCGATAAAAACAGGAACAAGGAAGCTTTTGATATTTTCATGAAAGAAAAGAATGAACTTGAGAAAGAGCTCGGGACAACCCTTTCATGGGAAAGATTAGATGAAAAAAGAGCATGCCGTATTGCGGTTTACCGTGAAGGCCGAATAGAAAGTGATGCATCAAGTCTGGACGCACTTAGAGTGTGGGCTACTGATATGATAATTAAATTCAATCAGATATTTTCTCCAAGAATCGCCAAATTAAACTTAGTTAAATCAAAAGAGACATAACTGCCAAGAAATCGGAAAAATGGGGAGTTTGCGAGATTTCGCCACCCCTGTGACCCAAAACCTTTTCCAAATACTCTCGCCGTAGTTTAGATCTTTTTACGTTTACAAGCTATTGACCTTTCTGGTTACAGTCAACAGTCATTAATTTCGAAACGAATAAAACTTTCCACATATATTGATTAGTGTGGTTATACGAAACAGGGGGTCAAGATAATTGTGCAAGGGTTGTTTTGTTCCAATCGCTTTCGGAATAAAAAAGGCCAATAGTGATGTGGAAAAACAGGCTGTTGAAGACTTTGTGGTAGAGATAGAAAGAAAAGACCCAAGAAGAATGAAACCACAAGATTATTTCATTAGCTGTTTTGAAAACAAATTTCTTCTTAATCATTCTTTTGAGCCTTATGTTATAGGGCACCTTGTGCTTCAGCCGATAGAGCATGTGACACAGTTTCATGAATCATTAGGTAAATCACCCGACAAAATAGGTTTGAGTAAGGATGACGCATCCAAACTACCCTTAATCATTAGAGAAGTTTCAAAATTGCTTGAGGAGTGTCTCACTGCGCAAAACTATCCTCCTGCAAGAATCTACATGTGTTCTTTCAACGAGGCGCCTGATTGGCATTTGCACCTTCATTTAATACCAAGAGCGAAGCAAGAAGTCATAGTAGGTCCATCTCTTTTGACTACTGTTAGAAGACAGCCAACGAAAGAAGAGGTTGAAAATGTCGTTAATTGTCTCAGAGAAAAATTATCCAAAAGCAGTGCGCCCACTAGAAATATGCGAGCTAATTGACGGTTTCAGTGATTACACCAATGAATTCCCTTGCTAATACACTATCAATGAGCTCAAGGAGAAAACTTTTTGAGTGAAACAGGCAACTATCCCAATCACAGAAGAGTGAAAGGTGCATAGGCCTTGACCAAGATCTCATTTTGGACCTCATATTGGGGATTAGCAATGGACCCTTTTTCAGAGGAACCACTCTACTATAACTCTGCAAACTTTGAAAGATTGTTAGTTAGGTATGCCCTATTGAAGAGGTCGATGAAATCCTTGCGGATCTATATAAGGAAAAAGGACGGCTAATGAGAAGGAGATACTATGTCATAGGTTTAAGAGGAATGGGAAAAACCACAATTCTGAATTATATTATCCGAAAGACTTTTGAAAGACCTTCTGAGAGGATCATGCCAATTTATGTGAATAATGTTCATGTCAAAGACCCTGAAGACCCTATAGATCCAGCTCATAATTCAGAAAAACTGAGACTAAATTTCTGTTTAAGAACTATTGAAGCTTTGTTCGACACCGTTTTGCATATTTGGAAAGGATTTACAACTGAATACTCAAGCTTTGAGAGAATTAGAGCAAAATATTTCGAACTAAAAGGTAAGACTCCAATTGATCAAGCAACGGCAGAAGCTCTCCTAAAGGAATATCTCAATAGGCTGAAAAGAGATTTTGACGTATTTATTCTCCTTTATGATGAACTGGACAAGATCGAGGATTACAACACTGTACTTCTGTTTTTGCGATCGTCTCAAGGGCTACTTGAAACTTTGTCTGAATATGGTTGTGTAGTATTCCTTTGTGGTGTGCCAGACTTTAGCAAAATGTTGCGTTCCTCCGAATATAGTGGTGTAGGCGGTCACGAAATATGGATACATACGTGGTCTGTAGAGGATGCAAAAGCCCTGATAAAGAGTAGATTGGATTACGGATTGCTCTCGAGAGAGTTTCCGTTCAGAGATAAGGTTGTGGCGACTATATGTTCTAAGGCAGAATATAGACCAAGATTGATTCAGAGCCAAGCCCGGGACGCACTTATATGGGGGGCATACGCCCACTTAAAGGTGATAGATGAAGGTTTTCTTGATGCGCTAGTATGGGAAGATTCATCCATAGCAAGATTTAAAGCTGATGTCCGAATCTCCAAAGACTTGCAAGAAGCCACTAAAATCTTGATGAGGGTTTATGATCCAGATCGTGATGATCCTGGTGCATACTTGTTGCTGATGAAAATTTTTGAAGCCGAACGAATCTTCATTTTACCAATTACAGGCCTGCGAGAGAAGTATGGAATTGACATGGAAATTGGACAGTTTGAAAGATTGATGCATTTACTCAAAGATTTCAATGCGGTAAATGAACGACACTCAGGTGGAACAAGATACTATGTGTTGAGCGACAAGATTGAACATCTCTTCAGTTACGTCAGAAACATTTTGAAGCAATCACTTGAATATCTTCCCAGAGCTATCAAACTTGACTTGACAGAAATTAAGCAGTTGAAACCAGAATTCAATCTCCGCAACGAAGTTACAAAGATTCTGGTTATGAATCCGCAACGTCGATATAGACGCGTTGAACTTGCAAAAGAAATCATCAATAATTCAGATGCAAAAACCAGAGCTCTTGAATATTACAAAGTAGCTTCTGAAAAAGATCTGAAATCCAAACTTCTATCTGCCCTCGCAACAGTACTCCATGCTCTGCAAAAAGAGGGTGCCGTTATACAAGTGACCAGTGGTCAGAGAACTGCATATCAGTTTTCTGAGGCGGTCGAGGAAATGAGCTGGGCAAAGAACCTTCGATTGGACGAGGATGTTCTACAAAACTATCAATCAGCTATTAACACCTTCAAACAAGGTGATCTTTCTGGGACAATTCCTCTTCTGCGACTTGCAGTTGAAAACTCATTGAGACATTTAGCAGAAGCTGGACATATAGAACTCTTTGAAAAGCCCAAGCTTGACACTTTAGGTCCCATAAACGAAAGATTATACCAAGCCAAGATTTATGAGCAGGGAACCAAGACGATGATTGATGCGTTTAACATAGAAGTGGGCCCGATAGGGCATGGGGCGGTCAAGCTTGAAGATACAGAGAGGACCAAAAATCTGATAGAACGCACCCAGATGATAATTCGAAAAATCTACATTGTGAAGAAAGAGCTTAGAACGTGAGTAAAATGGTAGGAGTTAAATGGCAACAGATAGTTGTTATGCATCCCCATACATGTTATCTCTGTTTAGACAATAAACATGATAAGTCATAATATTTATCTAATGCAATCCTAACCTAACTGAGAACTCGTATTAACAGAAAAAAAGGGGATTTGCGGGAGACGTCTCCACTATGGCTGATGTTACAACCAACACACCAGCCCCAGGAATACTCCTTCCAGTCATGGTATGCTTCTTCTGGGTCATGGTTCATCCTAATTTTGTATTCTTGTTAGCAACTTCCAATAACGTTGTTCTATGCTTAGATGGAAAAAGACGAAAATTTTATCGGCATGTTCATCTGTACCGAAGACTGGGGTGTTTCTAAATGAGCCATGGAAAGGGACAACCATATGATGAGCGCAAATATCGGGTTGACCCAGAAACTGGAAGGATGCTGAACACGACTATAATGTGGGATGGTGACGAAAAAATAATTGGAACAACAGCCGTCAAAGAAAGATTGCGGGTGCGACTCTTAGACAAAGCAAAAGAGCTTGGTGGAAAGAACCTGAAGACCGGCATGTTCATTGAAGCTTTTAGAACCAGAGGACCGAGTTACGGTGACGTGATAAGACAAGTGATTAGAGAACTTGTCAAACTTGGGCTAATGCGAATAAGAAACATTGGATCAGACAAGAATCCACGTTACATTTATGATGTGGTGTAACGCGCGGCTACTTTTTCGCCTGTGTTTGACATTCTTTCAAAAATTCAACAAACTTGTTTTGTTCGCCCAGGCAGTTATAGAACACATTCTCAAGGTACACTCTCGTTCGAGACACCAAAGAGGCTCTTTCCCTGTCAACCCACCAAACATACTTAATGTCATGCGACTTTAGAATCTCCTGTCGCTGCTTATGATTAATGAGTACCTTATCTTGAACAGGCGTTAATCCACAGGCCTTGCATTCGACAGCAACTTTGGCGCTTGGAACATAGAAGTCAATAATCGCTCTTGGCAATTCTGGAAACTTGACCTGTCTTCTTATTAATTCGTTAGGAAACACCTGTTTAAGAAGTTGCAATGTCTGTTTTTCCCAATCATTTCCACTTAATTTTGGAGGCTTATCTAAATAATGAGGCCCATACATTTCATTACACTTCTTTACAATCAATAGAGTTTGCTGTACTCTAAATATTATAGTCTTCTCCGATAAAAGATAACGCTCACATGCCTCCGAGAAAAAGAGAGAATGGGTCGAAGACGTATCCACTCTTGAGGGAGTTACCAAAACGCCAGCCTTTCAACCTAAGCCGATCATCTTGGCAATTTATTTAATATGAAAGCTCACGTTACCATGAAGCACACTGATGTGTAGGCCACAAAAACCATATTGAGACAAGAAGAATGGGGTTTACGGAAGCGTCTACACATACTGCTGAAATGAGAATCCACCAACATGCCCATGTGTGCTGTTAACAGCCCGAACATAGCGTCTTATCATTAAGTAGTCTTCTTCAGGAATCACCAACATGGATGGATAAAGAATGTTATAATATGATTTGCTTTTGTCGGGAAAGAATAGCAGTTGCTCAAGAAGTCTTCTGCCGGTATTGAAGTCTAATGGAATTGGTCTAAAAGGTTGCGGATAAATAGAAGTTATTCTGATTCTGTGAGGAAGATTTCGAGAGGGTTTTGCTCCATCTCTATCCAACCAACCTAAGTCCGAATCGTTACAGAAGTAGGTCTTTACCACTCTGTAAATCCCGACTATAGTCTTTTCGACTGTAGCGACTTTCATGAGCAGTTCTTTCCACCCAGCGTACCCAAGCTTTTGTTTCAATGTTTTTCTTAGAGAGGCAGATAGATTTGTGGCATAGAAGACCATGATATCATCTAACTCAACTCTCTTGAGTGTGATCTCGTATCTATCATCTACTCCCCAAGTTGTGGCTGATTCTACTATGAACCAATTCCAAGGATTCGTTATGCAAAACCAATAGCGCATAACTGTTTGTTCTGAGGCAATACTTAAAACAGTTATGGCATCTTCCAAACTGAAAAAAAGAGGTAAGCGGGAGACGTCTACGCTGACATTGATGTTACAAACAAGGCGCCAGCTCTTTGGAATAACTTCCATGGTCCCGAACCAAAAGAAAATCCATAAAAAGGCAAACAAAGCTCAGCTCATGAGATGTTAAATGATTAATAAGAGTAAATCATAAAAGAATATCGTACTATTTTGGAAGGTCATGTGCAACGTATGGTGAACGCAATAATCTTGGACTTGGATCTTCCAAGAAATGCCGAGGAGATCAATTTCGCCATTACATATCTCCGTCAACTAAATCTCTTTCATGGATTTGAAACAATCTTTGCTCCTAAAGTCGTTCTGGATACAATTAGCGAATTTACCTCTATCAATCAGGAGAAGTACCTTAAAGAACTTGGGCAGTTAAGCACAAGCGAGAGCAAGTTGGCAAAGGATTTCGAAAAGAAACTCAACTCAATCCTTTGGCAAATGAAACGAACAGACATTCATGAAGCGCAGCTAAGTTCGCTTCTTTCATTGTATGCAATCTGGTTGCAAGCAAAGAGGCTGAAATCTCTGATCATCCAATCTATGTCTAATCCCACAGGCCATTTCTCTCGATTAATGCACTTACTGGCCGGAGAAGGCAGAGAATTCATTGGCCCTTTGGCTGATGATATAGAACTCTGGCTATTCTCCAATTTTGCTGACCTATATGTTGAATGGCCATATTTCCTACGCTTTCCAAAGGAAACGACTGAGACCTTCCTGAAAGATGATTACTTTAAGAAAATTCAGAAACAATTCATAGATTTCAGAACGAGAACTTGCGTACACCCTACAAACGAGCTGGAAATGAAAAAACGAGCAAGAATGATCTCAAAGATGCAACAATATTTCAACTGGATTCTTTCATTGGCCAAAGAAACATATGGCAAGGAAGTCATCATCAGCAAAGCTTCTCTTGCCGTAAGCAATGAAACTTTAACAGCAACAAAGAGAAAGGCATTGAACTATTCAGAGCTTGCCGAATTCTTCAAGAAAACTAAAACAATGAATCAGAATTTCTCCCCTTGTTTCATCCACATCAAGTTCTACCCTTCGAAATTACTCAAACCAGTTAAACCCTATAGTCTATTATCTAAAAGCACGAATGCTCTCCTCTATTATCACATGTTTGAGACTGCACAAGAAGCCGAACTCAAGCTTGTTTTCAACAAGTTTAGAGAACGAATGAAGATCAACGAACCTTTCTGAACACCTGTTCTTTTGATATTCCAACAATTCCAAGGCGCTTTATCTGAATATTCCCTTCAGGATCTCTTTTAGCATATCCAAGTACAAAAGCATCCTTGCGATGTTTTTCTATTATCTGCATTGCACAATCGACATCTTTTTTCGGCAATACCAAGCACATTCCGATTCCCATGTTGAATCTGTTATACATTTCTTCGTCTGTTACATCTCCATATTTCTGGATGAGCTTGAAAATGCCTGCAGGTTCTGGCAATTCTTCAATCATATACCCATATCCTTTACCAACTCTGTTAAGGTTCAAGAAGCCTCTACTTGTTATGTGCGCCATTAATTTGATATTCAGATTCTCTTTAAGCATCTGCAAAATCTCAGGCACGTAAATATACGTAGGCTCAAGAAGCTCTTCGCCAAGAGTCCGACCAAGCTCATCAAAATACTTATCCAGACCAAAATGCATTTCCTCAAGCAATATTTTCCTTGCCATAGTGTAACCATTACTATGTAACCCTGAACTGGATATACCCAGCAGGACGTCACCTTCCTTGACTGCACTACCGTCAACAATTTTGTCTATATCTACGATACCAACACACATCCCAGCCAGATCAAATCCTTTGCCTTCTCTCTGTCCTCGTATCATTTCAGGCACTACTGCGGTCTCTCCACCCACAATATTGACCTTTGCCATTTCTGCGCCTTTCTTGAGTCCAATAGCAATCTGCTCGATAATATCTGGATCTGGATCTTGAATAGCAATGTAATCCACAAAAGAAATTGGCTCTGCCCCAGTACATATGATGTCATTTACATTCATCGCAACACAGTCAATGCCTATTGTATCATACTTCTCCAATAGCTCAGCTATGAATATTTTCGTTCCTACACCATCCGTTTTTATTGCCAGCGCTTGTTTTTTGTTAAGCTGAACTAAACCGGCAAAATGCCCAATTTTTGCGATACATTTCCCAATTCCCGTTCTATAGCGATGTGTTTCCTCAAAAATCGGTATTATCCGATCCATAGCACGATCTTCTTTTTGCATATCCACGCCAGAGTTTGCGTAAGTAATTCTCGTCTTATGAGCCATGCACATCCCTCCTACTCTCCCTCGGGGCACATAATCCTCTATTTTCGTAGTTTTATCTATTTCTGTTTTCTTCATAATGCACCAACATCCTGCTTGCCTATTTTCTTGAGCTCTCCGACCTTCTCCTCGTTAACATAATGCACCTGTGCCCTTTGAATAACCTTGTAGCCGACGACGCCCAAGATATAGAGCTGCGACAACAAGTCTCTGACAGTAGAAGACCCAACTCCCTGCTTCTTCGAAACCTCTTGAATCAATTTATTCTTCGTGATGTCTTTGTTTTCCCTAATTACCTTAACAATCTCCTCGGCTATTTTCCTTCGTGACATAACGATTCCGTGTCTTTTATTATATGATATATGTTATGGTTCACTATAAGAATTATAATATTCTTAACACTTTCGGTAATCGAGTCTACAGGTTTTACTTCTAAAAAATTAAGGTCTTTACATAAGCAGAAACGGTTCCAAATCTCAAAGAGAAAAAAGAGGGGATTTGCGGGAGTTTTCGCCATCAATTCTGGAGTGCAAATCCCACCCCGCCCGTCTACGCCGAACCTCGGACGCTTTTATAGGATTTGTTTTAGGGGTTCTACTTGCGTTTACGGAAGATTTTG
>Ga0172365_10003190_pt1 | contig 12206 bp, 10 predicted proteins | sample LakKivSesite48cm_FD_114535 | JGI IMG/M metagenome (GOLD analysis project Ga0172365, IMG submission 114535) | Sediment microbial communities from Lake Kivu, Rwanda - Sediment site 48cm | ecosystem: Environmental > Aquatic > Freshwater > Lake > Sediment | place: Rwanda: Western Province, Lake...
ATCGCCGGTGGACGCCGCCGAGGCCCGCGCCTGCGGGCGCAAGGCGGTGGGCCTGGCGCTGGCGGGCTTCGCCGACGGCTCCGTCGCCATCCGCCGCGAGAAGCACCCGCGCTACAAGGCCGACTACTTCCGCGCCGAGCTGAAGGACGTCGCCCGCGAGACCAAGGACATGCCGCGCAGCTTCCTCAACAAGGCCGGCAACGGCGTGACCGCCGCGTTCGTCCGCTACGCCCTGCCCCTGACGGGCGGCCTGCCGGTGGTCGGCAAGCTGCCGTAGAGCCCCGAACAGGCAGGATGACGGCGCCCTGGGCACCCGGTTTGGAGTTGCCTGTTCCCGGCTCCGGGCGGCGAAGGCTCAAACGGAACCGAAGATGCGGGTCGTGCTGCAGGACATTCGCAGTGCCTACGACGGCTATGCCATGTTGGCCCGGCTTGCCGAGGAGGTACGCAACGTAGCCTTCGGGCGCATCGACGTTGACATGAGTCGGGTCGCATGGTTCGACGCCAACATGTGCGCCCCATTGGGAGCGATCCTCTACAGGTCGGGAGCCGCGCCGAACGCCGTCAACCTGTCCGGGTTGCGCGGGCAGGTCGAGGCCATCCTGACGAAGAACGGGTTCCTGGAGAACTACGGCAAAGCGGCGAGGAAGGACACGTTCGGGACAACGATCCGGTACTTGCGGTTGGAACCGAAAGACGACCGATACTTCGGGAGGTATATTGAGCGGGAACTCGTTGGCAAAGGGATCCTGCCGAAGATGTCTCCCGGCCTGTCGAAGAGGTTCCGTGAGGGCATCTTCGAAGTGTTCAGCAACGCCGCGCTCCACTCACAGACGAAACTGGGCATCTACTCCTGCGGACAGTTCTACCCGAAGAAGCACCAGGTGGACTTCTGCATAGCCGACCTCGGCGTGGGCATGCGGCAGCGCGTCATGGACGCCCTGGGACTGAACATGACCTCCGTTCAGGCCATCGACTGGGCGATGAGCGGGCGCAACACCGTCAAGACGGGCCCGATTCCCGGCGGCCTCGGACTCAAGCTGCTGCGCGAGTTCGTGGCGTTGAATCAAGGGCGAATCCAGATCGCCTCGGACAGCGGCTACTGGGAACTTGCCTCGGGGCAAGTGGCACAGCAGGACTTGCCGGCGCAGTTCCCGGGGACCGTGGTCAACATCGAGATCAACACAGCCGACACGCGCTCCTACTGGTTGACTTCGGAGGCCCGGGCGGAGAACGTGTTCTAGGACAGGAAGGAAAGGCCATGGGAGAGCCGCTTGTCATCCGTGTGCAGGAAGTTGTCGGCAGCGACATATGCGTTGCCTCCGACGACGGGCAGCGCCTGCACAAGTTGATTGCCGCGGCCTTGCGCGAAGGGCGCGACGTCCGTCTGTCGTTCCTGAACGTGACCAGCCTGACTTCGGCGTTCCTGAACGCCGCTGTCGGGCAGTTGTACGGGGAGTTCAGCGAGGAGCAGGTTCGCAAGTCGCTTTCCGTCTGCGACATGGACCAGGATGACGTCGCCCTTCTGAAGCGGGTGGTCGAGACGGCCAAGGAATACTTTCGGGACCCGGCGCAGTTCCGGGAGGCCCACCGCGAGGTCATCGGCGAGGGGGATGGTGATGGCGAGTAGCGTCTTATCCGTCGACACGTACGCTTTCGCGCGAACCGACGCCTTCCTGCTCGACGCGAACGTGTGGATCTCACTGTACGTGCCACAGGAGGCGAACCGACCGTCCGCAATGGCCTACTCGCGCGCCTTTGCCGGGATGCTCCGTGCCAAGTGCTCCATCTTCCTGGACGTGCTTGTGCTGTCGGAGTTCGTGAACCGCTATGCGCGCCTGGTTCACGCCGTGGACCGGCGAAGGGGAGCCCCCGCCGACTTCAAGGCGTACCGCAGCACGCCGGAGTTCCGCGCTCACGCGCGGGCGATAGCCGACGCCGCGCGGCGTATCCTGAAACACGCCCGGCGAATAGACAGCGGCTTCGGCACGGTTGACACCGAGGCCGTCCTGACCGACTACGAGAGTCGGCACTGCGACCTTAACGATCAGCTCCTGGCGGACCTGTGCAGGAAGAAGGGCCTGACGGTCGTGACCCACGATGCCGACTTCGTCCATCTCGACGTGCCTATCCTGACGGCAAACAGGAAGCTGCTGGTTTGAGTCGCACGGCGCCGCAACAGGCCGGCGTCGGCGGCAGTCCGAAGCTGGGGTGCCCCGCGGCCGGGCACGGGAACGGGCCGATGAATGAGATTGCCCTGGCGCGCGAGTCTGCCGCGGCGGACCGGCGGCGAGCCGGCCCGGCCACTCTGGCCGTCCTGGGCGCCTGGGTGCTGGCGGGGGCGGTCGTCTCGGGCGCCGGACACCTGCGGGGCATCGGCAGGCCGTTCTGCGGCTGGGAGGGCTGGATGTCGGCCCACTTCGCCACGATGGCCCGCTCCTTCCGCCGTCACGGCGTGATCGCGCTGGGCGGCGTGCCGGTGCAGAACAACCCGCCGCTGGGCGCGCAAGTGGACGCCTACGTTCACTGGCCGCCGCTGCTGCCCATCGTCCTGAGCGGCGCGTTCGCCGCGTTCGGCGAGTCGGAAGCCGTCGCGCGCGGGCTGACGCTGGCGCTGCTGGCGGGCATGGCCGGCCTGACGTACCTGCTTCTGGCGGCCGCGGGCCGCCGCGCCGGCGGACCTGTCGCCGTGGCGGCCATGCTCGGCATGCCAGTCGTCGCCGAGTGGGGCCTGACCGTCCTGCACCTGCACCTGGCGCTGCTGGGCGCGCTGGCGGCGGCCGTGTGCTATGTGAAAGCCGCCGGCGATGGGGCGCAGCGGCGGCGTGGCCTGTGGGCGGCGGCGGGCGCCGCGGCGCTGGTCTGCGGCGTGGCGGCGTCGTGGGAGGCGGCGCTGCTGTGCCCGGGGCTGCTGGCGGCCGCGGCCTGGTCGCGCCGACGCCGCCAGGTCGCGCTGGCGGGCCTGTACTGCGCCGTCGCGGTCGCCGCGGCAGGGGGCGTGGTCGCGCTGTATTGGCTGCGCTATCCCGGCATGATGGAGCAGCTCTTCCGGACGGCGCTGTGGCGCGTGGGGCTGGCCGACTTCCGCCCCGACGGCGCCCTGGTGCACTCGCTGCTGTACGAGCAGGTGCGCGGCGTCGCCCGCCCGGGGGCGTGGCAGAAGGTCCAGCGCCTCTACGAGTACTCGCGTCTGATCGGCTTGGCGCCGCTGCTGCTGCTGACGGCGGCGGCGGCAGTCGGCGGCGTGGCGGCCGCGGTGCGGCGGCGGCCGGGCGCGCTGTTCGCGGCCGCGGCGGGCCTGCTGGGCATCTGCGTGCTGTGGCTGGTGGGGATGGGCAACCATTGGTACTACCACCCGTATCAGATGCTGATGGCCGTTCCGGCGGCGGCGGTGGCCTGCGGCGTAGCGGGCGATGCGGTGCTGTCGGCGGCGGCTTTGCGGCGGCGCCGCGCGGCGCGGGCGGCGCTGTGGCTGGCGGGGGCGGTCGCGTTGCCCGCATGTCTCCTGCTGCCGCTTGCGATCCACCACCCGGCCGATCGCCCGCGAATGACCCGCCGCGTGGCGGCCGCGCTGGCGGTCCGCCGGCACACACCGCCGAACGCCGTGGTCCTCTCGCCCGACACGAACATGGTGACGGTCTACTACGCCGACAGGCACGTCATCCGCGGGGCGGCCGGCGACGCCGCCATCGCCAGCGTCCTGCCGCGCGTGGTTGAGGCGTTCCCCGGTTCGCCCGTCTATTTCGCCTGCACGCCCGGCGAGCACGACGAGCGCCTGACCGCCGCCACCGTCGCCGCCGGCAGCGCCGTCTACAGCGGCGCCGAGCTGGTACTGGTGCGCCTCTCGCCGCGCGCGCCGCCCGCCGCTACGGCCGGGACGGCTGCGACTGCGCCGTCGTCTGCGTCGGGATCGTCGCGGTGAACAGCTTGTCCAGCCACGGCAGGCGCACCAGCAGGCAGGCGATGAGCACGGCCGCCGTCAGGCACGCGAAGGCGGTGAAGCTGCGGTAGCGGTAGAGCTTCTCGGGATACATCGCCGGGCTGTCCGGCAGCAGCGCCAGCCGCATGTACATCGCCAGAAAGCCCGCGACGAACGGCACGGCCAGCACCAGCTCCACCTGGTAGCGGATGAGGAACACGCCGGCAAACAAGGCCGCCGCGGCCGCGTAGAACACGATGCTCACCAGCAGCCGGTCGCGCGTGTAGTGGGCGAAGGAGCGGCGGTACGCTGCCGCGGCGGCGCGGTCGCCCAGGTGGCCCAGCTCGGCGAAGCGTTTGGCGGCCATCAGGTACGCCCCGAGCATCCAGTACGCCAGCAGCAGCGAGGCCGGCGGGACCAGCGTGCAGCCGATCGCGTACCAGCCCAGCAGCAGGCGCAGCGGGTTGTTCAACGACTCGCTGAGCACGTCGAGGTAGGGCCGGTCCTTCAGTCGCACCGGTCGGGCGTTGTACAGCACGCCCATCGCCAGCAGCGCGGCCTGGGCCGCCAGGAACGCCCGCCCCACCAGCCACGAGGCCCCCAGCGCCGCCGCCGCCAGCACCAGCCACTGCGCCGACGCCGCGGCCGCGCCGACGCGCCCGGCCGCCACGGGCCGGAATCGCTTCTCCGGATGCGCCCGGTCGCTGGGCGCGTCCAGTAGCTCGTTGAGCGTGTAGTTGGCCGAGCAGGCCAGGCACGTGGCCGCCACACCGACGGCCGCCCGCAGCACGCCCGTCGCGGCGTCGGCGGGCGGGCAGGCCAGCCACCCCAGCACCAGCCCCGGCGCCATGAAGACGTTCTTGAACCAGTGGTCCGGGCGGGCGATGGTCAGCAGGTCTTTCAGCATGGCCGGCGAGTCCTTGCCGCGATGAACATGCGCGAGTCGTGCAGGTTCAGGTCCACCTGCCGCCCGGCCAGCACGCTCCATCGCCCCAGGCGCCGGCCCAGCGGCGTTTCCGGGCCGATGCCGACGAGGGCCGCCAAGCGCTGGGCGAGGTAGGCCGCCTCGAAGCGCCACCCGGCCGGTCGGTCGGCAACGGCCTCCATGCCGCAGGCCCGCAGCGCGTGGCGCATAGACCGCCGCGTGAAGTAGCATACGTGCCCGGCGCGGTGGTGCCACCAGAATCTGCCCGCCAGGCGCGCCGGCGGCGAGCCGATGTCCGGCGTGACGACGACCAGGCGCCCGTCGCCGGCCGTCAGCGCCGCCGCCGCCCGCAGCATCCCCAGCGGGTCGGCGGTGTGCTCGACCACGTCGACGAGCATGACGATGTCGTACGGCCCTGCCAACTCGGCGGCCAGCTCCCGCAGCGTGCCGCAGCGCAGAAGAACGCCGTTGTCGCGGCGGGCCGCCTCGACGCACCAGCGGCTGGGCTCGACGCCCTCCGCCGCCAGGCCGCGGGCGAGCGCCTCGGCCACCAGCAGGCCCGTGCCGGCGCCCACGTCGAGCAGGCTGGCCGCCCCCGGGCGCGACGCCTGCGCCGCGTCCAGCAGCCGCCGCATCTGGACGCGCCGCGCGTGCTGCCCAGCCTGGTAGCCTGGGTCGCGCATCTGCCGGTACAGCGCCGCCAGGTCCGCGGCCGGAAGCTCGTCGGCAAAGACGAACCCGCAGCTCCGGCAGCGGCGCAGGGCGGCCGTCCGGCCGTAGCCGGCGTCGGTGATCCGCACCGCGGCGGCGTCGGGGCGGCGGCGCAGCGTCGAGCGGCGGAACATCCCCGTCGCCGCCGAGCCGCACAGCCAGCAGCGCGCAGCCGCCGGCGGCGGCGATGTCTGCTCGCCCGCGCTCACCGTGCCTTCTCTCCGATCATCACCGCCGACTGGCCCAGCGGCGGCGGCAGCAGGCGCTCGGCGGCGGAGATGAACGGCACCATGCGGTCGAACAACTTGGTGGCCGATTCGGGCACGGTGCTCTTCCGGCGGACGCGCCCGTGCCAGAACCACCCGGCCGCGCCGACGAAGTTCATGTAGCGCCCGCGGACGGGTCGCAGTCCGGCGGCGGCGAAGGCCCGCCGCAGGCTGCCCAGCGTGTAGCGCCTCACGTGGCCCATCGCGCCGTCCATCTCGCCGTAGAGGCACGGCAGGGCGGGCACCAGCACGATCACCCGCCCGCCGGGGCCGACCAGCCGGCCCATCCGCTCCAGGGCGCCCGCGTCGTCGGCGATGTGCTCCAGCACGTTGAGGCACAGCACCGAGTCGAACTGCCCGGGCGGGACGTCGTCGTTGGGGCAGTCTTCCACCGCGTGGGCGAGCACCTGCATGTTGCGGTGGGGCGCGAAGCGGCGGCGCAGGTAGTCGCGGTACGGCCCGAACGGCTCCAGGCACACCACGCGCGGCAGGTTCAGCAGGAACTGCGTGATGTTGCCCACGCCGGCGCCGACCTCCACCACCGGCCCGCGGAGGAAGTCGCGCACGGAATCGAAGACCCAGTGATTGTAGTGGTAGACCTCCGCCAGCACGGCCAGGCTCTGCGAGACGGCGTCGGCGCCGATGCCGCGCAGCTCCACCGGCGCCAGCAGCGGCGCGGACTCCAGAGGTTGCGGGGGCCTTTCCACGGTACTGTCCGAACGGTCCGGCGGGCGCTACGCGCCGAACTTCTCCAGCTTCTCGGCGTGCGCCAGCGCCAGGCCCATCAGCTCGCGGGCGGGGATGGTGCCGATCTGCCCGGCGCGGCAGGCGACCTCCTCGAACCGCCCGCCGTCGCCGCCGCGCAGGTGCGGCGCGGCCATCAGCACCGGCACGGGGTGCCAGCTATGGGCCTTCAGGCTCGGCGGCGTGGAGTGGTCGCCGGTGACGATCAGCACGTCCGGGCGGGCCGCCAGCAGCGCCGGCAGCGCCGCGTCCAGTTCCTCGATCCGCGCCACCTTGCCGGCCAGGTCGCCGTCCTCGCCCGTCTTGTCGGTGTACTTGAAGTGGGCGAAGACGAACGTGTGGTCCCGGCTCGCCTCGGCCGCCGCCGCGCACACGTCCGCCCCCGTCGTCGGCTGCGCCACCACCGGAATGCCCAGCAGCCGCGCCACGCCGCGGTACATAGGGTAGCCGGCGACCGCGGCCGGGGCGAGCTTGTAGCGCTCGCCGAACGTCGGCCAGTCGGGCACTTTTGCGAAGCCGCGCGCCAGGATCATGTTCGCCCGCTTCTCGCCGGCCAGGATGCCGCGGACCTGGTCGATGATGTCGGCGACCATCAGCGCGGTGCGGCTGGCGTCGTGGGGCGCCCGGTCGGCGCGCAGGGGCGGCACGCCGGTGGCCTGGGGGTCGGTCTCGCCGATGTCGTCGTCCAGCCCGTCGCCGCGGAGGACGAGCACGGCGCGATGCTCGGCCTCGGTCTGGAAGAACACCTCGACTCCGCCGGGGCACTTCAGCGCCGCCCGCACCTTGTCCAGCACGCGGCGGTTCTCCTCGTCCGGTATGCGCCCCGCGCGGCGGTCGGTCACGTTGCCCGCGGCGTCGATGGTGCAGAAGTTCAGCCGTGCGGCCACGTCGCGCCCCGTCAGCGGAAACTCCACCCCCAGCGCGCTGAGCACGCCGCGCCCGACCTGGTAGACCAGCGGGTCGTAGCCGAACAGCCCCAGGTGCCCGGGGCCGCTCCCCGGCGTGACGCCCGTCGCCACGGGCACCAGCAGCCCCAGGGCGCTGGTCCGCGCCAAGGCGTCGAGATTAGGCGTGCGGGCGATCTTCAGGGCCGTGCCCTTGCCGTCGTTGTCACAGTCGCCCACGCCGTCGGCGACCAGAAGCACAATCCGCTTGTCGTTCGCCTTCGCCAGCGAAGAAACCAACTTGCCGTATGTGTCTTCCATCGTTCCGCGTCCTTCTCGAATAAGCAGGCTGGAGGGCTTGTCAGTCTACTGACGGGTCCGGGACATGGAAAGACCCCAGGTTGCCATGAGCGGATCGAGTATCACACCATGGCGCTCGGCCTCGATCTGCCGCTCGACGAGGCGGAGGTTCCGCCGCGCCTTCTCGTAGTCCGGCCGCGCGCGGAGGGCCTCGATGAAGCATCGCCTGGCCTCGTGCCAGTCCTCGCGCCCCATCAGGTCGGGCGGGTGGCGAAGCATCCGCCGCGTGCCGCGCCGCGCCAGCGACACGCCCTTCATGCTCAGCACGAAGTGGCGGTGGAAGTAGTGCGGGTCGGCCTTCAGCGCCTCGTCGAACATCGCGATCGCCGGGGTGTCCCAGCCCAGGTGGCTCAGCGTGAAGCCCGCCAGGTACAGTGGAAAGCTGGGCACCGGGTCCAGCCGCCGCAGGCGGTCGGCCAGCGCCTTCGTGTCGAGCGTCTCGCCCGTCAGGGCCGTCCGGCGGGCCAGCTCGGCGTTGCGCCCCGTGGCGTGCAGGAACACCACGAACGGCGCGCCGACGTGCACGACGGCCCAGTTCGGGTCGGCCGCCAGCGCCCGCGCCAGCGCCACCGACGAGCCGTCCATGAACAGCGCCACGACCTCCACGCCGTACCGGTCGGTCATCTCGGCGAAGGGGCGCCGCCCGGCCATGTAGTCCAGCACCCGCCCCATCACCTCCGGCGGGGCGGCCCAGGTGTTCGTCAGCAGCGGCACATCCCGCCGCGGGCGCGTGAAGTAGTGCATGTTCGACGACATGTCGACGTCGGTCCACAGCCGCCCGACCGGCTGGTGGGCGTTGATCCAGGCGGCCTCCTCCAGCGGCACGGCCGTGGGCGCCAGGCCCAGACCGAACCGCACCTCGCGCCGGTCGCCCTGGTAGAAGCGGTGAGTGACGACGGACCACAGGCCGAGGCCCGCCGCCGCCGTCACCAGCAGCGACGCTGCTGTCGCCGCCGCGGGGCGAAGGCGCCCCAGCAGCCGCGCCGCCGGCGCTGCCAGCACGTCGCGCAGCGCCGCCATCGCCAGCGGCGCCGCCACCAGCGTGCAGACGGCCGTGTTGCGCCGCATCGTCAGACCGGCCGCCACCATGCCCGCGGCGGCCAGCACGTGCCCCCAGCGCCGCCGCCACGCCGCGGCGACGATGCCCGCGCCCAGCACGCCCAGCATCACCATGAAGGCGTACGTCGCCTTGCTCTCGCGGAACACGCCGATGGCGAACGGGCGGAAGAACTCCGCGATGATCGACCACGGGTGGCCCCATCCCTGCACCGTGCCGCCCGCGATGGCGTGGGCGCGGATGAACAGCAGCGTCTGGAGGGGCAGGGCGGCCAGCCGCCACGTCCAGGGGTTCACGGAGCACGCCGCCGCCTGTGCCGCCAGCAGCAGCCCCAGCCGCCTGACGCCGGCGCCGAAGGCCGCCGCATCCGCGGCGCGCCCCTCCCGCCGCGCCCACCACCATCGCAGCAGCCGGTCGATCAACGCCGCGCCCGTCAGGCCCAACCCCAGCAGGAAGTAGCTGTGCACGTTGACCAGCAGCACTTGCAGTCCGACCAACCATGCACAAGACGCAACGGTCAGCTTGCTTCTCGGCGCTGTCGTCGCAGGCGCGCCACCCATCGGCCCGCGGACCAGCACGTAGAGCTGGCCCATCAGCACGAGGTAGCCGAACAGCTCCGGGCGCAGGTCGAACCGCTCGTAGGCGACCATCGCCGCCAGCACCACGCCCGCGGCCGTGCCGAGCCACCCGACACCCAGCCGGCGCATCGCCGCGACGAACAGCGCCAGCACGCCCGCGACCAGCACCGCACGCAGCAGGCTCAGGCCCGCCCCGCCGCCCGCCCGGTTCACCGCCGCCATCACCACCTGGCTGGCCCAGTTGGCGTTGGGAAAGCGGTACCGCCCCTGGCCGTCGTACCAGCAGCCGGGGCCGAGCTGCCGCGTGGCCGCCGGCGAGGCGATCGTGCGGTAGACGAACATGTCGCTGTCGACGACGCGGCCGGTGTCGAGGAACAACTCGCCGTAGGCCAGGTGGTAGCCCAGGTCGGGCGAGATGACGGTGCGGACGGCCAGCGAGGCGGCGAAGGCGCAGGCGGCCAGCGCCGCCGCTGCCGCGGCCAACCGCCGCGCCCAGTCGGCCGGCCCCCCCGCCCGTTCGATGAGGCTCGCCCTGCCCATGTCCGCGTCCCCACGATTCTACCGCCTGCGCCCGGCCGTTTCAGGCACCTTGGTGGCGGCAAAATCCCGCTTCGCGTCCCGGCGACGTATAGAATGCGGTGGCACCCAAAGGAAGACGCTCAAACTGTGGGGGTTTTTCGCAAGGGCTTTCACAGCAGGGCCCTCCGCAGGTAGAAGCAGGCGTGTAGCACTTCCGCCAAGCCCCGCACCAGCCGGTACAGCAGCAGCTCCCGCTCGTCCGGCAGCGGTTCGCCCAAGATGATCAATCGCTCCGCCAGCTTCGCATGCCCCTCCAGCAGGCAGGTCAGGTACAGCATCACCAGCACGCACAGCAGCACCAGCCGGCAGATGGCCGTCCAGTTGAACGCCCGCACCTGCTCCACCTTCACCTGGTCCTTCAGGAAGCGAATTCCCTCCTCAATCTCCCACGCACACTGCATGGAATGTCACAGCTTTTGTCAAAGGGGCCGAACGTCCGATAACGTCGGTAGCGGCGTTGTGGGAGCTGGCACAGTGGTGCCGGCGGCGCCGCCGAGAGTCTTCAGGAGAAGCCTCATGTCCAACGTTACGGATGACGGACGGTTCCCCCCCCGCGCTCCATGAGCCCGGGACCTCGGGTGCCCCTGAAGGGATTCTGGCCCCTGGTGCCGGCGGCCAGGCGGAAGCGGGCGATGGCGGCACTGGGGCGGATCGTGGTGCGATTGGCCGTGGAAGAGCCGCTGCCCACCGGCGGGCGGGAGGTGGGTCATGATCGGCACTGAGCCCACCTGCCAGACCGCACCGACGCGCAGTTCTCGGCCAGTCGGCGACCTGGCGCCGACGAAGATCCAGCCTCGCCATCGCGACCGGTGGGCGGTGGTTTACGTCCGGCAGTCCACGCCGCGGCAGGTTCTGGAGCACCGGGAATCGACGGCCCTTCAGTATGCCTTGCAGCGGCGGGCCATCGAGTGGGGCTGGCCGGCCGAGCGGGTGCTGGTCATCGACGACGATCAGGGCCACAGCGGCAGCACGTCCGAGGGGCGGGTCGGCTTCCAGCGGCTGCTGGCCGAGGTCAGTCTGGATCACGTCGGGCTGGTCCTGGGCATCGAGATGAGCCGCCTGGCCAGATCCTGCAAGGACTGGCATCAACTTCTGGAAGTCTGCGCGATCTTCGGGACTCTGCTGGCAGACCAGGACGGACTGTACGATCCGCGTCAGTACAACGACCGGCTGCTGCTGGGCCTCAAGGGGACGTTGAGCGAGGCGGAGCTGCACATCCTGCGTCAGCGGATGGAGCAGGGCCGGCTCAACAAGGCACGGCGAGGCGAGCTGTTCAATCATCCGCCGATGGGCTATGTTCGCCAGGCCGACGGACAGTTCGCCTTGGACCCAGACCAGCAGGTCCAGGGCGTGATCCGGCTGATCTTCGAGACGTTCGAGCAGGTCGGAACGATCAACGGCCTGCTGCGACAGTTGGTTCGTCAGGCAATCCAGTTGCCCGTTCGTCCGCACTACGGGCCCAACCGCGGTCAGTTGGAGTGGCACCGGCCCAACCGCCAGACGTTGCGGGTCATCTTGCACCACCCGCTCTATGCCGGGGCATACACCTGGGGCCGCAGGGAGATCGACCCCCGTCACAAGGTTCCCGGCCGGCCCAGCACCGGCCGGATGGTCGTAGCGCCTGAGCAGTGCACGGTGTTCCTGAAGGACCGCTGCCCGGCCTACATCTCGTGGCGGCAATACGAAGCCAACCGCCAGCAGATCGCTGACAACCAGGCCCGCAGCCAGCGACGAGGGGCGCCCCGTGAGGGCTCGGCGCTGCTGGGCGGCCTGCTGGTCTGCGGGCATTGCGGCTGCAGACTGATGGTGCAATACGTTCAGGCTGTTCGTTCCGACGGCGGGCATCGCACCTTGGTGAACCAGCCCCGTTATACTTGCGCTCGACATGCCACCGAATATGGCGATCCGGTGTGCCAGAGCCTGGCCGGGGCCGCCATCGACGCCCTGGTGGCCCGGCAGGTTCTGACCGTGCTGGAGCCGGCGACGGTGGAGCTGAGCCTCTCGGCCGGCCGGGACGTCGAGCACCAGCGGGCACAGATCGACCAGCAGTGGCAGCATCGCCTGGAGCGTGCCCGCTATCAGACAGATCGCGCTGCCCGGCAATACCATGCCGTCGAGCCGGAGAACCGTCTGGTCGCGCGGGAGTTGGAAAGCCAGTGGGAGCATTGCCTGGCCGAGCAGCG
>Ga0172365_10003192_pt1 | contig 12199 bp, 12 predicted proteins | sample LakKivSesite48cm_FD_114535 | JGI IMG/M metagenome (GOLD analysis project Ga0172365, IMG submission 114535) | Sediment microbial communities from Lake Kivu, Rwanda - Sediment site 48cm | ecosystem: Environmental > Aquatic > Freshwater > Lake > Sediment | place: Rwanda: Western Province, Lake...
CCTTTGACTAAAGGCGGATGCTTTCGGGTAGCTCAATACACCCGCCTCCGTTTCTATCACCAGAAGAAAAGGTGGAAGCGTGTCTTTTCGGTAAGCCTCAATAGCACCGTGCAGGATGAGGACGGCTGCGAGACGCAGATGGTAGAAACTATCACCGATGAGAAGCTAGTCCCAGACACATGGCTTGACTTCAAGCTCTACTACCAGAGCCGTCCTGAGAGGGAGAGGCGAGCCATTATGAAGCTAGTAAACAAGGGGGGCGGAAACGGGCAGCTATCAGGCTACGACTGGAAGCTGATTAGGCAGTTTAGAGCGCAATACAAGGTATAGGACTGGCGTAATAAGCCCGGTCCCAAAGGGGGTAGTACGTCCAAAATCAAGGACTAATTGTCTGGCTAGATACAGTAAACCTATGAGGGAAGCGTTGCTGCTCCCCTTTTTTGTTTCCAGCGGGTAAGAACCCACTTGACCTGGGCGAGTCAAATGGTTTAATGTCAGAGTAAAACAAAAGGGGGCTTGAATATGGAGGCTTACTGCGTGAAGTGCCGTGCCAAGAAGGAAATGAAAGATGCCAAAAGCATCACCATGAAGAACGGCAAGCCGGCAACTCAGGGCGTATGCCCAACCTGTGGCACGAAAATGTTCAGAATCGGCAGGGGCTAGGTCTACTCCGACATAGCCCGACAGAACTCAGAAGGGCTGGATGTTCCCGGTATTGGGACATCCAGCCCTTTTATTTTGCGAATCACACATCTCAAGCAAAGGTTCAAGCAGGGTGAGCGTCATTCTAGCTGGCAGACCGCCGACATTGTGATGGGTCTTTATTTTGGCTGAGGCACTGCCTGATAATGCGCTCTTAATGACATCAGGGTATAGTGTCCCCTGGGCCAGAAAATCAACTTTGCCTATCTTGCAGGCTTCCTCCTCAAATACGGTGATAAATTCCTGACCAATAACCTTGCGCTTCACCTCGGGGTCTGTTATCCCTTTCAGGCGGTTGAGGAACCTTTCGCTGGCATCAACATAGATAATATTCATGCCCAGGTTGAGCCGGAAGACGTTAAACGTCCTTTCTACTTCTTCACGGCGTAGCAGCCCATGGTTGACAAAGATACAGGTGAGCTGGTCACCGACAGCCCGGTGAATGAGGGTGGCAACTACCGAGGAATCAATGCCGCCGGAGAGGGCACTGATAACCTTACCTTTACCCACTTGCTGTCTAATTTTAGCGATACTTTCATCTATGAAGTTGCCTACTGTCCAGTTTCCTTGACAGCCGCATATTTGATAGGCGAAGTTCCTCAGGAGGGTCTTCCCCTGAGGGGTATGGGCTACCTCGGGATGGAACTGGAGACCAAATATTCCTTTATCGTTGCCCATAACCGCAATAGGCGAATTTTCGGTATAAGCCAGAGCCAAGGATGTTTTCGCCTAAAAGCCCGTATCCCTTCATCTGAGTGATGGCAATATCAATATTATCCTTTATTGAGTTCACTTAGTTAGATAATCTGAGATGGCTATCAGCTTCCATACCCCCATCAACAGTTAGCTTCTGGCCAGTTATGTGCGAAGATTCATCGGAAGCTAAAAATAAGGCTAAATAGGCGACTTCCTCAGGTTTGCCCAGCCTACCCTGAGGTATTTCTCTCTCAATACGCTTGATAGCTTCTGGATCATGTTTCAATACTTTCAATGTCATCGGCGTGGCAATAGTCCCAGGCTTGATAACATTCGTCCGAATGTTCTGGCCGGCATACTCCACAGCTGCCACCCTTGACATTGAGATTACCGCACCCTTAGAAGCAGCATAGATACATGAACCGCGCTGGGCTGCATCCGCAGCTACAGAGGCAGTATTGATGATTGAGCCTCCCCCTGCTTTGATCATCTCCGGGATGGCATACTTCATCCCAAGCCAAACGCCCTTTACATTAACATCCATATTTTTATCATAATCCTCCTCTGTCCACTCTATTGTGGGTGCACCGTATCCTGTATTAACACCAGCGTTATTGTAAAGAACATCTAGCTTCCCATAGGTATCTATGGCTGTATTGATCATTTTTTTAATATCTTCTGTTTTAGATACATCGACCTTGATAAATATAGCTTCGCCGCCAGCTTCTTTAATCATCATAACTGTCTGCTCTCCCCACTCAGCAACACAGTCAGCAACAACTACTTTGGCCCCTTCTTTCGCGAAAAGAATCGCTGCCGTCTGTCCCATCCCGGTGCCAGCCCCAGTTATAATAGCTACCTTGCCATCTAGTCTGCCCATTTTATTACCCCCTACTATTTTAATTATTTATATTGTGTGGCTTCTGTATTTTGGGCCTTCATTAATTCATATTTGTTCCCCCTTATTCAAGATATTTCCCTGTTCCGAGAACAGCATTCCACCTATTACAGCTAGCTATTAGCATATCTTACTGACTAGGATCTCTAGGCTTCGATACTTGGTTGGCTACATGATATACCACAGCCAGGTAAAGTGTTATGCTTCAGCGGGATTCGGATAACTAACGTAATCCCAAAATTTCTCCTTTTCGGCATGCACCTCGTCTTCTGCTGATTCAATAATTATGGGGACAGATTCAGTCTTCAAGTAACAAGAGTGCCTCCCCTAGACGATAGCGGCCCATGTCACCCTCGCCACCTGTGCTTCCATTTTTGCTAATTTACTATACCAATCGAGGATATAATACAATATATAATGTAGCTCCCCTCCATAATTTTCAAGGAACTCGGATCAGAGTGATGCCTCCTTTGTTTCAAGCAGCTCTATTAGCATTCTGCGAAAGCGACCTGTCTCTTCCACTATGAAGCTACTTGTAGCCCGTCCTTAAAGTAAGCCAATGATAAGCAACTCGCCATTGAAGCCCCACAGTCAGAATCACCGAAAATCACTACACCACCGATAAGAGGAGTGTATGCTTTAAAAAACCCCTCTTCCTTAAAACTAAATGTTTCCATTACTGCAAATCTAGTACTCTGGCTACAGGCGTACTCATGACTCTAATGCCGATAACCAAGCTCTTAGGCCCTTTTAGCTAACCGCTCTTTATCCTGTAGTTTAACTATCTGAATGTCTCTTTCTTAATCATCAATAAATGAAACAAGCTGCTCGTTTCAAGAAATTTATTACCTAATCTGCCGCCTAAGGAATTCAACAATTTCATGAAAGTCATACTAAGTCAGCAACCGCTTAAGGTTCAGTAACCGTAACTTAACCTGCCCAATAACCTCCATAGTTTCCTACTCGCTGAACTCAATACCCAGTTTATCTGCCCATCTGGCAACAGAACCCCGCCCGCTCTTCTAGCCCATCACGATCTGAGGCTCTCTACGACCTGTGAGCTTAGGCGGAACGGGGAATATTTCTGCTATGTATTGAGCAAAGCTATGCATGTAACACCTAGCCAAGATTCCCGACCTATATTATTAACCACATCCTCTGCAAACCGTCGATTAAGTAGCGCACCGGGAATTCATCTATCAGCCTGGAAATTTCAGTGAGCTTATTGTAGTTGATACCCATAGCTATCCTACGCAAGTTTAAAAGGGCGAGCATCGTATCCTCTATATGGTAATTATCAGTGCCCTCACCGATTCCCCTAACTGTAGAGTGAATTATTTCAGCAACAGCGAGTAGAGACACTGTGGTAGTAGCTTCAGCCATACCAACGGCATAACAATCCACTAGGCTCAGTGCATCCATAGACCCTCCTTGGCTGGGTCACTACAATTCGTTATAGCTGGCTATATTCAGACTTCTTTAGGAGGATCGCCGTATACACTAAGGTTAACGCAATGATGTATTTTATCGCCTTATAGGCCAGCGATGAGATGCTCTCAATTAGCATCCCTTCACACACTAGGGTTGAAGCAGTATCTTTAGCTGCTTTTCCGGATTATCAATTACTTCCTTAAATCCCCTTTCCACCGCGTCTTTAAGTGCTACCTTTGCCGTAACAAGCCCGCTGGGGTCAATTCTTCCGTCGGTTATTAGCTCAATCACGGTACTAAAGTCATCGCGGGTGTAACTATTGGAACCTAGAATAGTTTTTTCTCCCAGCATAACATTACGGAAGTTAAAATCCGGGCTAGGTCCTGGAGACATTCCTATAATAACTACTGTTCCAGCTGCCCGGGCAAGTTGTACAGCCAGGGGCCCACTAACAGGAAGACCAACACAGTCAAAGGAGACATCTGCCCCCAGTCCTTCGGTAAGTTCACGAATCTGTTCCGCAGCGTTACACTCTTTGGGGTTGAAAACTACGCTAGCTCCCTTTGCTAAGGCTCTCTCCCCCCTTCGCTTGGATATTTCCACGATAAAGATTTTAGACGCCCCAGCGGCTCTAGCTGCCAGAAGCGCACCCAGACCAACAACGCCGGCACCTACTATAGCTACCGTATCTCCCACTTGAAGCCTACTTCTTCGGACACCATGCATGCCAACTGCTAGAGGTTCCACCAATGCACCAATTTCATCAGAAAATGAATCCGGTAGTTTGTGAAGAATCGACTCTGGAAGAACCGCATATTCGGCCATTGCACCATCGGCATGGAAACCGATATAGAACACATTCAGGCAAAGGGAGGGCATATTCCTCATACAGTAATAGCATTTACCACAAGGCACGGGACCTTCTCCAGTTACCCGGTCCCCTACTTTGATGCTAGATACCCCTCCCCCTGTCTCTACTACTGTTCCTGCGAATTCATGCCCTAGCGTTATCGGGGCCATCCTACTGGTTACTGGGTGCGGCTCTACGCTAGTATATATTGGGCCAGACCTATATTCGTGTAGATCTGAGCCACAGATACCAACCCGCTGAACCTTTAGTTTTACCTGCCCCGGCCCAGGAGAGGGTTCAGGTACATCTTCATAACGCAAATCCTCTCTGCCATACCATCTTAATGCTTTCATTTTTCCCTCCTGATAAATTTAGCTCTTAAGCTCTAGGTCTTTCTACAATCTCAGCGCTAATTCATACTCATAACCATATTCACTTGCCTATCACTGTCTTTAAGGCAGCTGACCTACTAACTCCTTCAACCCTAGCTCGCTTAAGGTTAACTCTAGCGGCTTGCCAGTCTTAATGTCCCAGCCCAATGCTTTGTACCCCTTCTCCTTCATGGCATCAAAGTCTACCTTCCTCCCCTTGTTCGGCCCTGTAGATGCTATAGTCACCCTCTTGGGTATACGCCACTCAGTCGTGTTTATACCCTCGCGAATATTAAAGGCTTGACGCAAGGTCTGAATCCGACGCCCTGCCTTTAATCCTTCAGCCATGGTGAAATCCCACCCCGTTGCTGCTGATATTGCCTCAACTAGAGGCAGAGTACATGGCCAGATGGCAAAAACGCAAAGGCCAGCCGAAGTCCACAAACGCTCTAAATCACTGCAGGTAGCAAATATTGGCGCGTTGGCCTCAACATCAAGTGGATCCAATTTAGGAAAATTATCAGAGTAGAAATAACCGGGAGCTCCAGCGTCATGACTATGTTTGAAATGTGTAGTTGTATGCCGTGCCGGAGTAGGTTCATTGACATAACCCCAGGCATGGCCAGTAGTAGCAGTAGGGACATGAGCTGGCATGTCTTGACCACCAATATGGATAGCCCATTCCTCAGAACCCTTGCCAATGCGTTCAGCAGCGAATTTGGCACCATCAGCTAGCACCGCTCCAAATCCTTCTCGCCGGCCTATCTTTTCTACCATAGCTACCATGGCGGCGCCATTACCCCAGCTAAGCTCAATACCACCGGTGTCTTCCTTAGTTATGACACCACGTTCGTAACACTCCATGGCGAAGGCAATAACAGCGCCCGTCGATATGGTATCAATCCCGTAACGATTACAGAGGTCGTTAGTTTTGGCTACTGCCGCTAAATCGTCAACAAAACAGTCACTGCCCAACATAGCCAAAGTCTCATACTCTATCTTAGTGGTTTCAATTACACCATAGGGACTTTTATCAATCTTGATCCAACCCTTACAGCCTATTGGACAGCCCAAACAGGCATGCTTTCTTGTTTGATACTTGATAACTTCGTCTCCATTTATCTTGCCATGAGTAGGGAATGATTCCTCACCGTAGAGAGACCAGTTCTTAATTGGCGAATCGCCTCCAACAAGTGTACCGGAAAAAAAGATGCAGGTACCCCAGCCCCTTAACAGATTAGCCCAAGGATGGTCTGTCGTCTTGACACTTTTCAGATAATCCTTACGCAAAGAAGCAAAACGCTCAGGGTCGGCTATTGGTACCTTTTTGGTGCCTCTGGTAGCGAACGCCTTCAGCCGTTTGGACCCCATTACTGCCCCCAGTCCAGACCGGGCAGCAACGGCTCCTTCATGAATCACCATCGCCGTTAGTGATTTGGCTTCACCGGCAGGACCTATACAAGCAACCTTTACCCGTTTGTCGCCTAGCTCGCCTCTTATGCCCTCCTCAGTTTCAACAGTATCTTTACCCCATAAACGGGTAGCATCTTTAAGCTCAGCCTTACCATCGTGGAGGAATAAATAAACTGGCTTCGGGGAGATGCCACTAAAGAAAACAGCATCATAGCCAGCTGCCTTTAATTCAGGAGCAAAGGAGCCACCTGAATTAGCATCGCCCCATCCGCCAGTCACAGGAGATTTCCCTACCAATTGGTACCTGGCACCGTGGATTGCAGTTCCGGTCAGCGGACCAGTTAGAAAGCCAAGCATATTGTCTGGACCTAGCGGGTCTGTTTTGGGCCTCATACGCTCATAGAGAATTCTTACCCCCAGCCCTTGACCTCCGATAAAATCGCGGTAGACCTTCTCGGGCAAACTCTCTTCCTTGATAGAACCTGAAGTTAAGTCAACAAACAAAACCTTCCCATTATAACCTTTGGCCATTGTCTCTCCTTTTAATTTTATGTGTAGTTGGCACACTCTAGCTACCTCTAGCTTTTCCAGGCTGGCACTGACCCCAGATTACGATCCAAGCTAGCAGGATGAGCTCATGTCTGTCTTGCAATACCCTGCCAGCATTATTCGCCTTCTTACTTCAGCCCATTACCAAAATATTCTTATTTCTTTCGCAGTTCATTAAGCTCATCAAGTAGGTTTTCCTCAAAGATGACTTCCACAGTCCACTTGGTACCATTGCCCACTACATCCGGTCTTACTGTAGTATGACCACCAGCCTCATCCATTTCCCTGAATTCATCCGGATCCACCATCCAAAAAGGTCGCACGTAAACTTTGGTCATAATGTCTCAGCAAATCACTGTCCCATATTTATCAATAAGCCTCTTGTGCAGGGCGCGACCAATCTCGAAACTCCGCCAGCGATCTGTCTCCTCCACCACAAAATTATCTGTGGGTCGCCCTTTAAGCAAGCTAATGATAAGCAACCCACCGTAGTATGCTCCACAGCCAGAATCACCGAAAATTACTCCACCATTGGCAAGAGTGGTGGATGCTTTGAAAATTTGCTCCTCTTTAAAGCCAAGTGTTTCCATTATTGCAGCCACGGTGCTCTGGCTGCAATCACGCTCGTGACTCTCGTGGTAATAGCCAAGCTCATAGGCCCTCTTAGCTAGCCTCTCTTTATCCTCTGGTTTAATCATTTACATTTCTCCTTTTAATTGCGCAATAAGTATAAGAAGCCACCCGTTTCAAGAAATCAATGATATTGTCTGCCTTCTCACACCTTCAATAATTTCTCGGAACTCATCCCTCGTCAGAACACGCTTGAGAGCGTGTGCCCGTAGCTTTACCTCATTGAGCACCGCTTGAACCTCGTCCTTCTGGAGCCTGATACCTAGTTCTTCTGACCATAGGGCAACGTTATCCACCCCACTTTTCTTGCCCATCAATATCTGAGGTGGTCTATGGCCTACGAAACTGTGGTGGACAGGAAACACCTCTGTTGGGTATTGATGAAATGTATTCTTGTACCAGCTGGTGATGATCCCAGACTCGATGTCATAAGCCATATCCCCTATAAGAGGCCGATTAGCTGGTACCTCTGTGCCAGAAAGTTCCTTCACTAGCTTAGCAAGGTCGTTGAGCTTATCATACTTGAGGCCCACATCTATGCCGTACAAGGTCAGAAGTGCCAGCACTGTTTCTTCCATAGGAGCGTTACCAGCCCGTTCACCAATCCCGGTAACTGTAGAATGTATTACCTCAGCACCAGCTAATACAGCCATTATCGTATTAGCCACAGCTAAGCCAAAGTCAGCGTGAAAATGGATTTCTAGGGGTTTATTTACTCTTTCCTTGACTCTTTTGGTGAAGTAACTGGCACCATGCGGGGAGAGCACCCCGAAGGTATCAACTAGAACCAATGCATCCATGTGCCCCTCCGTAGCCACTCTTTCTATAAGGTTTAGGAACCAGTCCATCTCGGCTCGCGTGGCGTCTATGGTGAAGAAAGACGTATAAAGCCCCATTTCCTTGGCAGTACTGGTTGCCTTGACGGAAAGGTCTATAGCCTTTTCCATCGGCCATTGATATGCATATTTAATCAGGTGCTCGCTGGAAGGAATCTCCATAACGACACCCTTTACCCCGCAGTCTGCTGCCCTTTTTACATCATCCACCATGCAACGGGAGAAACAGAATATCTCGGGGCCGAAATTACGTTTTACGATTTCTTTTATAGCTGACTCGTCCATTGGCGATACTGCAGGCATACCAGCTTCGATGCGGTGAACTCCTACCTCAGCCAGTTTCTCGGCAATGCGTATTTTATCGTCCTTGGTAAAGGTAATGCCAGCCTGCTGCTCACCATCACGCAGGGTGACATCATGGATGATTACCTGCTTCGGAGGCTTGAAATCCTTAATTACCTCTTCCAGAAAATTCCACGGGCTGACAAACCAACTGTCTGACTTCCACGGTTCCTTACTAGCTACCATTGGCCAAAATACCTTCCTTTCTGTATACTATACTTGGTTCTTATTGGTTCAACCAGTAATGTAGTAAAGCAAATCGGGCAAAGTATGAATCCGGTGCCATGCCTCTAACCCCAGCTCATGATTTCCTCGGCAGTTTTGACTATACTTTCCCCCACTTCTCTAAGAATTTCTCCTTCACCTCAGGATTGATAAGCCAGGTAGGCCATTCTCCACGTAAAATCTGCCCAATTTGTTCATAGACTCTGCGTTTTATTTCAACGTTAGAATACTCGGAGTAGTAAGAAGAGTGAGGAGTAATGATTATATTATCCAGTTTGAGCAAGGGATGGTCTACGCTAAGAGATTCTCCCTCGACTAGGTCTAGCCCAGCGCCGGCAATATAGCCATTAGATAGGGCAATATATAAAGCCTCCTCATCGACAAGCCCGGCACGGGCACAGTTGATAAAATAAGCGGTTGGTTTCATCTTCCTGAATTGCTCTAACCCCAGTAGGTGGCGATTCTCTTCAGTCAGGGCAGCGTTAACTGAGATGTAGTCTGATTCTTTAAGTAAGGTGTCAAATGTTACCGATTCAACACCTGACTCCTTAAATACATTTGAGGATACATAAGGGTCAAAGGCGATAACCCTTAACCCAAAGCCAAGGGCTTTAGGCACAATGAGGCGGGCAATTCTACCGAAACCAATTATCCCCAGAGTTTGTCCCTTTATTCGAAATGTGAGTGACCATATGTTCAGTATTTCTGAGTATTCGTCTGAATGTTTGTCGGCAGTCCACTTTCCAGCCCTTACTGCTCTATCGAGGCGAACGAGTTTTCTGGCGCAGGCAAGGATAAGCGCCATGACGTGCTCAGAGACTTCCTCCGAGCAGTAATCCCCGGGAAAGGAAACACAGATGGCATGATCAGTTGCTGCCTTAACATCTATTCCATCATAGCCGGTTCCTACATTGTGAATCAGCTTACATTTATTTAGTTTACTTATTACCCCTCTATTAAGCCAGAGCGGTATTACCACCTCAGCATCTTGTGTAGCGGAAATAAGTTCTTCCTCTGTTTCGCAGGGAATAACATAAAGCTCACCACCTACTTTACGACACTCTTCCTCATCAGCAACGCGGCTCCAGACATGAGTAGGGGGTACAGTCATTACTACCTTTTTAAAAGCCATGTCATACTTCCTAATAATAGTTTTCGTCTTAATTCTTCAAATCCTCTAAGCTGTACGGTTACGTTCTTTATGTCCTGCACCTGCCAGCTTTATCTTCGTCTACGCATATAGTCAGCGGCCACAGCGCCTAAGATTATCCCTCCCTTTACCATATCTTGAGAGGCCGGATTAACCGCAAATATAGTCATTCCATTGCTAATGACACCGAGAATCATAGTCCCAATTACCACCCCAATGATGCTTCCTTTACCGCCCATTAGACTGATGCCCCCGATAACAACTCCAGCTATGGAGTCTAGTTCAAGGCCGCTTACGGTGACCATACTAGCGGACATAACACGTGCCATCGTTACCAGCCCAGCAAGTCCTGCTAGGAATCCGGAGATAACGTAGACTGAAAGTTCTCTACTTTTTACATTGATGCCCGAAAGCCAAGAGCTTACTCGATTGCCGCCAACAGCATAGATTTGACGTCCAAAGTTAGTATTATTCAAAAGGAAATAGGCAACCATAATTACTGAAATGAAAATAACTACAGGCACTGGGACTCCGGCAATATGTCCGCTACCAATATAACTTATGCCCTTGGGAAGATTTCCAATCGTGAGTCCATGACAGATCGCGTACGAAACTCCCTGATTTATACGCCACACTGCCAAGGTTACTATCAGCGCTGGCATGCCAATTCGCGACACTAAACTGCCATTGAATGCTCCGACTCCAACTGCGACTAACAGCATAGTTGGTAATACCCATATTGGAACGGTGGGTTGCCCAGTCATTAAGCTTGCGCCCAAATTTGCAATCATAAGTGCTAGTCCACCAACCGAGAGGTCAATTCCACTGGTTAAAATAACAAAGGCCTGCCCTACGCTTACTATTCCACTAACTGAACTATGTAACCAGATATTAACTAGATTCTCTCTTCTTAATGTCGTGCCTTTGGTTAAAACTGCCATAGCAGTGGACTGCACCCCGATGATTGGACAGATAGGGTTAGGAGAGTCTGGCGGGGTATCTCGTTATTCTCCTGATTAAGCAGTACCTCCTCAAATTCATTTGGCGGACGGTAACCAAGCGCTGAGTGAAGTCTCTTTTGATTATAGACCTCTTCAAGAGAATAGGGAAGCCTAGTTATCACGTCCTGATAGGTCTCATATTCACATAGATTCACCTCCTCGTGTTTCAATGTCTTGAAGAAACTTTCCATCGTGGCGTTCTCATAGGGATTGCCGGTGCGCGCCATACTGATTAGAAATCCGTGTCTCTTGAGTTCATCCACATAGTCACCTGAGGCATATTGTACTCCCTGGTCGGAGTGATGAATGACACCAGGGGTAGGATGCCTTTTGGCTATCCCCATCTTGAGTGCCTCAAGGGTCAGGGTGGTATCCAGACTCATAGAAACGGCATAGCCAATCACCTTGCGGGAATAAGCGTCCAGTATCGCCGCCAAGTAAACAAAGCCCGTCCGGATGCGGATATAGGTGATATCCGATAGCCACACCTGGTTCAAGCACTTTATAGTCATCCCCTTGATAAGATTGGGGTACCTTGGGAAGCGGTGCTTGGAGTCGGTGGTCTTCACCCACCGGCGCTTGACCCGGCAGAGCAGGTCACTTTCCCTCATCAATCTGAGCACCTTCTTGCGATTCACCCGTTGCCCCTCTCGTTTTAGCTGTTCAGTAACCCGCCGGTAGCCATAGCCGGGATACTCAAGGCAGATGGCCTCAATCTTACCTCTTAAATCCGCCTCCTTCTGCATTTCCCCCTGGCATTTATCTTTGGGCTTGTGATAGAAGCTGCTTCTGGCCAGTTTCATCACCTGGCACCCCCGCCGGATGGCGACCCCGAGACATCCCCATACCCTGATGATTTGCCGTTTCTCTGGGACCGGCTGAGGCTGTGCTGCAAGCCCCTTTTTAATACCTCATTTTCCAGGCTAAGCTTACCCACCAGCCGCTCCAGCTTCTCTATTCTGTCCCGGAGAGCCCCTTCCTTGGTAGGCTCATTATTGAACTTGCCCCGGCTGTATTGTTTCTTCCAGTGATAAAGCACACTTGAGGCGATGTTATACCGGCGGCAGAGCTGGGCAGGGCGGCCTTCCCCGCTCATCAGCTCTTC
>Ga0172365_10003194_pt1 | contig 12198 bp, 8 predicted proteins | sample LakKivSesite48cm_FD_114535 | JGI IMG/M metagenome (GOLD analysis project Ga0172365, IMG submission 114535) | Sediment microbial communities from Lake Kivu, Rwanda - Sediment site 48cm | ecosystem: Environmental > Aquatic > Freshwater > Lake > Sediment | place: Rwanda: Western Province, Lake Kivu...
CGCTCGCAAGTTGTCCGGAGCTTGGTGCAGTCGCCCTCACCCAACCCTCTCCCAAAGGGAGAGGGCTATCAACATAAGCACCCAACTGCGCTTCCAGCGCAACTTCTTCGCTTAACGCCTATGGGCCTGCGGCCTGGGGCCTGGAGTCCCATGACGCGGCCGCTGAAGGAATCTTCGCGTGCAGCGAAGAAATCGCACGGTAGTAGATCAGGACGAACCGGCGGAGAGGAAGCTCGCCGCTTCGGTCAGGCTCATGTGCTCGAGGCCGAAGTAGCCGGAGGCGACGTAGATATCGTCGCCGAAGCCCTCCAGGTGCGTGGCGTATCCGAGGGTGCGCAGGAAGCGCACGGGCGTGGGCGTCGCGGGCTTGGCGATATCGATGACCACGATGCCGTCGCCTTGCAGGTTCAAGAAGGCCCGGTTCTTCTGCGTACCCATGATGCGCAGGTAGTACGCCTTGGTGGGTTGGTCATAGGCGAGGTTGATCTTGTTCGCGCTGAGGTCGAACACCATGAAGCGATCCGAGGTCTCTGCCCAGGTCGGGGACTTGACCGACGCGTAGGTGTAGTTGGACGGCCTGCCGGTGACGATCATCGTGTTGCCTTCACGTACGAGGGCCGAAAGGGACAGCCCCGTGAACGTGCGCCCATCGAGCAGCTCGGCCGCCTTGGCGTCGCCGACCGTCACCTGCCGCAGGAGGGCCAGCCGGGTTTCCGGTTGATACGAGTAGTAGTAGGTGGAACCGCTTGGTTGCGCCAGGCGGATGTAGACCGACTCGCGAGTCAGGAACATGCGTTGGCCGTCGGGGCCCGCCCAGGTGTTGACGAGCGGCCCGGGCAGGTTGATGGACTCGGCCGCTACCGGCTTCTCGGAAGTGAACTGCCAGCGCTGGGCGAAGTCCTTGAACTGCGCGAAGCTGTAGCCGTCGCGGGTGACGTCGCCGACCCTGGTGCGGAAGGTGAGATAGAAGCCGGAGGGATCGAGGTTGTCCGCCACCAGCGTGGGCGCGAAGGAGGAGTAGCCGTTGTAGTAGTCATAGTAGTAGTAGTAGCCAGGTCCCGCCCCCGTGGCCACGGTCTGGGTCGACAGCTTGGGCGTGTCGGGATTGCTCAGGTCCAAGGCGATGATCTCGCTCTTCCATTGATACGGGGCCGACGTGCTGTAGTCCACGCTCGACCTCAGCATGACCAACCCGCGGGTGGAGGTGACCCAGGTGTTGGTCGAGCCAAACCAGTAGCCGGCCCAGGGCGCCCATCCGCAATAGTAGTAGTAGTAGGGCATCGCCACCGACGGCAGCGCGATCTCCGATGCCCGGCGAGGCGCGGCCGGATTCGAGAGATCATAGATGAGCGCGGTGGTCTGGCTCGTCGAGCCGCCCGTGGCCGACTTCTGGACGACGGTGCCGAACATGATCAGGTTGTTGCCTTGCTTGACCACGCGCTGCACCTGCCCCACGATGAAGCTGGCCACCGGGGAGACCGACAGCCCGCCTGTGGCGCTGCGCACGCGGAACAGGTGCGGCTCGTCCCGCGACGAGGCCTTGGGCTGGACGTGTTCGACCAGGTAGCTGCCGAAGCGATAGATCTCGCTGTAGTAGGGCGCGATCTCGATGATCGACTGCTGTTCGGGCTTCGACAGATCCTGGATGTCGGCCAGCGAGGCGTGGGTGTCGGAGAGATTCAGCATCGAGCGCCGTCCGGTCACCGGGTGGGTGTACACGATGGTGCGCCGGACCTGGCCGTTGGGGTGAAGGAAAGTGCCGTAGTTCGTGATTACGGTCTGCTGGGTTTCGTCCTTGGTGTCGTCGTACTTCGAGAGATCCCACGCCATGATGCCCACGGCGGTCTGGAAGTTGTAGTACCACCAGACGTTGTCTTCGGACTTGGTGTAGTAGTACACCGGCACCGTGATGACATTGGCCGTGGCGTCGGAATGCATGCCGATCATCTTGTGCGCCTGATCGAGGTTGGAGGTGACGGCCGAGCCCGTGCCCCAGGCAGCCCCGCTCACGGACACGCACTGGCGCTGCACCAGGCGCACCTTGCTGAGGTCACGCACGTCGATGATGCTGACCGCGATCTGCGCGCCCTGCCGGCCGCTTCCGGTGTCGAAGCCGGTGCAGGTGGTGCTGGTGTCGGTTCCCACGGCGATGAGGAACTTGCTGTCCGCGATGAGCCGGAACACGCTCATGTCGCCGGACAGCCCGTCGACGGCGGAGAGAATCTTGAGATCCTTGGGGTCGGCGATGGAGATGGCGTAAAGGGGATCTGTGCGTTGGGCGGTGATGCCGTAGACGACCTTGCGGGCGACATCAAAAGCCGTGCCGCGCACCACCTCGTTCTTCTTGCCGAAGTCCAGGCGATCGAGGCGGACCGGCTTTTCTCCGTCGGAGATGTCCCAGCTTTCGAGGGTGTTCTGGGTGAAGGATGTGCCGCTGCACCCCGCGCTCGACCACACCTGGCGGGCGAAGATGCCGTAGAACGTGCCGGTCTTGGCCGTTTCGTCGTACACATAGGTCATCTTGAACTGGTCGCCCACCAAGCCGTCGGTTTCGAAGCGGGTATGGAGGCGGATGGTGCCCTTGGGATCGCTGACGTCGATGATGGAAACCACCGCCCGCTGGTTGCTTTCGTAGCTGCCGCACGTGCGATACCCCGTGGTCGAGCCGGAGGCGTAGGCGTAGAGGTACCAGTTCTCGACCACCATCAAGGCGTTCGAGGTGGCCGAGATGGCGACCCCGCTGAAGTACTTGGAGTAGCTCTGATTGTTGCTGCTGAATTGCACGCTGCCCCCCTCGAAGATCTGCAGCTCGTTCACCTTCTTCGGATTCTTGGGATCGGAGACGTCGAACGAGTACACCCACGCCTGCTCCTTGGCCGGCGTCGTGGAGCGTGCGTAGTACCAGCCGTAGTAGTAGCTCTGCGGCATGTACGAGACGACGTAGATGGTGTTCTCGATCTTGCGGGAAACCCCCTCGCGCAGTTGCCCGATGATGTCCACGGTCTTGATGACCTTGGGCTTGGCCGGATCGCTGATGTCGATGGCCACGAGCTGCGAGACGTTGTAGCGCTCGAACACCGGTTTGCCGTCGACCATCGTGAGATAGAGGGCGTCCCGCAAGAGGGCATATACCGTCGTGCCGGTGACGAACATCTCGACGGGGTAGCCGAAGACGGGCAGACGGGAGACCAGCTTCGGGCTCGTGGGGGCCGCAATGTCGAAAACCAGGAAGCCGCGATAGGTGTTGAAGTAGTAGAGCCGAGTGCCGTCGATCTTGTAGATGTCGGCCTCCTCGACCTCGGCCACGCGGCCGCCCGGAGCGGCTTCCCTACCGGCATTCGAGTCGGAAGGGGCGGCGGTGGGAACGGCTGTCGAAGACGAGGCTGAGGCGCCGCCGATGCCCGCGTACGCCGCATCCGCGCCTTTTGTGGAACTGGTCGGCCCGGTCGGCTCCTCGCTGACGAATTCGGTCTTGCCGGGCGTCCCGCCGCCGCCGCCTGTCCCCGTGCCGCCGCTGCCGCTCCCGCCGGTTGCGACGGTGGCGCCACCGGTGGCAATCGCACCGCCGGTCCCGGATGGGACATTGACCTCGGTGCCGGGGCCTGAGTCCGGAGCGATGGTGGTCGAACCAGCGTCCGAGCCCGGCGCCCCGCCAGCGCCGGTGGTCCCCTTCTTCGAGTCGGTGCCGCAGGAAGCGAACACCATGAGTCCCAGCCCAAGGAGCGAAATCGCGTGAGTGTGAGCTTTCATTGCCAGCCTCCGGCCGACTACGCTCTGCAAGTCCTGTGCTAGTTCGAGCTTGACCCGGTTTCCCGCTTTCCCCTCAACGGGCACCAGAGTGTGTTCCAGGCCACAGGCATAAGAGACTGGATTTTCTAGCCAATTTCGACACCGCCGGTGGCTTCGCATCCGGTGAGCGACGGGCCCCTTCTCCCGCCACCCAGATTCCTCAGATATCTGATACACCCATGAAGAAGTCTGTCGGGTTGCGGGCGCGACACGCACGCCGCGGTCGCGTCTTTGACACGTCGCGGACGAAGAGCGATTCACTTGCCTCGCGAAGAGGCCTGCCCGAGGCGAGCGGCAGGTCCTCGATCATCTGGTCGAGGACTGCATGATCATCGGGCGGGACTGGACTCACCTTTGAAACCGGTCGAGGCCCGCGGGGGCCGCATCTGGGTCGAGAGCGACCCCGGGCAGGGCGGCACCTTCAGCTTCACCCCACCGGCCGCGCGCTAACGACTCCGCCGGTAAGACCTTGCAGAAGCGGCAGGGGGCCAGGCTGCGGGGAGAGGCTCTACCGTTCTTTGGAGAGCGGAGTCTCACGCACGCGTGAGCGCCCTCGCAGGACGAACAGCGCGACCACCACCAGGTAGAGGCCCCACGAGGCTTTGGGGCTGGCGCCGCCGAGGGTGCAGCCGCAGCCGGACGAGCCGGGCTTGTCGCCGCCGGCCGGCGCGCCTCCACCCGCGGCGTCCGTCTTGGCGGTCTTGGTGTCCGTGAGGGAGGAGCCGCTATCCGCCAACCCCGTGCTCACCGGGGCATCGCTCTTCGGCAGGGCTGTGGCCGTGTCCGTGGCAGTCGCGGTGCCAAGGGGACCGTCGCGTCGGCCGACTCCATCACTCGCAACAGCGTCGGCGATCGAAGGAGCTGCGTCGCGGCCTACCACGAGCCCGGCATCGGCCCGCGGTTCGGCGCCGATGGAAGTACCGGTGGCCGTCCCGGTCGCGGTCGCCGTGGCCGTCCCGGTCGCGGTCGCCGTGGCCGTCCCGGTCGCCGTCGCCGTGGCCGTCCCGGTCGCCGTCGCCGTAGCGGTCGCCGTCGGCGTGGCGGTCGCCGTCCCGGTCGTGGTTGCGGTCGCCGTCGGCGTGGCGGTCGCCGTGCCAGTCCTCGTCGTCGTGGAGGTTCCGGTCGCGGTGCGCGTGCCGGTCGGAGCGGGACCCGAGCGGGAGCTTACGTCGATTTGTAGCAGGCCCGAGCCGCCAGCGTTGTCGTAGGTGTGGCGGACGAAGTAAATCCGGCCTTTGCTGTCGGTGACGTCGTCCCCCGAGATCTCCGAGAGTTGTCCCGGCCTACCCGAATAGGTACGGCTCTTCCCTATCAGGGAGCTGAGGTCCTTGAGGAAGACCACCTTGTTGGTTGCAATGTCGTATTCGTAGAGCCGGAACGCGGCACTCCCCGTGGTGACGACCCAGTAGATCTTCTTCTGGTCGAGCGAGAAGTTCAATCCCCAGACCCGGCAGATGGTCAGGTTCTCGGTCGAGGGCAACTGCCTGGTCAGGAAGGTGATCTTCTCGGTCTCGCTGTCCAGCACATAGAGGTAGCCGAAGGTCGCGAAGTAGATCTTCGAGCGATCATGGAGGGTCACGGCCCCGTTGATGAGCCCCTGCATGTCGCCGGAACAGCCGCCGTAGTTGGCCGTCGGGATCGAGAAGTCGAGCTTGGTGTTGGTCTTGGCCGCGATGTCGTACAGGTAGAGTCCGCCGAATTGATAGTTGTAGAAGACCTTGCCCTTGGACGTGATGGGAATCTCACGGGTGACATCCTTGCCGAATTCCGACGCTACGCCGGGATTGGTATAGGTGGCCTTCGAATCGACGTCGTAGATGATGAGATCGCCGGCGGGGATGGCCCACGCAACCAGCAGGTTCTTCTCGGGATAGCCCATGAGTTGCAGGATGCCTTGGTGCGGGGAAAAGACCCCGTTGGGCTGCGACACGCTGATGTCTTCGAGCTTGGCGTTGGCAATGTCGTAGGCGAAGATGTGGGCACCGCGGTAGTTGACCTGGTTGCTGGCGCGATTGAGGGCGTTCGAGACACCGTGGAATTCTTGGGTTCCGATGTAGATCTTTCCCTTGAGGTAGGGCAGGTGCGTATGTCCCTTCATGAAGATCTCGGTCCTGTTCCAGGTTTGGTTCGGCCCCAGGTTGCCGGCTGCCTTTGCGACCTCCCTGAGCGTTCCGAGGAGCTTCCGCTGGCCGGTCTCGGGGTTGTACTGAAACATGGCGCAGTTGCCGGGGCCGCTGCAGTCGCCGCACCATGCGCAGTAGACGTTGTCGTTCGGATCGAGGCCCAAGGTCCCGTAGCCCATGCTCATACAGGTAACCTCGGGCGGCCGCATGTCCTCGAAGGTGATGAACTTGGCGGGGATGGAATCCTGTGCCTGAAGGTTCCGGCTGCCGGCTGTGGATACGACCAGCAGTGCAAAGCCGACGACGTACATGCGCCTCATGGTCTGCCTCCCGGGGGTTTTGAGAACTGCGACTTCAAGTCGAAGCGTCCAAAGCTAGGTGCGCATGCGCCGCCGTATCGCCAGGAGCCCGACGAGCAAGAGCGCGGACAGCGGCCAAGCCCGGTCACGCGAGATCGAGCAGGAGCACCCACTCGCGGCGGTTTGGTTGCCCACGGCGCTACCCGTCGTGCTGCTGGAGATTGTCGCGCCGCCGGCACCGCTCGCCGCACTGCCGCTGCTCGCACCGCCGGCACCCGTCGTGCCGCCTGTGCCGGTTGTGCTCGCAACCGTCGAAGTTCCCCCGCTGCCAGGCGCACCACCCGCGCCCGGGGCGCCCGTCCCGCCACCCGAACCCGCCGGTCCACCCGTGGTCCCGCCCTGGCCCGGTGCCCCGCCTTGGCCCGGCGCCCCGCCCTGGCCCGGCGCCCCGCCCTGAGCCACGGCACCGCCAGAGCCTCGCGCGCGGTCCGCACCAGACGCGGCGTCCCTACCGGGAGCACCTCCGCTGCCGCTCGCACCGCCCGTGCCGGCCACGCCGCCATCCGGTGTTCCCGGCCCTCCCAGGCGGTAGAGGCGAACGTAGTCTATCAGCGCAGCGGCCGGCAGGTTGGCCATGTTGGGCGCGCGAAGGTGGCCTTCCAAGTCGAGTATGACCCACCTCTCCTGCGTGGCGTACTGGCGCGGATTCGAGGGCTTTGCGTCCCAGACCAGTCTGTCATCGAAGTAGATCTTGATGACGTCGGGCGCTCGACGCTCCAAACCGTAGAGATGGAAATCGGCGGTGACATCCACATTCACGTTGACGGGGTGCCCCACCCCGTCGCCCACATGCTGGTTGTTTCCAGCATTCCAAAGGTGGAGGTTGGAGGTGATTCTCGTGGGGTTGAAGACCTCCTGGATGTCGATCTCGATATTTGGATCGTATTGGGCCTGGTAGGGGCCTTGCAACCAGATCGCAGTCAAGACTCGCGCGGCCCAAGGGAGGCATTTTGCCCTCACCTCCAAGTAGCTGTTCCCCGGGATGAGGAACTTGGAATGCACTGACGCAACCGACATGGGCGGCCCAGGCACGGCCCGCAGATTCAGATTCCCGTCCTGCACGAAACCGTTCTCCGGCCTGAACGCCCACCCTGCGCCCGTCGAGCGGTACCACAGCGGTCCCGAGAACCACTTGGCAGTGTCCAGGGCTGCACCGTCAAATTCGTCGGATCTGGACGGATCCAGCGTCCATGTGTTTCCGGCCGGCGTCGCGGCGTAGGCAAAACCCGTCATCCCGACGAGTACAGAAACTGACACGATAATGGTGCGCATCTGGCGGACTCCTTTCACGTTCGTCACCCCGGCGCGGGGAACCAGGCTGTCCACACACAAGCAAACCAGCGGTCTGGGAGGAAATATGGGCCAATCTGACGGATATTGCAACGGCTCCGGGCAGCCCGTAATCCCGCGCTAGCCGCGGAAGGTCGTGGTCGTAACCGTGGCCGTGGCCGTGGCCGTGGCCGGAGTGATTTCCTTCGGCCACGACGACGAAGACGTCTACGGAGACGACCACGACCACCACCCGCCGGTTCCATTGGGTGCGAGCGTCCGTCGTGGCAAGGTGTCTCCTTGTGCGGCCTTCCGTGACGTCGCTGCGCTTGTCGCGGGATTAGGGCCAGGTGCGGGCCGTAGGCCCGCGGTCCCGGGCCAGCCATCCGGCTCGCCCGGCATGCTCACGTCACGCCCCGCCACTTCGAATCCCAGGGGTAGCTGCTGCCGCCGCCCAGGATCTCCGGGTGCGGCAGCGACCTGGTTGCGCGGCGCATAATAGCTTCCTCCGGCTGGCCTTGGAACCAGGCCGAGGGTGCCGCCGCCGGGGCGCGAGGAGAACACCCGTCAGAAGGAGGGAGTATGATGGGAGGCCAACAACCAGAAGAGGTTGACCATGCGCATTTCGAGTCGTGCTCCGGGGTCCCTGCGCGGGATGGCGGCGCTCGCGGTACTTCTTCCGCTCCTCATGGGTGGCAAGGGCGGGTGCGGCAGCAAGGAGAACAACGAGAAGCTCGCCTCGCCGGTGCAGGCGGTGGCCACGCTGCTCGAAGCCGCCGACAAGAGCGTGAGCGTGGAGCTGGTGCTGATCAGCACGGCCACGACGCCCAGCCAGTTCATCACCACCGCCACCAGCGCTCGGCTGCGGGTGCCGTCCGGGACCGAGGTGCCGCTTGTGCATTCTTCGCCGGGACACTACACGGCTTCCAGCACGACCTCGCCGGATCTGGTGTATGCCGGGGGGCAGACGTACAAGTTCGCCTTCGAGCTGGTGGACGAGGCCCTGGCCAAGCAGGTCTCGGGCGGCAGCTTCCTCGCGGTGGTGATCGCGCCCGACGATCAGGTCAGTGCCGGCGTCGCCAAGGCCCCGGCCTTTGCCGGAGACACCGCGATCCTGTCCTGGGCGCCCGCGGCGCGTTCCGGGATCATCAACATCACCAACGCCGGCGGCCAGACAACCTACAGCACGTTCGACTTCTCCACGCCCGCCTTCGACGGCTCGAAATGGGCGCGCTTGCAGACCGGCGGCAGATTCGACCTCAGCGTGGACGTGTTCCCAGTGGCCGGCACCTACACGGCCAGCGTGTGCGTGGTGAGCAAGGTCAGCGACTTCGACAAGAGCCTGTCCGTGGACCTGGGGGTGCTATCCGGATTCCTGGCCGGCCGTTGCCCCGCGCCGCTCGCCATCACGGTGGGGAACTGAGCCCGGCGAGCCCGGGGCGAAGCCTGAAGCCCATGGCCCAGGCTTCGCCCGCAACCGACGAGGGCTGCAGGCTTCAGGCGGCAGGCTTCAGCTTGTTCGGCTGAGAGCCGCGTTGAGCTTGTACGCGGCGCGAAGGGCGTCACCGTGGTGCGCCCCCAGTGGGATTAGGGCTCACGCCCCAGCACTTCATCCTGAAGCCTGGAACATGAGGAACGTTGCCGAGGCTACGGCAAGAACGATGCTTGGAAGAGAACGACATTCCTCACGCGGAATCTGTTGGCGAGCTCCTCCGCCGCGGACTTCGAGACGGGGGAACTCCAGGTGGTCATCCCTCCGGACGCCAAGCCAACCCGCATGGAGCGCACCTACCGCGTGCGCTGGATGGTGACCTTCAAGGGCCAAGTTGCATCGTTCCCCGATCTCCACGAGTCCTACGAAATCAAGGTCCTGCCCGCGGATTCGCCCGCGCCCTGACCGGACGCGCCACGCGAGCCGCCGAGTCGGAGCGCCGGGCTACGTCACAAGCGACGCGGGCTCGACCAGGCGCACGGACACGGTGAGGCCGAGCTCGGAGGATAAGCCGCGGCGCAGGCGATCGAGGCGCTCTTGCTGCGTCTTCACCTCGTCGAGGTCGCTCGAATCCTCCACGCCCACGAGCAGGGTCAGGCTGTCCATGCCACCCGAGCGCTCGACCAAGATCCGGTGCGCCGAGGCATGCCCCTCGATCTCCACGAACAGCTCCCGAACCCGCCGAGGATCCACCTTCACCCCGCGCACGATCAGGATGTCGTCGCTGCGCCGTTCGACCCGCGCCATGCGGACCGTGGTGCGGCCGCAGGCGCAGGTGCCAGGGAAAAGGCGCGTGATGTCGCGCGTGCGGAAGCGAATCACGGGGAACGCCTCTTTGCTGAGGGTCGTGATGACCAGCTCGCCCGGCTCGCCTGCGGGAACCGGCACAAGGCTCTTGGGATCGACCACCTCGACCAGGAAGTGATCCTCGTTGATGTGCAGCCCGCTCCGCTCCACGCACTCGCCGGCCACACCCGGGCCCATCACTTCGGAAAGCCCGTAGTTGTCGGTCGCGATCACGCCCAGCCGGTCTTGGATCTCGCGCCGAACCAGGTCCGACAAAGGCTCGCCGCCGAGCAGGGCCACGCGCAGGGACAAGGCGCCGCGCGGGGTCCCCTGGTCGTGCAGGGTGCGACTCAAGTGCGCGGCGTAGCCCGGGGTCGCCACCAGGGCCGTGGTCTTGAAGTCGCGCATGATCTTGAGCTGCCGGCGGGTGTTTCCCGTCGAGGTCGGGATGACCGAGGCGCCTATGCGCTCGGCCCCGTAGTGCACCCCGAATCCGCCCGTCGACAGGTTGTAGCCGAGGGCGATCTGCACCACGTCGTCTTTGCTCACCCCACCCGCCACCAGGATGCGCGCCATGAGCTCCGACCAGGTCTTGATGTCGTTGCGCGTGTAGCCCACGACCACCGACATGCAGGTCGAGGCGTGGATGCGCACCACCTCGCGCAAGGGCACGGCGAAAAGCCCGTAGGGATAGTTGGCCTGCAGATCCTCGCGCGTGGTGAAGGGCAGGCGGCGCAAGTCGTCGAGCGACCGCACCTCGTCCGGATCGACGCGCACCTCATCGAAGCGCTTGCGGTAGAAAGGCACGTGCAAGTAGGCCCGCGCCAGCACCGCCTGCAGCGCCTCCAACTGCAGCGCCGCCAGGGTGTCCTTTGCCATGCATTCTCGTTCCGGTTCGTGGATCATGGTCATCACCTCCCCGTGTCCATGGCCTGCTCGGCATCGAGGTCGCGGCCGAGATAGGCGCGCACGACGTCGCGATTGGCCAAGAGCGACTCGGCCGTTTCCTCGAGCATGATGCGGCCGTTTTCCAGCACGTAGCCGCGGCTCGCGACCTTGAGCGCCGCCCGCGCGTTTTGTTCCACCAGAAGCACGGTGTTGCCCTCGTCGCGCAGGCGGCGGATGGTGGAGAAGATCTCCTTTGCCACCAGGGGCGCAAGCCCCATCGACGGCTCGTCGAGCAGGATGAGCGACGGCCGCGCCATGAGGGCGCGGCCGAGGGCCAGCATCTGCTGCTCGCCGCCCGAGAGCGTCCCCGCGAGTTGCTCTTCCCGCTCTTCGAGGCGCGGGAAAAGCGCGAACACGCGTGCCAACTGGTCCTCGCTCGGCACCCTGTCCTCGCGCCTCTCCTGTGCTGTGGCCCCGAGGAGCAGATTCTCGCGCACCGTGAGGGGCGCGAACACCTGCCGCCCCTCGGGCACGAGCGAGCAACCACTGCGCGCGATGGCCTCAGTGCGCGCGGCGGTGATATTGCGGCCCTCGAACAGGATCTCGCCCGACTGCGCGCGCACGAGGCCCACGATGGTGCGCAAGAGGGTGGTCTTGCCCGCGCCGTTGGCGCCGATGATGCACACGATCTCGCCGCGGCTGATGTGGAGGGAGACGTGGCGCAGGACTTTGAGGTTGCCGTAGCCGGACTCGAGGTTGCGCAGACGCAGGACATGCGCCGGGGCGGCCGCCGGCGCAACCGGCAACGCGTTCGTCTTGCGCTCAGGCATCCTCGTCTCCCAGGTAGGCGCGCACGACCTCGGGGTTCTTCTGGATGGCGAGCGGCTCGCCCTCGGCAATCTTCTGCCCCTGGCACAGCACCACGACCTCGTCGGAGATCCCCATCACCAGGGCCATGTCGTGCTCGACCAAGAGCACGGTCACACCGCTTTCGCGGACGCGGCGGACGAGCTTGCCCAGCTCCACCGTCTCGCGCATGTTGAGGCCGGCGGCAGGCTCGTCGAGGAGCACGAGCTTGGGCTTGCTGGCCAGGGCGCGCGCCAGCTCGACCGCGCGCTGCGCGCCGTAGGCGAGCTCGGTCGCCTGGCTGGCGGCCAATCCCTCGATGCCTAAAAGGCGCATGGCCGCGAGGGCCTGGTCGCGCAGGAAGTGATCTTCGCGCCGGGTGCGCGGCAGGGAAAGCAGACTCGCGAGGAAACCGGCTTTGCCGCGCGTGTGCGCGCCGACCATCACGTTCTCGAGCGCGGTCATGTGGGGGAAAAGGCGGATCTGCTGGAAGGTGCGGGCCATGCCCAGGGCGACCTTCTTGTGGGGGCGCCCCGGAGCCAGAGTGGCGCCCGCGAAGGTCACGCTGCCTCCGTCGGGAATGCTGGAGCCGAAGATGAGATTGAAGAGGGTGGTCTTGCCCGCGCCATTGGGACCGATGATCGCC
>Ga0172365_10003196_pt1 | contig 12197 bp, 11 predicted proteins | sample LakKivSesite48cm_FD_114535 | JGI IMG/M metagenome (GOLD analysis project Ga0172365, IMG submission 114535) | Sediment microbial communities from Lake Kivu, Rwanda - Sediment site 48cm | ecosystem: Environmental > Aquatic > Freshwater > Lake > Sediment | place: Rwanda: Western Province, Lake...
ATCCGTAATGAAATGCCCGACGCAGGGATCCATCCCCGGAAAAGCGATTTTCGCGCGTTGTTCCACGATCTCGTTGAGATCGCCGATTTTATAAACGTCCAGATCCATGCTCAGGTCCAGGTTCTCGATGAAATAGTTGTTGTGCCGCATGCTCGTGGCCATGAGCAAGTTCATGCCCTGGTGCTTCAAGTTCCACGCGAGCTTGTTGAAAAAGCGCAGCGGCACGCACTCGACGTTGTTGAAGAAGACCGTGTAGGCGGTACTTGCAGCGCGCTTGCGCAAGATGGCCGAGATGGCGTTCCACGTCCCCGCGATGTCGACGGGAGAGCTCGCGGGCAGTACCAGGTCGATGTCTAGCTTGGCAAGGAGATCGCCTAGCAAATGCGCCTCGTCCTTCTCGATGCAATTGATGGTAATGTTCTTGAGCCGCAGCGGTGACATGTCCAAGCATGTTTCTTGGAGCTCGTTTACCACCTTGTGAACGAGCGTGGCCTTGCCGATTCCCTTGAGCCCGTTCATCATGACGACCATGCCACTCGTGTCGCAGCTGTCGGAGGCCAGCTTGAGCGCGACGCTGTCCGTGAGAAATCCCTTCAAGAACGCGGCCTCTCTCTTGCGACCGACGAGCAGTGGCGGCACGTAGTGCGGGTCGAAGAGGGCCCTATACCCCTCGAGTCGTGCCGCTTTCGTGGATTGCATGATCGAGATGGCATGCCGGCCAGGCATTTAAACCCCCCGGTAACATCCCACGAGGGGTCTACCGCGAGGAAAAAATCGCCCGCCCCGCCGGCCACGGCCCTTCTGGGCAATCCAAGTCTTTACTATAAGCATTAATATCCGAGCATCGAAATATCCTTGTTGAAGCACGTGCAAGACGTGAGCACCCATGGTGAGTAAGTTCCCCGAGTGTGACCTCTGTCCAACGTCGAATTGTGACGATGAAAAGATAGATATGGTGCTCCAGGATGCCGACTTCACGAAATCCTTTGTAAATAACATGCTAGAGAGCAACATCGACGAGATATCCAAGGACTGCTATTTCATGTCCGAGGTGATTTCCGAGAAAACGGCACCCATGGAAATCGCCGACTTCGCGTTCTGCATCTACGTGCAGCTCTCCCAGCTTGTCGAGATGCCGACCGACAAGCGCATGGAAATCGGGGTGCTTTTCCGGCAAGAGTTCGATCGGATGGCCGAGGACGTCAGCCAGGGGCGGGAATTCGTCAAGAAAAAGGCCGGTTCCGCGGCGCCAGCGAAGGAAGCCCCTGCTGCAGAGAACGCGATCTCGTTCCAAGCGAAGGCCATTGCTGATCCTGCCGCAGCCAAGCAGAGGGCAGTCCCGGCTAGATCGCCGGCCGTCGTTCCTGCCAAGCCCACGCCCGAGCCCGTGCAAGCGAAGGATTTCGCAAACCCGAGAAGCATGACTGGGCCGGCAAGGTCTGCGACCGCCAAGCTCCCCGCGGCCATACCGTCACGTGTTAACGAATCAATCGAGGACGATGCTCGCAAGTTCCTCGCAGATCTCGAAGAAGATATAGCGGAGATCGAAGAGATCTCCAGCAAGGTCGAGAAACTCATCAAGTCAGAAGGGGAACCCGAGCAGGGCCCTTCTGGTGCCGAAGCCACAACCAAGACTAGCACTAGCGAGGTTATTGCTGCGGAGGTTATTGCTGACGAGGTTCCAGCCCCCGTGATTGCCGCGCACGTGGTGCCTGCAGCACGCAAGGGTGGCGTCCTGGAACCCGTGATCGGCAAGCTAACCGGTGTGCGGCCGGTGGTGACCGGGGCGACCAAGGCACCAGCTGCTGCACTGGAGCCGGCGAAGCCACGAGAGCCAGAGCTCGGTTCGAAGGCCAAGCCCATCAAGCTCACGCCTGAAATGCTCGCGGGCATCGTGTCGGACATGGATATGGCCCGGGTCGAGAAAGGCATCAAGATCAAGCGCATCGATGCATCGAGACTTGCCCCGAAAGTTGCGGCGCCTATGAAGTTGCGGGATGAAGCCGTGGCCGCAGCAGCGAGAAAGCCGGCGGCATTGCCCGAGAAAATCCAGCGAATCGAGCGGCCGTCCGACAAGGAAAAAGCGCTTAGCGAGGAACTCTTCTCGGCCTTCCAACAGATCAAGGCCCGCGAGGAATTGCCGAGCACGTTCAACCTCGAAACCCTCGGGGTCGGCACGCATCCCGAGGGGGAGGCACCGGCAGAAAAAGAAACGCCCGGCAACCAATTCATCACGGATCTGTTCACACTCTCCCCGAAAGAAACCCCGGCTCAGCCGAAACCGGCAGCCCGCCCGGCTATCGAAAACTTGACATTGAACTTCGGTGAAGAAAAGCCGCCCGAAACCATACCGCGCGCCACGCCGGAAATCATTGAAGGAACCGCCTCGAGCAAGACCTGCCCTGCTTGTGGAAAACCGAACCCCGCGAAGAACGTGTTCTGTGCCAAGTGTGGCGCGAAGTTCTAAACAGCACCTCACCCCTTCTTACCATTCAACTCTCGGACCTGGCTCTAAACCAGCATGGCGACAAGGCAACCGACGGTCGTGAGTGCCACGGGGTTGATCGCGTCGTCCGCGACGGGTGGCGACATGTAATCGATGAGGAAAAAAACAAGCGCAATGATCAAGGCGACGAGCCAGCTCGTGAAGAAGATCCCGCAGAGAAAGGCAACGATAAAGCCGGCGACGAACCCCTCGATGCTCTTGACCTGGTTGTACGGCCGCTTGACCTCGTGGCGGCCATACGCCTTCCCTATTATGGCCGCCGCTCCATCCGCCAGCGTCGACATCACGATGGCTGCGAGAGCGATTCGTATCGCCTCGAAGCCGGGGATCACCGTGCCGAACGCGATGCCGACGAGCCACGCGCAAGTGCTGCTTATGGCGATGTAATCCTGGGCGCCGGGGCCATTCTTCTCCTTGTTCCGGAGCACCTTTCCTAACCGCCGCTCGACGAGCGTGATGATGCTGTACTTGTCGCCGGCAAGCAGCCTGAACGTGTCGATGAGCATGACCAGGATCACGGTCGCGATGAGGGCAAATAGCGTGAGGGTGACCGCCGCTTCTTCGAAGCTCGTCTCGCCGAAAAAATATGCCTCGGAAATGGGACCCCAGATGATTTCATAGGCCGGGCCAGCCGTCACGATCGCATCATTCGCCAATACCGAAACCAAAGGGGAGACGAGGTAATAGGACGCGACGACGAGGAAACCGGCAAGGTGAAATGCTTTGCGGGCCTTTTCATGGTGATATCTCAAGCCATCATCGGGGATGCACGATGGATCTCCGGTGACCACGTTGCCACTCGCCTGGGCATAGCCTGGCATCGTTTCCGGCGTTGAAGCCCGCCGTCTCTCCTTCAAGAAAAACGTCGTCGTGATCGCGGCCCACGCCCACGTCCACCATTGCATGAAGCCCGAATAAGGGTACGGGAGCATGCCCGGGTACCGCGGGAACGGGCTGGCGAACGTGATGGCAAGGGCGATGACGAAGACTTGCACGGCAGCGATTAAAGAGGAGCAGCAGCAATAGAGATGCTTTCCCTTGTTTCGCCAACCGATGTGCACGAGCAACGTGCCAAAAAACGACATTTCAACGAATAACAAGGCGTTAAAAAGGCAGGGGAACACGACCATGACGTTCACGCCTTCCGATGAGCCGTCATCTTACCTTCAACGCGTACTTGCCGGCTTCCTTGATGTTCAGCCGCTTGGCGATCTCGGACTTTGCCGGGTCAAGGATGATGACCACAGACGTGAAGTCGTCGGAAAGCGTGTGTGTCTTGCAGCGCGGGCATATTTGCTGGCCGGTCGAGATGAGGCTGCATGTCCGGCATGCTTTCTCGGTTCCCATAATCGTTCACGATGAGAGATTCCTTTGTCTATCTGCCTTTTTTTTTCCCGCCAAACGGTTTCTCCGCCACGGCTTCGCCCTCTTTTTCCTTTTTCTTCCCCTTCTCGCGCGCCGGGCCGCCCGCGAGGTCCTCCTTGACCCAGTCGAGCTTGCCAAGGAACGGGCGGCGCATGGTGAGGCCGAGCTTTCCGGCTTTTGACCGCGACGCCGGGGAGATTGCCACGATGCGGGCACGAACCAGGTCGCTTGTAGTCATGGTGCGGCCTGTTTCCTTCCCCTCGAGCATGCCTCCCTTCGAGTTGTAGGAGATGAAATCGTCCGTGACTTGCGAGACGTGACACAAGCCATCGGTCGGCCCGAGGCGCACGAACACGCCGAAATCAACGACCTCGACGACCTTGCCTTCCACGATTTCGTTCATCTCGGGACGGTAGACGAGGAGCTCGAACGTGCACCGGGAGAACATACCCTCCTCCTTCGGGAGTAGTTTTCCAAGGTCGATGTTCACGATATCCGTGACCGTGATGACATAACCGATATCCTTGAGCACGAGATCCTCGTATTCCATGCGGATGATCTCCTTGGCTTCCTCCTTGATGTCCTTGCCAAACGAAGAGGGTAAAATCCTGATGGTGTCCTTTATGGATATTAGGTAAAACATGCCTTGTCGTGGCCTTCGAGGAATGGGATATGGTATAAAAAGCAGAGTTATTAATTAACAATTCTAGCTCGTTTCTTGGCCCTACCGCTTCAGCGAGGAACTAGAGAATGTTGGGAGCATTGAATCACGTTGCTCCTTATCGACATCATTTCTGACTTTAACCTTTTTATGTTTCTAAAGGTTAGATACAACATCGCTTCTCTTACTATGCATCCAACTCTCCCCCCGAGATGGTGAGACGGGTAACAGACATGCAGTCAGATACAAACAATGTCGAGGAGCTTGAAGAAATACTCAAGAACCTCACTGCGAACATACCCGAAATCCTAGCGACGGCAGTCGTGAGCGTGGAGGGACTCCCCATTGCATCGATGATGCCGCAAGAAGTCGATGACACCCGGATCGCGGCCATGACTGCAGCGATGCTGAGCCTCGGCGAGCGAGCGGCGCTGGAGCTGAACAAGGGGGCGCTGGAGCAAATCCTCATCCGGGGCGAGAACGGGTACCTCATGGTTATGGGCGCGGGGGCCAACGCCGTCCTGACTGTATCAGCTACGAAGGAAGTAAAGCTAGGCCTCATTTTTTTGGACTGCAAGCGCGCGTGCGAGAAAATTTCCAAGATCGTCTGATCTCGCACGGATTTCAAGATCTCCTTTTTCGCGGCTCGCAATAGCGAGCATGAACCCGCCCCTCTACGGTAGCAGGTCGTACCATACAATCACGATGCAATGCTGTAGGATAGTTTTTTATCAGGATCGGGGAAATCATGATACGCGAGACGCTGTTAAAATACGTCCTCCCGAGTAAAGGTTCTAGAGGCGACCACAAACGAAGCAAGCCAAGCATCATCGGCGACGCGGCGCAATGCCGGGCAACCCGGGCCTGGCTCACGCCCTGCAGTCGTGGCGGCGGTGGTATCGGGACCGCAAAGAATTCGTGGATGCCGACGCGGTCTCGGTTGCTTACGTGCGGGTCGCTCGCATCTCGCCATCGAGGGTGCAATTCTCCACCATCTCGCCCCCGGAGTCGGACCCCTTTCTCGTCGCCGGCGACGAGGTCTTCAGCCGCTGCGATGGCGACGACCCCGGCCAGGCTCGACGGGTCGGCATGGTGATCAACGCAGTAACCTATCCATCAAGCGATAACGCGCCGGTCGCAGGGCAAGTCATCGTTAAGTACGGCGAGACAGGAAGCCGGGAGGTCGAGGCACTTCGCTCGCCTGGGATCTTGCTGAACCACGCCGCCGTGACGAGGCCAGGCATCGAAGCCGGGATCCGGCTACTGTCGATCGATGAAACAAGAGGCGAGAAGGCTTGGTTGTCGCTCCGGGATGTACTCGGTGTACTCCGGTCTATCAAGCCAAAGTCGTCACCCCGTCTCGCCCGGCTGCTTGTCGATAACGTCATAGACAACTGTCTCCGCATCGCAAAGGAACATTGCGAGAAGGGCAACCCCGTCGCGATCGTGGCGATAGACGAAGAGTCGGTCGCCATCCTGACCGATAGGCTCTGGAAGGAACACGGACTGATCGGCCGGTGGCGCGGCGCCGATCCAACGACAATTCTCATACCGATCATCGAGATGGCCCTCCAGCGGGTCAATGATCTCGTGTTGCACGGCGACACGATGGAAAATCGGTATCCCGGACACGTCTGCGCGGCAAGCTTGTTCTACAAAGACGTCATCGAGTTGCTAGAGCAAGCCAGGTTGCTCGACCCGGTTGCACTCAAGGCGGCGTGGCTCGCGCTGGTTCCGAAGCGTAGATCAGAAGCGTATAATCAAGTCTTTCTTCACGACTGGTGAAGAAATCACGCGCAGATCAGAAGCGTATAATCAAGTCTTTCTTCACGACTGGTGCTTGTCTAGAATCTGGATTAATGGAAGCAATGTGGTGGGTTTTCGCCGTAGAGTTCGGTAAGGATCAACTAGGCATCCAGGAGGGAGATCAGCTTGGAAAAAGCATTTCAACACTTCCAGGAAGGGAAGGTGAACCCGGTAAGCGGCAGATGTTGAAGCCCGATATGTGTATATTCAAGGACGTTAAATTCAAAGACAAAAAAGAGGTAATAAAGAAATTACGGGGTATTTTGGATATGACCGCGATGCCTCTTCCTTCTGTTGGTTATTCCGATTCGAACGAAAGATATGTTATTGATGGAACCTCATGGTATGCGACAAAGTTCCTAGATTACTTAGCAGCAATTGCACGTGATTCTTTCTACACGGGGGAGGAAGGAGTTTGTGTCCTCGCCGGTCTAAGTGCTCGAGCCATAGTGGAAGCATTACGGGGAAATCTGGGGTTGAAAATCAGCTTAACAGACAATCAAGAAGTCCAAGTTCGCGGTCAAGACGGTCTTCTGAGTCAGGTGAAGGAGACACAGCACACAAGTGCTATGCGACTCGATTTCAAGTTATTTTCGAGCTTTAACACTGATTTGAATGATGACGAGAACGCAGCGATTGTCAGATTTATGAATACGATCATAAAACAAAGGCAAGCGGGAGGATCACAGCCGGTTAGATTTGAATTGGCCGGCGATGTTAAAACCTTCGATCCTGTGCAGAGAGGGTTGAGCTCATGGAGCGATAGCGCTGTCGATGTCGCAAGAGCACTTGAACATTGGATGCAAGAGGAAGGAATCGTAGGGATGCATACAACTGGCCATTGGGTGGATACAAGTGATGGATGGGAATTCCAGACTCTGGCATATTCAGACGCAAGGATTGAGCAATTGACGGGAGACTCGAGAATCCAAGATCAAGACAAGGCGGACTTCGACAAAATGCCCTCGCGCTTACGTGTGAAGATCGAGAGCAGCTCGTATTCATTATTAGATGTCTTAAAGAACGCGATGTCTTTACAGGAAAATACGGCTACCTTTTACACGAGGGAGAATCGTGTTTCGGTAAACAAGCTCATGGAATCCGCCTATTCACCTGACTTCGCCGCGATGGCCACAACATCGAGATATCAGATATTCACGATGGCACTCCGTACTTGGTTGAGGAATTTTGGCCTAGATATAGCTAAGAGGGGGGAAGCCATTGGTACTGAGAGTCTAGTCGAATGGCTTTCGAAGAGTGGGACTTTGAAGAAATGGCACTTTATCACTCTCCCGATTATCCCGAACTCCGAAAATGTAGGAAAGATCAAGGCATACAACTCGAATAGAGCCGCTTTGGGTAAGGACCATGCGGTTGTTATACGCTTGAGCGTGGAGCCCCGGCTTACTATCGGTGTTTATGTACGTGCCGACGATTACAGAATCCCGAGTGAATTTAGAGGTTACCACAAGTTCTATTCGTTAAACCCAGATTCGCCCATTCAGAATCAATTAGTAGGTTTGCGGAAGGATGTTGAAGAGTTCCTACGTAAATTGACTGTCGCGACGCTTGCCGTCTCAACATCTTCTCCAATACCCGCTATGGATACGACGCACCGTAGATCATATTTCGAGGAAGAGCTTACATCGCTCGCCACGGCCGATCCAGAGATCACTTTCGATCCTGCGACGAACGTCAATTGGGCGGCTGATGGAAAAACATGCACCATTCACTACACGTACCATGGCTATAACATGCAAGCCGTCGTGAACTGGCAGACCGGCGAAGCGACCGTTTCGGAAGTGGGCGGTAATGTCTGGGCGTCTGGAATTGGGATTTCGCCAGACTTGCTGCAGCGCGGAGCAGATGCGCGGCTCGAGATCACGTCGGGATTGACAGCGATGAATGATATTGACAATAACGTCGGCTTCATGATCGTCCCGCACTCGGCAAGGGGAGATGACCCCGTCGCCCCAGGCGCCGAATTGCACCCCATCGAAGGAGGTTCAGCATTTATTGTTGATCTCTTGGCTGGCGACCTCAGTGCCGAGATTTCCTCATGGGAGCGTATCGGCGTGTTCCGCATCACTGCAATGAACACGGCAAAGACGAACATGATTGTCGAGCAATTGATGCTGAACGATGACAACGAATGGACTACCGTTCACCAGTTCACGCTCAGCCGGGATGAATGCATCTCCATGTTCCGCATCTACGGGAACTTGGTAACGGAAGCCCGCGCCCGCGGCTGGACCATCCACGATACCACCGAGAATCCGACGAAGATTTACACGACCTTCGATATTAAGGATGAAGCAGGTACCACCATCGCCCGCATCGAGAAAGGTGCGCAAGGCCGGTTCACGATCGAGGTCCTCCAGCACAACTTCCAATTGGAAGACGGGGCGACTGTAACAGTACCTGAATTGAAATGGGGTGAGATGAAGGTTGATCCAGATACAGGCGATGAGAAATTTGAATTGTTCACCCTCAAGGGAGCCGAGCGCGTGTTCGAGACGATCGAAAAAGCTCGTTCCTTCTTCGAAAACATGGCAAAGAAAGGCTGTGCGCTGTCCGAGATGACTCTCGCGAGGGAGAGATTCGCTGGTACGAAAGGGAACGAGGAGTTTGTCATCCGCGGCACGCTTACCCTCCCTACATCGCTAGGCATGTCGACCGACCCGACCAAGAAGGTGCTGGTCAAGTATTTCCCGACTCTTGACGCCTTGCGGGTCGGTACACCTTCTGACACATGGCTTTCCACGCCCGTCACTGGTGGGCTCACGCGGCTCGTGGATATCATCACGGCGTTCAAGGCCCGGTTCCCCACCGCGACGTCCTTGGAATTGAGCGTCGGCTTGCAATCCCGGCTTATGTTGGAAGCCAGCGCGCCCGGCGCCGACTTCGGCGGCGGTGTCCACCTCGACGCGAGCATCACCGCCAACCTCCAGCTCGACATCACGTCCCAGGCCGCGCTCGGCAATCCCTTGGACGTCAGGTGCATCGGCATCGTTGGCATGGCCACCATCGGTGGAACGGCATGCACGATCAGACTCTCTCCCGCTAAGCTGACCGAGGCGCGCCTCGGCGCCCTTGTCCGCACGCTGAACGGGCTCGCCACGTCGGGCATCCCCATCACCAGCATCGAGACGTCGAAGAAAGGGAACGTTGAATACTTGCTCGTCGATCCCATCATCTTCATGGTTACATTCGGTTCTGGCAGGCAGGTCGCCATCCGTGTCGGAAACGTGGCGGCGTGGGGCAACAATTTGCGCATCGCGGTCGGTTTCGACACGCATCGCGGATGGGATTCTCCCCTCAGCATGATTCCGCAAAGCACGTGGGATCACAGGACCATCGATCGAGCCAATCGGTTCCACACGGTCTACCTTGACGGCACGAACAATCCGGTACAGCAATATAATGATGAGAGCAACGAATATCCAATTCGTTTCGACCAGTGGCTCATCCACCATTTGCTCGGCGAGTCTTACTTTGCTGCTTTCATGGACGCCCCTCTTACCGACGCCACGTACAAGGCAAAACTGAAAGAGGCGTGCGACATCGCAGGCATCGCTACCGATGCAAACGGCGTGCCCATCCAGAGCCTTGAAAACGATTTAAACAACATCCTCCCGTGGTTCTTGCTTTACGCGGCCCAGGCGGGCAACACGGAGAAGACCCCTTCTGGCACGCCCGTTTCCTTCCTCGCCTGGCTCGCGACGCAAGGCGTGACCGACATCACGCGGCTTGCCCCCGCTCAATTATTTGCGTTGATGAAGGAATATGGATTGGAACCTGGCCCCGGATTTATTCAGCCAAGAGTAGATGATACAGATTAAGCTCCACTTTGAAACATACCTATGCAATAAATCGTTCTTCTTATTTATCTTATTTATCTCTCAAGCCCACATTTTGAAATTAGAGAGCTCGATAACAATATATATCCGTGTCGCGTGAGAAGAATCATGGAGGAGGAATGCGAGGACGGGACCCATCCGGGCAAGTGGGGCGAATTGGAGCGTGCAGCACGCGCCAGCAAGGGACGATATCCAATTTGTCGATACGCCGGAGACGTTCGTGGACCGACTGCACTCTGTTTTTCACATAACAACGGGCTTATTGCAAACGGGGCATATGGACATGTTGGAATTCGGGACGCTTCATCCGGAAAGGTAATAGCAAATTGTCGATGGAATGGTTCGGTTGGAGAAAAGGCATATTCTGAATATAAAGATGAATATATGAGACATTTTATGAAATGCCTGGCGTTCTCGCCCGACGGTCGCTACATCTTCGCAGGCGACGACGAGGGGAACGTCTACGCGTGGGACGTGGCCACGGCGGCGCTGCGTTGGGATCACTGCCCCGGCCTGGCGCACGGCAGCAACCCGGAGACCGGCGCCCTGCGCGTCCCGAGCCCGCCTGGCACCAACGCGGTGGCCGCGTCTCCCGATGGCAAGATCGTCGCCAGTGCCGGAGATGATGGCCACGTGAAAGCCTGGGAAATATCCACGGGCGCGCTCGTCGCCGACGTGGAGATGGCCACCGCGGGCCGCCCCTGGGTGCCGTGGCCTGACACCGACCCGGAGCGTGTCTGGACGTATCCATATGCACACGCGCCCCAGGAACCCCGGTCATGGTTCCGCGTGTACTCGCTGGCGTTCTCGCCCGATGGTCGCTGGCTGGCGTGCGGGATGGGTGGGGCTAACGACGTGCGCGACGCGGTCTATGCCATCGACACGCGCACGTGGGTGCCCCGCAGCATTGCGAAATACATCAACAAGAAGCGCCCGTACCCTCGCAATCCAAAGGAGATATTGGACACGTATGGCAATGTCGACGTGCTCGATTTTTCACCCAACGGGCGCTGGCTCGCGAGCAGCGGCGTGGAAGGCGTGAGACTTTACAAGATTCCCGCTGATGGTGCCGGCGCTGCAAATGCAGACAATGGCAGTGGTGAGGAGTCCGGCTCCGAATGGAAGGTGGGCGAGGTCGTCGGATACGATTATTGGTCGGACCTGCGTGGAGATGATTCCAGGGGATGGGTGAAGCAAGGCCGGTTCGTGAATGACAAGACCCTGGCCTTGTTGATCGATGGCGGCTTCGTACAACTAATCGAGATATTCGATGACGAGGGCGCATGGAAGGAAAAGGCTGTCATCGACACGAGGCGCGAGGGGCGGGGATTCGACCACGATGAGGCGCTCGCGGCTTCGCCCGATGGCCAAAGACTCGCAGTTGGCGGCAACAACGGTTTCATCGTCGTCGATTTGAGCAAACCAGGCACGTGAATCAAAAACACTTCATTACAGCCAAGGTTAGCTTGTCGCTCTTTAGAAACTAACGCCGCAGCCTAGCGGCTGCGACAATGGATAACCTAATTCCATTTTTCCAGCAGATGCGGAAACTGAAATTGAAAATAAAATTTGTTTTCTCTAGGAAGGTTGGTTTTCAAGATCTCGCTCTTCGCGACCCGCACTAGCACGCACGCACCTACTCGCTTCACGATCGAGCTTTTTGCATCGATGGCAAGGAACAAGCGCGCCCACGTGGTCATTTCTCAGAGCGCTGCTGCTTGAGCTGGCGGATCTCATCGTCCTTGGCTGCGAGCTCTTTCTTGCTAGCAGCGAGCTCTTTCTTGCTGGCAGCGAGTGCCTCGTCCTTGGCAGCGAGCTCTTTCTTGCTGGCAGCGAGCTCTTTCTTGCTGGCAGCGAGCTCCTCGCGGAGCTTGTCCACTATCCAGACATTTTTCACGGGGACGAGGAATCCCTCCTCGACCCCGTCCTCGGAAACGACCTTCTTCTCGATATCGTCTGCCAAGCGCATCGCCTCGTCACCGACCGCGACCCGGCACGC
>Ga0172365_10003197_pt1 | contig 12196 bp, 13 predicted proteins | sample LakKivSesite48cm_FD_114535 | JGI IMG/M metagenome (GOLD analysis project Ga0172365, IMG submission 114535) | Sediment microbial communities from Lake Kivu, Rwanda - Sediment site 48cm | ecosystem: Environmental > Aquatic > Freshwater > Lake > Sediment | place: Rwanda: Western Province, Lake...
AGGAGGCGTAATTTCTTGAATTTGTTCAATCATAATTTTTAAGGTAACTTCATTTTAATTTAACATATATATTTATATGTTAAACAAAAGTTATTTTTTCACCAAAGGTCTGCCTTTTTTGAAAAAAAACCTTTTGAGGGATTGGTGGGTAGTATCTAACGATTTTTCCGCTGATTTACTAACATCAGCAATGGCATCCTGGGCTGCATCCTGAACCTTTTCAATCACATCTTTTGCTTCACTTTTTAGATCCTTGCTCGCTTTTTCTACCGTTTCCACCGCCTGTTTATGAATATCTTCAGCTTTTTCAATCACCCCTTCTTTTACTTCCTCACCTTTCTCCACTACTTCCTCACCAAACTGTCCAATATTTTTTAAAAGAATCTTGCCTTTTTGTTTGAGAATTTTTCTTGCTTTTTCTTTATCTTCGCTGGTGAAAAAATAAGCAATCAAGGCTCCGACAATTCCACCCAATGCTAATCCTAACCAGAAACCAGTATGATGATTTTCTTCATTGCTCATTTTTTTCTCCTTTTTTACAAAAAAAATTAATTAAATCTGCTCCGCCCTTAAGACCGGTAAGAAATCCGGAAATTCCTGATACTGGTTTAGCCACCGAAGAAGAAATTATTCCCGCGTCATCTAAAACTTTATTCATTTTTTTAACTGATTCCCGAAATTCTTTTAAAATGTAATAAACTTGAATACCGCATAGGGTTAAAACGGTGGTTAAAACTGAAATAACTGAAAAAAGAAGAATTTGGGCAGGTTGAATCATAGTTTTAGTTTAATCAAAAACTTTTATTCTTGTCAATTAAGAAAATATCGCCTAAATTAGGGAATTTCCACTTTGTACTTCTTAACTACTCTGGTTTTCTTACCTTTTCGATTGATTGATTCAAAAATTATTTCATTTTCCCCATTGATTAGGTTTATTTTTTTACTAAATTCTCCGTTTTCTTTTAAGCTAACTATTTCCCCATTAATATAAAAGGAGGCATCTTTATCAGTTTTCCCTAAAAACTCAACCTCTTTACTGGTAAGAATTTCCGTTTCCAAGGGATAAGTAATAATAATCTTAGGAGAAGAGACAAAATTAAGATATTGTCTTAAAAGATAAGCAAAAAAAATAACCAAGAGAGTAACAATAATTGCTATTGTGGTTAACTTAGGCGTCCAAAAAAAATTAAATTTATCCAGAGGAGCAATTATTCCCCGAGGAATAATTTGTCCTTTTTCATCTTCCTGGAAATCACGGCGAAAGATAGCTAAAATTCCCTCAGGATTAAGATCTAAAACTTTAGCAAAGTTGCGGATAAATCCTCGCGTCGTGACTGCCTGAGGAATCTGGGAAAAATTATTTTCTTCGATCGCCTGAAGAAATCTAACTCTTATTTTAGTCGCTTTCTCAACTTCCTCTAAGGAAAAGCCTTTTTTGATCCTTGCTTCTTTAAGAATCTCACCCACATTTTTCATTGTCTGGAAGATGTCAAATACTCATCTGGATTTTTAACAAGAACTTCTCTTGGTTTAGAACTTTCAGCCGGCCCAACTACGCCAGCAGCTTCAAGCTGATCTAAAATCCTCGCTGCCCGAGCATAACCAATAGATAATCGCCGCTGCAACAAAGAAGCTGAAGCTCTCTCGTATTGACAAACAATTCTTAAAGATTCCTCATAAAGCTCATCTTTTTCTTCAGTCCCGCTTATTCCCAATGACCCTCTAGTAGAACTGGGGATAGAAACTACTTCCTCGGTATATTCTGGACCAGCTCCAGTTTTTTTCAAAAAATCTATTAATCCCCGAATTTCTGATTCAGAAACATAAGTTCCTTGAATTCTGGTAGGTTTTGCTTGGTCAGGAGGAATATAAAGCATATCTCCCCGGCCTAATAATTTCTCCGCTCCTGGCATATCAATAATCACTCTTGAGTCAACCATTGAAGAAACAGCAAAAGAAATTCGACAAGGAATATTAGCTTTAATCAAACCGGTTAAAACATCCACCGAGGGCCTTTGGGTAGAAATCACCAAATGAATTCCAGTTGCCCTTGACATCTGGGCAATTCGGCAAATTGAATCTTCAACCTCAGCCGGAGCAAAAAGAATAATATCAGCCAGTTCATCCACAACAATAACCACATAGGGAAGAGCTTGAAATCCAGAAAGCTCATTATAGGTGTCAATATTCCTTGCTCCTACCTGGGCGAAAAGCTTATATCTCCGATCCATCTCAATTAAAGCCCATTTTAAAGCAGAAACAACTTTATCAGGTTCAACAATAACTGGAGTTAAAAGATGGGGAAGACCATCATACTGAGTTAATTCAACCCTCTTAGGATCAACTAAAATAAATTTTACCTCATTAGGGGTTGTTTTAAATAAAAGTGAGGCAATCCAAGAATTAAGCAAAACTGATTTTCCACTTCCGGTCTGGCCAGCGATTAGAACGTGAGGCATCCGGGCAAGATTGGCTACCACCGGTTTTCCCGAAACATCAAGGCCCAGAGGAACGGTCAGCTTGAATTTTGAGTTTTTAAATGTCTCACTGGTAAGCATTTGCCTTAAACTAACAAATTCAAGTGAACGATTTGGTAATTCAATTCCCACCAAAGATCTTCCCGGAATTGGAGCTTCAATTCTAATCTGGCCGGTAGGGGCCGCTAAAGCCAAGGCTAAGTCATTGGACAAAGCGGTTATCTTGGAAAGTTTTGTTCCTAAGGCAACCTCCAGAGCATATTGGGTAACCGCTGGCCCCAAATTAACTTCCACTACCCTTGCCGTAATCCCAAAAGAATCAAGGGTTTTCTCAATAATGGCTGCATTCTCTTTAACATCGCCTCGGTCGGCTTTTCCCCCAAATCCCTCTGAAAGCAAGGAAAAGGGCGGATAATTCCAAATTTTTGTTTGAGCTCCAGGAAGATTAGTGTTTTTAATTGAAAGCTGGTCTTGAGCAACCGCTGGAGAAGAAAGGGGAATTCTAATCTCTTCTTTGGCAACTTCTTTCTCTGCAATTTTTAAAGGAACTTTTTCTTGAACAACAAATTTTGGTTTTTCTTTCTTAAGTTGTATAAGATATCTTCGAGCAGTCTTTAAAAAAGAAAATAAAACGAGTATCAACTGATCAATTGAAGTATTGAAAAGAATAATAAAACCAATTAAGGCTCCTCCAAAGAAAATCAAAAAGGAGCCCATTGGAGTAATAAGATTACTAACTTGCCACCAAATTTCTTCCCCTAAACTTCCTGCTTTAGTCAAACTTAGCAAAGAAGCAAAAAGTAAAATTCCTCCCACTAAAACATTTGGTTGATTTAAAGGGGTCCTAAACATCGTCAACATAAGTCCTGAAACTAAAAGCAAAAATGGGAGAAAGAGAACGCCCCAGCCAAAAATACGAGTTAAAAATTCATTTAAATGAATAAGTAAAGTTCCTTGACGAGAAAAGGAAAGAATAATAAAAAGGGCTAATCCAAAGAAAAAAATTGAACCAATAGAATAAAATGTTTTTTTCTTAATTTTTAATCTGAAGGTTTTTTTAAAGAATCTTTGATAGCTTCGTGTTTGAAACAAGGCCATAGTTAAAATTATACACAGCCCCCAAAAAACTCGCAATGATTGAGGAAAAATTACTTTAAATCCAAAATAATTTTTTTCAAAGGAAGTAATTTCGGCTGACTTAAATCTCTTCCTTTCCACTCAATTTTCCCGCCTGTGTTTTCGCTAACCACCAGTCTCACTGGTATCCCAATTAAATCCGCATCGGCAAACTTTTCGCCGGCTGATACATCCTCCCGATCATCATATAAAACCTCGATTCCTGCTTTTACTAATTTCTCGTAAACTTCATTTGTAAATTTCGTTAATTTTGCACTTTGAGTTTTGCGCTTTGAGCTGAGACAAACTAAGTGTGCCGCATATGGTGCCACCGATTCCGGCCAAATAATCCCTTTTTTATCATGGTGCACTTCCACAATTGTCGCCATCAATCTGCCCAATCCAATGCCATAGCAACCCATCCATATTGGTTTCTTAGCTCCATTACTATCAACAAATTCAGCTCCCATAGCTTTAGAATATTTTGTTCCTAAGGCAAAGACATGACCGGCTTCAATGGAAGATGATTCTTCCAAATTTCCACCACACTTTGGACATTTGGTCTTTTTGCCTATCTCCTGATTAGCACCCCAACTGCATTTTGGGCAATAAACAATTCTGTCTTCACCAACTGGGGCCAAAACATGGAATTCGTAGGTTTCTTTACCGCCAATGGTCCCACCAGAAGCTTGACAAATTGCTACTTCCAGACCACAGCGGTGGAAAATCTTAGTATAAGCGTCTATGACTTTTTGAAAATAATTCATTAAATCTTTCTCATCAGCATGAAAGCTGTAAAGGTCTTTCATCATAAATTCCCGAACTCGAAGTAAGCCACCGGTAGAACGAATCTCGTTGCGGAATTTATTTTGGATTTGATAAAGATATAAAGGTAGATCTTTATAAGAAGAAATTCTTTGACGAACTAAATCAGTAATTACTTCTTCATGAGTAGAACCCAAAGCATATTCCCGATCATGCCGGTCTTTTAATTTAAAAAGGGGCGGATCAAAATGATCCCAACGGTCCGTTTCCTGCCATAAGGCTTTTGGCTGCAAGGTTGGCAAGAAAACTTCCTGGCCATTAATAGCGTTCATTTCCTCACGAATTATATTTTCAATATTCCGATGCACCCGCCAACCCAATGGTAAAAAAGAATAAATCCCGGCAGACAGTTGATCAATAAATCCACCCCTCAAAAGCAATTTATGACTTACTGCTTCTGCTTCCGCAGGAACTGTCTTTAAGGTTCTCCCAAAAAGTTTTGAATATTTCATAACTAAATTTTATCATTTCTTTAAATAGAGCACAATTTTGACTTTGAGGGTATAATAATCAGCATGAACGAAAAAGAAGGTCAAATAGCTCTATTTATGAATGTTTTGCAGGAAAGGCAACAACAAATTCTTCAAGCCCAAAGACAAATCATTAATTATCACCTGGGAAGGGATTTTGTAGCCAGACATCTTCACAATAATCTTGCTAAATGCAGGTATAGTAGAGCCACCCAAGACACAGCCGACAGACCTAGTTTCTTCTTTATTTCGGAAATATCTTCTTCGGTTTATGATCGAGACAAAAAAAGATTTTTAATGGAAAATGGTATATTCCACACGAACAAGTGGTTGAATCAGCGGGAATCTCTAAACACGATGTCCTTTCCTGCAATATTATCTGCTTAAGAGCATTACCACAAGTAAAGATAATTATCTTTGACACCACTAAAAAGCTTAGTTCTGCTGATCTTAAGGTTATGAATGAAGCTGGATATTTAGTTATGGATGAAACTTATCGTTGGATGGTTCTTGATTCTTCTTCTCCTAAGGGAATTTTACGTCTTAATTCCCCAATTAGCCCAGATACTAAATGACTAAGAATTTGACTCGTCCAACGACCTTAATTTAGATGCGGGAACAACTTTTTTCTCTTCACCCCTACTTAAAACTGCTTTTCCTGAAAAAATGTCAGTCTTAACTAACATCCAGGGTTCCCCTCCGCCTTCTTTTAACTGAACGCTAGTACCTTTACTTCCAGCAAACATCACTGCCGAAAACATATTCCCAAGTCTCTCGCTTATGGCAACCATAGAGGTTATTAGATCATAAAAATAGTGGAATGGTTTTTTAAATCTTTCGCTTCTTAGCCGATTTTACTGGAGCGCTAAATTCAGTTCCAGAAGAGAGTTGCCAATGTTTTCTGTCAAAATAAAGATGAATCGGATTCTCTGCTTTCCAAACTGTATACCTTCCTACCCTTCTTTCTGTTTTTATTGCTTGCAAATCTTCAGTAAGAACTCCTCTTCCAGAATGTAGAGGAAAAATCGTTATTCCTTCAGGAAAAACATAGTAATCCTGTCTTTGTTCAGGAGTTGGACTAAGTCTTTCTTGAATAAAAAAACCTTTTCTCTCCATTTAGACTTCTATAATAACTGGTAAAACCATTGGTCTTCGACCAGTATTTTTTAAGAAGAACTCTTCTAATTCACCTTGAACTTTTTGTCTCACAAAACGATAGTCAATCCTTTTTCCCTTTGTTTCTTTTATTATCTGGCGAACTTTTTCTTTGGTTTGTTTCAAAAACTGAAGATTCTCTTTAATGTAAATGAATCCTCGGGTAACAATTTCAGGATCACCTACCAAATTGTGAGTTGTCTGGTTAAGAGGCAAAACAACAATGACAATTCCTTCTTCAGACAAAATCTTTCTGTCACGCAAAACTACATTTCCCACATCTCCAACCCCCAAAGCATCAACCATTAATTGTCTGTTTTGGATTTTTTGGGAAGTCTTTACTTTCCCATCAGAGAAAAACTCAATCACTTGGCCACCATCAGCTAAAAATACTTGATCTTTTTTAAAACCTCGGTTTTCCGCCAGCTTTTGATAAGCCACCATATGACGAAAATTGCCGCCAATAGGAAGGAAATACTTGGGTTTAATTATTTCCATTAATTTCCCTAAATCTCCTTGAGATCCATGACCAGAAACATGAACATTACCGTGAATATCTTGATAAACAACTTCTCCCCCTAATCGATAAATATTATCAATTAGATGATAAATCGCAGTTTCATTGCCGGGAATATAATCACTGGAGAAAATCACCTTATCGTCCGGTTTAATCTTAACCTCTTCTATTTCTCCGGCCACAATTCTATCTAAAGCAGATCCAACCTGAGCCTGGCTTCCAGCCACCAACAAAGTCAACAAATTGGGAGGATATTTTTTAATCTCTTTTTTTCTTAAAAAAACATTTCGGGGAAATTGGATATACTTTAATTTATCTGCCAGTTCTAAATTTTTTTCAATTGAACGACCTAAGGGAACTACTTTTCTTTGATGACGCAAAGAAACATTAATCGCTTGTTTAAGACGAGAAATATTTGAAGACATGGTGGTAATAAAAACCTTTCCCTGACAAGAAGAAACTTCCTGCTCAAACATCTCTTCTAACTTTGTCTCTGGTGGGGTAAAACCAGGATTTTCTGCCCTAAGACAATCAGAAAGCAAGCACAAAACTCCTTCTTTTCCAATTTTAGCAATTCTTTCTTGATCAGTTGGTTGACCCATTATTGGTTTTAAATCCAACTTAAAGTCAGCCGCATGATAAATTCTTCCTACCGGAGTTTTTAAAACTATATGATAAGTATCGGGAATTGAATGAGTTACTTTAATAAAGTCCAAAGAAAAATCTCCTAATACCAATTTGGTAGTTTCGTCAATCTCAGTTAAGTTGGCAATAATTCCAAATTCTTCTAATTTCGACCTTGATAAAGCTATCGCCCATTTTGGCCCAAAAATAGGAATTCCTTTTGGTAATTGAGGCAAGATATAAGGAAGACCACCAATATGATCATCATGACCATGAGAAAGAACAATAGCTCGGATTTTATTTTTTTTATCCTTTAGATAGGAAATATCAGGAATAACTAAATCCACCCCCAACATCTCTTCTTCGGGAAACCCCACCCCGCAATCAACAATTAAAATATCTTTGTCCGTTTCATAAACAAACATATTTTTCGTCACATTCCCAAAACCACCTAAAGAAATTATTTTTAAAGATTTGCCTCCAATATTTCCAATATTTTTAGAATCAAAAAATCGTTTTATCATAAATTAAATATATAGAGTCCACAATTACAAAATGGGGCTAAAAACACCTTGGATGGTGTGCGAATGCACTCCTCCAAGGTGAAGGAATTATTAGGACGTTGGTCTAATTCATGGATGGAGTGCGTATAATTCAAATTAGAGTAAGGGAAGTTGAGAATCATCCTTGGTGTCTTTTCTCTCATCTTTCTCATTTTCCTCCAAAATTATTGTATTTTCCACCACCATTTTTTCGTCACCAATCAAAAACTTAGGAATTTTCAAAAAATCTTCTTTTAGCATTTTCATTACATTTTCTCCCCGGAGGGCTGCCGCCGGATGAAACATGGGAATAACAATAATTTTTCTTCCGCCAAACTCCACAAATCTTGCCTGACCATGAATTTGAGAAATCTTACCATCAGGAATAAATTTGGCCATTGAAAAACGACCTAAGGTGACAATAATTTTCGGTTGAATAATTTCAAGTTGCCTATCTAAATATTCGTTACAAGCCTCAATTTCCGAAGGCTGTGGCTCCCGATTTTCCGGTGGTCGGTGCTTGACCACGTTGGCAATGAAAACATCACTTCGAGCTACCTTTATTGAAGAAAGCAGTTCGTCCAAAAGTTTACCCGCCTGGCCGACAAATGGCCGACCCTGCTGATCTTCATTAAATCCCGGTGCCTCACCAATAAACATAATTTCCGCTTCCGGATTTCCTTCTCCCGGAACCGGATTAGTGGTATTTTTATAAAGCGGACATTTCCGACATTCGTCCACCTGCCTATTAATCTCTTTTAATTCTTGGTTCTTAGCCATTCTTTGATTAGGTGTTTCTCCTTTTGTTCTTTAATATATTTTTTAATCGTCCCCATTGTAACATTTCCGGTGGTTCTCACAAAATAAGACGGGGCCCATAAATGACCCTTGGCTAAGATTTTTCTAAGTTCCGGAAATTCAGTAAATAACACCTTACTTGATACTCCTTTTAAATTTTTAACGACTTCGGCAATTTTTGTGTTCGGCGGTACGGAAACCAGAAGGTGTATGTGCTCTGGCATTATTTCCATCTCCAAAATCTGGTAACCCTTATTTTGGCTTATTTTGCAAAATAGCTTCCCCAACTTTGCAGCAATTTCTCCTACTAAAATCTTACGCTCGTATTTAACATGGAATATTAGGTGGTAACTCGTTTCGTAAACCGAGCCAGCGGTTCGTTTTAACATTTATACTCCTAGCACTGAAGTGCCAGGTCTCTTTTGGATATAGATTCAAACAACCTGGCTTTTAAAAGCCAGGGTTTGTAAATCTTTTGATATCATTCCTGGCAATTTATTGCCAGGTAATTTACCCTCAGACCTCCTACCAGCTTGGCAAGAAGTCTTTAACATTTTCCTCGGTCAGCAGAAACTTATTCCCCTTGCCTTCAACCACTAACTTAGCCACTTTTCGGCAAATCCCGTTTATTGTTCTTTCCAAAGTCCTTATTCCCGCATCATATCCTAATGGTCTGACAATTTTTGGCCAAACAGAATCTTCAATTACCAAAACTCCCTTCTCAAGACCACTTTCCTCCATCATTCTCGGCAAAACAAAATCTTTACCAATTTTTATTTTTTCTTCGTCGTTGTACGAGGGCATCTGCATTGGTTCAAGCCGATCTAAAACGGCGGTTGAAATACTACTAGTATTATTACAAGTAGCAATAAAAAGAACCTCTGAAAGATCAAAAGGATAATCAACAAAATGATCAGTAAAAGCCATATTTTGTTCTGGATCCAAAAGTTCAACCAAAACTCCCATTATCGTTGTTCTCGCCTCCTCAGCCACCCTATCGATTTCATCCAAAAGAATCACAGGATTTTTTACTTCGGCTTTACGAAGAGCTTTAATAATCTGTCCTGGTTCGGCATCTGGATATACTCTGGATTGGCCGCGAAGATACAAAGGATCTCCCATTCCTCCAAAGGGAATTCGGACAAACTTTCTTCCCATCGCTTCGGCAATTGAGTAGGCAATGGTTGTTTTTCCTGTACCTACCAAACCAACAAAACAAAGAATCGGTGCTCTCATGAATTTTTGAATTCCTACTGAGTTAGTTAATTGCTCGCCCTTATCTTTTTTTAATCTTAGAACCGATATATATTCCAAAATTCTGTTTTTAATTTCTCCAAGACCAAAATGGTTCTTGTCCAAAATTTTTTTCGCGTGTTCTAAATCAAGAATATCATCACTTCTTTTATTCCAAGGAAGAACACAAATCCAATCAATATAACGAGCTACCTGTTCGTATTCTCCTGAGTAGCTTCCCATTTGGGCCATTCGGGAAACCCTTTCCACCATCTCCTCCGCTTTCTCCTTAAGTTCGGGGGGTAGAACTACTTCTTTAATTTTCTTATCTAATTTTTCTATCTCGGCCGCCAATTTTAGCGTGTTACCAACCATAAGAAAATATTACCACAATTTTAAAAAAGAAGTTGCTCACTTAACAATGACTCACCTTGGAAAACGACTCCTCATGCTTCTTAAGGGTCTTCCAGAAGATCGAAGCCCTGGTCGTAGAGGGGAAGAGCGAAAAAAATCTCTTGGTTTAAAATTACCTTGAGTTCTTTTGAAGGGTTTATTAGCATCTTCTCCAAAAAGCATAGAAAGATTGATTCGATGTTGTTCATCAATCTCCGTAACCCTAACCTTAACTTTTTGACCTAAGCTGACTATTTTCCCAGGGTCGGAAACAAAGCCTGTTGACATTTGAGAAACATGAACTAAACCTTCTCGACCAGGAAGAACTTCAACAAAAGCTCCAAAAGGCTGAATTCGCTTAACCTCACCTTCGAAAATATCACCGGCCTTAATCTCTCTGGTCAATCCTTCAATTTGGGAAATAGCAGAAGCAACCGATTGATCATCAACTCCAGAAATATTAACGGTTCCATCATCTTCAATATCAATCTGGACCCCAGTCATCTCCATAATTTTTCTAATCATTCTTCCACCGGGTCCAATAATTTCCCCAATTTTTTCCGGCTCAACATGAAGAACAGCCACTCTTGGGGCGTATTTAGAAATCTTCTCTCGTGAGGTAGGAATAACGGCTAACATCTTATCTAAAATAAAATCTCTTCCTTTTTTAGCCTGAGTTAATGTCTCCTCAATTATTTTATCAGTTAAACCAGAAGTTTTAACATCCATCTGAATAGCAGTGATTCCCTTAGCGGTTCCTGATACTTTAAAATCCATATCTCCATTAAAATCTTCGATGCCGGCAATATCAGAGAGAATCACATAATTCTCTCCATTAGTAATTAAACCCATAGCAATTCCTGAAACCGGACTTAAAATCGGTACTCCTGCATCCATCAAGGAAAGAGTCGAACCACAAACCGAGGCCATGGAAGTTGAACCATTAGAAGATAAAACTTCAGACACTACCCTAATCGTGTAAGGAAATTTTTCCTCAGGAGGAATCACTGGTTCTAAGGCCCGTTCAGCTAAAGCTCCATGACCAATCTCTCTTCTGGAGGGACTTCCCAATCTTCCCGTTTCTCCAACAGAATAAGGAGGCATTGAATAATGATGCATGTATCTTTTAATCTCTTCTCCTTCAGCACTCTCAATTAACTGATGTAAAGAGGGAGCGCCTAAGGTTATGACTGAAAGAACTTGAGTTTGACCACGACGAAAAAGAGCGCTTCCATGGGTCCTTGGAAGAATTCCCACTTGAACCTCAATCTCCCTAATTTCATCAAGCCTTCTTCGATCAGGTCTTTCTCCTTTAAGAATCATTTCTCTGGCTTTCTCTTTAAAGATTTCATCAATTGTTTGGGAAATTTCTTTTGTCTTTTCTTCTCCAAAATGAGAAATTATCTTTTGTTTAACTGCATCTAATTCTAAGACGCCTTCCTTTTTTATGGTAGCTTTTCTGACTAATTCTTCCAACTGGCCAGCAAGAATATTTTTAATTTCTTTTTTTAAATCCTCATCCTTCTGGGGAGCAACAATTTTCCGAGGCTTAACTTTAACTTCCTCTTGTAAAGCCAAAATCAAATCAATAATTTTTTGAGCTTCTTTTTTTCCAAAGATGATAGACTGAAGCATCATTTTCTCTGGGACTTCCTTAGCCCCAGCTTCTAACATCACCACTTTTTGGGAAGTAACAGAAACAATCAAATCTAAATCAGAATATTCTCGTTCACCATTAATAGGATTAATAAATGGAGTATCTTCCTTAAGACCAATCCTCACTGCTCCTACTGGGCCATCCCAAGGAAGACCAGAAATTGCCAAGGCTGCTGAGGAAGCAATAACCGAAAGAACATCAGGATCGTTTTCTAAGTCAACCGAAAGAACGGTGATTGTTATTTGAACCTCATTAAAGTAATCTTTAGGAAAAAGTGGTCTAACCGAACGATCAACCAACCGCCCAATTAAAATTCCTTCATCGGAGGGTCGGCCTTCTCTTTTCACCCACCGAGACCCTTTAATTCTTCCTCCGGCATAAAGTCTTTC
>Ga0172365_10003200_pt1 | contig 12187 bp, 3 predicted proteins | sample LakKivSesite48cm_FD_114535 | JGI IMG/M metagenome (GOLD analysis project Ga0172365, IMG submission 114535) | Sediment microbial communities from Lake Kivu, Rwanda - Sediment site 48cm | ecosystem: Environmental > Aquatic > Freshwater > Lake > Sediment | place: Rwanda: Western Province, Lake Kivu...
ATCTGAAGGCCCCGCTCGTGACGCAGTTCGGCGGCGGCAAGACCCACACGCTCACCGCGCTCTACCACATCATCAACTCGCGCAAAGCCGCGATGCGGTTCACTGGGGTGCCCGAGCTGCTGGAAAGCGCGAAGCTGGATGAGGTGCCGCAGTCGCGCGTGGCAGTGTTCGTGGGCAACGCCTGAGACCCGCAGGAAGGCTACGAGACGCCCTGGATCGACATCGCCAGGCGGCTGGCGGGCGACAAGGGCGTGGCGGCGCTGGGGCAAGCCGCGAAGACATCCCCGCCGGGCACGGAATCCATCGGCAAGATGATCGATGCCGCCGGCGGCTCGGTGCTGGTGCTGTTCGACGAGGTGCTCAACTTCCTCAACCGGCACCGCGACATGGCGGAGTCCTTCCACGCCTTCATCCAGAACATGACGGTGGCGATGACCGGCACCACGCGCAGCGCGGCCGTGATCAGCCTGCCCCGCAGCAAGGTGGAGATGGGCGATTGGGACTGGGAGTGGCAGGAGCGCATCACCAAGGTGGTGTTGCGGCGGGTGGCGAAGGACCTGATCGCAAACGACGAGACGGAGATCAGCGAGGTGATCAGGCGCCGGCTTTTCGAAGACCTGGGCGCGGAGAAGGCGCGGATGGAGGTAGCGAAGGAGTACACGAACTGGTGCTTCGAGCGCCGCAATCAGCTCCCCGCCGAGTGGATGTCCACCTCCGCGTCCGAAACGAGGCTGCGCGAGTTTCTGGTGAGCAAGTTTGAAACCTGCTATCCGTTCCATCCCGCCACGCTCTCCGTCTTCCAGCGCAAGTGGCAGACGCTCACGCAGTATCCACAGACGCGCGGCACCCTGGCGACGCTGGCGCAGTGGGTGGCGCTCGCCTACCAGAAGGACCACAAGCATGCCAGGCCCGAGCCGCTGATCACGCTCGGTTCCGCGCCGCTCGACGTGCCGGAGTTCCTGAGCGTGGCGCTGGGACAACTGGGCGACAGCAAGCTCAGCCCCGCCATCGAAGCGGACATTTCGGGTCAGCACTCACACGCCTGCGCCCTGGATGCGGACACCAAAGGGCCGCTACAGGGCATTCACCGCCGCGTCGGCGCCGCGATCCTGTTCGAGTCGTCGGGCGGCCAGCGCGAAAAAGTGGCACACTTGCCGGAGCTGCGCTTCGCCATCGGCGGGCCGAGCGTGGACACCACGTCGGTGGACAATGCGGCGATCACACTGGAGAACAAGGCCTACTACATCCGCAAGGTGTCGTCCGATGGCTTCCAGATACGGCAGCAGGCTACGCTGAAGAAAGTGGTGAACGACCGAAAGGCGTCGCTCGACACGGAAACCGACGTGAAGCCGGCGGTACGCAGCCTGGTGCAGAAGATATTCGAAAAGGGTGCGAGCGTTCCTCTCGTGGTCTACCCCACGGACAGCACGGACATCCAGGACTCTCCCCGCCTTGTGATCGTGCTGGCGGACCCCGATTCCGAGTGGTCGAGCGGCGGCGCCGTGAGGAAGCGGATCGCCGAGTGGACGCGGCAGCGGGGGAAGTCGCCCAGGCTGTACCCCGGCTCGCCCGTGTGGTGCGTGAAGAAGCGGGGGCGCGAACTGCGCGAGAAGGTGGAGTGGTGGCTGGCGTGGCGGCGGGTGGCCCAGGAAGCGCGTGACGGCTCGCTGGGGCAGGAGTACGAGAAGATCGACGACAAACGGGTGGAGACGCACCTGAAGTCCGCCGAAGACGAAGCCCACCAGCAGGTGTGGTCGGACTACCGCTTCATCGCCGTCGCCGATCCCGCCGAACCTGACGGGATACGGGAACTCGACATCGGCGCCGGCCACGCCCACGGGCAGGACACGATGTGCGGCCGGGTGCTCCAGACGCTGAAGTCGCACTCGCTGCTCAGCGAGAGCGTCAGCCCCACCACGCTCACCAACAGCTGGCCGCCCGCGTTCAAGGAATCGGGGGCATGGCCGCTGACCAGCCTGCGGCAGAGCTTCCTCAACGGCGCGCTCACGCGCCTGCTCGACCCCGACACTGTGCTGCGGACCAAGATCGCCGACTTCGTGCTGCGCGGAGAGTTCGGGCTGGCATCATCGCCCAACCCAGACGCCACGTACGCGCAGGTGCGGTTCCTGGAGCTGATCCCCCCCGACGAGATCGCTTTCCAGGAGGGCGTCTTCCTCCTCACCAAGGCCAAGGCGCAGAGCCTGAAGGCCCCGGCGAAGCCCGGCCCCGAGCCTGCACCCGTCGAGCCGAAGCCGACACCGGGTGGCCCCACGCCAGAGCCGAGCCCGCGCCCGGCCCCGCTGCCTGGCCCGCAGACGAAGACCATAAGAGTGAGCGGCTCCCTGCCGCCGGAGGTGTGGAACCGGTTCGGCACGAAGGTGATCCCGAAGCTGAAGACCGGCACGGACGTGAAGACGACAGTCAGCTTCTCCATGACCATCGACCTCAGCCAGGCACCGACTGTCGAGGCCGACCTGCGGCAGATACTCGGCGACCTGGGGCTGAGCGGGAAGGTGAAGATCGAGTAGGCAGTTGGGCGGGTGGCCCGGATCGGGAGAGCAGGGATGAATCCCCAAGCCATGCAGCGAGCTTACACGCTCCGCCTGGGGGGCGGCGTTTCGGGGAATCGGCTCCGCGAGTGCCTCTGGCAAACGCACGAGGCCGTCAACAACGGGGCAAGGGTCTTCGGCGAGTGGCTGCTCACCTTCAGGGGCGGGCTGCCGCACGAGCTGGCCCGCTGCACCGATGACGAGGCCGAGGAGCGGCGTAGCAAGGTGGCCAAGGATGCCGATGCCCGCGCCGCCGCCTTCACGCTCCAAGATGCGCGAGCGCAGGTCGCCCGCGAGAAGCGCGTCCTCCTCGCCCTTTCGTGGCTGTCGGTGGAGTCTGAGAAGGGTTCCCCGGCCGACTTCGTTGTCGCTGCCGCCGGCGATGCCGACCGTGCAGCGAAAGTGGTCTCAGCCCTCGAAGGGATCCTCCGCGCGCGGAGCCTGCGCGAACCTGAGGTCCGTGCCTGGGTGGCCGACTGCACGGCTTCCCTCACCGCTCGCATCCGCGACGATGCCGTGTGGGCCAACCGCAGCCGCGCGTTCGACCGGCTCTGCTCGCAGGTCCCCGGACTGACGCGCGACGAGGTGTGGGACCTGCTGGGGCGCTTCTTCGGCGGCCCCGGGCAGTACCTCGCGGGGGAGGAGGCAACAGGCGAGGCGGCGGCAGAGGCGCTCGCGGAGGGGCAGAACAAGCAGGAAGCCCGCAACTGGCTGAGCAACCGGTTCGGCGAGGACGAGCAAGGCGCGGATTTCGCCGGGCTGGCCCTCGCGTACGACGAGGTGGTCGCGTGGACGGAGCAGTCTGCCGAGGGCAAGACCGGGTCCGAGGCTGCCGCCCACCTCGCCGCGCACCTGTCAGGCAACGGCGTCGCGCTGGCGTCGCTCGATCTCGATGGCATCCTCCGTGTCTTCAGCGCCAAGGGCCGGCGCTGCTCCGCCTGCGAACTGATGTTCCGCACCCTCTCGCTCGACCGCCGGCTTGCTGCTGAGGACGCCGACGCCCTGGCAAGGATGGCCCGCAAGAAGGCTGACGACTGTCGAAAGAAGGTGGGCAAGAAGGGCCGTCGTGCCTGGGCCGACCGCCTGCTGCATGAAGTCGAAACGCAGTGTAGCATGCCCTACCGCAGCGGCAGCCGGCGCCTCGGCGAGTTCGCCCCGATGCTCGACTACGCCGCCCGGCGCGTGTCGGGCCAGCACAGCTGGGTGAAGCTGGCGGAGGCACGGCGGCGCGAGTTCGAGGAGGACGCCCGGCGCATCGAGCGAGTGCCGCCGGCCGCGCGAGAGTGGCTGGATCGCTACTGCGAGGAGCGCTCGGCAGAATCCGGCGCGCTCGAACCCTACCGCATCCGCCGCAGAGCCGTCGATGGCTGGAAGGATATCGTCGCCGCATGGTCCGCACCCTCGTGCCGCTTGGCCGAGGACCGCGTGGCCATCGCCCGCTCCCTGCAGGACGATCCGGAGGTGGGCAAGTTCGACGCTCAACTCGTCGAGGCGCTTGCCGCTGACGATGCCCTGTGCGTGTGGCAGGCGGACGGACACCCGAATCCCCATATCCTCCTCGACTACGTTGCCGCGCGCGACGCCGAGTTCAAGCGGGCGCACTTCAAGGTGCCCGCATACCGCCACCCCGACCCGCTGCTCCACCCGGTCTTCTGCGACTTCGGCAAGAGCCGCTGGACGATCTCGTTCGCAGCGCACCACGCATCGGGCAAGCTCCCGAAACTGAAGGCGGACCTGGAGAAGGGGCGGCAGGCGGTGGGGGAGGCCCGCCAGAAGCTCGCGAGTGCTTCGGCCAAACGCAAGGCAGCAGCGGAGCTGGCGCTGAAGAAGGCAGAGGAACGCCTTGCCCGCGTCGAGGCCGATCACGTACTCCTCGCCGACCATCACGCCGTCACCATGCACCTGTGGGACGGGCAGGACCTCACGCCCGTAACCGCCCGCTGGCAATCGAAGCGGCTGGTGGCGGACTTCGCCCTGGAATCGAACACCCTCGACGCCGCCGGCAGTCCCCTGTCCGTCACGAGGGCGGACCGCCTGGGCCGTTCAGTGGCGGGCGCCGCGCCCACTGACGCCGTGCTGCCAGCAAACATCTTCAACGAGAAGGACTGGGGCGCCCGCCTTCAGGCGCCGCGAGCACAGCTTGAGGCAATCGCGAAGGTCAGAGACAATCCCCGCCTGCCGGCTGCCGAGCGTGATCGGCGGCTCCAGGCGATGCTCTCGAAGGTGAAGTGGTTCCTCACGCTCTCGGCCCGCCTCCGCCCGCAGGGGCCGTGGATCGACTACGCTCTCGCCTACGCCGGCCGCTCCGGTCAGCCGCTCGTCGAGAAGAGCCGCGGGGAGATCGCGGTCTCGGGCAACGGCCATCGCGGTATCGCCTACCCCTTCCGCCACCCCGACAACGACAAGGCCCGGAAGGCCAAGGCGAGCCATATCCTCTCGCGCTTGCCCGGTCTTCGTGTGCTGTCGGTTGATCTGGGGCATCGTTGCGCGGCAGCATGCGCCGTGTGGCAGACTCTCACTGTCGCCGAGATGAAGTCGGCCTGCAAGGCGGCGGGGCAGCCGCCACCGGCTCCCGGTGACCTCTTTGCTTCCTTGCGCGTGGCGGATGCGGATACCGGCAAGATGCGCACCACGGTCTACCGGCGCCTTGGGCCTGACGTTCTGGATGACGGCAGCCCGCACCCCGCGCCGTGGGCACGGCTCGACAGGCAGTTCACCATCAAGCTTCAGGGCGAGGACCGGCCGGCCAGACTCGCCACGAAGCAGGAGATCGCGGCGCTCGAGAGCTTCGAGCGCTCTGTCGGGCGGGCATCGCTGCGGCGGCTCCCCCTGAACGTGGATGAGCTGATGGCGCACACGGTGCGCACGGCGCGGCTGGCGCTGCAGGACCACGCGGCCCACGCACGGATCGCTCTGCACCTCGGCAGCAGCGATCAGGTCGCTGCCGCGCTGCTGGAATGGCATCGTCTCGCGGCTGGCGGACGCCAGCAGGACGGCCAGGCACGGCTGTGGTGGCGCGATCACATTGCCGGACTGCCCGGCGGCCTCCTGCTGCCTGCCGAAGAGGACCGGCCCGAGACCTCCCGCCGCAGACAGCGCGATCTGGAGCGCCAGCTCGTACCCTTGGCGGAAGCGCTCGCCGCAGATCAGCCGCTCTGCTCCCTCCTCGCCGGCCTGTGGGCGGCGCGCTGGCGGGGAAATGACGGCCACCCCGCCGAAACCGATGAAACCACCGGGCAGCGGCTATCGCCTCCTGCCGGGTGGCATGCCCGCTTCCGGTGGCTCAGCGACTGGGTGCTGCCGCGCGGAAGCAGTGCGGCCCGATACGAGACGCGCAACGTCGGCGGCATCTCCCTCACCCGCATCGCTACGATGGAATCCCTCTACAAGGTCCAGAAGGCCTTCCTCCAGCGGCTCACGCCCGAAGGTCGCCGGTGCAACGCCGCCGGGGAAGCCTTGACCGCGCCCGCCGACTTCGGCCGCAGCGTCCGCTACGCCATCGACAGGCTGCGCGAGAACCGCGTGAAGCAACTCGCCAGCAGAATAGCCGAGGCCGCGCTGGGGGCCGGCATCGAGAAGCGCCGGGGCGACGGCGGGCGAATGCCTTGCCGCCCCTGCCGGCCTCTCGCCGACGTACGCTTCGCCCCCTGCCACGCCATCGTGATCGAGAACCTCGCTATGTACCGCCCCGAGCAGATTCGCACGCGCCGCGAGAACCGGCAATTGATGTCGTGGTCGTCCAGCCGCGTCCGCAAGCACCTCGCCGAGGCCTGCCAGCTCTACGGCATCCACCTGCGCGAGGTCGCGGCCAACTACACGTCGCGGCAGGACTCCCGCACGGGAGCGCCGGGCATCCGGTGCAGCGACATCCCCGTGGCGGAGTTCGTCTCGCCCTACGGCGCGTTCGCCAAGCGACTGATCGCCGCCGCCGATGCCGTTCGCAAGGGCAAGGCCGACCCCGAGCAGCAGTACCTGTTCGACCTGCTCGCGAGGTGGAAGAAGGCGGAGCAGACGTGGCGCGATGCTGCAGGGCAGGCGTGGAGACTGGATGCCGACGACAGGTGGTCGGCCGTCGGAGCTGCACCCGGCAGACACGCCCCCGATCCCGTTCGCATACCCAACTCTGGCGGCGAACTGTTTGTGTCGGCCGACGCCGCCTCGCCCGCCGCAGGGGGTATCCAGGCTGATCTCAACGCCGCCGCCAACATCGGCCTGCGTGCGCTGCTCGACCCCGACTGGCCCGGCAGGTGGTGGTACGTGCCATGCGACCGCGCGACTCTCAAGCCGGCGGCCGAGCACGTTGGCGGCAGTGCCTTCTTCAACGGCGCCCCTCTCCCGATGGCTGCCGCACACGAGCGGCAGGACGGGCGGGCCATCGTCAACCTCTGGCGCGATCCGTCGTCCGGCCCCGCAGGCGGTGCTGGGTGGAACGAGACGACCGCCTACTGGAACGCAGTCCGCGACCGCGGGGTGGCCGTCCTTCGCGCCCGTGCCGGCCTGTAAGGAAATCGCCGAGCAGGGCTGGCTCACCGGAAGTCTCCGGGAGTATCGCGGGTGCTGGTGCCGCTTTTTCCGCTTGACATCCGGCTCGCTGCCGGATAGAGTAAATACGCCTCTACAGGAGGCACCGGTGATGCCTGCGGGCGTCACCATGCCGCGATACGTGTCTTCCCCTTCAATGGGCTTGGCATCGTGGAGCCAGCAGATGCGCGCTGGGCGAGGTCTTTGACAACTCGTCGCCCGCGAACCTGAAGCACACATGAAATCCCCGGGAGGTTCGCGATCTTCCGAAGTCATTGTTTGCCAAGGTGTTGAAGCGACAGGGCCTCGACGGCCGGTGATTGGCGGGACGGGTTGGGGGCAGGATCGCGGAAGACACGCATGTTTTCGTGGCCCAGCCTGCGTTTTTTCGATGGCGCTCTCATCTCGCGCGCGCCTGCGGGCTGACACTGCACATGGAGGCACAGCATGAACATCAGGGACATCTCTCATCTCGCGCGCGCCTGCGGGCTGACACTTCTGGGGATGTGTCGATATAGAGACGTGTGGATACTCTCATCTCGCGCGCGCCTGCGGGCTGACACTTTTGTAGGCTGGGGGTTGGTATGAGGATGTGGACTCTCATCTCGCGCGCGTCTGCGGGCTGACACGCCGGTCTCAAGGTGGACGCGATAGACGAGGCTGCTCTCATCTCGCGCGCGTCTGCGGGCTGACACAGGCCAACACACCTGATCGAGTACAGAGAGGGTCTCTCATCTCGCGCGCGTCTGCGGGCTGACACCAAAGTGCGCCTGGCTATCGCTATCTGGTGCCGGCTCTCATCTCGCGCGCGTCTGCGGGCTGACACCCCTTCTCCCTCGACCACTGATCGGACACACTCCTCTCATCTCGCGCGCGCCTGCAGGCTGACACCGCGTCCGTGAGCACCATCAGCAGATTGCCGGACTCTCATCTCGCGCGCGCCTGCGGGCTGACACTACGCCGCCGCCGATCATCTATGCGAGATGCAGACTCTCATCTCGCGCGCGCCTGCGGGCTGACACACGCTAAAACACTATCGGCCGCGTCCGATCCCGCCTCTCATCTCGCGCGCGCCTGCGGGCTGACACACCACGCGCCGCGCGTGCCAGGGGCCGTTCGGCGCTCTCATCTCGCGCGCGCCTGCGGGCTGACACCGCGCCATGCGTCCCACAGCCCGCTCTCCGCCGGCCCTCATCTCGCGCGCGCCTGCGGGCTGACACTACCTCGCGGCTACGCAGACGATCGTTGCGCGTTCTCTCATCTCGCGCGCGCCTGCGGGCTGACACACCGCGCGCCTGATGGACTGGTACACGCAGCCCGACTCTCATCTCGCGCGCGTCTGCGGGCTGACACGGCGAAGCGATAGACGAGGCGCTGAACACGCTGTGCCCTCATCTCGCGCGCGTCTGCGGGCTGACACCAAAGTGCGCCTGGCTATCGCTATCTGGTGCCGGCTCTCATCTCGCGCGCGTCTGCGGGCTGACACGGGCGCGGGTCAGGCGGTGCAATTACAACAGGCGGCTCTCATCTCGCGCGCGCCTGCGGGCTGACACCAGCTTATCCCCACATCCTTCACCACCTACGTTGCTCTCATCTCGCGCGCGCCTGCGGGCTGACACCTCTAGCTCAATGCCATCGGAGAGCGTCAGGTAGCCCTCATCTCGCGCGCGCCTGCGGGCTGACACAGGAGATGCAAGGCGACTACGTTGACCAGGTATGCCCTCATCTCGCGCGCGCCTGCGGGCTGACACATCGCCTACATGAAGCATGAGGCCGCCAAGTCCTGCTCTCATCTCGCGCGCGCCTGCGGGCTGACAGACCTGGGCTCCGGGGGTAGCCTTGACAGGCTATGCTCTCATCTCGCGCGCGCCTGCGGGCTGACACTACGCTGTTCGGTAGCTCTTTCCCGAGGCCGCTCTCTCATCTGGCGCGCGCCTGCGGGCTGACACATGCCCCGGCGGATCAACATCCGCCGCGTGACCGGCTCTCATCTCGCGCGCGCCTGCGGGCTGACACCGGCGGCGCGGCGCCTGGACAACCGCCCTCCGCAGCTCTCATCTCGCGCGCGCCTGCGGGCTGACACACCTGGGCTCCGGGGGTAGCCTTGACAGGCTATGCTCTCATCTCGCGCGCGCCTGCGGGCTGACACTCTCCCTCGATCGCGACCGCACCGTCGCCGAAGTCTTTCATCTCGCGCGCGCCTGCGGGCTGACACGTCCATACGCCTGTCCCGACTTTTTTTCGCCGGCAGCCACTGTACGGGGAAACAGCTTGACACTGTCGCAGCTTTCTGTAGAATAGCGGTAAGCGCGGGTGTCGGGAGATCATGAATGGATAAGCAGATCGGCGGATCGGGCAGCGCGGGCAGCGAACTCTTTATCGTCGATAACAGCGATCAGGACTGGAAGGCGCTCCAGTACGTTCGGGACTGGTCCGGACTGCCCCGGTCCATCGACATCGCGACCGGCTTCTGCGAGATCGGGGCGCTGCTCGGTCTCGACGGCGAGTGGCAGAAGGTCGACCACATCCGCATCCTGAAGGGCGAGGAGGTCTCGCAGCGCACCAAGAAGGCGTTCGCCGAGGGCCCGGCTGGACAGCAGCCTCGAGGCCAGAAGGAGAAAAACGACTTTCTCGCCGATGTGCCCGCCATCGTCGAGGCGATCCGCTCACGCAAGATCGAGTGCCGCGTCTACCGCAAGAGGAAATTCCACGCCAAGGCATACATCACGCACGCCCGTGCCGCGGTCGTCGGTGCCTTCTCGCTCGTCGCTTCATCGAACTTCCGCCTCGCCGCCGACGGCGACCCGGCGGACCATGTCATCGAGTTCACGGCTCGCTGCGGGCACCATTGGATCATCGAGGATAACAGCGTGCACTGGGGCCAACGGCATCGGCACGGGGGACGTGCGGGCGGATACCGTCCGCAACAACGACGCGGTCGGCGGCGGGCACGGCATCTACGAGCACGATTGCGACTACCTGACGATACGCGACAATCTCATCTGCGCGCGAGTTCCACGGGTGGGACATCCACGGAAGGGCCGTTGGCGTGGAAGCGCAGCTCGACCGCGAGCGGCTGGTGCTGCAAATCAAGGTCACCGAAGGCGGCAAGGTGGTCGAGAGAACCATTGATCTGTCGAGCGCGTTTTGTTTGGAGAACCTGTTCCAGTGGCAGAAAGCGATAGGAGAGCAAGTATGACAAAGACACGAGAAGCAAAGGTGTGGTGCATGATCGGTGTGCTCGGTGGCCTCCTGATTGCAGCGGCGGGGCTGCCCGAGGGGGCTGCGGTGGCGGAGGAGAAGCTCCCTGCTGAGGCCAACGCGCCGTTCTACGTGGCGGCACGCATCGCAGCCGGCGGCGACGCCGCCCTCGTCATCGAGGACTCGAAGGGGCAGCGTGTCCGCAACCTATTCGCCCAGACGCCCCGAGCGGCGGGCAAGAGCGAAGAGACGTGGGACCTGCGGGACGAGTCCGGGGCATACGTCCCGCCCGGGAAGTACACTTGGAAGACCATCGCCGGCCCGCAGCTCGCCCTCGAGTACGGCGTCACGCCGTATCCGAACCTGCAGAACTTCTTCCCGGAGCGAATGCCGTGGATGATCGGGCACGCCGGCGAGCACGGCTGGCTGTCTGACCACAACCCCAACTGGATCTGCGCCACGACCGGCGACCACGTCTACTTCGCCTCGAGCATGGCCGAGGCGGGCAGCACGCTGATCGACTGCGATCTCGAGGGACGGCGCCTGTGGGGCCGGCACGACTTTGGGGCGTGGATGGGTGTCTACCGGCTCGCGGCCGATGCCGACAGCCTTTACGTGCTCGACTCCAACATGGTGGTGCGCCGCCTCGATGTGGCGACGCACAAGGAGATCAGCAGCTTCAAGCCGGACCAGGGCCCGCACCGCCGCACGATCATGGCGTCGTCCATAGCCGCGCATGACGGAAAAGTCTACATCGCGCATTGCTACGAGCTCGTCCTCGACAACGCCGGGACGCCTGACCTCCTCGACCTGCAACAGTGCCTGCCGACGCCTCCCGACCGCAGCCTCCTGCGGCTCCTGCGGATGGAGGGCGATCCTCCGGGGGGCGACGTGAATCCCGGCAGCGACCAGCCGCAAGGCAACGGGCGGCTCTTCCTCGAATCGCAGCCGCTCGTGAAGGATGCACCTGACGGCAAGAAGGTGGCGGTGATCGCGTTCAAGCAGCCGGTGGCGCTGGGCAGCATCGTTTTCCCGTGGCCTGCGGGGGAGGGCAAACTCCAGTTCGCCGCACTCAAGCCCGATGCTCCCTATCCGCCCCGGTCGGAGCAGGATGCCGATTGGACGCCCTTCGAATCGTCGGGCGGCCCGGGCTGGAACTGCGTGGCGGCGCCGCCGCGCCTCATGACGAAAGCCATCCGCGTGCTCTTCGAACCGAAAGACAAGGACACCAAGTTCTGGCGGCTGGAGGGCCTGCGCCTGCTGAACCGGCGCTTCGCCAACGTGTTCGCGTCGGCCCGCCAGCGCGTCAACTCCGGCAAGGTGTCGCCCACCGGCGAGTGGGATGCGGAGCGGACCGCGGCGGTGGCGCCGGACAGCCCCGGCATCTACGTGATGGACTGGAAGGCGCCGCAGAAGCTCAACGGCCTCGCCATCAAGGAGATCGACGGTGCGACCGCCGAGATCGACGTCTGGCAGGGCGCCATCCCCGGCGCGGAGGTGCCGATGGACGGGCCGGCCCTCGACCGCAAGAGCAAGGAAACCGGCTGGCGAAACGTCGCCACCTACAAGCAGAAGCGGCGCGTCTCGGACTACGGTGGCCACATGAACAGGTGCGCCAACTACATCGACGGTTACGTGGAGTTCCAGGAGACGATCGAGACGGTCGCGCTCCGCATCCGCATCACCGAGCAGTGGCTGGACAACAAGGGCCCGAGCGGTAATTCCTCCCGCCGCCACGACGGCCGTAGCGAGCACGGCGTTCACGTGTCGGCGTCGTACTGCACGTGGCTCGATCCCAGGGTGTGCAAGGTGATGGGCGTGGCCGCGCTGTCGGCGCTGGGCGACGACCCTCCGCGCGATCCGCTCACCTATGTGCGGCTCGAGGTCTGGGACGCCAGGACCGGCAAGTTCATCAA
>Ga0172365_10003202_pt1 | contig 12180 bp, 9 predicted proteins | sample LakKivSesite48cm_FD_114535 | JGI IMG/M metagenome (GOLD analysis project Ga0172365, IMG submission 114535) | Sediment microbial communities from Lake Kivu, Rwanda - Sediment site 48cm | ecosystem: Environmental > Aquatic > Freshwater > Lake > Sediment | place: Rwanda: Western Province, Lake Kivu...
AATCCAGCCGCCGCTGGGAGTCACAGACACGACCCATCCTTCCTCATCCGCTGCCTGGATGGATGTCGTTCCTCTCGTAAACGCTTCGTTGTAGGCTACCCGTTGTTCGTCATTCCACAGGTCTGGATGTAAATATCCAACATTGGACCATCCCACCAGAAGATGGAGAAACGGATTTTTTCTCTTTTCAAAAGGATAGGGATCACCGGGTTTCACATCCGGGTCATTTTGAGTCCAACGGACCAGTTTCATCCGTTCTTTTGCATACGCTTTGGAAAGAAGTCCCTGGATGGGTTCTTCTGGAGGGAAATAGGGATCCCCGTAGTAAAAATCCCGATCAGCAAAAGCCAAGTTCATCACTTGATAGAGTGTATGGATATACCTGGCGCTGTTGTAGCCCATGGATTTAAGATCGAGCGGTTCCAGCATATTGAGCATCTGGAGAAGTACCGGACCCTGAACCCAGCACGTGAGTTTATAGACCTCAATGTCTTTGTAGGTCGTCACGACCGGATCTTCAATGTAGACCTTCCAGCGGGCCAAATCCTCCATTGTGATGAGTCCTCCCTGCTCCTGACAACCGCGCACAAATTCTTGCGCAATATCCCCTTTGTAAAATCGGTCGTAAGCCGCGTACATGGCCTCCTTGCGGTTTTTCCCTTCCTTCAAAGCCTTCTGCTCAGCCTCGACCAACATCGTTAATGTACTGAGCAGATCGTTCTGACGGAAAATTTCTCCGGCACGGGGAGCTTCGTATTCTTCGCCCAAATGCGGCAGCAAAACCTTGGTAGAGTAAGGCCATTCCTTGATTCTTTTTTTTTGCCCTTCAATACTCTTCGACAGGGACTCTTCGATGGGATACCCTTCTGCCATTTCTATGGCCGGTTTCAGCACTTGCGCGAGGCTCAGGGTCCCGTATTCGGCCAGCATGGTAATCAAACCACCGGGACTCCCTGGCGTTACCGCAGCCAAGGGGCCAAATTCCGGCGGATAGTCCATGCCCTTTGCTTTGAAAAAATCGGGTGTGGCTCCTGTAGGTGCCACACCCAAGGCATTGATGCCGTACACTTTTTTTGTTTGAGGATTGTAAATCAACGCCTGGGTTTCGCCTCCCCAGCTCAGCACATCGTACATGGTGCAGACAGCACCCAGCATGGCGCACGCGGCATCTACAGCATTGCCTCCCTGTTCAAAAATTTTGGCACCTGCCGTAGCACCCAAAGGTTTTCCTGTAATGGCGACCCAGTGTTTTCCATGAAGTACCGGTTTTTCTGTGCAATACACAGCAGCGACTGTAATAAGAAAAATCGCAAGCGAAAAAATAGCATGCTTTTTTTTACTGGAAAACATCGTTCACCCTCCTTTTGATATGTATCCTAAGGATTGATGTAAAACTTCTCAAGCAAAGGCCTCCACTTATTCATCAGCTCCGCGTTCAGATCAAGAGGCGGTACAGAGCCTTCGGGCAGATACGGTTTGTAGGAATGCTCTTTGCTGTACGCCTCAAATTCGTCTCTCAATTTTTTGAGTTCTTCAGGTTTTGTGAGAAGATCAATGGCAGAGGCTGCCATGGCTTTGGCACCGGCATTCAAACCTTTCCATGCTGTGGATCCATAATTGGAGGATACACACGACCAATGATGGCCAATCGCATCGGGAACCTGCCCCGGAAATCGGATGGTTGCTGTAGGAGCAATGAGAGTGACATCACCCACATCTGAGGATCCACCACCCACAAAAGTTCGATCGGGCTCTTTGAGCGTATCCACTGCCATCGGCATTCCTTTTTCTTCTTTACCCAGTTCCTTTTGTAGGGCCTTGGCAAAGGCCTGTTCCTCCTCCGTCCACTCCGGCATTCCCACCAGTTCAATATTTTTTTGATAAAGCTCTGCAGCCGCTTTGTTCAGATGCCTCTGGTGAACCGCTGCAATGTATCGAATGCCAACAGGCTCCGTACCTGTTGCCAGAGCCGCTGCCTTGGCACAGTTTTTAACTCTTTCAAACATCTCTTCTATACGATCGTCTGTATTCCGGATATAGTACCAGACACTGGCCTTGTCAGGTACCACATTGGGCGCTTCTCCACCCTCGGTAATCACGTAGTGCAACCGATAGGTGTAATGGAGATGCTCACGCAAAAAATTGGTAGCCACATTCATCAATTCCACAGCATCCAGAGCACTGCGACCTTCCCAAGGAGCACCTGCGCTGTGGGCAGTTTTCCCTCGAAACGTAAAAATGACTGAAAAAAGCGCATCACCATCCTTGCCATAACCTGTGCCAAACTGACTGCTGCTGTGGTTGTCAATGACCGCGTCCACATCATGAAACAGGCCGGCTCGTATCATGTGAGGCCGGCTGATGACCGTTTCTTCAGCCGGTGAGCCGAAAACCTTAATGGTTCCAGTGAATCCAAATTTTTCCATGGCTTTCTTGACTGCGATGGCAGCAGCCACAGCGGCTGTACCCATGGTGTTGTGTCCGCATCCGTGTCCGGGTGCACCCCCGATGACTGGATCCTGCTTGGGTACACGGCCTTTCTGGGAAAGCATGGGAAGGGCATCAAATTCACCCAGAATTCCGATGACCGGCTTTCCCGATCCGTAGGATGCGACAAAACAGGTCGGCATGCCAGCCAAGCCCATCTCGACTTTAAAGCCGGCATCTTTCAACGTCTTTGCCAAGAGTGTGGACGATTTGACTTCCTGAAGTCCCAGCTCTGCATACGACCAGATGGCATCCGAAATCTTGCCAAACTTTTCAACCGTGCTGGACTGGCTCAGCCACTCCAAAGCAAACTGTTTTTCCGGCGCAATATGCTGAGCAATCGAGAAGGATCCCATTGTCCGCACCAAAAGCACCACACAAATGAAACTGCGCATCCCATGGACATTCCATCGTCTCGTTTTCATTTTTAACTCCCTTTGCAATTTTGAGTGAATGATAACGTCGTCCTTTTTCTCCCTAACAATTTAAAATTGGACAAAACTCCAAACGCATCCTTTGTATCCTTGTCCACCTTGAATCCTGACGTTTTCGCTCTCTTCTTGAATTTTGGAATCCAAACTACACAACGGTTCTTTTTGCTCTGCGAGAATCTCAATTTTGAACATTGAAAATTCGAAGCGCCTCTGGTCTATCTCGATTCGTAAAGAAGAAAGCAAAATCCCTCTTTCCCGAACGGGACGATTTCCTCTCCCTTGAGTTGGATAAAAACCTCTCTTATCCTCTTCCCCAAGAACAAAAGATTTTAATCACAATCCCTGTTTGTTGTTGGTGTATTTTGAAATCAGAAGTTCCCGCAAGTGTTTGTACATTGTCACAGTCTTTTCCATACTTTCCCGTGTGTAGTCCGTGAGAAACCGCTCGGCCTGCTTCGGACTTCTCTTGTAAAGCGTGAGGGCCTCCGCATCTATGGACGTCTGATCTTTAAAAAAACCTCCCTCCAAGGAATCGCGTACCGCACAAACATCCTTGATGGCTTCCTGCCATTTCAGATAGAGAAGGTTGTCCACAAAATCAATGGCCCATCGGGCAGAGGTTTCGCTGAAAGTATCCGGATCGTAGGTACTGTACAGGGGAGAAATCTCCGCCACGCCTGCGTAAATAGGCACATAGGTGCTTACGTACTGGTTGTCCAAGTAAAACCAGTACACCCCTCCAATGGGATCGGGCAACCAACTTCGGCATTGCGCGACCATGCCGTACCCTCCCCGGGAGACCATTCGGCGGTAGGTAATATCCAGCAGCTCTCTCATGTCCCGGGTAGGGAAAGGTGTGGCCAGAGGGCTCTTTCGCATTCCCCCTTTGCCGTCGGGAACATACCAGTCAAAATCTGCCGTCATGTCGTAAATGGTTCCCTCAAACACGGAACGCTGAAAAGCAATGACATCCTGGACAGAAAGCTTTCTCTCCGGTTTGACGGAAAAAGGATAGATGGATATGGCCTCAAGATACTGGTGGTACGCATCATATCCTTTATAAGGATTCGAGAGCTCTTTTTTGGGCCATTCCCGAAAATTCGGAGCGACCGTGGAATAAAAAAGCCAAAACCGGCTGACGGCCCACTCTCTCGGAATCGGAGAATAGACCTCCTGCCAGACAAATGGCTTGCCGCTCTCTGGATCGTACCACCCGTGGTCTATGGCGACTTGCCTATAATTTTCGGAAGCCATAAACTCGTCCGGTTTCCCAAGATCAATTTCCTTGATGATGCTCCAATTGGGAACAATGGTGACATGGTCGTCAGGAACCCTTTGGGCTGCCCAGAGTGCGCCCAGCTCGCCGCTCTCTGGCGTCCAACCGGACCCCACACTGAAAACCTCCAGCACCCAGGCTTCCTGGGGATCGGCTATGCACAAAGCTTCCGATTCCGGTCCGCAGGAAGGAAGAAAACCGTATTTTTCAAGTAAAGAAGTGATGAGTCGAATTGCCTCTCTGGCAGTCTTGCATCGCTGCAAAGCAAACACCATGACCTGTTCAATGGTCATGATTTGCTTTCCAGTATTGCGATCCACCTCCAGCTCTTCTTTCTGGCTCATGGTACTCTCACCGATGGCCAGCTGGTGCTCGTTCATGTGGGAATAGCCTGTGTGAAAATAGGCGTAGGTTTTTCCCACCTGCGGGATATATCCGATGATTTCTCCGTACTCGTGGAGGGGCTTTTTTACATTTTGAAGCCCGTAATACACAGGGGCCATAGTACCCTTTTTATACGTTTTTGCTGGAACCACGTGCACTCGGCATTCATCGCAGGCATCGGTATGGGACGTAATGACCGACCCGTCCTGTGAGGCGAGTCTGCCTACAACAACATCGGTGCACGCGTCGCGGGATATCTCCCTGTCGCCCACCTGGGCAATTCCTAAAACAGTAAAAAATAGAACGGCGATAAGACTGAATCCGCCCAATACGATGGATTTTCTCCACGTCATGTGCTGTGTCTCCTTATTCATAGAATTTGTAAAAACCTTCCAATGATCTTCCCGTGAACTGTTATTTTACTTTTCGTCGGATTTTGGCTTTGCCCGTATATTTTTCAAACCAGGCCATACGGTAGAGATGCGGAAACCGTTGATTCGCGGAGCGCTTCATGGTGCGCCATTCACCGGCGCACGTACCAGACACGTTTTTTATTTCAGAACTTCCAAGACGCGGCAGTGCTTTTCTCTCCTGAAGATTTTTCGGTTAATAATAAGATATTTCCCGTTCCCTGTTTGTATTTTTTATGGATAAAAATTCTTAACGTCCTTGCCTAATTTTTTGAATGTACTTTTTTACCCAATCGCTTTTTCAAAAATTGTGTAGGTTTTCGAAAGGGTCGCTCCCATCATTTTGATCAATCGGATCGTCATCTTGTTGTCTTCCAGAACCCACCCCATATCGCAGTAGTCGTACCCCTTTTCTTGAGCGTAGAGTTTTTGTTTCCACAGCATCACGCCGTCCAATCCGAGGTGCCTGAATTTTCTCTTCACGCCCAAATAACCGAGGCGGAATCCTTTAATCCGGTTTTTTGTCAAAAGCATTTTCGCTGCACGCAACAATTCACATCGTCGGCATCCACGCAAAGGGATCATCCTTTCGGACACGTTGGGCACGCCCCCAAAAAATGCAGCCGGCTCCCCTTTGATGTATAAAAATATGAAAAGTCCCTTGTCCATAATCAACTGCATTTCTTGAACAATGTGATAAAACTCCTCGCGTGTGAACGGGACAAAACCGTAATTGTCGTTCCACGCCTCGTTGTAAATTTCAAACATTTCCTGCTGGCGCTTTTTAAGAGGGCGCTCTCCCCAGGATTCGATTTTTACATCGTACCGGTCAATCACTTTTTGAGCAACCCGAATCAACTTCTCTTCCATGGAATTGGAAGGAGGTACTTCCCAGGAAAATACTTTCTTCACCGGTTTAAATCCGGAACGCTTCACCAGATCAGCATAATACGGTTTGTTGTAGTGGTAGTACATGACGGGACGGGTGTCAAAGCCATCGGTTAAAAAACCCGGCGTGGCGTCGTTGACAGGCAAATTTTGAGGTCCGCGGAGGATGGCCATTCCTTTTGTTTTTAGCCAAGCCTCGGCTGACGAAAGAAGAGCGTTGACCACTTCAATATCCTCGATGGACTCGAATTGGCCGAAAAAGCCGACCTTGTCGTTCCAGTGCTTGTTGTGATTGTGATTCACAAACGCATTGCAGCGTCCGACAATACGGCTGTCCTTTTCAGCCAGGAAGAATCGCATGTCGGCATGTTTAAAAAACAGATTGTCCTGCTCAAAAAAACCTTTTATCCCGAGCGCTTTAAAGCCAAGATATTCATAATCCAAAAGTGGAACATACTTCGGCTCATTCACATAATGCTCCCAATGAAAGTTGACAAACTTTTTCAAGAGCTTTTTGTCCTGTTTGTTCTGATTGGAAAAAGAGATAACATCCACTCCGTTGCCTTTCAAACAACAGATGTCCGATTTTTGCGTTTGCATCAAATATCTCCTTCGAAAATTTATTTGTTCATTTTCATCGTTTCGGATGATCCCGCCTTTGCGGGATCATGATGACTCCTATGGTTATAGAGCAATGACTGTTTATCGTCCAGTGACCGCGTATTTTCCCACGGTGTCTGCGATACAATGGTACCACATTCCCTCTGAACAATCATCGGACTTCAACGTGCACATCTTCAGTTCAACAATATATGTTTTCGAAATCCCAAGGGAAAGATTCGGTACGCAAAACGGAATTTCTGTCTGCCTTTTCTTTGCATTAAAATCCACACCCCAGAAATCGCAAGAATAAAAACGAACCCCACAGACTGTCGTCATCCACATTTTTACGTGTCTGACAGACCACGCATACTTTTGTGTGAAAACCAGTACGAATGGTATAGTATCGTCTGCATACATCATACAATATATTTTCAATAAATGCCACATTTAATTTATCTGATGGATATGAAACAAATAAAAATCGAAACATCCAATGACGCGATCCTGTGGATCCATTATATAAAAAAGCCTATGGATAAAAGCAAATCGGTCATAATCACAATGCCTACATTGAGCGCCAGTGTCGGAACAAGTTTCGCCATGTCGTTGTAATTTTGGGTCGCACCTCTGGCGGCTTTCACCGCCAAGGGTAAGGTGGCCAAGGAAATAAGCATTGTCCGCGGAAGATCAGCAACAAAAGGGGACGCAAAAAGAATCAGATAAGCCAAAGCCAAAAAGTACAGGTAGATTTTGGAACTCTTTTCTCTTCCGAAATGGATGACCAGATGGTGACGTCCTCCCTTTCGATCGGCCTCCACGTCGGGAAATTCATTCAGGAAAAGGAGCAAAAAAGTGAGTATCCCCGGAGGAATGGAGACAATAATAATTTCAAAATTCAGATGTCTTGTTAACGCGTAGTACGAACCCAAAACCACAAACGTGCCCAGCGTTAGACCCGCTACAGCCTCTCCCATGAGCCATTGGGTCAGATGCGATGTGTAAAAACGCACGGCCAGCGCACCTGAAACCATCAAAATCGGGATCACCCAGCCGCTGAACCTCCACAAATAGAAACCGATGGCTGCTGAAAAAATCAAAGCTGCGTAAGCAGCAAAGGCAACGGCTTTGAGAGAGATCTGGCGGCTTTGCAACAGACCGCTTCCGCCGCTGAAAGGTGTACGAACCGTAAATTCGTCAACTCCTGTTCTGTAATCAGACAACTCATTAAAAAGATTCACCGATACATGGCTCAACATAACACCAAAAACCAAAAGGAATGCATACAACCAATTCTCAAATCCTTCATGATACGCTGCGGCTACACCCACGGCAACCAGAACAACCGACAAAATAAGAAAAGGCCCTCGTATCTGAAAAAACCAGAGTCTCATCGAATTTCCCTTGATCACAGGCATTTCCCCTTGCTTGATAATTCTTTTTGATAAATGGGTGAATTATGAGACTACGCAAAAATCGTTCAAAAATCGTTTCGCTTTTCGCAATGGGTTTATAGAAAAGGAGGCCCCCCACCTCTTCCTCTGCCCCCCTTCCATGCCTTGGGACGAGAACGGGCTTCTCGTACTTTTAAAGTCTGTCCCTTCAACTTCTTGCCGTCAAGCTTTTCTATGGCTGACAGAGCTTCCGATTCGTTGAGCATAATTACAAACCCGAATCCTTTGGACTGACCGGTGAATAAATCCTTTTTCACTTTAACGCTCGCCACTTGCCCAAAAGCCTCAAACGCCTTGCGCAGATCCTCCTGAGTGATCGTAGGCGATAAATTTCCTACGTAAATGTCCATCCCAACCTCTGTTTGAATAGGGATACTGTAGCCGTACGTGAACTCTCCTGCGTACAATTGTAACAAATTTTCTTAAAGAATGCAAAGACAATTCAACATTAATTGCACATCCGAGGTTCGTCTGCCTTATTCGAATCGTCCCCTATTTCAGGTCTCCCCTTCAAAGCATTTCAGAATATCCACTTTGGATTTCCATCCTGCCTACATGGATATTCTATTCGCCTTGTGAAACAGGATTTCAAGGCAGAACATTTCTCATGGCATACGCTGCCCTTTTCTTTAAAGAGAAAACCCAACCCGTCTAAAAATGGTCCTCGGCCGCTTTTTTGCAAAAGCGATACGATCCAAATCAAACAAAACTACACGATGCCAATTTGCTCATGCTTCTTTCTGATGGCAGCTGCCAAGTTTTCCAGAGCCGCAAATGTCTCCTCTCTCGGAAATCCTTTGCACAAAACCGGATCCAGTATTTCCACTTTCAAATTTGGAATCAGTCCGGCAATCTGCTCGATGGCCTTGCTGCTCCATCCGTAGGATCCAATGATGGAAGCAAACTTCAACTTGGGTCGGAGCGCGTTGGCCAGAGTGGCGGCATAGTGCACGTTGGGATGCGGACCGATGTGAACGGTCGGTGTGCCAATGACAACGGTCGCCGCATCCACAAGAGCAATGGCCAATTTTCCAATATCGGTTACGGCCAAGTCAAACGGGTGCACTGTGACCCCTCTTTCGGCCAGTGCACTCACCAGAAAATCCACCATTTTCTGAGTGCTTCCGTGCATGGAGATATAGGGCAGTACGACTTCGTTTTTTGCGGTCTCCGAAACCCAGTCCTTGTAAGCGTTCAGAATGAACGTCGGCTTGTCATACATGGGACCATGACTTGGTGCAATGATTTTAATCTCGTGCGCCTCTACTTTCTCTAAATTCTTTTGAATGGTCTTTCGGAAAGGCATCATAATCTCTGCATAGTACCGTTTGGCTGCTTCGTAGACACGTCCTTCATCGGTTACATAGAGATCCGTAGTGGCCAGATGGGAACCGAAAAAATCGCAGCTGAACAGCATCTTGTCTTCCTGAAGATAGGTGACCATCGTCTCCGGCCAGTGCACCCAGGGAGTGTGTAAAAACTTTAACGTCTTGCCTCCCAAGGGCAGAGTCTCTTCGTCCTCCACCGTGATGAACCTTTCCTCCGGGATAAGCAGAAGATCCATGAGCATTCCTTTTGCCTTGGGCGAAGAAACGACTTTGGCATTTTTGTATTTCTGTAGAACCTGAGGAATGGTGCCCGAATGATCCTGCTCGGCATGGTGTGCAATCACGAAATCAATATTCTTAACGTGCTTCAAATGGTTCAAAAGGACGCCGGACATGGTAGGATCTACAGAATCCACCAGTACGGTTTTTTCACTCCCTTCGATCAAATAAGCGTTGTAACTGGTGCCGTCAGGAAGCGGTATCAAAGAATCGAACAAGCGCCGATTCCAATCAACAGCCCCCATCCAGGTGATATTCTTTGTGATTTTTCGTGCTTTCATGATAAGCCTCCTTTTCTTTCGGAAGATGTTAACTCTCCCACAAATCTTCATACCCATTCTTCTTTTACTACCTCCCCCTGCAAGCTCACAACAATGCTCTTGACCGGAATCTTCCGGGAGGACGCTGCGATGGCTTTCTGGGCAAGTCTCAAAAGCCCACTGCAGCAAGGAACCTGCATGGTGGCAACTGTCAACGTATTGATCTTCGCCGCATCAATCAAAACTTTCAGCTTTTCCAGATAGAGCTCCTGGCCCTCATCCAGCTTGGGACAGGCGATAGCGAGTGTTTTCCCCTTCAGAAAGTCTTTGTGAAAATCCCCTGTGGAATAGGCGACACAGTCGGCAGCCAACAGCAGATCCGCGCCCTGATAATGCGGTGCATTGGGAGAAACAAGGTGCATCTGAATCGGCCAGTGACTAAGCTGCGAAGGACGTTTTCCTGCCAGGGCCTCCGCTGCAGCATCCGCCCTTGCGAAGGTCATGGTTTTTGATCCAGGACAACCCGAAAAATGTCCGGTGTCCATTTTTTCCTCCTTTTCCTCTGGCATTGGAATTTTATTTTCCTCGAGACAATCAACAGCCTGTTTTAAGAACGCCTCCTGCCCATGTTCCCGGAGATGGGCCAGATGTGCCCTGATCGTGTTTGGTCCGGCCTTGACGATGTTCTCCATCGCCTTTCGCTCGTCGTAGGGCTCGGCTTCCCGCTCTTCGACCGACAGAGCCCCTTCCGGACAGTGATTGATGCAGGCTCCCAGGCCGTCGCAGAAAAGATCTCTCACGAGCCGAGCCTTTCCATCGATGATCTGGATGGCTCCTTCTGGACAGGTGGGAATACACATTTCGCAGCCGGTACATTTTTCTTCGTTTATCCGGATGATTTTTCGTTTCATGATTCGCTCCGTTCCATTTTTACCGTTGTATTTCCCTGTTTTCTTTTGTAAATTTACATCGAACAAAACGCAAAACCCTTGATCGGAATCAAGAAAATCAATTTTTTTGTGAGCCATGCGGGGAGACTTTTTGAATAAAGAAGTGGTTCTAAGCCGTATTCCTCTTTTTGAAAACCTATCCAGAGAGAATAAAAGTGCACTGGCTGATATTTGCCTTCCGAAGAAACTGAAAAAAGGAGAGATGCTATTTTTCGAAGGCGATAAAGGGTATTCTGTCTACATCCTTGTGAAAGGGAATATCCAGCTTTTCAAATCAACGCCCAAAGGCCGCGAGAGCGTCATCAAGATTGTCAAAGCCGGTGAACTTTTTGCCGAAGTCGTTCTGTTTGAAGAAAATCGATATCCCGTAAGTGGAATGGCCCTCTCCGAAAGTTTCGTCTTCGTAATACCTAGACATCAATTCGTCTGCCTTCTGGAAAACAGAAATTTTCGGGATGAGTTCATCGGAAATTTGATGCAGAAATTACGCTATCTTGCAGATCGCATACAATACCTGATCGGTCACGACATGGAAGAAAGGCTTTTCATGTTCCTTGAGGAACAATATGGAAAAGCGGAACACATTGTCTCCACCCTGACGAAAAAGGATGTGGCAGCCGCCATCGGCACCACACCCGAAACCTTATCCCGTCTTCTTCTACGCTTGAAAAACGACGACCGGCTCCACTGGGAAGGGTCTACGATTCGGATCAATACATCGGAATATAGAAATCCAAAACGTGAAAAACAACTTGACATTCTGGAATGAATTGTTTACTCTACGTCTTTTGAAAAACTGTTTTCTTTAAATAAGTGCCAGAAAATCCATCAGCGAATTTTCTTTTCCCCCGCAGGGGAGATTTTTTATTTGAAAATGGAAGGAAGTATTTAGGAGACAAACAGAGAATGAAACTTGTGGAATGCGTGCCCAACTTCAGTGAAGGCCGAGATGTGGCTAAGATCGAACAGATCACGAAGGAAATCGAAGAGACCGAAGGCGTCAAACTTCTGGATGTGGATCCGGGCAAGGATACAAACCGAACCGTCGTCACCTTCATAGGCCCGCCAGAAGCCGTTGTCGAGGCCGCCTTCAAGGCCATTGCCAAAGCAGCGGACGTCATTGATATGTCCAGACATAAAGGCGCCCATGCTCGGATGGGAGCCACCGATGTCTGCCCCTTTGTCCCTGTATCCGGCATCACCATGGAAGAATGCGCCGATCTGGCCAGAAGTCTGGGAAAACGTGTGGGCGATGCGTTGGGAATTCCCGTCTATCTGTATGAAGAAGCTGCTGCCACACCGGAGAGAAAAAACTTGGCCAACGTCCGGGCGGGTGAGTACGAGGGCCTTCCGAAAAAATTAAAAGACCCGGAATGGAAGCCCGACTACGGACCGGCAAAATTCAATCCAAAAACAGGGGCCACCATTAT
>Ga0172365_10003205_pt1 | contig 12179 bp, 9 predicted proteins | sample LakKivSesite48cm_FD_114535 | JGI IMG/M metagenome (GOLD analysis project Ga0172365, IMG submission 114535) | Sediment microbial communities from Lake Kivu, Rwanda - Sediment site 48cm | ecosystem: Environmental > Aquatic > Freshwater > Lake > Sediment | place: Rwanda: Western Province, Lake Kivu...
CCCGCCTGGATGGTCGTGTGCGTCTCGCCGGGCCCGACGCACAGGGTTGCCGCGTGAGCTGCACCGGCAAGGAGCGCGATCACGATCATGACGCCGATGAACGCTTTCATGGAATCCTCCTCCCCCTCCTGAAGCCGGACGAGCAGAGACGAACGGACAGAGCAGGAGGACCAGGGTGGGTCAGCCCGGTACGGCGGCGAGGTCCACCGGACAGGCTCGGGTACGGCGGGAGCCGAACGTCCTCCTCCAAGCTACAGCAAGTCTACATCATGAACGGGCGGCTGTCAAGCCAAAACTCGGGCGCCCGTACCGAAACTCGGGCAGCGACCTGTGCACCCGGAGGCATCACCGTGGCACGCCCACTCACAAGGAAACGCTGCTCGTTGGGAAGTAGCGGCGGCCCCTACACCCGCCACTCCCTGCTCTGGCCCGAACTCAAGCGTCTCGCCCCCGAGAAAGCCGCCAAGCTCAACTGCACGCAGGTGTCGACAGAGCAGCCTGAGCCGATGGTGGAGGAAGCAAAGAACGCGAAGTAGTAGACTGTGAGTCATTCAAGGCTCTTCAGCCATCAGGTCATGCTCTTCTTCTTGGCTCTTTTCCTGTAGTACTCCTGGAGCCACGAATGCCATGACATGAGGCCGAGGTACTCTTCTTGGCTGGCACTGCACAGGTCCAGAATGGTTGTATCACCTCCGGGCATCCTGCGGGCCAATCCAGACATATTCTCGTCCCTAAACCGGTATTGGAAGGGGCTCGACGATGTGGTGCATAATTCGTTCCCTGTCAGGACGAGTACGGGGGTCGGCCACACGAGACCCTTGGTTGGCCTCCTCCCACTTATAGCAAGTGTTCGAAGGAGACTTCTCTCCCTTTTCGTGAGCGAAGGCTTGAGCGTGCAGAAGGCAATGATCGTGCCCGGCAATTTCGCCACAATCTCCCGCATCCGAAGAACGTCCTTGTCTTCAAAATCGCTGAAGCACTTGCACTCGCCAACGATGATATGTTGTCCACGGTCACGCCAAGAGGGCCTCTGCCAGAAGCAGATCAAGTCTGCCTCCAGCTCGGAACCGTTCCCAACGAGCTTGCAGCTTGGGACACACGTCGTTCGAGCGTCTAATGGCTCATTGAGGAACCTCATGGAAAGAAACGCCGAATACGCGCCCTGCCCAAAATCGGCAGAGGCAAAAGGCCCGGTCGAACGGTAGCACCAACCTCCTTTGGGAGGACTTGCTGCTGGAAACCTGAAGCTACGGAGACAGTGTCGGCACCTCAACTCATGGCCAAGCTCCTCCAGTGTGTACCAAGGATGCTGCCGGCAGTGGGGGCACTGCACCTTCATGCACAGACAGATGATGCCGCGGTCCTGAAAGTACTGTAAGCACCTTTCGACCGTACCCAATGAAGATGGATCCTTGTCTCTCGCCTCCTTCACTCTCTGCCGGAACTCACCGACGGAAACCACACCGCTGGCCATCCGGCCAAGAGCTTTGATGATGCCTTCATCTGCAAACCAGGATCCGTATGCGAGACCACCAGCCACATTTGTCATGCTCTGCAGAATGTGACCCGCATCTGATAGTTCGCACTTGTAGCCGTGCTCCGATGCCCACTGTTCGCCGATTCGTACAGCATCCGGCACTGTCCAGTAATGGCGCGAGTTCTTGTGCTCGCAGCAGACAGCAATGCCCCCATCAGTGGTCCATGCACCGCGCAAGGATGCCATTTTCAGAACTCGATCTACGCGGCTGAACCCATCGGGGATTACATTGGCTGGCAACCCGCAGGGACCGTATTCATGCATGCTGACGACATTCATCCATCGCGGGCCGGGTCGTCCGAACTTGGACACGAATTCGGGATCAAGCTGGTCAAATACCAAGTGCTCTCCCTGCACACTCACGGTGTCTGACTTCGCCTCGTAATACGATGATGTGGGCCTGAAACCGTCCCATGAGGCTTCCTGCTCTTCCCAAAGGCGTGGGTAGTGTGCAAGGATGAGTTCCTTTTCCTTAGAAAGAGGCAACTGCTTGGCGATTTCAGCACATCTGTTCCATCCCAATGTCCGTGAGCATATCACCCAAGGATAGCTCAGCTTCTCGGTATTTACCGCGCGTTTTCTTGAAAAGCCGTCCATGAACTCCAGTATCTCTGAATCCAGTTGCTTGATACATGAGGCCGGAACGGGAACGCAAGATCCTCCGCAAGCCCTGAGATTCCAGAAGTCAATCAGGTCCAAGGAGTTTTGCTCGTCCAGGACAAATGCACATGGCTCGGGCGTATCGACACTTGATTCCAGCTTGTATGTTGTCAGCGTGAGTGGTGTGAGCACCTTCGGCAGGAGTGACTCGAGTGATCGGAAGCTCTTAGTCTTTGCTTCGAACGCGTCAGCGAAATGTGCCGGGTAATCGGGTAACCTGTCCGCAATCGGGAAGGCCCCCCAAAGGCAAGCAGCGAAAAGACTGGCGCGACCACGCACGATCGGGATCAGAGATTCATGAGGGTGACGCCGTACGAACCGGAATACCTTTCGATATGCGTCAGCGTAGACGTCCATGATGTCAACACCAAAGCATATCGGGCTACGCAGCGCTCCAAACTCCTGCGGGTCTGGCGGAGACAGGACACCTACCGTCGTGATCACCCGTTCTTTTGGCAAGATCCCAGCCGGTATCTCCACTCCCTTCGGCTTGACGAGAAAATCAGGCTGGAATGTACTGACATAGCCACGTACGACCTCTACAGCAGTAGGGCCGCCCAGATGCTTGTCCTTCCAAAGCGGTGGTACTCTGGCGTAGAGCGGGATCAACGGGTTGTAGGTACCGCCCCAGAGAACCGTGTTGATCTCCACAGCTTTGCGGATATCATCACGGTGCCCGGGTCGTACGATAAACCCCAGCCGGACTGGCCTGCAACTTCGAGATAGGGAGATCTGGCCCATCGCAATGCTCACTCGTCTTCAGGTGGCGCCCAATGCTCTTCATTCCTTCTCAAACCCATGGCTCTTGAACTTCAACGTCCGGCAGTTTTCGGTGACCGTCCTGACCGTCTGGTCCGGCACGCCGTCGGGGACTTCGGCGTGAATCTCAAGCGTCACCTCCACCCTGGCGCCGACCAGCCCGGCGAGGTGCTGTACGACTTCCTCGGCTATCCGGCTCGCGTCCCGGCCGACGCGCGTCGCGTCAAGAGCGGCGGTGCCGTGAAACCGGCGGGGCGGCTGCTCAACGGCCGTGGGCGTCTCGGCGCCAGCTTCCGGCTCGGCCGTCACGCCGATTTGGCCCACCGCCGTGCCGGTTCCTTCGCCCACTGACGGTTGCCCAACCCCAGCGGGTGGTCTGTCCGCCTGCATCTGTGCGGCGGCGACATCCGGTTTGACGAGCACGCTCTGTTCGTCCATGAGGACGCGGACCTGCGGGCCGGTCTGAATGCCGATGTACTTCTTCCTCTGCTCGTCACATCCGTCAGCATAGGCAAACGTGTCGGACTGCCAGGTCAGCCGTGAAAGGCCGTCGCGTATGGCGTCCAGGAGAACCGAGTCGTCGCAGAGCCGGGGCAGGTAGAGGTACGTGGCGAAGTCCTCGGCCAACTGCTTCACGCCCACGTGGTCGCCGCGCCACAGAGGCACCCTGTCCAGTTCGTGCCGCAGTCGCGGTCCGCCGAGCTGGGCGAGCAGCATCTCCTCGTTCCTTAGTTTCTTTGACGCGCGAATCGCCAGCGCCTCCTGGCCCTGTTGCCGCATCTCCTCCCAGGCCACCGGTCCTTTCGGATCGGGCTGGTTCGGCGCGAGCAGCCACTGATACGCCTCGGGAACGCGCGCGTCCACCGTCTCGTCGGCCGTCCTGAACTTGGTCTCGGCTTGGCGCGACTGGAACGCGTCCAGGTTCAGCGGTTCTCGCTCCTCCCAGATGGACTTCCACGCCAGGTACTGCCGCGTCGCGTGCTCCAAGTCCCTCAGCCGCGCTTGGTCGGCGGCCAGAAACACCAGCGTGTTCTTGTACGTCCTGGGGGAAGGCCCGCGCGACTCAAGTATGCGGCTAGCCTCCTGCCGCGCCGGGCTGTTGGCGTCGCTGGCGGCGTGCGGGTGTTCGGGTCCGAGGATGACCAGTCGGGCCTCCCTCTCGTCGGTGACGTCCCCGCCGGAAGCGCAGGCGTGGACGCGGGCGAAATCTCCTCTCGTGCGTGCCTGGAGGCGCAGGCGGCGGCTGATCTCCTCGAAGACCACATCTTCCCGGCTCAGGAGTTGATTGGCACGCTCATCGGCGAGGCGCGTCACCGTTGGCTGGGTCGAATACCAATACCGGTTCCCGTCAACGTAAAGGTAGGTCGCCCGGTCCGTCAGCCGCCGCAGGGCGTCTCCGAAGACGGCCGCGCTCTCGCCCGGCTGGACGCATCCCAGCCGCACCTGCCTGTCGTCGATGCCGCGGTTGGCCGCCCGCTGGGTCGGGGCCGAGCCGAGGTAGATCGTTCGGGCCACGCGCCGGCAGGCTGAATACCGCCCCAGGTTCGGGTTCTCGCGGTCCAGCGCCAGCGGGAGCGAATGCGACCCGTCAACGTCCTTCTCGATGACCGGCACCCACTGGTCGTCCAGATACCGGGTCAGTTCGAACTGCACCCGGGGGGCGTCCACCGGAATGTTCGCCGGCATGATGAGGAGGTTGCCGTCCTGCCGCTCCCACAGGCAGTGGATGACCGCCGCCATCAGCCGCAACACGCCTCGCGTCCTCTGGAACTTCTCCAGCGTGGACCAGTCGCTGTAGAGCCGGTCGAACAGTTCGGGATGGATCGGGTACGCGGCCTTGACGCGGCGCTCGTAACTCGCCTCGCGGCAGTCGCCCGGAAACTCCTGCTGCTGGTCGCCGTACATCTCGATGAAGGCCCTGGCCACCTGGTCGCGGTCAACAAACCTGGCGGGGTCGGTGATCGGCTGGAACAGGCGTCTGCGGACGATCTCAAACCCCTCGTCCGGGCTGGCTGGCCGCCAAGACGCCTCCACGCGGCCGATGGCGTTCTTCAGGCGCGTCAGGGCCGCCCGGCCCCGTTCGCCGCCCACCTCGATGTCCGAGATGCGTTCCCTGCCGTCCCGCGCGCCTGGGCTTTCCGAGGAGGGGATGCTGACCACCAGGAGCGTCTTCCTGGCCGCCTTGGCCGCCTCCGTCAATGCCTGTGTAAACGTGAACTGCGTGTCGAACGTGCCCGCCGCCAGCCCGCCGTTGTCGTGCAACTGCCGGGCGTAGGCCAGCCATTCGTCAATCAGGATCAAACACGGAGAGTATCGGTTGAACAGTTCCCGCAGACTGTCGCCGGGATTCGTCGCCGTCTCGTCCGCCTCCTTGACGAATTCGTATCCTTCCTTTCCGCCAAGTTGCCAGGCGATCTCCCCCCACAACGTGCGGACAACCGTGCCGTCCGGCTTCTTGTGCGTCTGGCCAGGGGATATTTTCGTCCCTACGAACACCGCCCGCCGCACGCCCTTGGGCAGGGCCAGACTGTTCTGCTTCAGCAGATCGTCCACGCCGGGCAGGTCGGCCGCCGCCGTCCCGGAAATCAGGTGATGCAAGGCCAGCATCGAGTGCGTCTTGCCGCCGCCGAAGTTGGTCTGGAGTTCCACCACCGGGTCGCCGCCGCTGCCCGACAGCCGCTCCACCGCCCGGGTCAAAAGCTGCTTCAGCCCCTCGGTCAGGAACGTCCTGCGGAAGAACTCGGTGGGGTCCCTGTACTCGTCCGACCCTTCGCCCAGGTACACCTGCCAGAGGTCCGCCGCGAACTCCGCCTGCTGATACCGCCCCGAGGCCACATCCGGGTGCGGCGTGACCACCTCGCGCCAGGGCTTGAGGTTCGCCGCCGGCCGGCCTTCCACGGGCGCGACGGCCGCCTTGCGCTCCTCGGTCCGCCGTTGCTCCTCGAAGCGCAGACGCAGCAGTTCCATCTTCTGCTTCTCTATGTCGCTCGCCTCCGGAGCCGAGACTGCTGTCAGCAGCCGACCGATGCTGTCCAAGGCGCGGTAGGCATCGTCCGTGCTGAAATTCTCCATATGAGCCCATCTGTTGCGGATGTCGCGAAGCTCGCTCACGAGGCTGCGTTCGGCATGCCCGAGCGCACTCTTAAACACATTGTTCCACTGATCCCACATCACGATCAGCGTTGTGTGTGGGTCAGACCAATTGACCTTCTTCTTGGCCCCGCCCTCCGTCACAGACTGCTCGGCTATGCCCTTCCATTTCTCACCGTGGACGGCTTTCATCTCGCGCTCGATGAACGGCTGCAAACCCTTGTTCAAGAGCTCCATGCCTTCTCCGACGCGATCACGGTTCGTCTTCGCCATATCTGGTCTCCTCATTCGCTCTTGAACAGCTCGCCCTGGATCGCCTGTGACAATCGCACCACTTCCGGCCAGGCCACGACAAGGCCGTTGTAGGATACTGCCTCCTTGGACCACGCGTTGCGCTCGCATACCTTGAAGAGACGGTATGACAACTCCCGTGCCGTATCGCCCTTGCTGCCCAGTTTCCTGAGCAGGCCGGCCGCACCGCTTTCCCCTTCCTTTTCCAGAGCACGGATGAGGCCCTGCGTCATCTCCCACACGGTGAGCCGCTTGTCTGTTTCGGGGTCCCAATCCCCGGGCATCTCGTCGCGGCTGACCAGTCGAACCTTTCCAGCCCGTGCGGAGATGATCCCCGCCTCCACCAAGCCGTTCACCGCCGTGTTCTTGGCCTTCGAGAGCATCTCGGCGTCGCCGAAGGGGCCGTCGTCAGTGCCGTGCTGCTCAAACCACGCCAGTGCCCATCGGGTATCGGCATCGAATTCCGCCTCCTGCTCTGCCAGCACCTCATCCAGCGTCTGGTTGATGAGCGCCAGCGCCGTCCGCACGGTCATTGGCCGGCCGCTCGATTCCATCACCTTCGCGTAGCGGGAGAAGATGGCCATGCCCGGCCCGATGGACGCTTGAGCGAGGTCTACAGGGGCGATGTTGCCCTGCTGGAGGTGCCGGAGCGCCGTCGGCAGTTCCTTCTTGAGTTCGGCGATGAACTCGCGGCGGCTGCACTGCGGCGCGTCCGCCGACCGCAGCCGACAGGCCAGCACGATATACGAGGCCAGGGCGTTGGTGCCCATGGCCACCATCCGCCATTTCTGCGACGCCCGGACGGGCTAGGTGGCCGTGATCTGAAAGCCGCTGCCCAAAAGCGCCTCAAGCAGCGTCTCCCAGCCGGTCGTGAGGTCCACGCCGTTGGCGGATCGCCCATCGGCCGCTTCGTCCTCATCCGCGCCCGCCTCCTCGTCCTCCTGCTTGTAGGCGTAATAGACCGTCAGCGGGAACCGCTCGTCCATCTTCTCCCGCAGGGCGGTGAATGCCTTGCGGAAGCCGGTCTCGAAGTGTTCTTTCGCCTTTTCCCTGTCGCCGCCGAAGCGTTCCGGCGCGGCCACCAGCTCAGGTTCCTTCGGCACCAGGATCGTCTTGAACAGGTCCGGGTAGAGGTCGCCGATGGTCCGCCGCAGCCAGACGTAGAAGAAATCACTGAGCGCCGCGTAGCCGATGTTGGCGTAGTACGGCGGGTCGGTGCTGACCAGTACGCCGCGAAGATCGTCCCAAGCGCTCGCGGCGTCAATCTGCCTGCCTTTGCCGCCGTTGCGCGCCGACGCTGCGATCACCTCGATGCAGTCGGCGACGTAATCGTTGCATGTGCTCCAAGCCCCCACGGAGTCGCCAAGGACGTTCGCTTCGGCAAAGTCCCATGCCATCGGGATGGCTTGCTTGCCGAAGAGGTTCATGACCTTCTGATTGCCGGCCGTCCACCGGCACAATGCATTGTTGAAGTCTGCGCTGCGGTCAAGGGCCAGCGAGAGAAAAGTGAGGACAGACCTGGCGTATTCCTCCGCGTCCTTGGTTGACAGGCCGGCCTCGCGGGCATCCTTTAGCGCCTCCTGCCGCACTTCCCTCGCCAAGTCGCTGAGCGTCACCAGCGCCGTAAGCTGGCGGAGGGTGAATGGATCCGCCCACGTTGGCATGCCGTACATGCGCAGGCGGTCCACGTCATGGCAGGGCGCGGTAACCCTTTCCTCGGGGCACCAATGTGGCAACGCAACTTGGGCTGCCTGCTCATGTTCTCGGCTTGCGTTGAGGTATGTCCTTCCTCTTCCTGTCTCAGCCACGATACAGACCAAACGTTTGTTGAGACTCTTCTGGGCAGCTTGGTCGCGCAAGTGCGAGTATTCAATCGGAGTGTCGGTCAGGAGGCAGTGGAACGACCCGCGCCCCAATTTCGTCCCCTGCCTTATCGCGTTTCTGTCGGGCGGTTCGCCTGTCCTAACCTCAAAGCGCCATGTGTTGCCCTTCGGGTGAACCACCGGCTGGAGCCACGCAAGCGTTCCCTTCTTGGAAGACAGCCAGAACGTGCTCACCAGCGGCACATGCGCTCCCTTGGCGGCAGGATTGGGGCTGGCGACCGTTCTTGCCCAGAGCCAAGCGATGACGTTGGCCTCGCGCACGCTGCGCTTGCCGGATCGAACATCCTCCGGCGTCGCGTGCCGCCAAGCGCCGTCCTTGTCCTGGATGACGTGGACCTTGGGGTACAGGTGGCCGATCTTCTTGCGGGCGCGCTCCAGGATGACCCGGCCATAGTACCGGACGTCGTCCGCCAGACCCTGCGCCCCCCGCCATTGCCCCTTCTCAGCCCGTTCTTCCGAACCGCGGGGCCACCGGCGGCTGATCGAGCCAGCGAGGCGCAAGCTCCAGGTTGCACTTGTTGAGGAGCACCGCCACGGGGTTGAGGTCGGCTGCGTGAGCCTCGAAGCCGAGCCGTGCCGCCTCCAGCGGAATAGACCCGCCGCCGGCGAATGGGTCCAGGACGGGCGGCAGCTTCCCATCGCAATGCTTGAGCATCTCGGCTTTCGCCTTGGCGTAAATCTCAGGGTGCCCCTCAAAGCCCTCGTCCAAGCTTGCCGCGGCCGGCTGGTTTCACCCCTCGATCTGCTTTAGGTGGTGCGGTCACAGACCCGCTGCTGCAGCCGACGCGGCCAGGGAGCCTGCTCGCTCTTGGGCAGATACCGAATCACGTTCTCGCGCTTATGCCGCTCGCAGCGCTGCACGAGGGCCAGCTTGCCAAATGCTTCCCTAGCTGCTGCCCGCAGCCGTTTGCTTCCGTCGATCACCAAGAACACCCCACCCTCAATGGCGAGACCCCAGTCGATCATCGCACGGAAGGATGTCACCGACATCTTCTCGTTTTCCGTGCCCGCTTGCACGAAGCCCGGAATCACCTCGCGACTGTGCGCCATGATCGCAGGACCGTTACCGTCGCGTCCTCGGCGAACGTAATGCCGTCGGCGATCACGGCCACGACGTCGAAGGCGGCCAAGTGCCGCTCGTTCAGGTCCCGCAGCTTCCCGGCGGAGGCCTCGACAAACTGCCGCGACACCGTTGATGCCGTCAGCCCGATCGCTCCGGGCACGGCTTGGGCGGCTCCTTCGCAGTTGCGGCACGACAGCACGTGCGGCACCGCCCTTCCGCCTGCAGCGGGGTCCGGCCAACTCTTCCATTTCCCGCTGCAGCTCCGCCGACACGTGCATCAGCCCCAGCGGGATCAGCTGCGTGATGAGGTCCAGCCGCGAGAAACCGTCCATCTGCCCGAACGCGTCAGCCTCCCCGAACGCCACTTCTCCCAGCACCTTTTTGCTTCTTGCCTTTGCGGACAACTTCTGTTACACTGTTCACTGGTGGCTCATTTCATGCCGGATGGGCTTTTTGCATTGCCCACCAATGCTGAGGAGCCGTCCTCATTTCTCAACTGACCTTGGCACAGGCCCCTGGGAGAGCTGAACCATGCAGGCCGAGCTATACAGGTCGATCTTACGGTTTCTACCGGAAGCAGTGTGCGCTGTGGACTTAGATTGCCGAATCCGATGCTTTAATCGTCAGGCGGAACTGCTGACCGGCATAAGTGCTCATGATGCAATTGGGATACCCCTGAAAACACTGTTTCCCGCCGATGCCGCCAATCTGCATGAGCTGGTCGCCACTGTGATGGAGTCGGGCAAAACGATAAGCCGTACGAGGAGTCACATTGTAACTTCCCAGGACGGGAGCATTCCGGTTCTGGTAAGCGCCGCCCCCGTACTCGACGGGACCAAGACGGTGACAGCAGTGGTACTTGCTCTCCAAGATAACCGCAGGATTGAATTCCTGCGTCGGGAATTGCAACAACAGTACATCTATGGCGACATTGTCACCAAGGATGAGCGTGTCCGGCGCATCTTGCACATGTTGCCCAGTGTGGCACAAAGCGACGCTCCGGTGCTCATTACCGGCCCCACGGGGACGGGTAAAGAGCTGCTGGCAAGGGCAATTCACTCTGCCAGTCGTCGCCGCGATAACGCGTTCATAGCCATAAACTGCGGGGCTCTTCCGGATACGCTCATAGAGTCCGAGCTATTCGGGTATAAGCGGGGTGCTTTCACAGATGCAAAGGAGGATAAGCAAGGCCGGTTTGCGCTTGCAGAGGCGGGCACGTTGCTGTTGGACGAAATCGGAGACGTTTCGCCAGCCATGCAAGTCAAGTTGCTGCGTGTGTTGGAGGAACGACAGTACGAACCGCTGGGCGGCACGAAACCCATCAAAGCCGATGTCCGCATTTTGGCAACGACAAACCGAGACCTGCAAGCAATGGTGGATTCGCGAGACCTTCGACCAGATCTGTATTATAGGCTGAATGTCGTTGAGTTCTATTTGCCCCCTCTGGCGGAACGCACCGCAGACATCCCGTTGTTGCTGGAACATTTCATCGAAGTGCTTAATACCGAAAAGGGTCGTAGTGTGAGTCGCGTGTCCCATGCGGCGCTGGGCTACCTTATGAGATATTCGTACCCGGGAAATGTTCGTGAACTACGCAACATCGTGGAGCATGCCTACGCGCTGTGTGAAGGGGAAGAAATCGGTGATGAGTGCCTGCCGCCTCGCCTTCTCCGCGGGCTTCCACCATCAGAGTATGGACCCGCACGTGAGGCGGACGCAGCACCGCTTTATCGAATGCCGAAGGAGAAGCAACGACAGGTGATTACGCAAATGCTGCGGATTTGTAATGGTCACCGAGGCAAGACCGCCGAGGCTTTGCAAATAGACAAATCCACGCTTTGGCGAAAAATTAGATTGCTTCGTATTGAGTAGGCAGGACGGTCGGTCTGCCTGAACAACCGACTTGGATTTTTCACGCCCCGCCTGCAAGCCCGTGCAAGGCCTTGAAACTGGCTTTTCCATCAGGCTATAGTTTCGCACTTTCATGCGGCGTAAGCCGCTGAGACAATAAAGGCCTTCAGATTTTCAGGCATCTCAATGTCAGAGGTAGACCGCTCGCCGCAAGGCGGCCAGCATGTCCGAAAAGCTGACCGACTGAGTCGCCTTCCTGCGCCAACGTGGCCGCCAGCTCACAAGAGAGCCATCCCGCTGGACGAGGAACCAGTAGTATGCCACGCCGGAAGCGAATACAAGGAACGGTGCAGGGCGCTCGACGGCGTCCATGGTGCGGGGCTGGGGATCCTCGAACCCCAATCGTTCCTTGACCTCATGGAAGAGCCGCTTGATGGTCCAGCGCCGATCGTACGCGACAAGGACATGGGCGGGCGTCATCGCGAGATCGGTGCAATAGAAGAACCGCGGCTCTCCAGGGTGCCGGTGGCCGGGGCGGACTGGCCGCCGCGAGGCGACGATCAGGATGGGACGCGCTCCGAAGACCGCCGGCCAAAGGTCCACCCACGACTGGGCCTCGAATCGTTTGCCGCGTATCTGCACGGGCCGCCAACACGCTGGCCGCGGGGACACGTAATCGGCTGGATTCGGCAGTCGCCGACCCTTGCGGGCGGGTCTCCCTCGGCGTCCGCTTCTCTTCGGAGGCAGTTGATACAAAGCGGCGTCCCATCGCAGGCGCCCAAGCGTCTGCACGGTGTCGGGCATCGGCTTCATCAGTTTGTTGGAAGCATAGCCCCACGTGCAGCAGCACGGTGCGGCCGGGCAGCCACAAGGAGATCTCCTGAATCATCTCCAGGGCCAGCTCCGGTTTTGTCCGGAAGAGCCGGTGCTCGCACTTACACCGCTTCTCGTTGCGATAGAGGCGCATGGCGATATGGGGATGGCAAAGCCGCGGCCGGGCCACAGCGGCACCTGCACGATGATGCTGGCCACCACCCACGTCAGG
>Ga0172365_10003209_pt1 | contig 12168 bp, 16 predicted proteins | sample LakKivSesite48cm_FD_114535 | JGI IMG/M metagenome (GOLD analysis project Ga0172365, IMG submission 114535) | Sediment microbial communities from Lake Kivu, Rwanda - Sediment site 48cm | ecosystem: Environmental > Aquatic > Freshwater > Lake > Sediment | place: Rwanda: Western Province, Lake...
ACCCGTACAAACTGCTACCTGAGAACCCTCCTCGTTTCACGTAAGTTCTAATAGAGATGATTGAAGTATCCACTTGGCCTTCAAGATGACAGCCATTAAATAGGGAGTAACAGAGATACAAGGTTTTCGAGAACCTATGATAGAGGTTGAGGTTACCAAGAGAACCCTCCTCTACTACCAGTACTGCGAGAAATGTAAGAAGCCCTTCGTGATAGGAGACAAGGTATACCGGACCAATAGAAAGGGATACTTCTGCACCAAATGCTTCCAAACAGTCTGGAGGGAGCGCTCCGAGAAATGACAAAGCCCCTCATCTTTCCCGATCATCGAGCACCCAACGAAACTCCAGAGAGAACCAAGGGCTATGTCTGGACCTGACGAAAAACATGAATATGTTCCAAGTGTAGTCGAAGATCATTGCAGGCTGAATACCTTAAAGAGGCCCATGCTACAGGGTAGGACAGTACAGCGGTCACAGAGGAGAAGCCCTTAAGACTAGATGGTGCCGCTTTGGAGTTCATCAGAAGCTGCCAGAGGAGATCAAACAAATGTTCACCCAAGAGGAATCCAAGTTTACCAAAAGAGACAAATTCCTCGTCCATTTCTCAGGATAACCCTGATGGGCCGGTAGTTCAGCGGTACGAATGCCTGACTTGCACACCCTTGGTACTCAAAAACTTTGAAGAATGGCTACTGAAGAAACATACTAGACGCTATGCTAAGGACCTTATTCGTTATGCCAGGGAGTACAATTATGCCCTCCAATATCCCCAAAGACTATCTGAAGTTACAGTCCTCCCTAAAGATGTTCGTAGGCATGTCATGTCTGGTTTAGCTAATCTGTCAAAGTTCTTAGGAGTCTATGATTGCTGGAAGACAATATCGAAGAATGCTGGTCTGAAGTGGGAAGGGAGGTCCAGCATTGACGCTGTTCTTAGTATTCTGAATTCTAGAACTGATGAAACTCAGGATTGGCTCAAAGGTGCCCTGGAGATATTGCCAAGGGAAGAGCGTACAGTATTGGTCTTTGATGCTTTGACTGGTCTACGACCCAAAGAAGCCTTTACGTCTTGTAGACTCATATCTGAGTTAGGTGATAGACTTGAACGAGAATATCTCAATACTGATCTGCAAATGCTGGAACACTTCAGATACAAAGATCTGTTTCTAAGACGATGCAAGAACGCATACATATCGTTTGTCACTCCAGAACTCCTAGACTTAGTGAAGAATGTAAGGCCTACCTTGACGTATGAAAGTTTTGTCTCTAAGATGAAACGACGTAATTTTTCAGTGAGAATCAATAGTCTACGAAAGTTACATGCTACAATGCTCAGGGAGAATCTACCTCAAGAGCTAGTCGATCTCGTACAAGGCAGAGTTTCACAGACGGTGTTCTTGAGATTCTACTATAGACCGATCCTAGAGAAGGTACGGGAAAATATTTTCAAATCCATAAAACCACTGGAGGATGAATTGCTTCCTCTAGTTTCATAACCTTCCTTCTTTTTTGACTTAAGGTAATTTTTGGACAAAGGCTGACCCACTTTTAGAGTTGATAGCTGACAATTTACAGAGAGTCCAAGGGCGATAGCGTTAATAAAACTTGTAAAATCCAGTTAAAGCTATCTTTGGAAATATTGTTGAATACACTCTTTATGAGAGAAATAAGCCCAAATTAACCTCTATTAAATTACTTTGAAATACTTATATTCAACAGTCACCAATATAGGATGAGGAGTTAACATGAGCAAGAAAGATTTTTCCAAGGATCTTGAGTCAGTTTCAAAGCCTTGGATGGAATTTTTAGAGGCACTGGTAAATGGTAACATCCAGGAGCTTACAGACATACAATCCAATGGCGCTAAGGAGAATTTTCAAGAATACTCTGGTTTGGTACATGGTTTGAATCAGTCTCTTATTCTTCCCAGTCAATCAGCATTGCAAATAATTTCAAAGTCCTATTCGTTACTCCGTAGTGGACAGAACAAATTCCCTTTATTGAATGAGGCATGGCAAAAAGCTGTTGAGGAAACTGAAGTCTGTCTCAAAGTGTGTTCACATCTCTTAACAAAAGATGAAACCATAGAATCCAGCTATATGAAGTTAAAACAGAAAGCGGCTAAGGACTTAGTTCAGAAAGTTATTGACAGAGAGATCACAGAACTAAAGCGTCAAGCAGAAGCAGATATTTTCCTTGAAGGCATTGGTGGAGGAAAGGGGCATGTTCCTGTGAGAGATCATAGGACTTTAGAACAGAAAGAAGCATCCATTCTCTTAGATATCAATAGGGAGGTTAAAAGACTCTCAGAAAATAGACTTGTAAAACGCAAGTCCGTGGATGATAACAGGACCCATGTTGAGGAACTTAGAGTAAAAAGGTTGCATCCAGCTGAACAAGCTTCAGATGCAATTATCAAGTCTGCACAGATTGAGAAGTGGAAGCGTGATCATATGGAGGTCCCAGAATGAGGGGACAATTAGTTGAGATTTTATGTATTCTCAGGGATGCCGAGTGTGCATTTCCCTTAGGTGCAATAACAGAGATTTTTAATAAGGGCTTACCAGAAGTTCATCAAAGAAGCTCAATCCACATCAACGCTCTGCTCACTCTTCTACGGGATAGGCAGCTGATTCAAAGAGAGGGTCATAGAGGATTTTACAGATACTACCTAACCCCATTAGGACTGACCTATCTAGAGCAGGACATCGCCGGAGGCAAGGGGAAGGAGGACCCTTTGCCTCACATTAAATTTGGGAGGTAAGATTCATGGTTAGAAAATGGTTTGAAGTTGAGAGGGTTGAGGAGGGTAAAGTTGTAGTGTGGGTTCAAGGAGCCCTAAGCGAAAATGAAACCTTCCTGCAACCAATAAATCATGAAGTTCTTTCTAAAGTTGAAGAGCTTCTAGGAGAGGGTGTCAGTCAACTAGAACTTGATGTGTTGGGAGGATTTATTTTCCAAGTTACAGATGTGGGACCAACACTTCAGGAAAGACTGAAACAAGCTTTATCCAATACTGAAACACTCCGTAAGAAACCTACATATCCTCATCTGGCTAAGATCTCTGAGAACATTTCAAAGTCAGAACATAGACCCACACTAAATGAGATTCTGAATGGTAAAAACTTAGACAATGCCGTTAATGCTGTTCTTTCCCTAAAGCCTAGGAGGAGGGTCCATAGAACTTGAAACTTGAAGAGGATGTTACGAGCATCCTCCCCATATTAGGCGATTACATGATGACACCTCAAGGAGGTATCATGTTTGTTAGATAATACAGCTGAATCTAATCAAGCTTCCGTTTCTATGGCGCTTCCGAAGGTTGTTGTTTCTTACAAAGTCTCATTACCCTCTGGAGAGACCGTTGAGTTTGGCCTTATAGAAACAAAGGATTTGAAAGTCAGCGAATTCAATCCAAGAAAGCTCCACACTAACATTGACATTGCCGACATAGCAAAGGACATGAAAAATAGAGGCCAATTATCCCCCCTCCTACTGGATGAAAAATATGAAGTTCTGGGAGGACAAAGGAGGTTATTCGCACTTTTCAAAGCTGAGATTCCAACAGCGCTGTACATAAAGAGGGACTACACAAAACTAGCTGAACTTGATTTACCAGTTATTAGAGCTGTAAAAGACTTCGCCGAGAGAGTGGAGACTCTTAAGCGTAAGGATGCCTTTAGCGACAATGAATTCCTATTACCCCTGGAGGCTATGGACAAAGAAGCCGCTGTATCTGAGATGATGAGAATCGCTGGGATAGATACCTTAGAAGCGGCTTCTGATCTTTTCTCCCGTTCACCATCAAGAATGGCTGGATGGACTAGGGGTAAGCTGGGACTTGATGAAGGACCTCCAGCGTCTGTTAGAAAAACCAATGTTGTTCGTAGGCGTACACGGGTCCCTGTGCGTAAGATCATAGAAGCAAGGACTGTCACAGCTGAACAGAAAAGAGAGTACACAGAAGAGCTAAAGCCATTAGAGAAATTTGAAAAGCGTGTTAACAAGGAAGTTGAGAAGCGCCTAAAGGATCTTAGACCTGATCTAGAGCTGGATGGGGACTTTGTAGAATTTAGAATAACCCTTCCAGTATCACTACATACAAGACTGGTCGCTGAGGCAGAGCGTAGTGAGATAGACATCAGCGACATCATCAAGTATGCCCTCGAAAAGTACTTGCCTAGACCTACTACCAAAGCCGATGTGGTAAGTAAACTTGATGACATAAAAGAGGGTCAGCCCTTGACCATCTCTACAGAGGAGGTTACACATTGAACCTTGACGCTGATTCTATAATGAATAGACCGAGACCCAGGACTTTGCGAGAATTGTTGTTCTTAATATCTGAGTTAAGAAAAAGGGGCATTAGTCCTATCAAGACTCAAGATAATGTGGCAATAAAGGTTACTATGGAAATCCTTGGGTGTTCAAGACGTAAGGCTAGAGACTATTGGAATACTGTATGTGGGTTTGTCATGTTATTCATTTATGTAAACCCTGAACCAGTGACGGAGGGAAAAAACCAATGACAGAGAAGAAGACTGCCCAGGCTCCATCCTTTGACAGCGCCCAGAAGATATCAAAATATCAAATTTCTAAGCTGTGGAAGGCAATTAGTAAAGGCACAGTGCGAAGGCCTAAGATAACGGCGCTTATCCTAGAAGATCAGGAGTTTGAGAATTTAGTTGAGTAGTTATTGAAAATTGGATGCAAGTTTACGGCTATGCAGGAGTGGGGGAAAAGGGTACCAGCTGAAAAAACTGGCGGCTTGGCGCTTCATGCTGGTAAGAAGCACTTTATCTTTCTACGACAGTCAGAAACAAAGGATGATTATTGGTTTCAAATTATACTCCGACATGAACTGGAACACGTACTCGCTAGACTTGCCTATAATCGTTTGACTGAGATCCAGAAGGAATGTGTGGATCTCTATGCAGAGGGAATGTGTGTCTCAATGGAAGCGTCGCTGGTCCTGATATTTGGTAGCTTATACGAAGCCGCTGGAGGAGTGAGAGAATGATAGACCTCGAAGAAAAAATCTCAAGAGAAGACTACTGCAACAGCGTAGGCGATCTAGGAGAGACATTGGTTAGAGAGATATTACAGAAACTGTTACACGAAGAGCCGGAACCCCATGACTGGAATAGAGAGGGACCTGATGCTTCATTCATGTTGTCAGACTTGGGGGTATCTGTTTGGAATTGGTACGAAAAATCATACTGCGATGTTCAGAGGGGAGAGAGGGTAGTAGAGGACTTGAAACCATACAAACATAGAATTCAAATTATACTTTGCCCTGTGAAACCTAAACATCCTCGAAAGCTCTTTGAAAACAATGGAGTATGGATAGTTCACATTCCCCTCCAGATCATTACAAGAAACATCTGGCTACAACTCTCAAAGTCCGAAAGAGAAGGGCGTAGGTTGCTATCAGATAAGATAATTGAAAAAATCACCAAAGTCCTGAAGAGGGTCCTGAAGCTCCTTGGGGTATTGAAGCGTGTAGCCATATATGCTGAACAGAAGATTTTCTATGCTAAAACCAATATCTCATATAGAAAACAAGAGGTTTCTAAGGGTCCAGAGGACTACTCAGCACTCTGCAACCAAATAATCAGCAAATTCGAACTAAAACATCCACAGATCAGGGCTTATCTTGGATCACTTAGGCCTTCTCAGGGTTTATCTACACAGGAAATAGACGACATGCTCTTCCTCGCCATGCAGGACAACGACTTGAATTTATTTGAAATCGACTCAGCGCTGTCTGCCTATGAAGAAAACCAGGATGTGATATGGGATGAATAACAAGATGTGGTCAACCCCTGACCATCTCTACTTAATACCACATAGCGCCATACCCAGAAAAAACTTAAAGTTTTGTATAAATCATATGAATTGGAGGAAATAAGATGAAACCTATGGAGAGAATCATGACAAAACTCTTAACAACCAAAGGAGAAAACACCTGTCAATGGTGTGGTAAAATAATACAAGTAGGAGAGGTCTATTGCAAATTTGGTACTGGTAGAACAAATAGGTGCTGTCAAGACTGTTATCGTAAGATCTTCTTAGAAGTAGACGATGAAGACGAGGAAGCATTTGGGATGACTTTTTATCTGTTAGACCCCAGAACTGGTGATACGATTGAAGTCTTTACATAAGGAGGAGAGCAGAGGAAAATGCTTATGTCGAATCTGAAGTTAACTCTCCTCCCATTATTATGTCTCTCAAAACTATTAGAAAAACTTAGTCTTAGGTGATTTGATATGAAAAAGAAGGTAGAAGTCCAGAAGCAAGATAATCAGAAAATCCTTGTTGATGACTGGCTAGAGGCTATCATCTATGAGCCTAAAAGTAAACTAAACAAAATCTTTCGATCTAATAGCGTATCAGAATGGGGTAAGATAGAACTAGCAAAGCTCTTGGGAGGACTTGGAGGATCTCCTATTGACTGTATGCGTTTAAGATTTTCAGATAATACCTGGACTACCATTCCAGTCAATAATGAAAGATTGGACAATACACTGGCTATTACTGGTATCAGTACACTCCAAGGGACCTATAATCTCGTACTTTGTGCAAATTCTAGTGATTCTGATAGTGAGCATTACCATAACTCAATCAATACCTCTGTACCTCTGGACGGAGTAGGCACCGTCACCTTTGTTGTAAGATTCGTATTCTCTGGACTGGAACCCTGGTTTGGTGGGTTAGTGTGTGCTAGTAGATTAGGAGGAATAGGAGACACATACGACAATCCAGTTGATAACTTGTCTACGAATTTGGGGTATACTGTCCCTTGTCAGAGTTCACTTGATGGGAATAGTCTAATTGTATACAACGAGGTTCCATTAACTCAGGGAGGAACATACACTACTTTCTATACTAAGTCTGGTTACTTGAATTTTAGTGCTATAGGAACTTTTAGGATAATCATGTTTGATAACTGTGAGGTCTACTGTAGGCATACGATGATCTTTGAATGAGTTATAAGAGGCATAATCATGCTCTGGGAGGTGAACCAATGCTAACTCTGATAGCTAAAGAGAACTTAGAATGTTTTTACTGTGGTAGAGTGATTCTTAAAGGTACAGAATATCTCGTATCTGAGATTGTAGGTTTAATCTTTCATGAAGGTTGCTATGAGCAGTATAAGCAGGTAATTCATAGAGATAGGCCATAGGACTTAGAGAATTTGTCTCTTAGTTGATTCTTATTGTCTTCTGATTTGTAGATTAGATGAGAGTTGTGTTAAGGCTTGAATCCCATGTGAAAGCTCTTCAAGAGAACCTGAATGCCTTTTTGACGAAGACCTGATATCAGATCAGGGATCTCTTGTCCTTCGGGCTCTAAATCTAAGAATCCCTTGAGATCCTTGGGCCTAGAGTTCATTCCGATATAGACGGCTTTAGGTTTGATGTCTAGGATCCAATCAAGCAGAGTCATATCGAAGCTCTTTACAGGTTCAACAGTGACAATCTTCCTAGGCCAGTCCAGACTTAGAAAATCCTGATACCTCTTTGAAGGTAGAGGAGCCTTAGACCACTTTTCATAGCCCTTATCTATGTTAGTCTCCAGAGTTGTTAGGAGGTAGGCATTCTCAGCATTATTGAGTAAAGAAATGATCCTCTCGAAGGTCTTAGGGTTCTTGGATTGCCAGAAGAAGTTGCAGAAGGAGGTGGGATCAAGATACCTCTCTTTAAGAGTGGTTGAGACGATCTCCTTGAGGAAATTATCTTCACAGAAGGAGATATCCCCACTTTGACATACAGCAATTGTCTCGTATCCTGAAGGGATCTTCCCAAGTCTCTCAGGATGATAATGAGGTTCATAGGTCCCACACTTCAGACATTTGTTTTTTCTTCTAGCCACTTGGCGTTTGAATGTAGGCTTGCAGTAGGCACAATTGAAGTTGCATCCAACAAAAGGATTGTAACCCACAACATCCCAATAGTTCATAGTCTCCGAGACTTTGCCATTTCCAGTGATCTTCCTGGACTCCTTTTCATTGAATCTCCTCCATGACTGTATAGGATAACCTCCCTCTGGGAAACTTTGGTAAAACTTAACATCTCGGAAAAGCTCCACATGATCTATCCCAGTCAGAGCCTCAAGCTTCCTGAAGGTCAATTCCTCTTGTTTCACGCGTGAAACAGAGATCTCTTTGCCTATGAGCCACTTGCCCTTGAGGAGTTCAATCAAGCTATTCTCTTTAGATTGTTTTTCTATCTCTAGGATCCTCTTAGCCAGATCCTCCAGTGAGGAGGTCTCTAAAGTGCCAAGAGGTACTATTTCACCCATATTCAGTCGAAGTCGCTATTGGGCTAGGATGCCAATAAACGATTCTGTGTTTAGGGAGTCCCTTGGGAAAATTAATGCTTTAAAACTCATTCATAGGAATATCCTGATAGATCCTCCTAAGAACTTAGAAATAACGTAAAACCTACCTATCCATACCGGAGAGCATGTTTTCTTGTTCTTCTAGGGTTTCATGATAGAGACTGAGAAGTCTATAGATAGAGATGTTTCCTCATTTTCCTCTCAAGATCATCTGCCAGCAGAAGGAACCTGTCTCTATCCCATTTCTGAATATGTGTTATCCTTGTCCACTCTCCCTTTCTCTCGACATAGTCAACATATCCTGCTTCCAGCCTGAGGCGATGTGAAGCTTCTACATTAGTGTCAAATATTGCTGGGTCAAAGGCAGATGTGTCAAATGCCCCCTCATGAACAACTTTCAGTCCTTTGTCCAAGACATCCCAGGCCTTGTTGAACTTGTACTCATGAGAGACCCACTTGTCAAATCTGAGAGTTTCAGAAGAGTTCCTAAGGAACTCCTCCTTCAGCATTAGTGCCTTACCAAACTCCTCTATGGCATATTGAAGCAATAGATATACGAACCTTAGGTACAGACCGGCAGTGTCCCCTCTCAGGATGATTCTAGCTGTATCAACAAGATCCGAGATTTGCCTTCTACAGAGAGACAAACCCTCTTCGACTCTATCCCTAGGGATCTGTCTAGCCATCGTTTGGTCCCTATACAAGTTGAATCCTCCTCCCAGAGACTTAGCCATTTCGTAAGGTCTATTGACCGTATTCAGAAAACCTGATTACTTCCTCCTCTTGGACAGATTTGAATTTCATGCAAAGTCCCATAGTGAAATCGTCCCCTTGAAGCTTGAGATTATGACCCAAACAATTGGTCAGAAGAACATCCCATGCGAGGCTACCTTCCAGGGACTTTGAGCCACTGAGACCAAGACGTTCCAAGGACTCGGACATTCCAAACTCACGAATGATGTTATATCGGCAATAGTCGAGTAAGTACTTGAGTCCCCATGATTCTGCTTGGTGCAGGAGCATCGGTTCCTCTCGGTTTGCCGACCATGCAAGAATTGACAGATGTCGCAATAGGCAAGGTCTCTGAGTTCGATAGGAAACTGGGAGACGCCATTATCAAGAAACTGGGCCTGGCAGGAATGAAACCCGACTTTGAGGCAGTCTATACGATTCTTGAAGCATTAACTCAGCCTAACAAGGCAATAATAGAAGCGGGCCCCTTCGCAGCCTACCTCTTATCCTCAAAGGAAGACCTGAAACCAAGAACAGAAGTCGAGCCAGTTCTTAGGGAACTAAGACGGTTAGTATATGAAAAATGCAAGATCGAGAGAGACTCCATCAGCAAACTAATTCACCTATACGATCATCTCTTTGCCAGTACCAACGTATTGGAGTGGGATAATGTCAATTTGCATGATGGAAACCCTGGGAAAATCAGGGTCAGTGACCGAATCGTAACCACAAACTACGACATGGCTTTGGAGCTCTATTTCCAATATACGGAAAAACCGTTTCATGACGGGTTCGAACCTACTAAGAATCCGTTGATAAAACAATTTACGCCATATCAACTCAGATCAATCCGAAATATGCCTTGGCTATGGAAACTTCACGGATCCATATGGCAGTTTTGGTCACATGGACGAATAATAAAAACGATTGAAGATCCAAGAAACCTAACTCTACCAATCGACATAGAAAGAGAGATGATGATTTATCCAAACAAGGAGAAACCGATTCTGCAAGACCCCTACTTTACCACATATGCTGCTTTCAAGCTTGAGCCTTGGTTCAGGCTCGTGGTCGTTGGCTACTCTTTCAGAGACGATCCTGTCAACACGGCAATAGCAGACAACATGGATTGGAACCCTGAAGCCCGAATTCTGATTATTGACCCTAGAGCTAATGAGGTTAGGAAGGAACTGCCGGATCGGCTACTGACGTACTCAGGGAGGATAGAATCCCTTGAGGTCAAGTTTGAGAAAGACAGGTTAGAGTTAGATATTGCTAACTGGCTGGGTAGCCACCATCAGATCTGGGCTAATGTTCATCAGGAGCTATTACAGAGGAATGCCTTCACCCAACGAATTAAGCTTTAGAACCTATCCAAGAATTTGACTAAGCGAATATTTTAGAAGTAGGGGCTCCAATGATGCAACTTGGGAACAATAATGATATAACAATGGGTCCCACTCAGAGCCCAACTTCTGAACCTCTTGGTCTCGGATTCCTAAGGATTTGTGCATGTTGAGATTTAGAGCAACCAGAGTCTTAATTATTACCCTCATAACCTCCTCTATAGGATATCTAGGATAGACCCAGCTTCTTGGCCAGTCTCTACGGACTTGCCTTGATACTCTTCTCCGTCAGGTTAATTTGATACTAACGGAGACCAAATTTTCTTCTTACCCTTCTTGAGAATAACTAGTCGCCTCCTCTTAGCCCTACTGAACCCTATCTCCATGAGGGACTATGTCATGAAGCTGATAGCCCTGTCCTATGCTCTTGCGACGTAATTTCAGTCAGATTCCAAAAAGAATATTAGAGGTATCCTGCAAGATTCTGGAATGACTCTGTGGGGAAGCTTAATGGTAAGGAAGGTACAAGTAACCTTCTCTGACGGCCAATGGAACGTCATAGAGAAGCTCAAGGGAACAATTGGGGACAGTGACTCTGAGATAGTTCGTAACATCGTCATATCTTACCTATCAGAAAAATCCTATATCAAGGACGAAGCCCTGAGCAAGAACAAGAGAGGCTGATACGAAGTGCCAAGAGAGGGCAAAGGACGAAAAAGGGGGACAAGGACTAGCAAGTTCGGCACCTCCAAGAGGGAAAGCCACGACTCCACACCATTCTACAACAGCAGACTCTACCATGATCTAGTGGTGGATGAAAAGGCCTCTGAGATCGAGAACTCCATTCCTTCAGAGGTCTTGGACAAGATCCTATGTCAAGATAGCACAGATATGAGCAACATTCCTGATTCGAGTATACACCTGATGGTTACCTCTCCTCCATACAATGTAGGCAAGGAGTACGACGAAGACCTCAGCCTAGACGACTACTTCAAGATGCTCAAGGCCGTGTTCTCAGAAACGTACAGAGTACTGGTCAACGGTGGCAGAGTCTGCATAAACATAGCTAACGTGGGAAGAAAACCCTACATCCCGTACCACAAGTTCATCATGGATGCAATGTTCAGTGTTGGATTTCTAATGAGAGGAGAAGTCATCTGGAATAAAGGGGCTGGTGCTGGTGTATCCACGGCTTGGGGAAGCTGGTGCTCTGCCTCAAACCCGACTCTGAGGGACACACATGAGTACATTCTGATATTCTCCAAAGTCAAGTTCAGAAGAGACGGCAAGAATAAGGAGAGCACAATAACAAGAGATGAATTTCTGGAATTCACGAAGAGCAACTGGACCTTTTTGCCAGAGTCTGCGAACAAGGTTGGTCATCCAGCACCATTCCCTGTGGAACTACCCTACAGATGCATCCAGCTTTACACCTTCAAGGGCGAAGTAGTTCTAGATCCCTTCTGTGGAGTTGGAACCACTGCTGTAGCTGCAGCAAGGCTAGGAAGACATTTTGTCTGCTTGGACAACGACGTGGAATACGTGGAAAAGGCCAGAGAGAGGGTCAAGGAATACTTATTCCAGACAAAACTGGCAGACTATTCCTCTGCCCAGTAGTCAAGCCACCTTCTGTAGGGATCAAAATCTATCTTTGTACGATTCCATCTTATCTCAATAGACTTCGTGTCCCTACTATTCACAAGCCTCAGCAAAGCTCCCTTGCTTAGTTCGACTCCTCTGGGATTG
>Ga0172365_10003210_pt1 | contig 12166 bp, 11 predicted proteins | sample LakKivSesite48cm_FD_114535 | JGI IMG/M metagenome (GOLD analysis project Ga0172365, IMG submission 114535) | Sediment microbial communities from Lake Kivu, Rwanda - Sediment site 48cm | ecosystem: Environmental > Aquatic > Freshwater > Lake > Sediment | place: Rwanda: Western Province, Lake...
ACATTATTGGCTCCGTCTACGAGTTTATCCCTGACGGAGCTACATTCGAACCATCGCTTAGTTTGACCATATCGTATAATCATACCTGGCTTCCCGAAAGAGTAGCCGAAGCGGGGTTGGTTATAGGCTACTATGACACAACAGCCGGACAGTGGACACTGCTTCCGTCGCTTGTGGATATTGAGAATAACACCGTTACAGCGCAGATAAGCCACTTTACTAAACTTGCCATCTTAGGCAGGGAAGTCACAGCTACTGCACCGCTGAATGTATTCATAATCATAGGCCCAGCCTTGGCTGCGCTGATTATCGTCGGAGTTTTGCTAGCTTTCCTATTTGGAGGCAAAAAGCGTGCTGGAACGGTGCACTGAACACTTGCCTGGTTCAGTATGGGGCAAGCCTTAATTCAATTCAACCATGAATAAAAAGGAGACCTGGATTGAATCCAGGTCTCCTTCGTGCTGCAACATATAAGCCCACGTTGAGTTGCTTTAGTGCCCGAGGTGATATGCAGTCAAGTAAGAGTTCTGCCTATTGACACCCTTGGTGGACCAAAGGTGACTTTTGCGAAACCGATTGAGAGCTTTTTTGAGCTTTCAATAGGTACTGGTCCCTCTCGACAAGAGAGGGACTGTCATGCCAAGAAAGAAAGCTGAGCAGTCTGCATCGATAACCGAACTTGGCATCAAATCTTATTTGGAGCTTGATGAAGTAGCTCGCCTTGAGCAAGCTGCCGATAATCTCAGAGACCACCTGCTCATTCGTCTACTCTTTCACCTCGGCTGTCGCGTCAGCGAAGCACTCAGTATTACAGCAGAAGACATCAACCTCTCCAAAGGGATTGTGACTATCCAGCACTTGAAAACTCGTCTGTCACTATCTTGTCCTAATTGTAAGACACAACTCGGGAGAAGTCACAGCTATTGCCCAAAGTGCGGAGCCAGGGTGGAAAAGGCAGTCGCTGAAGCCAAAGAACACCGCCGTCTGAGAACCTTGCCCATAGATAATACTACCCTCCAGATGCTCAAGGAATACATTCAGCGGGGTGGTCCGGTAGGTGGAAATGGTGGGAAGAAATTAATCTTTGGGATCAATCGCCACCGAGCCTGGCAAATTGTACGTGACTGCGCTGAAAAGGCAGGATTGCCGGGGCTGATCAATCCGGAATCAGGCAGAACCCACGGCGTCAGCCCTCATCGCCTCAGGGATGCCTTCGCGGTGCACGCTATGAAGCTCGATGATTCTGGCGACGGGCTGAGGTTGCTACAGGAGCACCTGGGGCACGCTAGTTTCAACACTACGGCGAAGTACCGAAAGGTAGCCGGAGAAGAACACCGGGAGTGGTATGACAGACTCTGGAACAATAAGCAGAAGAGCTCATAAATCCGGGAGCGGAACAGGAAGGGGCTTGCCTCTAAGGCCGTCCCGGGGCGGATTTGTCCGCCCTTTTGGCTGTGGCTGGTTTATCAAGCAGCTCCTTTCAGGAAATGTAGTTTACGGGTCACCTTATATAGACCCCAGCATCGGTGCACCCCAGGCGGACATCTTTCACCACTACAAGGAAGCTATCCTGAGAGCCACGGCGCTAGACAGAGCAACCAGGCAGGAAGAGCGCCAGGCAAAACGGGAGAAGCGCCTTATCAGTCCGGAGAATATTGATAAACTAACTGACAAATACCTGGCCCAACTGCCGTATAAGTCCAGCTCCTGCCGCTACCACTCGTTCATTGTTTACTTCTCCAATTTGCGGAGACTGGGCTGGGTGGAACCCAGCGGCAAAGAAGAGCCTTCGGCGTTTCAAGACCATTACCCCGCAGGGCCGCCCAGGAGATATTTCCGTCTTACCCGTGCCGGCGTGACGGCCTCCGATTTAGCCTGGGCGAACCCACTGGCCACTCTCTATGGGTGGGGATAGGAAGCAGGACAGCGCCAGAGGTGAACGTTAACATGGTACTCCATAGACAGCATAGTTCCGAATATGAACTTTCAGCTCACCGCAGGAGCAGCCTGCTTAAGCCCGGATGGGCTGGAGAGCTAAGCCCCGAGGAATTCGCCTTTGTCAGGTCACAGCTTCATCAGTCATCTTCACTAAGGCGTCGTTGGGGCTTCCGCGCCTCTGCCAGAAGGCTCTCCGAGACCCGCATACGGGAAATAGCCAGGGAAGGTCTCCAAGCCATCGGCAGGCGAGTTTTAGCTTCAGCCATAAAGAACAAGTAGGGCTGGCCGACCCTTTTCACCTCAAAGTAAGTAAACCCCTTGATAGATGGCTACGAAAACTGGCCTGTGAATCCCTCAGCAGTGCACAGTTGATAAAAACTTAGCCTTCTCCCCAGGCTTTTAACTCATCGGTTCGTATGGCCTGACCAATTATTTTTCGAAATGACTGTATAAAAGCCTTCATGAAAATATAGGTTCATTTCGTTGCTGAACAACAGGACAAATTGTGCAATTCTGAAGCTGGCAACAAAAGCACCTTAACAAATGAATAAGGAAAGCCAGAAGCCTGAACGCTTGCCCTCAAAAGGGTAAGGCACAAAAAGAGCCTCAGCCAGAAGCTACCTGACTGAGGCCGTCTAGCCTTACCCCGAAAGGGGGAAGTATGGAGCTAGACTGGGGAAAGTATATCGCAGTGGCCGAAAGGTTTCAACACAAGGCGAAGCCACAGGACAGAGAGGACTTGAGGCAGGATATAGTTCTCAGGCTTGCCCAGGTAGCCCGCAACAACGGGCACAAGCCCTTTACTGAGGCAGGGATGATAAGGATAGCCAGCTATGCAGTGGCTGATTATTGGCGAACGCAGTACAGGCACACCAATGGCCTAGACTGCGGAAGCTGTAGCCAGAAGCAGCGAAAGGATTGCCGTAACGGTTGGCTTTATCCTGAGTGTCCCAGAGCTATCAAGGTAGAGAGCCTTTCCAAGCCAATCACAGATGATGATGGTCATGTCACGGAGCTAGGCGAATTGATAGCTGATGACAGGGCAATTGACGTTGACGCTTGGCTGGATGAGCGAACCTTCCTGCTAGGCTATCCGAAGAGACTAGCGGGGATTGCCATGAAGCTAAATCACGGCGAGAACCTTACCGCTACCGATAGCCAATACCTATGGCGATACCGCAAGCGTCAGCAAAAAGCTTTGATAACTGTGTAGAGATTTTACCCCTAAATCCCGATATATATAGTGGGAGTGCCGATTATGCCAGCGGGTTGCGGGTAATCGGTAGCTCACTAACGAGGCGTCAGGTAGCCTTGCCCACTATCTGGACAGCCTGAAGGGGGTTTAACACGGAACAACTTAATATAGAGGGCAAGCGTTCGGGTGAGGGCTTCGTAGCTCACAAGGCTATGCTGGTAAACGCCTTATCAAGGGCATTGGCCGAGAGGGTTAACCTCCTGGACTTGACCATAGGGCGCAAGGGCTTGCTGGGATACCTGAAAGCTGTGGGCGGGAGTAACATCATCAAGGTTATTCCGTCCAACGGCGGTGCTAGCGGGTCGCAGGCTGCCGACAAGAGGCTTAGGGTTATCTGCGGAGCGAACACCAGCTACCTTAAGGATGGGGCCTGGATTAAAGAACCCTCTGGCAAAGGAAAAGCAACGCCGAACACTCTTTGCGAAGTGAGGGTTAGCCCTAACAACTCCGTCAAGCCCAACGTGGGGGCTACCGAGCTGGCCGAGGCGCTAAACAGAGTCCTGCCGTTTACCGCAAAGGATGGCAGCAGACCAGTATTGTCCTGTGTCAACTTTGTGGCTAAAGACGGTAAATTGACGCTGGTTAGCTCCGATGGTTTCAGGCTGGCGGTAGTCACCCTTGACTACGATGATGGGGAGGGGCAAGCCCTGATTAGCCATGATGACCTCATGGGCATAGCCAATGCCCTGCGCAAAGCAAAGCGGGCCAGGATTAGCTTTGAGCCAAGCGAGAGCGTCCTTGACGGCAAAGACCTGATACTCGATACCGAGCTAATCCGCTATAAGTGGACTAGCCTGAACGGCAGTTACCCCGATTGGCAGAAGCTAATCCCCACCGAGTTTAAGACTGTAGCCCACTTTGACACGGTAGAGGCGACGAAAGCGGTCAACTCGCTCAAAGTCCTGGCCGATAGCAAAGCCTACCCTGTAGACCTAAGCATTGGCGAGGGCAGGATAGCGATGGTCAATCCCGATGATAAGGGGCAGACCGAGGTAGCCGCCGATACCGAGGGCGAGGCAGGCAGGGTGAGGATAGACGGCAAGTACCTTGCCCAGGCCCTTAGAGCCTGTGGGGGTATGGTGGACTTCAAGGTCAACAATGGCTACTCGCCGACACTGTTCAGCACCAACGGCTATCGGTTGGTGGTAGTGCCGATGATAACCTCCGAGGCGCAGGAGCAGGCCAAGCGGGATAGAGAGGCCAAGGACGAGCAAACTACGCCAGTGACAGAGAAGCCTACTGAGGTAGCGGGTGTGGTAGCCCAAGCCGAGAAGATAGCCAGACAAGCCCAGAACAAGCGCAAGAAAGGGAAGCATAGCCGAAGCAGAGAGCCTGTAGCTGTAGCATAGAACGCTTGAACTCAACACAGAAGCCACGCACGAAAAGCGGGGGATAACCCGCTTTTTGTGTTTTTGTAGGGGTATTCGTGCCCTGCGTGAGCACGGATGCCCCTTTTTTGTGGCTTTCAAGCGGCTTGGAAGGACATTCGTAGCTACTCGCACTAAGGAAGGGGAGCGACTATGAAAGAACGAAGTCTAACCATCAGCTATGCCTATGGCCTGAACAACGAGAAGCCTTATCCTTTCATCAGGCTGCAGGGCAGATGGCTGGAGAGGCTGGGCTTTTCCATAGGGTCCAGGGTTGTCATAGCAGCAGGCGAGGAAATTTTGATAATAATCCCGGCACAAGGAGGGAAGAAGCAGGAAGGAGGCGGTAACGAAGCAGCAACAAAGCAGGAACAAGACCGTCAAAAGTAGGCAGGAGACTATGTAAGGGAAGGAGGTGATACTATGCCTATCAGGTGGAGTGCCCTTCGGCTTAGCACGGCTTTGGACGAGGTTGAGGCACTGGTGAGCCAGGCCGAGCCATTCCTGGCTCAGGCCAGACAGAAAGCAAACGAGGCCAGAGCTATACCCAATCTACCTCAGTATATGAATGGCAGCCTTGTGCGACTTATCTACTCCATTGAGCGTATCAAGGCAGTGAGACTGGATATAGCTAGTGTGCGCAGGAGTATTCCAGAGGGCGCGCTAGAACTGGAAAGCAGGACGCAAAACCAGGCCAAGCTAATGTAAGGAGTACATTGGGAAGGGGTACCTCTGCCCCGGAAAGGAGGAGTGAACATGTCGACCCAGGTAGACTTGTTCAGTGACACGAAGCTGGAGCAGCCAGAGCCTTTGACTACGATTCAAGTACGACGTCATTCAGTTCGCTATCCCCTGCGCAGGAAACGTAGGGAAGCCTTGAGCGTGGTGATGCAAATACTGACTGAGTTGGAGGGTAAGGATGTGTATGTCAGCTCGTATGACGCCGGCGGACGGCACTACTGGCTTCATAACCTGAAACTTTCCAAGCTACGGGTGGAATTCTATCCTACTAGCTGTGGACACGACTCCAAATACATCCCTAGTGTTATCGTATTATGGGGAACGAGGTCGGCTCAGGTCAGGATATTCACGGACTATCTGGTAGCTGTACGTGAGCAAGAGTACAAAGACCATTGGGCCTACCTGCTTGACTTCCGCAACGGCTTCTATGATAGCAGGATAGACCAGTGGCGCTCGCACTATGCCTGCCTGCACATAACCAGGTTTACATACTAAGCAATATGCCTAAAGCAACTACATTGCGGCAGGGGCTTGGGGATTTCCCAAGCCCCTTTTCACTGCCCCTAGATCGCACCTGCCAGGAAATTAATTCGCCATTGCTTATGCCATAATATATTTTACCAACTAGATGGTATAATCCCCGTGGACGTCAGGAATCCTTGCACGGTTGCCGCTCTCTCCTGGTATCTGGCCCAGGTCTATGTGCCTACGACAGCACAATTGCCTGTTTTCTTCCACTGTAACCATTCCATCTGTCAGGTGCCGCACTTATCCCCAAACCTACTTCTTGTAGCGAGACAACTCGTTCCTGGTGGTCTCCAGCTCTAACATCAAATTGGCCGTGGGGCTGCAATGCTTCGTTCATCCATAACGTTTGATGTACGCTAGGACCTGGAGCTTTGGCGTTTCGATGCCAGTAACCATTTAATTGGTCATTACACGCCTGAAGCATAACAATAAGATTGCAGGTGGCTGTTACTGAACCATTGCGGCAACCCCCAGGGCTGGTAATCAGGTATGGCGACGACAGAATCCACACCAAGATGGCGGAAGGATGCTCACCTCGTCCTAAGTAGCCTATTTAGCTTCTCCGCTTCCATGGCCTCGCTAAACGTAACCCCGCGCTCACCCTTCCGTATCAACCTCATTCCACGTTCATCAAGAAACCAATACCTTTGTTGTTCACGAGGCTTCTGTATCTCCCCCTCTAACCATTCTCTCCACTCCCTCTGCTCGCGCGCTGTCGCCACGCCGAGCTTGCGGCATAGATAACGGAGCCGAGCATACCCCTTGTCGGTCAAATACCATTGTCCACGGTAATTCAAAGGTGTTTCACGAAGGTTAGATATCAAACCCTGCCGTTTAAGATGGCTTAGCTTCTTACAGGCGTAGGGATACGTATAGTTGAACCTATCAGCGAGTTCGTAAGGCATGATAACCTCTCTATCCTCTATGAAACTGAGGACTTCCCATTTGTTCGCTTTGGTTTCTGCCATGTAACGCATTTTACCACCTAGATGATAAATTGCCATAGAGTTTACTATATGGGCTTAAGAAGCGACTTCCAGCCGGTGGTTATGTTGATTACTAAGAGTTGCTTCTTTTGGGTGGCAAGGGCCTTCGATTGTCATAGGCTGAGCAAACGTTTGCGATGATAAGGCTAGAATCCGGTACCACAGCACTCGGGAGTCGCAACTTTGAGACAATACCGTTGTGAGGCAACTAGTTGCCTCAGATAGCAGAGCCCATTTATTTCTGAGCCCTACGCTTGACGGCCTGGTTTTAAGATATCGGCTCATGACATGCAGGTTGGCACTAGCAGCTTTGACGCCTTAGCTTCAGGGGACAACTAGTTGTCCCCTGTTTCTGTACCCTCGGGTGACTGAGGTGATTACTGGCCGATGGGCTGCAAAGCCCGGCCTAAACAGGCGGCGAGGTTAAGCTGCCCCAGCGGCGGACAGCATCCTGTTTCGCAGTTGCCCGTCAGTTATACTTTTAGTACAATCCCCTTTTTATGCGTCTTGAAGCTGAGCCTAATTGTGTTATCACGATTGCTGCCTGAATTTTCTAGTTGAATTACAATTTTCCGCAGTAGTGAAAGTTACCCTTTTGGGCGTCATGAACAAGAAAAAATCGGTCGGCGACCTACGAAGGGTCACCAATACCCCGTTTTCATCTACGCCAAAACCACAATTTCGATGCCTTCCATCGTCGCATCAACTAGATGATGCGCCACCCTGATTTTTCGCGTTTCCGAAGCCTATTCAGCCATGCGCTTTATAGCCAAAATTTGAGGTACTGACTCACATGATAAAGGATAAAATCTCCACTTTGGGAGCCGTCAATCGTGGAGTCAACTAGTTGACTCAGCCCCTATTTTTACTGGATTGCTGAAGCTTCCTGAGCCCTAGGTTCCATAGCCAAAGATTGCAGGTGTACCATTATGACTCTCAGTGCCCGTTAGAATGAGGGGCCATGTTAACCTGGTCACAGGCGGGGCGCTGCGGCCCTGTCCCTGTTTCGGGGCTATTTGGGGTTCCTAATACACCTAGAAACCGTGTTTTCGCAGTCTGGAAGCTAAGTTTAGCGAATCCAGCACGTTCGCTCCTCGACTTTTCTAGGAAATCTATAATTTCCCCCGGGTAGCGAAAGCCTTTTTTTAGGTGCTATAACCACTAGAAATATTGGCCCTGACCCATCAGCGAACTGTCGGTTTTCGGCCATCTCGCACCTTTTAATGTACGTTAAAAACTCTATGTTGGGAGCCTTGCATCGTTTTATCACCTTAGATGATAAGACGGCTGTTCCCCAGCAGTTTCTGAAGCCTACTGAGCCCTGTGTTTCATAGCCAGGGATTTGAGATATCGGGCCATTTCCCGATGTATGCCAAAAGCTCCAACTTAGGCGCCTTTACGTTGACGTGCAACTAGTTGCACGAGACACATAACAATAAGGGTGTCTAAGGTGATCGCCAGCGCGGGTAAGTAGTATTGGGTGGTTTGAAATGTTAGCTGAGTCGAAAGTAACAAAACGCTCGAGTGCAATTCACGCTCTTCAGTGAGGGACGACGTATGTCAAGGTGTCTTATTGGCTGTTTCAATACTCACCCCCTTCTAAGAGAGGGTGCTACGGTATTAACACCTAGGCGTTAAGGCCTCTAATTTTCAGGTTTCAATCCTCACCCCCTTCTGGGAGAGCAATAAAGTGGATCACCTACAAGTAAGCGTCGGCAATGTCGCCCGTGCCGTGAATCCCTCTGGGGTCACATTCCAAGCAAGTGTGCGACGTCTCATTGGTTGACTGTCCACTATCATCCGGCTCTGTCTCCACCATCCTGGTATAACATCGTGTCCAGTTCCATGATTCCAATCATGCGCTAGAAGCGATCTGGACGAATCTGTGCGTCTATCCCTCCATCGACGTAAAATATTCCGCCGTGAATATAAGAGGCCTCTGGGCTACAAAGGAAAGCAACGAGACTCGCCACTTCGTCAGGCTCGGCTAGCCGCCCCAGCGGGATTTCCATGCTCAAGACACCATTACGGGTATTTGGGTCATCCAGGACTTTCTCGAGCATGGGCGTCCTGGTATTACCTGGCGCTACCCCGTTGAGCCGCACACCGACGTTGCCCCAGGTTATCGTGCGCTGTCGTATTGCTCGTCCCAGGGCTAGCTTGGATCCAACATAGGCTAGAGAGGCAGCCATGAAGGTGTCAGGCATCTCATCAATGACCTTCACCGCTTCAGCCTCATCATTATGAAGCAATGCTTGAACGTAAGGCGTCTCGTCTATATTCATCCACTGCGCTGAGTTGGATAACATCACCACTGCCGCCGGATTATTTCCTCTCTGTAAAAGTTTCAATAGCCTATCGACCAACTCAATAGTTCCGAAATAGTTGACCGAAGCGATGAGAGAAGGCGGACGCGTGTAGGTAGCTAGGCCGGCACAGGCTACAAAATGATCAATAGCATCGCAATGCTGCTTCACTCTGGAGATTGCGATCTCTCTACCTGCATGAGTTGAAAGGTCCGCGATAATTTCAGCGTCTCTAATGTCAATGCCGATAACTGCACCTCCAGACCGCTCGAAACGTTTACGTATCGCGGCTCCTATGCCTGAAGCCGACCCTGTTACCACTGCGGTAGTCATTTACCCTCCACCTAAGCCACAATCACGACCGATTCTAGTATACCGTAGCCTACGTCCTTGCCGCATTTAAACTCACATAGATTGTCATCCACACCACCGCTCAGGTTCTTTAGCACCCTACTATCTCTGAGATCTAACTTCTCGCCATCGATAGCATAAGGGCCCATCCACTTTCCATGAAGCCAGCCCTTGTAACCGCCCAGATAGCCAGCCGTCAGTAGGTGATAGGTATTGCCCAGTGGCTTGCACGAAATCTTCCTCTTTACACCGTCTGCGGTAGTAACGATGAGGTCAAATACCTTGACTTTGTTTGTTTTAGGGTGAGATTCAATACGATACCGTAGTTCGGTAACAGGAACTGGGAACCTGTCATCCCCAAAAGGATAGACTGCCTTCCCTTGAACACTAGCTGCCCTTCCATCTACACCCTCGTAGAACATGAAGATTAGTCCGTAGTCTCTGAATTGCATGGTCAACCAATGGGAGGACAATTTCCCTATCTGGGGAAAAGGCTGTAGCCCCGATTCCGATTGTCCCGAATCCGGCCGTGCCCAGTACGCTCCCGGCGGTGGGACACCAATCGGCCTGATCCCCCAGGAGTGATCTCTCTCTGCCCACCAGGTATTTTTGTTAATGTTATAAGTCTTACCCTCCACGACCACTTTACCGCTTGCCTGCCCCAACTGAAAATACCGGCAGGCGTGGTGCATCACAGCACCATAGAGACGAGTAAAACTTATGTCTGATTCGTGCGGTTGCATCCGTCCCTCAAACTCAATATCAAAGCTTATTCCATAGTCATTGCCTTTTAAGCAAACATTTACCTTCCTAAGTGGTTCTACCACTTCATATGATAGTGGTCCGACTGCAACGCTGTCCGTATCGGGCCGAAGCTCCCGCGAAGCACGCACTGTGTGCTGTGCAGTGTCTTTCACAGATACGCCACCGAATGCATCCATCACGTTCCTATTAGTATATTTACCGAATCCGGTATCAATCATAATCTCCCCAGAATTGGCATGTGCAACAAGCCATATTCTCTCGTACCATTGCCGATCGCTGGAATCAACGTGATCGAAGGTAGACACGATCTGGTGACACAACGATTCATCATATCTCGTTAACATTCTTCCTCCCGCTTTAATGAAATACCCTGTGTTCAAGGCGATGGAAATTAGAGGCTGTAGTCTATGCCCAGCATGTTCCCGAGATTCTCTAGAGGCGGGTTATGAGGAGCAAAATCGGGAGGGACTCCGGGCATGGTTTTGATGACTCTCCAGAAAATTATACCCAATTTAAGCATGGCAAAGGCCTCATGGTAAGAGAAGTTCTCCAGCTTTCTTCCTGAAGCTCTTTCGTATAGACCGATTATCTCCTCTCTCTCCGGTACGCCTTCCCAGCGAGGGCCTCTCAGGCCGCTCTCGCTATTCAGCCAATCCACAGCGAGTAGCCAGGCTAAGTCGTCTTCAGCAGCACCCATATGAGTCATGTCCCAGTCCAGAGCAGCTGACACCTTGCCCTTGTAGTACATCATGTTGCCCAGCCGAGCATCTCCCCAACATAAGGATACATTCTTGGGCTCGAATCTGTTCTTCTTGAACCAGGCGAAGGCGCTGTCCAGAAAAGGTTTAGGCCTAACCCCTGCCCACTCTGCCATTCTCTCATAGAAAGCTATCTGACGGTCAAGGGCATCGGTGCCCTTCTTCTTTACCCCGAAAAAGGTGAGGCGCAGGCGTTCCCAATCTATAGTGTTTATATTCGCGATTACCTCGATAGCCTGATGCCATATTTTCCCTCTTCCTTCAGGAGTCGACTCCCAGAGTGGGCCCTGAGCCTCTTCTCCGATTTGTTGAGGGTCAATAATCTCACCCTCCACTTTACCCATAACAAAGAAGGGAGCGCCCAGCACCTTATCGTCTAACTCGAGCCAGTGCATCTTGGGCACAGGGACATCACTATCCTTTAAACACCTCATTGTGTGGAACTCCTTACCCATGTCATAAGCGGGGAAGACCCGAAGCACCATGGGCTCCTCTCGTATCACTAGCTCCTCTATATGCTCCCGGCCAGCCTCCCGCCAACGGAGTTCGAAAAAGTGAATCTCGCTGCCATACCCTGATTTTGCCTTAACCAGAGGGCTAATTGAAAGACCCTGTGCCGAAGGCAGTTTTGAAGTCAGCCAGGTTTGCAGCTTGGCTCGCTTCGATTCCGCATCCGTTCTCTGTACCATGAGCCCCTCCTTGTAGTAAAGCAGATAGATATATGACCTGTGCTGATGTTATCCGCCAACTGCACACTTAATTTACCACCAGTGATGGCGCCCGTCGGATGCCCAACAAATGGGTGTGCCAGGATTGCGCTGTAACAAGTGTCGAATTTTCAGGGAGCGACTCACATGCCTGCTACGAAGGTCCGGCTCTCTATACGGGAACAGACCAAAAGGTGACACGAATCCAAAGCGCGTGGGTCAGGAAGCTCGCGCTGGACACACTTATATCACCAACTAATTGAGGTGTCAATAGTATGGTTCTCTGATGTTCTATGCTGATTCGACTTTGTGATTCTGGTGCGCTCTGCAGTCAGACATGATACCTTGAGCACGAGTCAGGTGTTCACAACTTCGAATCTAAGGTGACTCTCTAGTAATCAGGATTTCGATACCCCAACAATAGCACGAAGTGACGTTGAAAGCCTGCCACTGGTTAACACATA
>Ga0172365_10003211_pt1 | contig 12161 bp, 10 predicted proteins | sample LakKivSesite48cm_FD_114535 | JGI IMG/M metagenome (GOLD analysis project Ga0172365, IMG submission 114535) | Sediment microbial communities from Lake Kivu, Rwanda - Sediment site 48cm | ecosystem: Environmental > Aquatic > Freshwater > Lake > Sediment | place: Rwanda: Western Province, Lake...
CACGTAGACCGTGATATCATCAGGCTTTAAGTTTTTTTCCTTGAGGTGCTTTTCCAACCACCCGGCCGTGAGCGACGCGCTCGTGAAGACGTCGTCGACGGCCGACTCGATCCCCATGCCACCCAAGACGTCGACGTACGCCTCGCGGGTCCGGGTGGAGTTGTTCGTGAGGAACAGGACCCGTTTCCCCGCTTGCCTGAGCCGCGCGATCGCCTCGGTCGCCCCCGGAATCGCTTCCTTCCCCCGGTATATCACGCCGTCCATATCAAAGATCCATGCTGCCTTCGATGCCAGGACGTGTGCGAGTTTGTCGTGGCGCGGGATGGCTTTCATCGTGGTTTCCTCCGGACATGTCACTTCCGGCCGAACTGATCGACGGGAATGAAGCCGGGGCATAAGACTCATTGCGTTTTTATGCCTGCTCGTGGGAATAACATGCATCCAATAGGATCCATGGAAAAGAGGCAAGAGCGATCATGGGCGAAAAGGGCCGGGGCGATGGCCGGGAAAGGGATCGCCGGGGCGGGCGGCCGCGTGGTAGTCGTGAGCCCCCAAAAGGCAGTATGGGCGGTCGACGGGGTCGTGAGGGCGGCGATACGGCACGTCGCTGGCGGGATGATGCTGGATCCAGGGACACGCAGTGGCGACACAGTCCGCGCATGGAACAGAAAGGTAACGAGTTCCACGTTTTCGTCAGCACGGTCAAGGTATTTGCAGACAACATCATCAGGAAGGAATACGTTGAACCTGCCCTGGACAAACTCAACGCGGGGATCGATCGTATCATCTTCAAGGCCAAGGGTCAAGCCATAAACGTCGCCGTCCAGGCAGCGCTGTTGCTCGAGAGCGTGATGGGTGCCATGCAAAAGAACGTCTTGATATCCCGTGAATCCGGGCGCCCTCCTCGCGACCGGCCCGACAAGGGAGGCGGCCAGAAACACGACCGGCTGGTAGCCAGCATAGAGATCTCGATGCATCGGTTCTAGATCCCACGGGCAAGGCTAATAGTTTTATACCGCCGGGATGCCATAGGCGAGGGGTATAAAAGGATTATTAATATATTGACACGTGTAGGGTTTGTAGTTTATTGACACGTGCACCCAGCGAGTTCAACCGAGTCGACGCATCGATGAGACCGGGCTTCTTTAACTTCGATGACGATGAGCCAAGGCACTCCATCATCCTGGACGTTGCACGGCCTAAGAACTTTCTCAAGGATCCTCGTGACCTGGGCGGTGTTCTCGTGGAGAGCAAGCCTGTTGAAAAGGCTAAATGCAGCATGTGTGACCAGAAGCTCCGATTGGAACTGTTTTATTTTGAAGGCAAGACCCGCAGGTTTATCCGCTGCGAGGGTTGCAACAAGTACTTGTTCGAGATCGAGAAAAAGCGGAAAAACCCTCCTTGACATCGCTTTATCTTCACGGCGGTAGCAATGGTCGATTCAAGCGAACTCGAGCTCGATCTTGAGCGGGACAGGATTTTAGAAAGCATTATATCGCTGGAGGATCAATTCAATAGAGAATGCGCTATCTCGAAAGCCGAATACTTGAGGCATCGACATGAGCTGGAGCAGCACCCCATCCAGGTTATGCATGAGCTGACCCGGCGCACCGCGTTCGAAGGCTGAGCACCCATGTCCGTAGAATTCTACCCGATCGTCATCGACGTGCCCGATCTCGGCATTGCCAGCGCACGACTCCAGCGTTCCGCGGCTCCGCTCACTGTTAAAGCCATTTACCAGCTTATTCAAGGAAAGCCCTTCGCCAGCCGGGCGCGGTGGAACGATCAGGCAAAGCAAGACGCGATCGTATTCGAGATCGGCATCCAGAAGGGGAAGGAGGGCAAGCCAGGGAAACTGCGGCCCAACGAGATCGGGTACTCCTTCGGCATCGACTCGGTAATCGTTCAAGTCGGCGAGGCGACCATCGACGCCGTGAGGATCGGCGAGATCAAGGAAAATCTCGACATGTTCAAGAACTTGAAGAATGGCATGAGCATCAAGCTCAAGTTATCGAAATGATCGCCACGAACGCAAACACAATCGTGTGAAACGTATGAGCACAGGTGAATACACGTTTACCGACGAGGAAGGCATCTACCTCGTCAAACTAGCCCGGCAGTCCCTCGAAACCAGGCTGAAGACTGGCAAGGAGTTGCCCGTGCCAGATGATTGCCCGCCGAAGTTGAAGGAAATGTCCGGCGTCTTCGTCACGCTCAGGATACACGGCAAGCCGGTCGACGAGTCACTCCGCGGCTGTATCGGCATGATCGAAGCCCGAGAACCACTCGTCGCAGGAGTCGTGCACATGGCATTGGCGGCCGGGCTCGAGGATCCAAGGTTCCCGGATGTTCGGGCTAGCGAACTCGACCACATCGCGTTTGAAGTCACCGCCATGACCGTTCCAAAGCAGCTCGAGGCGAGGAGCCCCGAGGAGATCAAGAAAGCCATCAAGATCGGGCGCGACGGGCTCATCATGCAGCGCGGCTACAACCGCGGATTGCTCCTGCCCCAGGTTCCCGTCGAGTACGATTGGGACGTGGAAACGTTCCTCGTGCACACGTGCCGCAAGGCAGGCCTCCCGCCTGACGCTTGGATGCAGAAGGACACGAAGATCTTCACGTTCGCGGGTGAAATCTTCGAGGAAGAGGAGCCGCACGGAAAAATCATCCGGAAGGTCATCGCCAGGTGATCGTGGTTCACGGTTCTTCACTTGGTAGGTGCATTTTCCTTCCATGTCGATCGCGATGCGTTTATATTGCTGAACTTCATTGGATTCTTGGTTTCCCATGTACGAGGATCGAAAAGCTGCGCTTGTCCAGGGCTTGTACGACCAGGGGATATTGCACGACCCCCGGATCGAGCGTGCCTTCTTGATGGTTCCCCTCGAGGAGTTCATCCCGCCACACCTGCAGATCGAGGAGATGCTCTACGCGGACACGCCCCAGGTGTTCTTTTTCAAGAGCACGGCGGATCGGCGCACGATATCCGCGCCTCACATGATCACGATAATGTTGGAATACGTAAACTTGCGCTCCAACGACCAGTTGCTCATGCTCGGTTGCAAGAGCGGGTACATAGAGGCCATCGCTTCCCTTCTATGCTCGGAAGGGCACGTGTATTGCGTGGATTCGAACGAGGCGATCTTGAGCTTGGCCCGCGACAACTTGAGGCGCACGGGCTTCGGGGAAAATGTTTCGCTCATCCACGGCAACCCGCTGACCATGCTCGGTACTGAACGGCTGGGGCGGTTTGACAAGATCTTGGTCCCTTACCAAATCGTAGAACCCGACATTTATCCCGCATTGCGCCAGTTAAATGACAACGGGGTCTTGTTCGCCCCGATCGGCGACGAAGGGATGCAATACTTCACGCAGATCATCAAGAGCGGTGGCAATTATTACGGCAGCCGGATAAGCACGGTCGTTTTCTCGCCGCTCGACAAGAACGTGACCTACCTCTCGCAGCAAGTCCAGTTCCTCGAGATCGTGAAGAAGCTTGGGAGACAAGCCAACATCTCCTCCAACATAGATGTCGAAATAAGAAACGCGAGGTCCAACCTCGAGGCCCGCCGTATCGAGGCCGCAAGGGATCCTATTAAGATCATCTATGACTCGCAGATCGGCGATCAACTCGCCGAGAAATACCGCCAGGAGACCTTGGTCAGCCCGCAGGAGCAAAGCCCGGACTTCAAGATCGTGGAAGCGCTCGCGGTTCAACTCGCCATGCGGTATCGCGGTTCGGTTCGTGTTATCACTCTTATGAACGAGTTGAAGATGCCCTTCGACATGATCAAGTTTTACTTGAAGAAATCGACTGAGGGAAAGCTCATCGGCGATATAAACGACCCCAAGTCGTTGAAATTCACGCTGGAAGAATCTCTCGTTGAAAAAGATCCGGTGATGGCCAACACGCTCAAAGAGCTGGCCGTGCATGTCGAGACGCTACAAGGCATGTTAAAAGAATCGACGCTCCCCGAGTTCACAGATCTCTTGCGGTACGCTTCAGAAAAGTTAGATTTTCTCGAGCGCGAGAAAGGCGCCCGGATCAAGAGCACGGCGATGATCGCAAGGCAGATGGTCGAACAGGCGGAGATGCTGCGGGCAGCAATGACGGACCAGGGCCGGGATTGGGTTGCGACGAGGAACAGGATTTTCGGGAACCTCCAACAACATCTAGATGACTTGCGGTCTGCACTGCAAAAGTTTTAACCAGAACGCGTTTTTTTTCCCATGCCTTGCCAATAAAAGCAACAATTTCGCGACAGTTGGCCCGCGCGTTCTCGCTCGGCGACGATGGCTCCCTCCCGGAAGAGCAATCGAGAAGGCTTGTCGTTAAATTGGCCGCTTGGGTGCTCGTAGTGCGCGTCGTGCTCGCGCTATGGGTAATCGTTTATCCCGACTCGCGTTTCTTCAATTCTATAGACTCGCTTTCGATCGCTCCCATTGTCAATTTCTACGTTGACGGCATGTTCAAGGACATCCCGGCAAACGATTCCTATTTCTACTGGATCATCGCGCTGCACGGCGCGGGCTCGTGGGATCCAGAAATGGGGTGGCGCCTCGTGAACTTCTCGCAAGTTTTTCCCGTGATCATCGCCGTTGTGAAGCCCATATTCTCTACCTGGTCTCCCTATATTATTAACACGGTGTTTGCAGCGATCACTCCATGGTTTCTCGTTGGCTTCTTGAACAGCGTGATCAAGAACCCGGCGACCGCCCGGCGCATCGCCATCGCGGTATTGTTCAATCCCATCTTCCTTGCCTATTCGATATACGGGTTGACAGAGCCACTCCATTATCTCCTGCTCTTCGCGGTGCTCAGCGCGCACTACAAGTCGGGCATTCTATGGCGGATCGTCGAGTACTCGTGCCTCGTCATCTTCGAGCTGAACCGGTTCATCGGGATTATCCTTGCTACATTTTACGTGTATAAGGTGGTGTTCGCGCGGGGCACATCGTTGAAGCAGCGTGTCCTCTGGCTCGTCCCTGTCGTCGTTTTGAGTGCAACCTATGTCGGTTGGGAATGGATATGCTTGCAAGTGTTCGGTCACACGCCATCGGAGGCTCGAACCTATTATTGGCACCACGGCTTCAACCTGGATCCCACGGTTCCGTTGTTTATCGTTAAACAATTCCCCATGCTTCTCGCTGGAGCGATGCTCGGCTTGCTCTTACTCGTCTCGGTATTCTCGTCGAACGAGGAACATCGCAAGCTTGAAGCCACGGAGTTCGAGCGCATCGACGTTCAAGCATGCGTTGCTATGGCGGCCGTTTTTTTCGTGTTCATCGGTCTTATCAACACTCCGATATCGCTGTTCCGGTACGTGGGAACGATGTTTCCGCTCTTTGCGGTCATGTTGCTGCGTTTTCCAACAAACAGATATCTCCCCGTCATGATATTCGGAATAGTGATGGGCGTGGTCATGGCGCATCTCGCTGCGATCTGTATTATGTTCTTCTCCAGCCCGCCCATCCCCTCCCTCACGGCCTTGGACGTTACCTTGTGCACGATCTTCACGATTTCGTTTTTCGCTGCGAGTTTTACGTTTTTTATAAAGCGACATTTGTTTAAATCGGACAATGCCGTGATGCTGGTACATCTCTTGCTAGCGATCCTGCTCGCGCCGCTGGCCTTGTACTTCCCGTGAGAACTTGCCGTCGGGGATGCGGTAACGATTTAAAGCCAAATGGCTTTCTAATCCCCAGCAATCACTGACCAACTCGAGAAAAACGTGCAAGGCCATGGCAGAACCCGGCTTGCTTGGCCATGTCGCCGGCGACGGCGAGAAGAAGCGAAAGGATGCGGGCGCAACGCCCTTGATCGTCCCGTTCACCAGCCCGAGCTATCACGTGCTCCTTGGGGGTGGCGATTCGCGCCACGATGCGGTGTTGGGGTCTCTCGTCCAGAACGCGATCCTCGCGGGCAACGCCATCGTCGCGTTCGACGCGGCCGGCATGATCGCCCCGTTTTTATTGCCCTTCTTACCGGGGGACCACGTGAAGAAGGCGCGCGGGATAAAAGAACGTTTCCCTCCCGGCCTTGTCGAAAACATGAAGCCTGCGGGCATGTTCTTCAACTCGCCCGTGGAGGAATCCTCGGGCAGCGCGATCAAGGGATGGTTCTCGCTCCCGAAAATCGTTCTCGACGCGGCCAAGCTCAGCGCGGACCAGCAGGAGATGCTGATGAAAGGCTTCGGGATCTCGAAAGAGGTCTTGATAAGGGACGTCTTGCAAAGCGCGGTGACCGTTGCCTTCGGGAAGGACTACCTCAAGGTGAAGGAGAAGGCAAGCGATTTCGTGGATTATCTGTTGGCGGGGTTCGAGCGCTTGGCCGAGGAGGGGCTCCCGTATCCGACGTGGGTTCACGCGCGCGACGCGCTGTTCAAGGGAAATCTTCCCGTGGCGAAGCCCTCCTCCTTGAGCGACGGGGACATCGACGTCTTTGGCCGGACGTTGGATTATTACATCTCGAATGCCTTGCTCTTCAAGCCTCCGCGGCCAGGGCCCGCGAACATGGACCTGGGACGGCTCGAGGGGGTGAATTTTTTCCTGGTTTACTTGCAAGATATGAGCGAGCGGGAGCAAGCTCTTGCCCTCGCGCTGCTCTTCGCGCAGCACGCGATCGCCACCGTGACGAGGCCGGAAAAGCCTGGAGATCCGATCTCGATCGCCATGCAGCACGGCCGCGTTGCCCTCGCCTTCGACGAGGTCGGGATCCTCCTCGAGAAAGGGCATCCTGTTCTCAAGCCACTGGCATCCACGAGCGCTCTGTTCCGCGAGGCGGCGATGCATCGGGCTTCGCTGCTGGTGGCCACCCGTGCCCCTTGCACCGTTGACCTGGACCTCCTCGATACCAACGTCCTCGGGCCAGCAATCGCGGGGAGCGTCGAAGCCCACGTCTATGTCGGGAAGATGAAGGAAAAGGATGGACTTGCGGGCGTCGCTTCGTGGCTCGGGAGCAAGGGCGCGCTGGTCGGCGCGGCGTCCATCGAGGGCTTGAAGCCATCGCAAGTACTGCTCGTCTCGATGAAAGCGCCCGAGGAACCCGTCCGCTTCGACGTGATCGATTCCGGCCTGACGTCAACCGATGTCAGCCCAGCGCTGCTGAAGGCCATGTTGGCAACGCCGATCCTCGTCTCGAAAAAACCCATGACAGTTCCCTTGCCTGTTGGCACGGCCAGGCCCGCTGCGATGGCAGCACCGCGCGTGGAGCCCGCATCCGAGGGAGAGATTCCCCCTGTCCCTAAAATCACCCCATACCATCGAGAGCCCGAGCCCGGGCCCACTCCCGGGGCAAGCGTGCCACAGCCGCGGGTGGATCGGGAAATACCAGGGGTGGCAGCTATATCATCGGGCCAGGCAACGCCCCTCATCCAAGCCCTCGCCCCGAAACCGCGGCCCATAATGGAAACAGTCCCGTTCGGGCCCCCGGCGAGAATCGAGCCCGAAGAGGGCGTCGTTCTTGCCCCGGCCGCCCGGCAAGAGGAAGGGCTCACCCAGCCAGCGCCCCTGGAACCGCAAGGGAACAAGGAAGGCGCGCCGGTCGTCGAGGAACTCCTCGACCAGTACGAGCCCGGTGATGAGGAATCCGAGGAAATAGGAGAGAACAAGGGCGACGTGCAAGGGGACATGAGCTCGGACCTGGATTTCTTGTCGAGATTGCTCGATGCCGACCAAGCGGTCGCAAAGGGGAGCAAGATCTCGCGGATCGATTATAACATGGCCTTGAACGCGTTGCTCTTCAAGCTCGAGAAGGTCGTGAAAGCATCCTTCGGCGTGCAGTTTTTCAAGGAGCTGATGACGTCGAAGACGAAATCGCTGCCTTACGACCGTGCACGGGAGATGTACTACGAGGAATCGAACGCGATGTTGAAGGGCAAGTTCGCGGTGCAGAAAGGCGACGCGATGGTCTACCAGGGGATCAAGGAGGCGCTGCGCGCGATCATCGCGGAGCTTGGCCTGCAGATCCCGATGCCGGCGGACGAGGAACTCGATCAGCTCGAGTCGGCGTTGATAAAGGCACTCGACTTGCCGCGCAACGAGTTACTGCAGCGGATCAAGGACGGTAGCCTGTACTTCTAGCCCGGAGGCCCCGCCGCGATCACGGCTTGATCGTGACCGGCTCGCCCTTGTGCGCGTAGAAGAAGCGCCCGGAGCCCATGACGTCCACGTGCGTGAAGACGACGGGCACGAACGAGATGTCCTTGCTTTTCGCCTTTGCTGCCTTCAAGCGTTCGGCGATCGCGCTTGGCTTCGATCTCTTCACGATGGACGCGATCGCTTGACCAAGTTCGGAGACGACGAGCTCCGCTTCCGACGGCACGTATTCCTCGGGATCCGCGCCGAGGATCATGTTGCCGGGGACGGTCTTCCCCGGGTCCTTGGCTGCCGCCTCCTGGTACTTGGCGAGCAGGTCGACGATGGCCGCAAGGTTATCGAGCGTGGCCTCGGGTATCTTCCCGAGCACGTCGCCTGGCTTTTTCCCGGATCGATGCGCCCACGTGCCGATGTAGTCGTGAATGGTGTCGGGCGTCTTCTTGGGCTGGTAACCGGGGAAAGTCTCGCCGTTCATATGGACACATATGCAAGGGAGAGGACATATATCTTGCGGGCACGTGCGCTCAGAATCAATCGAAAAGAATCAATCCCAGTCGGGTCCTGATGAGGTTGGTATGCCTTCTTTGTATAGCCCCTCTTTCTTTTCCGCCTCTTTCTGTTGGTCGGTATAATCCTTGAGGATGAGCAGCTCCAACGCCTCCTTTCGAGGCAAGTCCGACGGTATCGGGAACTTATTGTGCAGCTTGGAAACCTTCGCGCCGAGGAATGCGAACGCGAGGATCCATTGGATGAACGGGCGGGATGGGCCACTCATGCGGATGGAAGCCTTGAAGGTCTCAAGGCCAAAGGTGTCGAAACCTCCGAAGACAGCGTACATGAAGATGTAAAACGGCAAGAGGCCGAATATAGCCAATAATACCGAGATCACGCCCGCCGATAAGATGCCGATAGTCTCGTCGTTGAATGCGTTCACGAGAGCAGTGACCAGCTCGGGCCACGCGTAATAGAGATACAAGTAGCACACGCCGGTCATGCAAAGCCCGGCCAGGAGAGGCGCGACGAGGAACTGCCACCACGGGATCTTCACGCTCACGATCTTCTTGTGTATGTAAATCCAGTTGATGGTGGTCTTGGTGCAGATAGGGATCATCTCGCCGCAAGGCATTATCCACACGAGCGCTTGCAGCCCGTAAGTCTGTGGTAACTGCAGCCAGACGATCCAGAGGGTCATGAAAAACAGCTTTCCGACTTCTTCCGAAAAGCGTATTATACTGAGCACGGTCGGGCGGCTGGCGCCCGTGATGATCATGTCCGCCGTGCTGGTCGGTGGCTGCTGCATGTGCCTGATCACGTAGGGGAGCAAGAAGGGCACCGCGAGCACGTAATTTTCCGCGCCCGATATCTGGAGCGCGACCGTGAGGATGACGGGCAGGAACACCGCGATGATGATCAAGAAGGGAACCGCGAAGAAGCCATAGTACTTCCACGTTTGCGCGATGTAGAACCGGGCTAGATTCTTCTTCCCATTCAAGAAACTCTCGGAAATTGCAGGCACGAGCGGGATGCTCAAGCTCATTGTCGGCAAGCTCGCGATGCCCGATGCCACGCCGGCCAGCGCGGCCCATGTCGCGTACTGTGGCACGTAGGTGATGAAATACATCTGGATCGTGAACCCGACGAAGGTTCCCATCAAGGGACCGAACGCGGTTCGCAAGCCGAAGGACATGGTGCTGACGGCGAGCTTCCACGAGAAATCGTGCCGGAAGCAGTCCTTGGCGCCGAAGCCGTAGATCTTCATCTCCTTGCTGAAATACCATGCCGACAGCCACATGGCGAAGAAGTCATCGATGTACCCGCCGATCGCGCCGCCGATAGCGAGGCCGACGAGCTCGCCGATGGCCGGGTTCTGCGAGCCCCACCAGCGGCCGAGCAAGATGAAGATGATGTTGGTCATGAGCTGGAAGCCCTGGCCAGAAATGAAGCCCAGGATCGCTGTCTTGTTGAATTTCTGCAAGCCATCGAGCGTGGCTTTAAACATGCCCAACATCCCGGGATATTGCGTGGTTGACTTGATGAGGACGAGCCAGATGAGGTAACAGAAAGGCGTGTTCACGAACACGTAGAGGCCCATCATGGAAATGACCGTGGTCTGGACCAGCCCCGTGAACATTTGGTACCATATAAAAAATTGAATGTACATGAGCATGCGCCTTGGATCCTTCACCCTGTACTCGGCCACGAAGCGCTCTATGCCATAAGCGGTTCCAATATCGAAAATGGCGAACATCAAGGAAAACAGCGTGCCGACGATGCCCTCGTAGCCACGCGCTTCGGGATAGGGATAGAGCCAGGTGATCACGAAGCCCGCGGTCACGAGACCGATGACCAGGCCGAGCAACGTGAAGACGAGGTTGTAGAACAGGCCACCCAGGGGCCGCGCGAAGCCGACCCTCTCCCACGGGTTGATGCCCTTGTATTTTTCCTCGTAGACTTGCAGTTCCTCGGGGCTGATCTTCACTTCCTTGTATTCTGGTTCCTTGTCCTTGAACCGGTTCACGAACCTATCGTACGCGAGCTGGAATTTACTTGGAGCCTTGCCATTCGGCGCTTGATCATCATCGGCCATGTCATTCCCATGTCGATCCTCGCACGCGGGAGTTAAATAGCCATTGGGGGCGCCCGTTGCGACCTATCAGCGCACGTGCTGGTCATCCAGCAAAAAAGAAGGCGAGTCGAGGGCGCTCGGATGTTACCCGGGTCGGCAAGCAGAAATCGCCCGCGGCGGGAATTCCCCATCCCCGTGGGCGCGAGGCAAAGGAGAAGCCGCCCGTGAGCGGTCATTCTCCTTTTGCGAGCCTGTATTTGGTGAAAAGGCCGGCAAGGAAGACCACGGGATCCGGATCGGAGGATTGGATTTCCTGACCATGCGCGCTGGCATCGATCTCCAACAATCTCTTTCTATAATGGTTTCTAAAACCACTCCGCAGACTTATTAACGATCGAGCATGGATAGATCTTGGGAATGCAATTCATGAAAGCAACGCGTGAAGGAAATACATACAAAGTTCATCCATGTCCCGTATAAGGCGTGATCTCGACTGATGATGTGCCGCTTCCTCGTCGTGAACTACAAACCCCGGGCCTCTGCTTTCACCTGATGTCGTGAGATCACATGGGAGAGAACATCATCCTGACGCTCGTTCTCGCGGCCATCCTCGGTACCATCTTTTTCTTCGCCGACAGGTACAACCCGAAGATCCGGCTGGATCCATCGTTCATTGCCGGGATCGTTACCGCGTACTTTTTCCTCGTGGTACTTCCCGAACTCTCTTTGAACACTCCACGAGCATTCCTCGATTTTCCAACGCTGCAGTACGCGTTCATCGTCGTGGGCCTCGCGTTCGCGCACGTGTCTGAAAAGATCATTCTCCAGAAGGTCAAGAAAAGGACGAGGGAAAAGGCACAGAAATTGATCGTGAAAGAAAGGCACCTGGAGGACATATCGAACAAGCTATCCCAGTCCCTCCTCATCAACTTGAAAAACCATTCGCTGAACGGTGACGCCTCCGAGAACATGGCGAACGAGATCCTGGCCCTGCATCACAAGGAGGACGAGGTGAAAGGGGAGATCGACCGCATGAAATATGCCATCCAGCATAGCGTCAGTAGGAGCTTGTACGACCTGCACGAGTTCACAAACACGTTTTACCATACCATCGTCGGAATGATCCTGTTCGATTTCTTGCTCACGAACATCTCGGTCGCTTTGATCTTCTTCGTCTTCTCCATCGTGATGGCCTTGACAAACCACATCAACAACCACGTGCACGCCTTTTCAGACCTGGATATCGAGCTCACCTTCACATCGCGCAAGATAACAAGGGTGCCATTTGCCATGGCTGCACCCATCGGTCTTTTCATCAGCATGCTGTTCGAACTCGTCTTCCATGTCCACTTGGAGATCATTTTCTTCTTGTTCTCTTTCATCTCGGGGGCCTTGCTCTACATCATCATCCGCGAGGTCCTTCCCGACCTCGATACAGGGAGGCCATCGATGTTCATCGCTGGCCTCGTCGGCTTCGCGCTGATAATCGTCACTCTTC
>Ga0172365_10003213_pt1 | contig 12160 bp, 10 predicted proteins | sample LakKivSesite48cm_FD_114535 | JGI IMG/M metagenome (GOLD analysis project Ga0172365, IMG submission 114535) | Sediment microbial communities from Lake Kivu, Rwanda - Sediment site 48cm | ecosystem: Environmental > Aquatic > Freshwater > Lake > Sediment | place: Rwanda: Western Province, Lake...
AACGCCATGCATTCGACCACCCTGCGTTCCCAGATTTGCCTCACGAACGAGTCATCGAAGAACGTAGCCTGATCAGCCACGTTGACGACCGCTATCATAGTCGGGAGGAACCGGACGGATTTCTCGATGATCCCGGCATACTCGAGCGTTATCGCCGCACCTGGATCCGCGGCCGGGTCGACGAGCACGATGATGCCGTCGCTGCCCTTCATCGCATCGTCAAAGTCCACCTTCGTGACATCCTTCACGAGCCAGAACTCCGCGCCGACTTGCGTGTCATTGTCGAGATCAATCTCCGCATTCCGGATCGAGACACCTGGCACGACATTCATCGTGTCTTCCACGGCGTTCAAGACGCTGCACGCATCGTCGAGAACGGTTGCACCCCCCTCACCGAGGAGGGCGATGAATGGAATCTTGAAGAAATAACGTGCCATGATGCGGGACGCGATCGGTTGTTGAGGATCCATTGTTCGCGTGGCCTTTTATGCCTTCAAGACCGGGTGCTGATAAGATGGCGATGAATAAAGGTAGAAACCACTAAGAGCAACTCATTAAAATATTCATCGGGCTAGACATAATTTCCACGTCTCTTTTTTACCCGTCCAACGAACACGAGGGGCCTCGGGAACCAGCACGCGTCCCGTGCACCCGTCGACACGTGGTGCCGGCAATCGAGCATGCATCCCGGCGGTTTGGCCGAAAAGGCAAAAAGGAGGCAAGCGGAAGTCATCGCGTGAACCTTGCATGATCCAAGCGAAGACAACCGGCCTCCAGGACGATCCTTCGTCCATGGCGTTAAAAATCTTGTCGAGAATCAAGGAATCCTTCTGCCGGGACATCCGCAGCTGCAGGCCGACCGCACGGCAGTTCGTCCTGGTGCTCGGGATGATGCTGCACAACTGGTGGCGGGTCGTGCGGGTGAAGCAGGCCGTTGCATGGCTGCGCGCCCGCGGAAAGCCCGTCTTGTTGTGGAACGAAGCGCGGCCGTGGATACGGCAGCCGGTCGAGCGCGAGATACCAGGGTTCGTGGAGGCCGTGACCTTCACGACACGGGTCTTGACCGAGGGAATTATGTCGGTCATAAAAGAAACAATAAAAGGTGCAAAATGATGGTCACTTTGTGGAAACAAAACTAATTGCCAAGCTCGACTAGATCGGTCTTATTCGCCTCGTTGATGGCGTTCCGCACGCGCTGCAACCAGAGATGGATCTTGTCGATTTCATCGAAGACTTTGCGTTCATCGTGGCCATAATCGGTTACCTCCTCGATCTGGTAATAATCAACCACTTGTTTCTCGATCTTGTGCCCTTTATCACTGAGCTCTTGAGAAGCCTTCTCGACCTTGGTGATGGCACGCCAATTCATCACGGTACCCATCTCTTTCATTATTTCAACGCCTTTTGCCTTGATAGGGATGGCACGGGTCAGGTTTTCGAGTTTCGGGGCAATATCGTTCTTGAGGACGAGCAGCTCTGGGATGGTGAGTTCCTTCTCGACACCATCGAGGTCGACGAGCTTGGCGCGGGCTTTCTGGTTCGTGAGCGATATGCGTAGTGCGAGGACTCGGTCCTCCTCGATGAGTGCCTTGGTCTTCTCGAGGCATTCCTCGATGGAATACGTCCGCTTGAATTCACGCTTGCTCCCGGGAATTGGGACGAGATTGTCCTTGTTTTCTATCGTGAGCGCGCGGTATTGCAGCGTGTCCCGGCCTGCAAGGCGCAATCGGGCCAGCCAATTCTCGATCTCGGCATCGATTTGCTTGCGCCGGGCAAACGCATCGCCTAGGTTCATGATTGCTAGATCATCCCCCGTGTTTTTGGTGTTGGTAACCGAAGCGGGTTGTCAAGGCCATGAGCAGCCTTTTCAAAGGGTTGTACGTGCATGGCAGTGCCGTGTGACGACATCTGGCGGGGGGAAAATCCCCCGCACGAATACGGTAATGCAATGTACGAACCAGCCAAGCCGATTGGTGGGCAGACCAATGTCGATTTGTGTGTGCATAGGTTTGCAGTTTACGTGGACATGTTCGATCCCGCTTCGGCGTATTATCATCGGGTGGTGACCATAAAAAAGTGTGGGAGTATCGATTTTCTCTCTGGAAAAGTTGAAAGGGTTTATTGCTTTTTTCACCACATTACCGAGGAGCCATCTCCTTGGTACACTTGAAACGGGTCGATCATCGACATTAGTTGAGATCGCTAACAACACGTAAAATCTGTGCATTCTTATGGTTCGCGTCAAGAATGATCAAGAAATCATCGAAATGGTTACGAAATCGGCCTTTGAAGACCGCCGGATCTTCACAATCACGGCGCATATCGACCACGGCAAAACTACGATGGCAGACTACTTGCTCCGCCGCGCTGGTCTCATGAGGGAACAAGACGCCGGCCACCTCGGCATGATGGACAGCGACGAGGAGGAGCAAGCTCGTGGCATCACGATCTTCACGAGTGTCGTGCTACTCGCATATGAATACGGCGGGAAGGAATACATCGCCCAGATAAACGACACGCCAGGCCACATCAGCTTCACGGGCGAGGTGAGCAGGGCATTGCGGGGTTCAGACGGCGCGCTCATCCTTGTCGATGCCTTGGAGGGAATGATGACACAGACCGAGACGAATATCCGTTTGGCAGTCGGCGAGGAGAAGTGCAAGCCAGTCCTCTTCTTGAACAAGGCCGACCGGCTCATTTCGGAACTTCGCCTCACGCAAAAGGATTTCTACCAGCGCTTAGACAAGATCATCGGCGATGTCAACCGGCTCATCAAGGAGGTGGCCCCCAAGGACTCCGGCTGGAAGGTCGATTTTAAAGGGAACTCGGTCGCGATCGGCAGTGCAAAGGATGGCTGGGGTTTCAACTTTAAGATTCTTCAAGATAAAGGGCTTAAACCTGATATATTTTTCAAAAAATACATGGAAAACGATATCCTCTGGCTGCGGAAGAACCTCCCTCTCGACGACGTCGTGCTCCAGATGGTCATCGACCACCTGCCCAACCCGCTCGAGGCGGCGAGGTTCCGGGTCCCGAAGATATGGCCTGGCGACCTCGAGTCGAACCTCGGAAAGGCCCTCCTCACTTCGGATCCCAACGGCCCGTTACTCGGCCTCATCCTTAAAATCTTCATCGATCCAAAAAGCTTCCGCCCCACGCTCATCGGCCGCGTATTCTCGGGAACGCTGCACGCCGGCGATAGCATTTACTTGATTGGTCGCAAGGAGCGCCAGAAAATCAAACGCCTCGGTGTTATGGAAATTACTGATATCCTGGACATGGATCACGTGCCCGCGGGCAACCTATTCGCGGTCTTCGGGTTCATCTGCCCCGCCGGTGAAACATTCGTTTCGGGCGATCTGTCGGACGAGCAGATCGATGAGATGATTCCTTTCGAGCAGATCAAGTACGTTTGCGAGCCGGTCGTGTCCCAGTCGATCAAGGCCAAGGATTCAAAGGACGTGGCCAAGGTCGGCGACGTGGTTTCCAAGTGGCTCATGGCCGACAACACGGCCAAGTTCGTGAAGGACAAGGATTCCGGAGAGTACATCCTCTCGGGCATTGACCCGCTCCAGATCGAGATCATCACGAAGCGGGTCAACATGCAAGTTCCGATCGTCGTGAGCGACCCGATCATCGTGTACCGCGAGCGGATCACGCAAAATTCCAGCGCGTTCCACACGAAGAGCGCCAACGGCCACAACCGCTTGTTGATGCATTTCGAACCCCTCGACGAGAAGACCCTCCAGCTCGTCATGGACGGCAAGGTCACCGCCGATCAAAAGGAGAAAATCCGCGCTCAGGTCCTCCGAGACGAGGCCGGCTGGGACGCGAAGGAGGCCCGCAACATCTGGGACGTGTTCGAGGGTAACATCCTCGTCAACAACACGCACGGGCTCCAGCGACTCGACAAGATAAAGTCGTACCTGATCGCTGCGTGGCGCGAATGGCTTGAAGGAGGCCCGCTTGCCAAGGAACCCGTCTCGGCCATCAAGGCGGTCTTCACCGATGCCACCGTGCACGAGGACTCCGCCCACACGGGCTTCAACGAGATCGCCGGCATGACCATCAGCAACTTGTCGCTTTGCTTCATGTCCGCCAAGCCCAAGCTCTACGAGCCCATCCAGCGCGTAGACATCAAGACCCCGATGGGTTCGGAGGGGAATGTAATAGGTGTTCTGACGTCGCACCGGGGCCAGGTATTGAACATGGTCCAGGAAGAGAACTTGATGCACATCACCGGGAAGCTCCCCGCGGCGGAGACCATCGGCCTCGCGGACGAGTTCCGCTCGGTCACCTCGGGAAAAGCGCTGTTCGGGTACGAGTTCCTCGGCTTCGAGCCCGTGCCGGATTCGACCAAGGTCATCTTGGACATCCGGAAGCGCAAGAAAATGCCCCAGGAACTCCCGAACATGTCCTCGTGGGACAGGTTCATCTACGCTCGCAAGTAAAACAAGAGCATTTTCTCTTATTTCTCAATCTTGACGCCCCATTTTTTAAAGAATAGCTAAGATAAAACTGGTCCAATTAACTTTCTTCAAAGTTTTCACGCCTGGCGTTGAATATGTATGACATGTTTGGGCCTGGTCCTATGTAGTGATCGTGTTAATGGTACCATCTCCCCGATCGACCGCTGATGCGGCCAATCGCCCGCTGATGAATCACGAGCTACCGCAAGCCGCTAGTGATGGGAATGCTGAACACGCAGAGATCATGTAGACGATTGCGGTTCGATTGTTTGCTCTGTTGTAGACAAGCAACATATCCTCGTCCAAGCTCTACGTGTGGAAACTGGGGGGTTAAATGGCCGGACTAGCCTCTCCGTACCGCCCCACGTTCTCTCCCAGACAAGGGCAGTCGCCGAACCGCTGGCGACGAACGACCTCGTGTCGGCCATCACGACTATTGCCAACATCAAGGCAATCGATGCGATCCGCGCCGTTCTCGCACGTACCATGTCCATCCTCCAATTAGGTACTCACTGCTTCAGACTTTAAAGGTTTACCACCAAGCGTAGTCATACAATCGAGCGAGGTATGGCAACGAATGGGGCAGTGCATTGTCCGATTAAGTGTTCGGTTTAGAAGGTTGACCCGCGTGTCGTGTATCTTGCATCACTCTCCAGATCTTGTGTTTATTACCTTTAAACCAGGGCCATAGTTTAAATCGCGACATAACATAAGCAATAAGAGCGATTTTTCATTTCTATCGAAAAACTAGCCGTGCAAGTGCGGCAAGATCATGCTCTTGAGCACGTGAATGGCTTGCCGGCCTATCACGTGTTCCGGATTGATTGAAACGTCGATCCCGCGCCGGGCATTCTTGACAGGGGTCGCGCCCTTGATATCAAGGCGGGACTTGACGAACTTTGTTATGGCGTCGTTGAAGTTAACGATGTTCCGATTTTTCTCCGTGTAGAAAGTGCCGCGCTCGTCGACGCGGGCGTCCGGGTGCTTCTCGAGGTACGCCTTGATCCGTCCCTTGTCGTCATGCTGGACGGGGCCGAGCAAGCGGAAGGTGGCAGGGATGGACGGGTGCTCCACGTGGAAGGCAATAGCGGCCTGGGATTCATCCTTGGCGAGCAACACGGAGAACGCCATCTTGCCGAAGCGCGGCTCGCCCGTGGGTTCGGATTCCAGCTCCTTGCGGGCAAGATTGCCGAGCCGGTAGAGCTTATCACGCACGATCGTGTAATGAACCTGCTTCTCGTTGTTGAACACGACCGCGACGATGTGCGGGTCGTCATTTGCCGGCGCGGGTATCGGGGCAATCTCGAACTGCTCTGGGGACGGGCGATCGAGGAATGCCTGGATCTCGTGGAGCGCGTGCCGGTAGCACCGCTCGTCGGTGCTCGAGCCGACGTTCCGGTTGCGGTCGGTGGGGTCGATGATGATGAGGAAGTCGTTGACGAACCGCTGGACGTTGCGGAGCCCGGCGGCGTCGCGGCCGAACACGTCGACGGGGTTCGCGGGGATGCCATCGAAGTTGGCCATCACGTTCTCCAGGTTCCCGAAAAAGTGGATCAAGATCTCGACGCCGTAACCGATGAAACCCATCTGGCCAGGGGCTGCCTTGTCGCCGTACACGTGGTGGGCCTTGAGAAAGGTCTTGAGCAGCCGGACTTCATCTTTTTGCGCGTCGGTCAAGTTGTCCTTTATAAACTTGCTGTGCAGCGGTGTGCGGTCCATCGCCGTGATGATGTCTTCCCGCTCGATGTAGGCGCTCGTGAGGTTGAGGCAGAAAACGATGTCGAACTTGACCCCATCCACCACGATAGTGAGATACGGGTGCTCGGCATACGAGAACATCATCTTCTGCGGGCTCAAGGCTTTCGTCAACCCGGGCATCAAGGCATCCTTGATCGTGGTCGTGAAGAGGTCCTTGAGCCGTTCCTTGATTTCTTTCTTCGGCGCGTCCTTGTAAGCGTTTATCACGGACGGGTTCATGCCGATGAACAAGTCCACGTCGCTGTCGCCGGCGAGCTGGGTCTGCTTCAAGCCGGTCGACCCTTGTGGCTCTATGTAATCGATGTTGAGGCCCTGGCCTTGCAGGATCTCCTTCACTTCATCGGCAACGCGCTTGGTAACCCCGCTAACCCTCGCGATCTCCGCTGGCGTTGGCTTGACTCGTTCCAGCACGGTGGCCTTCGCGCTGGCGATGCGTTTGAGCTTCGCTGGTGGGAGGATGGCCGCTGCGGGCTTCATGCCGGGCAACCGCTGGAACGGGAATGTCATGGCAAATCAACAGAGGAATAACGCGCACAAAAACATCAAGGTTCGGGCGCGAAAGGCTTTTTTCCGCCGGGCACGGAGGTAAATGCATGGTCGAGCTGGCAGTCGAGGCCCACGATATCACCAAGGTCTTCAAGGGTGGCGTCCGCGCGCTCGACGGTCTCTCCATCCAGGTAGAGGCGGGCAAGGTATTCGCCATGCTCGGCCCGAACGGCTCCGGTAAGACGACGCTCATGCGCATCTTGACCACGCAGTTCAAGGCGACGAGCGGCACGGCGTCCGTGTTCGGGCTGGACGTCGTCCGTGAGGGGAAGGAGATCCGCGAGCTGATCAGTTACGTCCCGCAAGAGATGAGCGTGTGGACGGACATCACGGGATACGAGAACCTGCTTATTTTTTCGAAGATATATGGGATCCCCTCGTCCCAGCGGAAGAAGATGATCGAAGACGCCCTGGAGGAGATGAACTTGACCGAATTCGCTGATAAAATCGTCAAGATCTACTCCGGCGGGATGATACGCCGACTCGAGATCGCCAGCGCCCTGCTCATCAAGCCCCATCTCCTGTTCCTGGACGAGCCGACCATCGGCCTCGACCCCGCGGCGCGCAAGACCGTCTGGGACAAGGTGCTCGCCTTCAAGAAGGAGGTGGGGATGACCGTGTTCTTCAACACGCACTATATGGACGAGGCCGACGCCTACGCCGACCAGATCACGATAATCAGCAAGGGGAAACAGGTCGCCAATGGTGGACCGGACGCCTTGAAAGCCAGCGTGGGGGCGGAGACGATCACGGTCGCCCTCGCTTGCCCGGAGCCTGGCGATGGGGTTGTCGGCTCGTTGAAGGGGTTAGACGGGGTGGGCGACATCGTGGTAAATGAAGGGACCATTAACATTCACGTGAAGGCCGCGGATCGCGCGATCCCTGGTGTAATTGACGTTTTACGTTCTAATGGCGTGGTTATCAACAAGATATCCACGAGCATGCCTTCTTTGGACGACGTTTTCTTGAAATACGCCGGGACGAGGCTCGAGTCCACCACGAGCATCAAGGACATCAAGCAGACGCGAAAGCGCATCGGGGGTGGCTGAACCGTGCTGATATCGCTGAAAAATATCGGCACCATGATAGAGCTCGAACTGCGCCGCCTCCGGCACGACAAGACCGAGCTCTACATCCGGGCGGTGCAGCCGATCCTCTGGCTCGTCGTGTACGGGCCCATCATGGGCGCGGCACGCGCCGTCCCGACAGGCGGCATCCCCTACACGGACTACATCACGCCTCGCGTCCTCATCCACTCGACTACCTTCGTCTCGATCTTTTACGGACTACAGATCGTCTGGGAACGGGAATCGGGCATCCTGAAGCGGCTCCTGGTCACGCCCTCGGCCCGGTATGCGATCGTGATCGGCCGTGCCATGGCATCGGGGGTCCGGTCGCTGTTCCAGGTCGTCTTGATCGTCCCCTTCGCGCTCCTTATCGGCGTCCGGTTCCGAATGGACGTGCCCGGCTTCATCGGCGCCCTGGCTGTCATCTTCTTCTCGTCGGGCGGCTTCGCGGGTATCTCGATCCTCGTGGCCTCGTTCATGAAATCACGCGAGCGGTTCATGGGCATCGGGCAAGCCGTGATCTTCCCGCTATATTTCCTGTCCAGTGCCCTGTATCCCATCAACGTGATGCCCGTGGTCTTGCAGCAAATCGCGATGTTCAACCCGCTAAGTTACATCGTAGACGCAGTACGCTGTTTGCTCGTCACGGGCGACTTCAGCAACCTTTTGCTCGACATCGGCGTGCTGATCTTGTTCGACGCGATCATGTTTGCCCTCGCCACGCTCAGCTTCAAGAAGATCATCGAATGATGCCTTGGAATGAAAAGAAGGGAAAAAAAACGAGCAAGGAGCCTCAAGCTAGTGGCTTGAAGGCGCCTCTGGCTTGCTGCGACGACCACGTCCTGCAAAGAGCGATGTAGAACGTCCCGTTCTCCGCGGTCGGCTCGATCTCGGTGCCCTCGTGCAGCTCGTTCCAGCTCGTGATCGTGATCCACTCGGCGCCGGCGGCCACGGCGCACTGCCACGTGTAATTGAACGTGAGGCCGCCAACACGTTCCACGATCGTCCCCGGCCGGCCGTCGTAGAGCGGCGTGCCCTCGAAGTCGTGGACGCACGTGTTGTCGGTGCCCGGGATGACGGTTCCGGCGTATATACCCCCGTGGGCGTGTATGATGCTTGAGCTCGCCGAGAAGATCTCGTTCAGCTTGCCGTGACCCCAGCTAGGGCGTCCGTCTTGCTGGTAGACCGTGATGCGCGGGTCGCCGTAACCCATTCGTATGAGCCCGCTCGTGTCGTAGAAGTAGAACCCGTCGAGCAAGTCGAGCATCTCCTCCTTGGGCGGGAGGTACCCGTCGCCGATCATGAACACGTCCGGGTGCGCTTTCTTGATGGCACCGAACTCGTCGGCATAGTTGGCGTAGGGCTCTTCCAGCAAGCCCGTGAATCCGACATAGAACGCGGGGCCACCATTCACCTTGAGATAGAGATCGTCATAATGCTCGTACGACTTGATCTGGTAGAGCAAGTCGCTCATCTGGTCCCAGCCGTCGTAGTACATGAACTTGATACCAAACGTGCTGCCATTTCCCAGCGCGTTGAAGCGCACTCGGATGTCCCACGCGAGGTCCATGATGATCCTGGCCACCTCGAAGTCCCAGGGATGCATGAACATGACCACGTCGATGCCGGCCCACCACATCAGCCGCAGCTGCGCTTCGATGGCGACCGGGTCGAGTGAATCGTAGATACCGAGATACGACGCGGGTAATATCACCTGGTCCATGTCCAACCCGGCTTTTTCGGCCCAGTGGTGCGTGTAATTGCCATACGAGGGGATCGGCCCGAGTGCGTCGTTGATGTTGCCCGGGAAGTACACGTTCTTGTCGGTCGCCTTCGAGAATGGCGGGTCGTTCATCCACGTCCCGAGGCCCGAGTTGTAGTAGGAATGGTAATCCTCGTGGTAGTGCTGCCACTCGCCGATCGACATGTTCGCCACCGAGAGTGAATAATTTCCCGGCGCCGTTGCCACGAGCTCGATGGTTAACTCGTCCGGCCCCGCCCATGGCGAGCCCGTGAAGTTGAACGGGAAAACGAGGTATACCATGACGAAAAGCGACGAGACCGGAACAGGTGCACTGTAGCACGTGCCCTTTTTCTTGATGTTAAACGTTATAGCTGCGTCGGTGTCGTTCACCGACACGTTGAGCGCGAAGTAGGTGCGCAGCCCGGTGCGCAGGCGGAAGGAGCCGGCCGGTATCGACAACACGAGGCCGCTGGTGCTTTCATCCGTCGCCTCGCCCGTCGCGACGTACGCCCCTTGCCCGGTCGTGTTGGCCACGCGGGTCATGTTCGATCCCGAGACGTCCCAGTCCGTCGCCGACCCGTTGCGCTGGAAGCTCTTGAAGAACCACTGGCCGGCTGGCCCCGTCGGCGTCCCGTACCACGTGTACAAGTTGGCCATGACGTGTCTCCCGACTTCGGGCCGCGTTTTCGCGCTGTTGTTCAGTACGGGTATCAACACTGCGGGGATCGCGAGCACGACGATCCAGAAGATCACCAGAGCTCGATCACGGGCTTGGTTCACCATTTAAAGGGTCACCTCCCTACCGCGCTTCCAGGTAGTGATGGCATTCATGACCACGTAGGCGAGCAACGGTGCCATGACGATGATCCCCGCATAAGGGAGGAAAACGAGCAAGGCCAGCACGTTCGATCCGAGTATACTCGCAATGGAAACCATCCAGCCAAGGATGATCGCGACGTCCACGTTGTCAGCGTGCTCCAGGGCCGTTTGGCGGATGGCCCGATCCATGACGATTCCGAGCCCCAACGGGGCAGGCACGGCGAGTAACAGGACATGCGGGCCGGCGGGCAAGTAATGCATGAAACCGATGCCGACGAAGGGTGCGACGATGCAAGCCAAGGTCGCGACGTCCAGTGCCCGTCCCCTCGGCACCCCGAGCGCTTGCACGAGGGGAGCCGCCAGGATGGACAGAACGAGGACATAGGCGGTCGCAGTGTAGGGCACGCCGGATGCGGCAGCGATCCACTCGAGCCGGTTGAAGTAAAATCCCAGGACGGCGAAACACGGGCCGAGCATGAAGATGTGCAAGGTCTTGCGGAAACGCTTCTCTGTGCCGCGCTTGGCATCGTCCGGCAGTGCGTTCTTGATGATAAAATGCTCCTGGCAATGTCCCGCATACCAATACAGCGCGACGGGGGACAAGATGAAGAGCATGATGCAGTTACACAAGATATTCTCCGCGAGGCTTGCGCCAGCAGGGCTTGGTAGGCGCAGAACGATGTTAATGGCCATCCCGAGTAGCATGCCCCCGACGATAGCAGCTGGTCGTGACTGTTCTTGATCTAGCGATGCATGCAGCGGGGCACGCTTGAGGACTGCCCCAAGCACGCCGAGGAAGGCTAATATATAGCCGTAAATCGAACAGATCATGCCGGCGTAGTAGACCAGGTTCTCAGCATCGGAGGGCAAGAGCAAGAACCCCCTCCCTAGTGCTTGTACGAACGCGCCAGCCAAGCCGAGAAATGGGTCATTGCACACGATCGTGAGAGCCGCCACGACGAATGGGGCAGCGATCAAGGCGGCGAGGATAGGTACGAGCTGCTCGAGGATAGCCGGGGCGATGATGACAGACCTCAAGGTCTGAACGAACAAGTGCGTCGAGATCGCTACGAAAAGGATAGTGGCAAGGGAGAACCCGCTTCCCTGGAAGGCTTTGAAGCCGGCCGTGCGGCGCTCCAGGGGACGGGCTAATCCCGCCGTGCGATCCGAGGATGAGCTGGTGGATTCGGTTACCATGGTTCTTGCATTCCCGCATCGTAGTTATAAAGTAATAGTCGTGAATCCGATGATGCATCGATCCTGCCCGCTCCATAAAAAGCAAGGATCTCAAGATGCCGGGGCAAGTACCTGGAGCCATCACGCCTTGTTTCATGCCACGTGATCAGATTGATCAGAATAATCTTATATTTACTGATTACATCTGATACATGACCATGTCTGGTGCCGATAACGCGTGTGGATGCCAGGGGAATCTGAAAACCGTGTGCAAGATAGATGCCATCACGACGATCGACGCCCGCGGCCAGCTCGTGCTGTCCAAGGACGTCCGGAGCAAACTCGGCTGGACGGCGGGGGACAAGATCGCGGTCATCACCATGTCGAGAGAAGGAAATACTTGTTGCGTTTCGCTGATCAAGGTCGACACGCTATCTGGAACTATCAAGGAGTTCATGGAGCCTCTCTTGAAGTGAATCCACATGTCCGTCATATTCATGAAAAAGCTGGAGCAAGAACCTGTCACCTACGAGCAGGGCTTCACGGCGCTCACGGGCGGGATCAACGAGCGCGTGCATGAC
>Ga0172365_10003214_pt1 | contig 12159 bp, 13 predicted proteins | sample LakKivSesite48cm_FD_114535 | JGI IMG/M metagenome (GOLD analysis project Ga0172365, IMG submission 114535) | Sediment microbial communities from Lake Kivu, Rwanda - Sediment site 48cm | ecosystem: Environmental > Aquatic > Freshwater > Lake > Sediment | place: Rwanda: Western Province, Lake...
CTTTCCACCCCCAATCGTGCGGGGTTCGAATTTTAGCTCTGTTGAACCTAGTGAGAGTCCATCGACATTCGCATTCGTGAGTTTGGCGAGAGCTTTCACGCCGTGCATGTGTTGTGGCGCGAGGCCCGGCTTCGCCCTTTTTGCCCGAATGTTGTAGATGTAAATTGGTTGCCGACCGACCGCGCTTAGCGCCAGAGCTGTCCTAAGTAGTGCTCCTCCTCCCTCGCCAATTGAACCGTCGATTTCTATCATAGCATCGTCAACTGGGGATAGGTTTTCTTGATATAAGAACTGAAATATCATGAGGCAAATGTCGGAATTTCAAGCTAGAGTTTTGAAGCTTGTGGCGATGGTTCCGAAAGGCAAGGTGACTACTTACAAGGAGCTAGCGCGGGCCTTGGGCCGCCCGAGAGCTTACAGGGCGGTGGCGAATGCTGTGGCAGGAAACCCGTTTCCTGTAAAAATCCCGTGCCATCGCGTGGTGAGGTCGAACGGTGAAATCGGAGGTTATAGACTAGGGCCTAGGCTAAAGGTGAAGTTGTTAGCAAAAGAGGGCGTTGAAGTTATAAGTAAAACAATAGATCTCGAGAAATACTCATTTAGATTTTAGATGTGGTTTTGCCCTTCTTTTTCGTTTATTGGGTTTTCTTTTGCGCATAATCATAGCAATTCCCACGATGAGTATGGCTGATGCGGCAAATACGACGATGTAAAGGATCATCAGCACCCAATTGTATCTCGATGGTGGCCCAGCAGTCTGCCAGTACGAGGGGGCGCTGCCCTCTCCGGTCCAAGGATTGTAATAGTATGCATCATTAAAATAAGCCCAAACCTCTATCGATGGATATTCATAGGATCCGAAGTAATCGTACGGGAGACCGTTTCGTTCTTCGAGGCGGCGGTTTTCGTCGTCCCAGTAGGGGCCCGAGGTGGATTCAAGAGCCATCCACGTGTTCTCGATATAAATTTCAGCCCACGCATGGCCACCTTCCTGATCACCGAACTTTACCTTTCCGATCGCAACTCTGACGTACTCGGCAGGGGTCCCGATCGCTCTGATCAGCGATACCAATGTATAGGCTTGCTCCTCGCAGTCGCTCGCCACTCTGCCCTGAACTGGATTCGTTGGGTAGGTCGGTGTATTGGCCAAAAATTCTTGGGGATACAACCATTTTTCATTGTCTCCGTTGAGCGTTTTATCAGATACCCAAACCCAGCGCACTGCTCGCTGGTATGCGTCTTCGATGCCTGAAACTTGACTTGCCAGAGCTTGAACAGCCGGGGCATAGGGCGTAACGTATTGCTGATAGGGGGAAACGTTTTCAAAGTTTTCTTTTGGGATCGTTATGTCGGGAGGGCGCACGTTCTCTATTGGTACAGCGATAGACGGGCGCGCTGGTGCAATGATAATATTTTCTGGTTGCTGGCGGACAGGTTCCTGCGCGTACGCACCCAGAGTTAGAACGCCGAAAGCAAATGCGAGCACGAATGTTGCGATGAGTAGCTTTTGTTTCATGATTTCTCGTTATCGCCTTTCTCTTTCACACCAATATATCTGTAGACGCGGCTCGGCTTTCCGCGCCCGCCAAGCCCACTAGCGGCCGGTTTGGTCTTTTCGGTCGATTTTACTATCCCCCGTTGATCCAGTTTTTGGACGATCCGCCAAACCCTGAGTTTCGAAGTGTGCGTTCGCTCCATGAGTTCCGGTATTGTGAATTCTCTCATATCGATTATCTCTCCGACTATTTCGACATCGCGCACGGCCATATCCTGGAGCCCGTGATCAACCAAAGCCGACGTGGCGTCGCCCCACAAGCGCCGATACCCGACCCATACGCCAAACACGATGAGGCTCATGGCTATGCCAATGCTCGCGGCGATGGGCAGGGCGTTTATGGGCTTTGTACTGGTCGTCGTCGTGTCGGATACCGTGACGGGGTTCCCAGTTTCTTGTGCCAGTTCATAAACAGCACTTGGTACGTAAATCCAATTTTGCGAACCTCCGTTTGCTTGGGACTGAGCTTGGTAGTTATCGTATGGTGTGGAAAATGTTAATTTGTAAACATTTTCATCAGCCATGTAGTCTGTAGCACCTACGCCAAATTCTGTGCCATCAATCTGTACTTGATGTCCAGAGTTTTCGATGATTACAGTTCGAGATGAAACGGCAAGATATCCTTCGCCATAAAAATGATTTAGAATAGCGTAAGATGTGGTGGCGGCTACTCCAAACACGACCAGCGCGATTATTACCCCGATAATTCGTTGGCGCACGTCTATCACCAATTAAGTATCATACATGAACCTTAAAAATTAAGTTTCATACATGAAACCAAATTTAAATCCCGCCTCCTTTGATATTAATTCGGTGGAACGGTTGCACACAATTCTATCGAGAAATGCAGGTGAAATGCCGTTTGCATATATTTTCCTAGCATCATCGATCTTGGCGGCTTTGACAGTTCTCGCTTTGATCTCTTCATCAGAATTAAACGCAAGTGTTTTGGGGCCAAGTTCTATGCAGAATGGTTTGAAGAGATTCTCTTCCTATGATGAATTGAAAAGTTTCGTTGATGCAACTTATCATGGTTACGTTTTATATTACGAAGATTCAGTTTTTAATATTTCTGCACCGTTTAGTTTAGTAGGAGCTGCTTACGATAGTGAGCACGTCAACTACATCATCGATCAGGCGATAAATAATTCGACAGAGTACTCGACGACAAATATCCAAGTAGATGGGGTAGATGAGGCGGACATAGTAAAGACGGATAGCAGATTTATTTACGTTGTTTCTGGGAACAAAGTTTTCATAATCGCAGCATATCCCGCCGAAAATGCCAGGATTCTCTCCGAGATAGAAGAGAACCAAAACCCGCGCGAGATATTCGTAAATGGAGATAAACTTGTCGTGCTGGGCTGGAATTTTGTCGAAGTTTACGATATTTCGGATCGAGAGAACCCCACCCTAACGAGAAGTGTTTCTTTCGATGGCAGCTATTTCGATTCGAGGATGATCGGGGATTTTGTTTACTTGGTCATAAATGCGCCAATATGTATTTTGGATGATGTGATTTCATTGCCCACAATCAGTTCTAACGGCGAGGTCAGGACAATTCAGGCAACTGAAATTTACTATTTCGAGAACTCCGAGGACATGCGTTACAATTTCACTACCATCATGACAATAAACTCCCAAGACGACGAAGCGCCGATGGTATCGGAAACCTTCCTCATCGGCTTGGCGCAAAACATCTTCGTTTCCTTGAGCAACATCTACATAACAAGCACTTGCAATTGGTATTCAGAATCGGAAAAAACAACTGTTCACAAAATATCTATCGCCGACGGAAGAATTGAGTACAAATGCGGGAGCGAAGTTCCTGGGCACGTTTTGAATCAATTTTCCATGGACGAGTATCAAGGATATCTTAGGATAGCGACTACTACGGGGGAGGTTTGGGGCGGTAGTGCCCGAAATCATGTTTACGTCCTTGACGAAGACCTCAACATCGTCGGGAGATTGGAGGGAATCGCACCCGGAGAAAGAATTTACTCCGCGAGATTTATGGGTAGCAGGGCCTACTTGGTGACTTTCAAAAAAGTTGACCCACTATTTGTGATCGACTTGGCCGATCCTACGAGTCCGAGAGTCCTTGGTGAGCTGGCGATTCCTGGATACTCTGATTATTTGCATCCGTACGATGAAACCCACATAATCGGGATTGGTAAGGACACCACAGAGTCGGAATGGGGGAACTTTGCTTGGTATCAGGGAGTGAAGATAGCCCTATTCGATGTGAGCGACCCAGAGAACCCGATAGAGGTTTCGAAATACATTGTTGGCCAAAGGGGAACGCAATCCCTAGCTTTGCAAGACCACAAGGCGTTCCTCTTCAGCAGGTCGAAGAATCTTCTGGTGATGCCAATTGGGGGCTGCTGCAACCAAGATGCTTACGTGTTTCATATCTCCGTGGACAACGGTATCGTGTTCAAAGGAAATATATCTCATTCGGAGAACGATGTGTACTCGTGGAGCAGTTACTACAGCAATTACTCCGTCAAAAGATCGCTATACATTGAAAATGTGCTCTACACGATATCAGATAGAATGATAAAAATGAATGATTTGGTGGATTTACATGTGATAAACAGTATCGAGTTGCCATCCTCGTTTCAATCATGGCCGATTGAGTACTATAGCGTCTCGGTTTGATATTATCTCAACAGATAGTCACTTTTTGACAAATCCTTGAGTCTCTCTACAGCCTTTATCTCCTTCATGACTCCAAGCACAGATTTCGGCACGAGGGTTTCCCAATTTTTGCCCTTTATCATTCGGTCTCTAATTTCAGTGCCCCAGTACTCCTTCCTCTTAAACATCGCCAATGTCTTCGTCTCGAAGCCGGCCTCCTTGAAAAGCCGCTTGACAAGGGGGTTACCCGAATAGACTACTTCAAAGGGCGGTGAAAGCGAGACTACGTGCGACACCCAGATCGCGTTGTTGTTTGCATCCGGGATTGGGATGATGTGCGTGCGCGATAGGTCGACTCCGGCCTCGGCAAGAGCCTTGCTTATCATCAGCACCCGCTCTCCTGCTGTGAAAGGATTTTCGAGCGTGTGGCTCTCCTGTGCGCTCCCTATGCCCACGATCAACTCGTCGACATCGCACAGGATATGCTTGAAAACCTCGACATGCCCTTTATGAGGTGGCTGGAATCTGCCAATGAGGATACCGCGTCTGACCATTTATTTGTCACTTGGTCTTTTTCTTCGTCAGCTCATATTCCATATATTTCATTACCCAAGCGGGGTTTTCGTTCGATAGACTGCTCAAAACCAAAGCTCTGATTTCGCTCGTTGAAATCTGGTCTTGTATGTGTTTTGCCACTTCGTCTGCGACTTTTTCTGCCACTTCCAAGCTGGCGCCTGCATTTACACAAGATTTTACGAGCTTCTCCCTCTGAAATGGCTCAGGCACGCCAGTTTTCTTGGTTACATGAATTTCCACCGGCCCACCTTCAATTTGGGGTTGTTTTTGGGGGGTTTAAGCTTTTTCAACCAGGGGAGGAAATGGTATCGGAGGACAAAATATGCAAATGACGGAAGCTAGGCATGGTGTGGCGACTGGCGAGATTAAAAAGGTAGCGCGTGATGAGGGCAAATCTACCGAACAAATAGTCAAGGCGCTCGCTGGTGGACGCGTAGTAATCCCCAGAAATGTCAAGCATGAGAACGTAGATGCAAAAGGCATAGGCGAGGGGTTGCGGACAAAGATAAATGCGAACGTGGGCACCTCGCCCGATTATGCGAAAGTTGATGAAGAGGTCGAGAAGGCGAAGATCGCCGTGAAGTACGGCGCAGATACTGTCATGGATCTAAGTGTGGGGGGCGACATCGACTGGGTAAGACGTCACATCATCCAAGCGGTAAAGGTGCCGATTGGAACCGTGCCAATCTATCAGGCAGGGATCGAGGCGGCGAAATGGGGAAGCGTAGTCGATATGAGTTCGGATGACATTTTCAATGCAATTAGAAAACACGTAGAGGACGGAGTGGATTTCGTCACAGTACACTGCGGCGTAACCAAGGCGGCGGTTGATGCCTTGAGACGGAGCGGGAGGCTCGTAGACGTCGTGAGTCGGGGCGGTTCTTTCCTCGCGGCTTGGATAATCCATAACGAAAAAGAGAACCCGCTGTACAGCGAATTCGACTATCTGCTCGAATTGGCGCGAGAGTTCGATTTGACATTGAGTTTAGGCGATGGCATGCGTCCCGGTTGTCTGGTGGATGCCTCAGATCGGGCGCAGTTTCAGGAACTCCTCACCCTCGGCGAGCTGGTCGAGCGGGCCTGGGCAAAGGACGTGCAGGTGATGGTCGAGGGTCCCGGGCATCTGCCGCTTGACCACATCGAGGCGAATGTCAAGCTCGAAAAAACTATCTGTAAAGGGGCGCCGTTCTACGTTTTGGGCCCAATAGTTACAGACATCGCTCCAGGATACGACCACATAGTCGGCGCGATAGGTGGTGCCCTAGCGGCTTGGGCGGGGGCAGATTTCTTGTGTTACGTCACAGGCTCAGAGCACGTTTGCCTGCCGGCAATTGAGGATGTCAAGGAAGGCGTGATTGCTGCCAAGATTGCTGCGCACGTTGCTGACGTGGTCAAGGGGATAGATGTTGACCGTGACATAGCTATGTCGCGAGCGCGGAAGGAGTTGAACTGGGAGAAGCAGTTCGAGTTGGCGATAGACCCCGAGAAGGCAAGGGAGCTCAGGCGGAAGCGGCCACCTTTGCTTGATCAAAACGTCTGCGCCATGTGCGGGAAATTTTGTGCCATCAAGATGGTCGCCGATTATTTGAAGAAAAAGTAGAGTTTTTATCACTCTTTGACCTAAATGGATAGATATTTTTACGCTTTGAATCCAATGTTGAGCAGGTTGAGATCATGAAGCTTTTCACGGTTGGTCCAGTGGCTTGCCGGCCAGAGGTTCTTAAAGAGATGGGGCGGCAGATGTTCAGCCATCGAAGCAAGGAGTACATGGAGCTGCATCAAGAAACCGTCAAGGGACTGCAAAAGTTCATCGAAACGGAGAGCCATGTCTTCCTCTTCCCGAGCTCCGGCTCGGGGGTGATGGAGGCTACGGTTCGGAACTGCGTCGAGCGAAAAATGCTGTGCTGCATAAGCGGGGAGTTCGGGAAGCGTTACGCCAACGTGGGCGAATCAAATGGGAAGATCGTCGAGCGGCTCGAGGCGGGGTTGGGCAAGCCGGTAACTCCTGAATCTCTTGACGAAAAACTCTCTTCGTTTCGGGATGTCGAGGCGGTCGCGATAACTTACAACGAGACGAGCGTTGGCCTTTTGAATCCTCTCCAAGAACTCGCCGAAGTGGTCAAGGAGCACGGAAAGCTCCTGTTCGTCGATGCGGTGAGTGCGATGGGCGGGGTCGAGCTGAAAGTTGACGAGTGGGGGATAGATGTCTGCTTCGCCAGCTCCCAGAAGTGCTTCGGGATTCCACCTGGACTAGCTGTGGCGAGCGTGAGCGAAGAGGCGTTGAAGCGCTCGGCACTGGCCAAAAGTAAGGGTTGGTATTTCGATTTCAAGCTGTACGAGAAGTATCAAGATGAGGAAAGCAGCACTCACATGACTCCGCCGATCTCACAGATTCTCGCCCTGAACAAAGAGCTGGAGCTGGTCGAGGCGGAGGGTGGAAAGCAAAAGCGTCTGGAATTCTGCTTCAAGAGGATGCAAAAAATCAAGGAAGGAGTCAACGGCTTGGGCCTTTCCCTCTTCCCACAGCGGGGCTACGAGAGCCCGACCGTGGCGTGTGTAAATGCTCCGAAAGGGATGAGCGGGATTGATGTGTACGAGCGGATGCGCGGGCGCGGATTTGAGCTGGCGAAGGGCTACGGCGAGCTGAAGGAGCGAACATTTAGGATAGGAAACATGGGCTACATCCGCCTCGAAGATATTGACGAGATGCTTCGGGCCCTAGGTGGAGTTTTGAGATAGCTAATATAATGGAAAATTAAGATATCGTTATAAAGCTGCGAGAAAAATTGTGTTCTGAGTCAAATGGCGCTAACTCCTACAAAGCTCATCTGGATGGACGGAAAGCTCGTCTCTTGGAAAAAAGCGAACATCCATGTTCTTACCCATACCCTCCACTATGGGCTAGGCGTCTTCGAGGGCATTCGTTGCTACAAGACGGCGAAGGGGCCTGCGGTCTTCAGGCTCAAGGACCACATCCGCCGGCTCGAGGACTCAGCCAAGTGGGTCGGGATGCGGCTGCCGTACTCCGTCGGCAAGCTCATGAAGGCGACAAAGGAGACGATAAAGGCAAACGGGATTGAGGAGTGTTACATCCGCCCGATTGCATTTTACGGCTACGGCGTGATGGGATTGAACCCGGAGGGCTCGAAGGTGAACGTGGCGATCGCGGTGTGGCCTTGGGGCACATACTTGGGGGAGAAAGGCCTTGAGCGCGGAGTTAGGGCCAAAATTTCGTCCTGGCTTCGAATTCATCCACGCATACTTCCACCTCAGGCTAAGGTTGTGGCGAACTACGCGAACTCTATCATGGCGAAGGTAGATGCGCTAAATTCTGGCTACGACGAGGCGATACTGTTAAACATTGAGGGGTTCGTTGCAGAGGGGCCTGGAGAAAATGTTTTTATAGTAAAGGATGGTAAACTCATAACCCCTCCACTTTCAGCATGTGCGCTTGCGGGCATAACTCGTGACTCTATCATAAAAATAGCGAAAGACGAGGGGATAAACTTCGAGGAGCGGAATATCACGCGAGAACAACTTTACGCGGCTGATGAGGCTTTCTTTACAGGTACTGCTGCTGAAGTCGTACCGATAAGAAAAATCGATGGACACACAATGGGAAACGGGAGACGTGGGAAAATAACGGAGAAGCTCCAGCGCATATTCTTCAACGCAGTTCGCGGGAAGGAGCCGAAGTACGAGTCTTGGTTAGATTACGTATGAAGTAGATTGCCTTTGTTTAGTCAAAAGACGTTCAAGAATTTTTTCGTCTGCGGCACACGTAAAGGTTAATTAAGCCCACTCCCAACCGACTTCGTGGTCAAATGAGGTTAGGTAGGGATTTCACGAACCTCCTCTACTTCGAATATCTGAGCGAGGAGGACAAGCAGAAACTCGGGGTTGGCGAGATAGCGGTTTCGGACATGGACGCCATGGTCCAAGTCACCGCAAAAACGGATATAGCCAGACAGGTGAGCGTGGCCAAGTCGCTCGGACTGCAGCATGTGGAGCTCGATGGTGCAGTTCCGAACTCCTACCTCGAATTCACGGATGATGCAAAGCGCGAGGTTAGGGACTTCGCAGTCAAGCAGGGCATCTCTCTATCATTGCACCTCCCGTATACCTATGTGGGGGCCAGTGTCTGCGCCCCTGAAGAGTTGGACAGGCAAGCGGCGGCTGGGCTTCAGAAGCATTACGTGGAATTCGCTGCGGCGATAGGATGCGAAAATTGTATTCTCCATCCCGGCATCGTGCCTTTTTATCATGCGACCGGGCGATACTTCGAGCATGTAAAAAATAACCTCGTCAAAAGCCTGCTCGAGATAGGGGAACTTGCCTCCATGCTGGGTGTTGAACTTCATCTCGAAAATAACACTGCATTCGACAACGTTTTTATCGAAACTCAGGAGGTAGTTGAAGTCTTGGAAAAAGTGAGGGAAAATGGTTTGAAATTGCACTTCTGCTTCGATATCGGGCACTGGTTCACTCGCGCCGATGCTGGCAAGTCCATCCCGAATCCTCCCGAAAAAATAATCGAGGAGATACCCAGCGGCTGGTTCAAGGAACTCCATCTCAACGATTACATCCCAGTCAAACGCCTCTTCCATCCCCCTCTTCACGATCAGGTCGGCCTTCTGAAGCGGGAGAACCTCGAACGGTACGCCGAGCTAGTTTCTTGGAAAGGTGCGGAGCTGATAGTGGTCGAGACGGCGATCAAGACCAAGGAGCAGGTCATGCAGCGCGACGAAATCCTGCGAAAGGAGACGGAATATTTGAGAAGCATCTTCGGGTGAGTTCGTGCCAAATATTTTTCTTATAGGTAGACCCGGCTGTGGAAAATCTGCAGTGTTTCGTATCATCGAAGAACAACTCCGTGCGAAGGGCTTCAAGGGTGAGCTCAAGCGCATAGACGATTTTCCCCTCCTCAAACATATTTTTGACACAGATGTCGAGCGCAAGAGACACCGGCCCGCTCCAGGTGGAGGGCTAAAAGTGACGGACGACACGGTTTGGGACGACCTCGCGAAGGGACTCAACGATCAAGCGCTCAAGTTGCAGTCGCCAGACAGACTACTTTTCATCGAGTTTTCTCGCGACAATTACATTAGGGCATTCAAGAATTTCGGTCCAAAGATAATGAAAAATTCGTTGATTATTTACGTCAACGCCCCCTTCGATGTTTGCTGGGAGCGCAACGCACGCCGTGTTCGTGAAGAGAAAGGACTCGATGCACACCTCGTTTCACGGGAGGAGATGGAAAAGACCTATGCGCGAGATGACTACAAGGAGCTGCCGAAACACGTCAGTGCGCTGGTGCTTGTAGTGAAAAATGATTCCGATGATCTCGGGCGATTGCGAGAGGAGCTCCAGACGGTCGTTGAAAAACTTGAAAAGATTTTAGCACAATAATCCTTTGGAAGTTGGATGAGTGAAAAAGGAATCGCCACCTTGGCAATCGTTGTAATAGTCATTGTGGCCGTAGTTGCAGTTGGGGCTGGATTTATCTTGTTAGCAAGCAAGCTGGGCCAAGTGGCGGGCCCGGTGGTGGCCAGGGCGAGAACCAACCAGGTGAGGAGCAAGTTTCGCTCGAGATATGGGTGACTAAAGGAGAAAACCCCAAGCCAAATACTCGACAATGACATCAGCAGAGACCGAGAACGCACATGTGTGGGTCAAAGGGCCTGAAGGCGCCACTATCTCCTTTCAGATTTGGATCACTTTTTCAAGCAGCATGAAAACTCAATACGGGCCCAGTTTCCAAACAAATCCCGCTGGGAGCGCTGTGCATTGTGGTGGCTTTGCTTCAGCCCTATCTCAAGGGGTTTATAACTTTGAAGTGATGAGGACAAGTGATAACGCTATATTGGGCAGTACAACCCTCACAGTAACTTAAGAAAACGAGTTCCCGCTGGTCCAAACTCATTCAACTACACGTTTGGTGTGGTCGAAAATGCCTCGCTAAGTACATATACAGCGACACTAACAGTAACGACGTTCGCACCCAGTCCTCCGCTTATAGCCTCGGACAACTTCACTGACGGTGACATAGTTCTGAGCTTACAAGCAGGACAAGCTAAGCCCAAAATCTTTATATGTAAAAATATGGACGTAGTTGCGTGATAAAGTGGAACGAAAGGGAGTTTCTGTTATAGCTATCGTGATTTTAATCGTCGTCATCGCTATAGTTGGTGTCGGTGTTTACTTCCTTCTGAAAGGTGGTGGAGCCTTTGGAGATGCGTACATTGCCGGGCTCTTGGATGAAAACGGGAATTTGACAGCTAACGGCGGCACAACCACCCAAAGAGTACAGTACATCAAAGGGACAGTGAAGAACCCACAAGCTGGTCAAGCGGCGCTTACCGCCATGTCACTAAGCCAAACCACGTTTAATGGCAAGATCTACCTGAAGTTCAACGGTTCTGATGAAGAAATTCCTGCGTACGATGATGGCACTCACGAGGACGCAACGGAGGGCGATGACATTTGGACGTTTAAGGAGGCGCGCGTGCTGATTAGCGGCACAAACACATTTCAGATAATAGTCAAAAATCTGGCAGGGGATATCGTTGCTCAGAGCGAGGTGTTCACTGTGAATGCCAACATTCCTGTGATGGACATCTGGATACAGCTCACGTGGGGTACAGACCAAACTGATGTCGACCTACATGTGTGGAACCCGAATAACATTAATCATACGTACTGGGCACAAAGGACAGGGATCGTAGGGTACACGGGAGGCATACCGGGCGCGGAACTGGACGTCGATGATGTAGACGGCTATGGTCCAGAGCACTTTACGATGCAGAGCGCCCAAGCCGGCGACTACGTTGTGAAGGTAAGGTATTATAGCGCACATGGCGTCACCGCGAAAACTACTGCTACAGTTAGGATAAGCATCGCAGGTGGAGAGTACCACACGTACACACATACTTTCACCTCCAACGATGTTTCAGCTGAGATTGACTACGACACTACTTATGGTTACGACTGGCACGTTGCGACCCTGTCGATGACGGGCACAGGTGGCGGCACGGTTACTGAGGGTTAATAATTCTTGTTCAAGTAGCGTTTTTTAGCGCATGAATCTCGTGCTCTTGTCTTCATACATCTTTCTGATAACTCAACGCACCGCTTTTAAGCACCGCACATCTTTAATATGCCACGTTCCAATAATCATTGGTGATTCGTCTGCGTATACTAGCTGTCGCGGACTTTCACGGGCAACCAGATGCTAGCAACAAACTACTGAAGTTCTTGGAACGCGGTTACGATTGCCTTCTGGTAATCGGGGATATCACAAATTTTGGCCCGATGAGCGCCGCCGAGGACCTTTTGGGCAGGGTAAAGGCTGTTGGCATACCGACCTTGGCTGTCCCGGGGAACTGCGA
>Ga0172365_10003215_pt1 | contig 12157 bp, 12 predicted proteins | sample LakKivSesite48cm_FD_114535 | JGI IMG/M metagenome (GOLD analysis project Ga0172365, IMG submission 114535) | Sediment microbial communities from Lake Kivu, Rwanda - Sediment site 48cm | ecosystem: Environmental > Aquatic > Freshwater > Lake > Sediment | place: Rwanda: Western Province, Lake...
ACGAGAATAGGATATCTAAGAGAAGAGGGTTCGGTGATTTTACAAGATATAAAAGACGCCTATGTTTTTTGGAAAGAAGAGAAGGATGAAAAAGAACTTCGTTCAACTGTTCTGCCTATGGAACGGTTGCTAGATCATCTTCCGAAGATTGTAGTTCGTGATTCTGCTGTAGATGCAGTTTGTCATGGGGCAAACCTTGCGATACCTGGCGTAGTTGAAGTTGATTCAGATATTACAAAAGGGGATTTGGTTGCTGTTTTAACGTTGAAAGCAGAAGGAGTCGCATTGATGAAAGCACTGATGTCCACAGAAGAGATAATGCAGAAAGATACTGGGATATGCGCCAGCCCTGAACGGGTGTTGATGAACAAGGGGACGTATCCATCTATCTGGAAAAAGTCATAAGAGAGATTGATATTCTGCTATTGGTTTTTGCCGAGGTGGCTCAGTCCGGCTACGGCGCGAGTCTGGAAAGCTCGTGGGGCTTGCCCCGCGGGAGTTCAAATCTCCCCCTCGGCGTTACTTTCTTCAAAAAATCTATTTTACTTGATCAATAAACACAGGGCCAATAAATGTCATATACTCATTTTGTCCAGGTTGGAGTTCTTGTCCTTTTTGTCTTATGGCAACCCAGTAGAAATCATTAGGTTGAACATCCGAGTCTTCAAAAGTGACAACAACCTTATCTTCATTTGGCGTTGCATGACCGATTACTTTACACCATGGTCTTCCTTTTTCATTATCCTTTTTTATCAACCATATGTCTTGGATTGGATAGTTGAGCTCATCGGATGAATATCCATATGGACACATTGCTCTTCCGCTGTTATCAACTCCTGGAAATGCAGAACAAGCTGTTATTTGTATTTTCAATGGCGAACTGCAATTAATCCATCTGCCATAGGCAAGTTGTCCATCGAAACGGACATTTGCTCTGATCTTTAGCAACTGCGTTCCATACATGCTGCAATTATTCATCGCATCCCAGATCTCTTCTCTAGTATTATGAACTGCATAAACCGCAATTATTCCAGCAGGATTACCAGGAATAAATGCACGTATATCGTAACGATTCTTTGATTTGGCGCTGCCTGGTCTAGACTGCTGATGAATATCACTACTTGCCATTAAAGCAAAGCTTCTACCTTTTCTTGAGTTCTCACTCCATTCCCACATAGCATTTTCTACCCACGCGTCCGTCTGATTATAAAATCGTTTTTTAAGATATGGCCATGCTATAGGAATGCCTGAATACTGTCCTATAGCATTCCCCCAACAACTATAGGTCTCTACACCACGCAATACTTTATCTCGTGCGTTTGTATTCTTCATCACATCGGCTAAAAAAGTCCAATTTACGGTATTCACTTCAATGCCATTAAACATCAAAGGATGATGTGGAAAACCGACATTTAAATGCCCTTTATCCCACTCATCAGCCATGGCTTGAAATATATCATCATAAGTGTATGCATCCCAAGCAGAATATTCACGTGCATCCGGATAAACATCTTTATAGTAAAAGTTTACATGACTAACATCTTCGCTACCATTTGGTCCTTTTAATTTCCCGCCAGGATGCTTTGGGCCTGCTGAGTACTCAAAACCGAGAAGTGTTGTGAAATTACCAGGATCATAATATTCGATAGCTTTGTTTTTTATCGTCTGCCATTCAGTACGTCTAAGTATCTTATTTATGACCAACTGAAAAATATCTCTAGCCAATGAAGAGGGCGAAGTACGATCAAAACCATCGATGATCTCAGCATGATCTGTCAAGCAGACAAAATCAAGATAGTTATCTTTTATTGCATTTCGGTACATAGTATCTATTTTGTATTTCCCATCAGATATGGTACTATGAAAATGTATATCCCCAAAGAAAAGTCGTTTAATCATGACCCGGGCTGTATCAGAGGCGCTACCAAATTCATTTTCAGCATATACGGTTAGGTTAACGTATATTTCATTAAGTGGCGTTGGTTCCGGATCAAAAATAACAGGATCATCATCATAGAATGTTGTATGATGACTTTGACCGTTTATCTGCCAATATTTAATGTTTACATTTCCAGTTATTTCACAATCTAGTACATCACCTTCATAAACAATACTATATGGAGCTAAGTAGATCTTTACAGTAGGTGACTTTAAAGCCGATTTAGCAACTATACCGCCACCTACAATTGATATAACACTGGAGGTAGTCAAAAAAAACAATATTACTATCGACGACGCAAATATGATAGATTTTCTTTTCATCGGTGTCCCTCTGATGACAAATTAATCATCCTTAAAATAATAGTTGATTTAATTATTTATAACTGTTTCGATAAAAATCCTATAAATCCCTATGAAGACGCCTCTATAATTAGAACTTGCTCATAGTTAACATATTTTCTAGCATCAGCACTTTCGAGATAAATAAAGTATTAACACATAGGTTTTAGAGGAAAAAACTATTTTTTCTTTTCAAAATGACTGCCGTATTTCATTCCCCAGGGTGCCCATGCAGCACCCATGATGCCACCCATAATTAGAATGGAAACAATGAAAATCGCGATATTTTGATAGAGGCTAAATCCCTGTGCCAGATACCAGAACCAGTAGACGAGAAAACCCATTAATGCAATGACTAGAAAAGCAGATAGCCAGACTCGCCATCGAAATCCTTTGATCTTCCACATTAATTTTTCCTCTTCTTTTTGATATCTTCGAGCCCAGTACGCCCAGGGAACACCTAGAATAACACCGATAACAGCAATCGACATCAGGAAAATCGCTACATTCTTCGTCCAATGATACTCAGATGCATAAAAGAACAGCCAGATGATTAGAAACACCAGCCATCCAACACCTGCAAGTATAGACAAGGACACTTTCCATCCAAATCCTTTCGTTTTCGTAGCATCATCTTCACAACATGGTACTTCTTCATTCTCTGTTATCATAGATAAACTCTCCACCTTTGTTAAGTAAACTTTTGCAACTATATAAAACTAACAAAAAATCTCTCCGTCTTGATTATTTTTATAATTTAAAAATATAGCCTATTGCAATCAAAGTAACTCCGGAGAAATAAATAAGAAGGGTTTTTGGAGTGGTATGTTTCCAGGTAGGTACGCTTTGGTTAATAACAAAATTAGCACCAATTATTAACATACCAGATATAGATAGCATGGGCACTATTTTTATAATTATTTTAGATAGTTCATTTATGAAGGGGGTGATAAACCCTAAAAAAACCGCGGCGGAGAGATATATCAATACCGCGCCCTGCTTAGTGCGATACTTTCCTCCACTCATAAAACCAGTTGCAGTCGTTTTGTATAGAAGACCGGATACAAGTGTAATAATAATACCTGTTAAAATCAGTGCGCTTTGTTCTTTAAGAATTTCGAACATGATTTGCCCATAAGTCCAAGATATTTTTAAGTTTATTTGCCGTTATGCTAATACATATTATATCCTATCAAAATCCTCATTTGATTGATAGGTATAGTAATAGAGCAACGAAGATTTAAATATAAACACTAAACAAAAAGATAAAAGAAAGAATGTGGTTTATAGAAATTTAATGATCGATGAAAATCTTATGTATCCGAGCTTTCAAACATTTTTCATTTCGACAGAACGAAGTAATTGCCCTTTAATATCTAACGTCATTATCACATGTAAAAAATTTAAAGAAATGGGTCTATTAAAAGACACTACAGGAATCGTTAGTTTAAGCTATGGAAAACGCATTCTTATTAATGGGAGTAACGCGGATTTAAAGGATATAAAAAGAGAAGATATATTAGAAATCGTTGACTATGATCCGGCTAAGAAAATTGTTTTAGCGATAGGACGAATAGAGCCACATATCGAAACACCGGTTCATTGGATTATACAACATGCAAGAAACGATGTAAAAGCAATTATTCAGCTCAATGGTGAAAAGATCATAGAAAGGTTTTCTAAATATCTCCCTGTTACTGAAAAAGAATATCCTCCTGGGACTCTTGAGCTAGCAAAAGAAATATTAAAGATGCTAAGAAAAAGTAAACGCATTGCGATAAAAGATAGGGGAGTTTTATTTGTAGGGGCTAGCTTAAAAGAGGTTAATGATTTAATTTTGAAGACGTATGAGGAATACAAATGAAGGTTGAAGGAAAAGACTACAGAGCACTCTGGCTTGAAGATAATACTGTTAAGTTTATAGATCAAAGGAAACTACCTTACAAGTTTGAGATTTACACGGCAAAAACAGTTGATGATGTAGTGTTTTCTATAAACGATATGGTGGTGCGAGGGGCTCCTGCAATAGGAGCTGCTGCAGCATATGGCATAGTCCTAGGCGAAAAGAATTTAATGGGGACGATAAAAAAACTACAGCAGACACGCCCTACAGCCCATGATCTTTTCTATGCGATTAACTACGTAGTCGACAAAATAGATAAAGACGAAAACGCGTTAGATGCATCAGATGAGTATGTCGAAGATATCGTAGATAGATGTCGTAGAATCGGCGAAAACGGGGAGAGACTAATAAAGAAAGATATGAAGATATTAACCCATTGTAACGCTGGTGCTCTCGCAACTGTTGACTATGGTACTGCACTGGCACCTCTTAGATTGGCACATAGAAACGGGAAGAAAATATTTGTCTACGTTGACGAAACAAGGCCTCGCCTTCAGGGATTGTTGACTTCATGGGAACTAAAGCAGGAAGGAATAAAACACGCAGTCATTGCGGATAATGCATCTGGGTATTTCATGAAAAACAATGAGATTGACATGGTTATTGTTGGCGCTGATAGGATAGCAAAAAATGGTGATTTTGCAAACAAGATTGGAACCTATGAAAAGGCGGTACTCGCATATGAGAATGATATTCCTTTTTATGTGGCGGCCCCAGTTAGTACATTTGACAAAACCATTGAGGATGGTAGTAAGATAATCATTGAAGAACGGAGTAAAAACGAATTAGTAAAGATTAATGGAAAAACAGTTATGCCAGATTGGATAACAGTAAAAAACCCTGCATTCGATGTTACACCAGCAAAGTATGTAACTGGTTACATAACAGAAGATGGCATTATTAAAAAATCTTTGAAGTAAAAACTACTGAGTTTGATTTTGTTTTTTCCCAGGACATTTGGAATTAAGACACATATTCCAATAATTTTTATCCTTAATTTTAACTCTAACAACTGGGCTATCACACTTGCTACACGTCTTATCAGTTTTTACTACACTACCGCTCTGTGGGAGAGAATATGTATTATTACATTTCGGATAGTTTGTGCAACCGACAAAACGCTTCCGTTTCTTAGACACACGTATAACCATATCATGGCCGCATTTTGGGCATTTTCCTATAGTTTTCTCTTCTCGTAGCGCACTTTTAATTTTCAATCTAATATTGTCTTTATCTTTCTCCAATGATATTACAACTTGTGTAAGCATCTCCCGGGACTCTTTCACTGTATTCTCTAATGTTTTTTTGCCTATGGCTATTTCATCCATGTCTTTCTCTAAATGCGCAGTCATATCAGGTTTCGCAACACTATAGTTCTCTATCTCATCAATCACAGCAAAAGCAGTGGCGGTCGGCACCGGTGTAGACCCAATAACATACCTACGACTGTACAACTTACTGATGATCTCATGTCGTGTAGACTTTGTACCAAGGGAGAGCTGTTCCATCTTTACTATCAACGAACCTTGCGTATATCTGGCAGGAGGCTTAGTCTGATCTTCTTTCAAACGAATGCTTGTAACTGTTAATTCATCACCCTTTTCTAAATCTGGAAGAGGTTTTATTTTCTCTTTTATGTATGTATAAATTTTTCTCCAATTTGCTTCAATAAGTCGATAGCCTTTTGCTTTGAACAATTCTCCATCGATTTGAACAGAGACATCAATTGATTCTGAAACTGCATCCTTAGCTAAAGTCGCTAAAAAACGGCGGCAGACAAGCTCGTAGATTACCTGTTGATCGCTGTTCAGTTGATTATGTGATGGAACACCGACAGGATGAATTGGTGGATGGTCAGTCGAAAAACTTTTACCGCGGGTGGGAGAATCTCTACCATTGCTCAACACTTCCTCGGCTTCCTTAGAAAAATGTGATTTTAACAGTTTTTCCACAATGGATTTAATACCGAGTGTTTTAGGATAAACAGTATTATCTGTTCTAGGATAAGAAATCAACCCATACATGTATAATTCTTCAGCGATCCGCATAGCATTAGATGCGGAGAAACCAAGAAAGGATGCGGATTGTAAAAAAGATGTTGTATTGAAAGGAGACGGAGGGGTTTCCCGGTTAATTGTTTTTTTAACCTCTTTAACAACTCCTTTTTTGCAACCTTTAATTCTATCATAGATACTTTTTGCCTTGCTCTCATCCCAAAATTTATCTTCTTCATGAATGGCTGAGAATGATTTATCCTCCTTTTTTAGAGTGGCAAAAATCTGCCAAAAAGTTTTTGGAGCGAAATTCTTGATTTCTTTTTCACGTTCAACTAAAATAGCCAACGTGGGGGATTGAACACGCCCTATGGAGAGAAAATCTTTACCAAGTTGATTAGATGTTAGAGAAATAAATCTTGTTAAAACAGCACCCCATACAAGATCAATAATCTGACGTGCCTCTCCAGCATTTGCTAGATTATAGTCAACATCAACAAGTTTATCAAAGGCATTTATCACTTCATAGTTTGTTAACGCACTAAATCTAGCTCTAGCTATGTTTTTAATGTTTTGATTCTTTTGTTTAATTAGGTTTACAGCCTCGACGCCAATGAGTTCCCCTTCTCTATCAAAATCGGTTGCAATGATTATATCAGGGTTTTTATCAGATAGAGTCTTTATAGCAGATGCTATAGATTTTTCTTGTATCTCCTTACACGGCTCCACATTAATAAGATTATACAACGAGGTTTTTGTCCACTGGTTAAAACCACTGGGAAAATCAAGATTTACAATATGTCCCTTTAAGCCGATAACACCCCATAGTTCGTTATCTTTTGTGAACTCATAAACAGGAATGCTCCCTAATCGCCCACTCTTTGTTTTTCCATTAGACAGAATATATGCTATTCTTCGCGCCGCAATGTTTTTTTCACAGATTATTAGTTTCATTCTTATTCCAATTTATCTAAATATTTATTTTGGTGTGAACATAAGAAGCTATTATAATTAGTTTACGCTGACAAATACCGTGGGTCGAAACTATTAACTAATCCATCATATTTCACTGATTTGATAATATGAAGATTCAGATAATACTTGGATCAAAGTCAGATATGCCCATAGCTGAAAAAGCGCAGAAAATTCTCGATGAGTTTGAAGTTGATTACGATATAACCGTTGCATCGGCTCATAGAACACCAGATATTTTAGAAGATATTGTTGAAAAAAGCAATGCCGATGTATTCATCGGCGTAGCGGGATTATCTGCCGCTTTACCGGGCAGTATCGCCGCTCATACGATTAAACCAGTGATCGGTGTACCGGTGAGTGGGAAAGTGAATCTCGATGCTATATTATCTATTATTCAGATGCCACCTGGAATTCCTGTTGCCGCTGTTGGGCTTGATAGAGGAGATAACGCCGCATTGCTTGCCATTGAAATACTAGCATTAAAAGATAAAAAACTCGTGAAAAAACTAGAGGATTACAGGAAGAAAATGAGAAAAGAAGTATTAGCTAAATAGTGATGTGATATGTTTGATGCTGAGAGGTTCATCGAGAAAACTGTTGCAAAACTAAAAGAGGATGTAACTAAGAAGGCTTTGATTGCATTTTCAGGTGGTGTAGATAGTACAGTTTCTGCAGTTCTTGTTAACAGAGCGATAGGAAACCAGCTAATCGCCGTTAACGTTGATACGGGTTATATGAGAAAAAATGAACCTGAAAACGTTAAAAAAATGATGAAAGAGCTGGGATTAAATTTCCGGTTTGTAGATGCTAATAAAGAGTTTTATCATGCATTAAAAGGCGTTGAAGATCCTGAGAAAAAACGCAAGATAATCGGGGAGAAATTTATACGGATTTTTGAAAGGGTTGCTGAAGAGGAACAAATAGAATATCTTGTACAGGGAACCATTGCACCTGATTGGATTGAATCCGGTGGAGGTTTACGTGATACGATTAAATCTCATCATAATGTTGGTGGGCTTCCTAAAACCATGAAGTTGAAACTTGTTGAGCCGTTGAAGGATTTGTACAAGGATGAGGTACGAAAAGTCGCACGGATATTACATCTAAAAGTCTCAGAGCGACAACCATTTCCTGGCCCCGGGCTTGCGATTCGGATTATCGGTGAGGCGACACCAGAACGAACAGAATTGGTGAGAGAAGCATGTGATATTGTAGAAAAAGAAATTGAGCATGCGGTAGAAAAAGGATTGATGGAAAAACCATGGCAATATTTTGCTGTTCTCATCCCGATAAAAACGGTTGGAGTCCATGGTGATAAACGGGCGTATGGGAATACTATTGCAATCAGGGCAGTGCAAAGCGTAGATGCCATGACCTGCCACTATAGTACGATTCCCCATGAAGTACTTGATACTATTTCTACGAAAATTACCAATACTTTAAAAGAGAAAGTGAACCGTATTGTCTATGACGTAACAAATAAACCACCTGGAACAGTTGAATGGGAATAAAAAAAACATTAAGGAAAACATACTATGGTGCGAATTTACGTTATCGATAATGGTGGTCAATGGACACATCGGGAATGGCGTACGTTAAGAGACCTTGATGTTGATACAAGGATAGTTCCTAACACGACAGCATTTAAGGAATTACAAAAGGAGAATATAGATGGCTTAGTTCTTTCCGGTGGTGCTCCACGAATAGCATTAGAGGGTAGCCTTGGGAATTGTGGAGAATATCTCGAGAAAGCAAGATTTCCAATTCTTGGTATCTGTGCAGGTCATCAATTCATGGCGAGATTCTATGGAGGAAAAGCAAAACCATCAAAAATCCCTGAGTTTGGAAAAATAGAACTCACATTACTCAAAAAAAATGATCCACTTTTTGAAGGAGTTTCAAAGAAATCAATCGTCTGGGAATCCCATAATGATGAAGTTACAGTTTTACCGAAGGGTTTTGAAAGATTAGCCGAGAGTGAAAATTGTAAAATTCAAGCGATGCGACACAAGAAAAAAATAATGTATGGATTACAGTTTCATCCAGAGGTTGAACACACTGATTACGGAGAACAAATCTTCAAAAACTTTGTAAAACTGTGTGAAAAATAAATTCTTATTACTATCTCTTGAAAAGAATACTCTTTTCTCAAATATCAATTATCATTGTTTTACTGTCATAACCTGGATGAGAAATAACTATTCTGTATTTGCCTGAAAAACCACTGAATTTTGCTACTCCTTTGTCATCAGTTTGTAGATTACCTTTGGAAAATAAACTCTGCCAGAGTTCTTTCATCGGCTCATAGACCTGTCGTTTCTCTCCAGGGATAATCTCGTTTGTTTCTGTATCCCAGTATCCAGACGTGAATCCGGTCGCAAATCGTACGTTAACATTTTGACCACCTACGCCGGGTTCTGTATAATCGATCATATCCCAGTGAACACCTAGTATCTTTGGATTTGAAAGAATATATTGCATAAGATTCATTGTTTGTTCTTTCTGCCATTCCTCGGAATGACCTTCAGGGTTTGGATAATAGACGAAACCGTTTGTAATGTTTCCATTGGGCGCAGGATGGAGTTCTTCAGGAACAACGGGTTCCTCTGCTAAGAATGATATAGAGGCAATATACACTTCTCGGTCAAAAGCACAGAGAGATTCAAGAAAATTTCTTGCATCACTCCAGTTCCCATTAGAAAACCACCCAAAAGGCTGAATGACAACAGTTATCATATCATAGTGTGTGTTGTTCATTCGTTGTAAAAAATCAGTGACACGTAACGGGTATCTGTCTTGCTCCACTAATATCTTATTCACCGTGCGCTGTTCATCAATAAATGGGGAAAGATCAGAAGAAGACACAACAATACTGACTTTAGCAGTTGTATCCACCTCTTTTATCGTATTCGTCAGCATGCCAAGCCAGTCAATAACTTCCTGATTTGTCAAACCAGAATTGATCCCAAGAACATTTCCCTCAACTTCGATCATATAAAAATCTGGTTTAAACTGTAAATGATGCAACAATGCGGTCACAAATTCAAGATATTTTGCTTTCACTTGTGTTAGATTATTTTTATCTATCCACTTTGGATAACCTGTCTCTTGAAAGGTGTCCATTTTCTCGCCAACAATCCAGGCAGATGTTGCAATAACACCTAAACGAAGAAAAATATGTTCCGCATGCTCTGTGTCTGATTTCATTTTACCATCTTTATCAAGAATTCCTGTGACCTCAAGATAACTCCAGTTATAAACACCATCTTCTGGCTCTAGCTCACCCCAAGACCAATCCAGGTAAATGCCTTCAGTATTGCTACCAACTTCTTTTGCCCCATTATCCCAATATTCCCCAACGTTATACATAAAATTCTGACTTATTTGCTCATAAGAAACCTCTACGTCTTTTATTGATGCATTATTTTGGTCAGTTATTCTGAATGTTACTTCTCTCATCCTTGATTCAGGTAGACTATTTACTGAAAAATCTACAGTCAACTCTTGATGTTTAACAAAATTATTAATCGCAACAATTACAACAACACAAAAAAGCACAAATAAAGCTAGTAAAATCTTATGCTTCATATCTCATTCATTCCCATCTTTTGAACAGAGAATGTTTTATATCAAATTGATCTAAGATCTTGCCTATGATGAAATCCACTAGATCATCTATCTTTTTTGGTTTGTGATAAAACGCCGGCATCGCAGGTAAGATAACTGCACCACTTTCCTTAGCATCAAGCATGTTTTTAATCCCTGGTAAATCCAATGGCGTCTCACGGATGACCAGGACGAGCTTTCTTCCTTCTTTCAAACAACAACTCGCTGCTCGTGAAGTAAGTGTATCTCCATATCCGTTTGCAATCGCCGAGAGCGTTTTCATGCTACACGGGGCGACAATCATACCATCTATCTGAAAAGAACCACTTGCTGGTGGTGCACATAAGTCGCCATTATCGTAATAAACATCTGCTTTCTTTTTCAGTTCGTTATACTTATAATGCGTCTCGTGCGTTAATATCTTCTTTGCACCATCAGAAATAGTTAGATGTACTTCATGTCCTGATTTTCGAAGTTCCTCTAGTATTCTCACCCCATAGATACTACCCGATGCTCCTCCAATGCTCAATAAAATCCTCATAACAGTCTATCCTTCAATAGCATGTATTATATCAGATAAAGCTTGCTTCAAATTTTTTTCCTTCTCAAGTGTAGTACCAGTAATAATTATATTTGCCCCAGCACATGCTTTTTCACGCGCAGTTTTTACGTCTCTTATACCACCACCCACAATTAACGGGATATCAATATTCTTTTTAACCGCAGTAATCATCTCATTGGATACAGAATGGGGTGCTCCTGATCCTGCTTCAAGATAGAAAAACTTCATTCCTAGATATTGAGCGGCAAGGGCATAGCCGACCGCTGACTTCACATCGTCTTTTTTAATCAGATCAGCCTCACCAATCCTGCCTGCGGTCATACCTGGCTCAACAATAACATAACCCATCGATATAGGTTCAAGCCCTGAGAGTTTTACAAAAGATGCTCCCTTAACATGTTCTCTGATAACATAGTTCAAATTACGAGAATTTAACAAACTCATAAAGAATACAGCATCAGCATATCTACTTAGGAATCTGGCACCAGATGGAAATAAAATAATCGGCAAATCTGTATTTCCTTTAATTGCTTTAACAGCTTCATCCACTTGTTTCTGCGAACTCAGCGTAGAGCCACCAACCATGATAGCACTGCTTCCTGCATCTGTTGCTGTCTTTGCAAGAGAACCAGTCATCCTAGGGCTCTGCTTATCAGGATCTAACAAAGAAAAATGCAATGGTTTCTTCTTAACCTTCTTAATGATATCTTCAGCTATGGTCATTTGAATCAGCATTAAACCTAAACATGTTTTAAATGTTTACGTTAGGGAGACAATCCTCTTAACTAATTCCTCATTACAAGCGGCGATAACGCTAACACGCTCATCTAAACTAAG
>Ga0172365_10003218_pt1 | contig 12148 bp, 10 predicted proteins | sample LakKivSesite48cm_FD_114535 | JGI IMG/M metagenome (GOLD analysis project Ga0172365, IMG submission 114535) | Sediment microbial communities from Lake Kivu, Rwanda - Sediment site 48cm | ecosystem: Environmental > Aquatic > Freshwater > Lake > Sediment | place: Rwanda: Western Province, Lake...
CAGTCGCAACGGTCGGATCGTATGATCCGATTTCACTGGGGGAGATCGAGCAGGAAAGGTCAGTATCATGGGAATCCTGCCTGATGTGCTTCGGCCTGGACGCTCACTCTCTCTTGCCCTACACGAGTCCTGCAGCGCTTGCGGTCAAGGGAGTACCACAGGTCTGCATCCCACCTTCGCTCGCCCATGGGCTGTGGGCGGTCGTGTGTCAGGATCCCGCGGGCGGATCAGCAAGGTCGATGGCGGACTCGCTCTGGCGCAGTGGATGGTTCGTCGATTCCCCAGAACTCAACTTGGGCAGGAAGGCTGCCCAGTTGGTTCGCCGACGCCACTCGCCCAGGGTTCTGATCTCTTCTCGAGCTGATGAGCCGACATCGCATGACTTGGTCCTTTGGATATGTTCGAGTGCTGCCCACTTGGCTGACAACGTGTCCGGCGCCATTCTGTTGCCGTTCACGGGAAGTGCTGAAGGAATCCTTCCGAGCAACCTGAGTCAGATGGACCAGAGCACCAGGCCACTCATGATCCTAGGAAACGAGCACGTTCTGGAATGGAGGGATGGAAGATGGGTGTAGCCCCGGGCCCTGCCATGTTGACCCTGGAGGAGATATCGTGCGGGCTGATAGTGCATGGGCCCCGATTTGCCTCAACTGCAGGACAGGCGCTCAGAGATGCCAAGGAGCACGGCATGAAGTTGCTTGTGATCGACAGGTACGGGGAGTTGGCGGGGATCGCGGGAGAGATCAGCGACATGATTGTACTCCGCCCGATGCGCAGGAGGTACAACCCCCTCAAGCCCTTCGGCCCGCCGGGTCCATCCGTGCTCCTGTGCCTCTGCGCTGCTGCGTTCTCCGTTGGCAAGGAACATCCCAGCGGCCAGCTCGTGAACAGGGCGCAGGAACTCGCGATGGCGGGCAAGGAACCAACCGGCGTGGCACTCGCAGTGGATTTGCTCGAGGAGGAGTTCGATGAGCTCGAGCTCCTCGTGAGGCCTTCCTCAGTCCAATACTTGGGAGGTAAGGAGGACTTCGACATGGAAGCGATGCTATCGCACGACGTCTTGGTCGACATGTCCATGATATCATCGGCGGACGAGGCCACGCTGGTCTGCCTGACATGCTTGATCAGAATCAGGAACTTGGCGACTCACGTCGGTGGTTTCGTACTGATCACGCACCCCGCCATCTTCTTTGATGCGAGGACAAGGCCATCTCCTATGAGCATCCAGTTCCCACTTGACGTTGTCTGCTCATTGATCTCACAGGGTGTGAACATCGGTCTGGCCTGCCGTTCCGCACAGTCAGTCCCTCCGCGGATGCGGCTCATGATGTTTGTGCGCGTTCGCGAGGGAGGTGCTCCGTCACGGACTGAGGTACTGTCCCCGAGCGGAAGAAGATCGTACGCCAATCGCCTGAGTCGGCCTAGCCGCGCGCTGTCGGACGACGAGGTGGAGAGAAGGATCTCACCCTTCGCGCTGAGAGTATGTGAGACGAACGTGCCGCCTTGGCTGGTCTCAGACTTCGGCGAGGAAGCCGACGTGGCAGTCGCTACGATCAGATACATCGCTGAGAAGCAACCCGACCTAGACCAAACCATAGGGCGAGCGAACGAGCTGGCGAAGGGAATGGGAGGATCCGTTGTCGGGAGGCTGGTCAGGCTCAGGTACGCGGCCATAGAGCAGGTCGGCTCCAGATCGGTAGTCGTGTTGGCGGAGAAGGGGAAGAGGGCCTTGTCGCTCGTCGGGGGCGGCTGACAATGACCAAGATGAGGACCGGAGTGCATTCGCTGGACGAACTACTGGGCGGGGGAATCAGGACTGGGTCATTGAACCTCATATACGGAGCCCCCGGAGTGGGCAAGACATCGCTCTGCATGACCATCGCCCTTGCCCTCTGCGATGAGGATGGATCCATTGTGGTGCTTGACACGGAAAGCGGCTGGTCCGAGGTAAGGCTCTCAGGTCTGTGCGAGGTGATGAAGAAGGCCGGACTGGAGAAGTTGATGAAGATCTACCGAGCAGGGACCATGGCTGAACAACACAAGATCGCGTCGAAGTCCATTGAAGAGGACATTGAGGCCAATGACTGGGCGCCGAGGGTGATAATCCTCGATTCGGCCGTCGCTCACTACCACGCCAGCCTCCTTGGGACTCCAGCCCAATTCTTGGCTGCGAGGGCCAGGGAACTGCAGGGCAGATTGTCTGTTCAGATCAACTCGCTGGTGAGGCTTGCCAGCTCCTATGACTGCGTCCTCGTGGCCACCAGCTGGCTCAAGAGCAGCGTGGGTGAGAGGCTCGCGGGAAAGAGGATCATGGAAGCAGCGCTGGAGGCGAAGGAGGAGAAGCCCGTCGGCGACATAGAGGGAGCTCTTGGGGCAGTGGGGTACTCCCTGATAGGCGGCCAACACATGGCGTACATGGCGAAGTCGATCGTCAGAATGTCTGGGACGAAGCTGCGGTTCGACGTGAAGGGCCTCGTGCTGGAGAAGTGCATCGATGCTGCAACGTCCAAGGTCGTCTTCGTGGAGTTGGGGGAGAATGGGGTCTCTGACTATGGAGAGCCAAAGGTCTTTCCCATGAGTGAAGCCATAGCCCACGTCCTCGGCGAAGCCAAGTGAGTTCCGCGATTCGATCCACCTTGGTCCGCGGGGAAACAGTAAAAAACCCACAGCGGCGTACGCATACGAGACGAAATGTTACCCGCCTACATGTTGAGGCAGCTGTACGCGAAGGGAAGCTTGAAGAACATCAAGGAAGGCGACAAGGTCGTGGGCTTTGCGTTCTCTCTGAAGAACAAGCTCGGTTCGGCCACGCTCAAGGGCGAAGTGGCCATCTCCGTCGACGGTCAACCCATGCCGCCGGAGTCAGTCACCATAAGGAAAGGGGAGTTGACGATGAAGGTCTCCGACATCGCGAGCACTCCCACGAAGTTCACAGTGGGGGACGCTCTGGATGTGATGGTAGCGAAGGAGGGCGGCCTCGCGCCGGGCTCACACAAGGTTGACATGAAGTTCTCGATCGTTGAATTCGGAAAGGCCCAGTTCGACTTCTCTGACACCGTCACTGCTTGGTCTTCTTCTTGAAGAAGGTCGCGATCGACCTGTCCAGTGACGCGGGCTTCTTCGCTATGAGAGGCTCCGCAAACAAGGCCACCACTATTGCCAGCTGCACCCACAGGGTCATTCCTAGGGCTAGATTGACCCCCGAGCCAACGTAAGAGAGGACGGCTGCGGAGAAGAACCCCGTGACTATGACGGTGAGGACTGAGATGACCTTCAGGGCGCGGTCTGATCCCCCAGCGATCAGCGCCCCAGCAGGCAGCATCGCGAGAATGACGAACGGCACAACCGGGTTCATCCATAGCTGGAAGGTGTTCATTATCGTCCAGACTGGCAGGGGGGCCACTCCGCCACCTATCAGAAGGGGCAAGAAAGTGGTCGACCAAAGCACACACCAGATGACGGACCTCTCGAGGGCAGACAGCCAATCCATCGTGATGCTGACCCTGACCAGCAGAGCGACAGCGAAGACGCAGGTCAGGAAGGCGAAAGTTGACACAAGGCCCACTGTGCCGGACTTGAATGTTCGCGTGTTCGAGGATACGATCTGACTGCCTCCCGAGGTGCCACTGACATAGACCATCACGTCAAGGGCAGACAGGGGCAGAGTAACAGTCCAGCAGTCCTCGGAACGATTCATAGGGTAGGTCTCCCATCTTGACCAAGGCCATCCGTCCTTGAAGTCGAGAACGACCTCATCGACGCCAGTCCCTGCCGCCGTCACGGTCATTCCTCCCTTGTCCCTTGTGACAGACATGATTGAGACCTCAGGGAAGCTTCCTTGATTCTTCAGCCACTTCGAGAGCCACGCCTCGGCAGCGGAAACCCACTCGGCCCTGGCGACGAAGTGACCGACGTTCGGGACTATGAGTATCGCCTTCTCGGACGCGAGACAGGAGTAGGTCTGGTTGTAGCTGCTCAGTGGGAAGAACTCGTCGCTCGTGCCTACAAGCATCAGGACGGGCATCTTCGACCTGATGACGTAGGCCAGGGGATCGAAATACCTCATGAGCGCCTCGCCTCTGGGGTCGTCAAGCCTCACGTCACTGGGCAGGTGACCTAGAGCTAGGGAACCTGAGTAGACCAACAGGGAGAAGTTCCCCCCGCCGACTATCGGGACCACAGTCTTCAACCTGCCGTCGAGGGCAGAGAGCCAGAGTGACTCAAGCCCCCCTTGGGACGCGCCGGAAGCCGCTATCCTGTTGGCATCGACGAAAGGCAACTCCGTCAGAAAAGTGATCCCCCTCATCGCCGAGTAGAGCAATCTGTAGTAGTACGAGTAGTACGCCCCATCCGTGAGGTTCAACCTGTTCTCGTTCGTTTCCGCTGGGCCAGTCGATCCCCCCTGCCCGGGCCCCGAGATCGCGAGTGCGACGTAGCCCTCGGCGGCCAGGAGTTCCCCGAAGTAGGCCATCGATTCCGCGTCCCCGAAGGACCCATGCATCAGGAGGACGGCAGGGAACTTGTCCCCTTGGCTCGGCTTGAACAACAAGCCTGATATGACCACAGGGGATCCTCCATACGTCTCGCTGAAGTAGGCAACGTCCGCTCTCAGGACGCCTGATTGGAGAGTTTCCCAAGGTCCAATTGTCCCGTTCGTGGGGGATTCCACCTTGGAGAGATCCCAGAACGAGATGTCGTACTGAACGCTCGGAGGTGTGGCGCGTGGGGAAAGAGCAAAGCCCACCAGCAGGGCTAACACAGCGAAGATTGTCGCTGGCCCTGGCCTCATCAGCGGTCCTGCCAGCCCGGGTGAATTAAGCCTTAGCCGGACGCTGGAGGGCGATTCGAGCGGAACGGTTCGGAGCCGCTCAGCCAGCTATTGTCTCCCAAGTGGACTTGATTGCCCGGATGTGCTCTTCATAGGTGGCCGTTACACCGGACGTCACAGACGCCAACATGGCTGCGCCGCGCGCCTCCGTATCAGGTTCGCCAGGCCGCTGCACGGACCTTCCGATCATGCTGATCAGCCGACGACATATGTCCGTGCTCAGGGCCCGTTGTCCGGAGCAGACAATGGACAGGGGGTCTCCCATTCGTTGCCGCAACCGCGATACTGCGTCCGCGATCTCCTTAGCATCATCCTCCGGACCAGACGCCTTCTGTCCCGCTGAACGGAGAGGGTGTTCTTCGCGTCCGGTGAACTCGGCTGCGGACCTGAGGACATTGCCAACCACGTAGATCCCCGACATGAAGTACGGCGTGGTGAAGAAGTCATCGAAATCCAAGGGGCTCGACCAGAGCGCATCAACCGCGATCGACGTTCCAGCCCTCACCAAGATCTCGCCCGGGATGCTGATGGCCGATCCGAGAATGTCCAAGAAGAAATCCCACCCACCCATCACGACGATTGCCGTCTCTTCGAGTCCCAGGCTTGGCGCGAGGGCTGGCGAGATTGTGCCGACCACTGACCCAACGGGCACCGGAGGAGCAACCTTGGAATTGTCCACCCGGGCACTCTTGAGCCTTCTCTTGGCTTCGGTCACGTAGCCGCCCCAGGGATGGTAAAGGTCCGATGGCGTGGAAGACCTGACCAGGCCAGTTAGCAAGTAGGTGAGGTACTCGTGAGGGTTCACAAAGAACCTGCAGCTGTCGTAGAGGTCTCGGTCATGCTCCATTAGCGACTTGGCTATCGAGTCGAGGTAGAACCTGCCCCTTGTGGCCTTGGCTGGGCTGCCCTCCCATCCCACGACGGGGCCGTCTTGCTGATCCCCGCGGATCCCCACCAAGGTCGGGGCCCTTCCGCCGATGCACAAGGCCCTGACCTGTCCTCGCCTCTCCTCCGGGAGCAGCGACTCGAATACGTCCACAAACGCCTTCTGGAGGTCACTCGTCGAATGAGGCGTGGGCAACGGCGCCCGAGCCGAATCCGAGATGATCGCGCCATCGAGCACAACGGCCTTGATGGAGGAGGTGCCCACATCCACCCCAACCGCAAGGGCCAAGCATGGCGTCGACTTCGCGCACCGTTTTAAGCTAATCGCGAGCTGGACGCTAACGGATTTATCGACCTGAGCGTCGGCTTGGACAGATGCACGAGTGGAAGCTCGCGTCCGGAGTCGTCTCCTCTCTGCTGGACTACGCGAGGTCAAGAGGCGGTGCGCGGATCATCTCCGCGACCGTCAAGGTGGGAACCCTTTCCATGATCGATCCTCAGATCATGAGGGAGGCGCTGGTGATGATCTCGAAGGAGGCGGGGATCGAAGATGTCGAGTTCAAGGTGGAAAGAGCTGAGACACACTTCACCTGCATGAAATGCAGCACTGATTGGACGTTCAAAGATGTCGAAGAGGACGTGACGGCGAATGTGCCTGACGACCTGCTGATATCTGATGAGTCGGGCGACAAGGATGTGCCCATGCACTACTTCCCCGAGCTCGTGCACGCTTGGATGAGATGCCCGAAGTGCGGCTCCAGGGACTACCGCATGACAGGGGCCAGCGGCGTGATCTTGGAGAAGGTCGAGGTGGAAGAATGAGCGGAGGAGCTTTAGACCCCCGGGTGCGGATGGCCAAGCAAGCTTTGAGCGATATGGACAGAGTCATCATAGTGTGCAGTGTGAAGGGCGGCGTCGGGAAGAGCACAGTGGCAGTGGGACTGGCGTCAGGCTTGTCAAGAATCGGAAGAAAAGTCGGACTGGTCGACTTGGACTTCAAAGCGACGCCGATTAAGAGGATGACTGGAGTCTCCGGGAATCGGAGGGGCAATAGGATGGGCATCGTTCCACTCATCGCTGATGGCGTCAAGGTCATGTCCGCTGCTACTGAGGTGGGCGAGAAAGCCCTGCCTGTTGGCGGAAGCGAAGCGGAGAGTCTTGTTGTCGGGTTCTTGTCGGTCGTCAATTGGGGACGACTTGACTACCTGATAGCAGACATGCCACCGGGGATGGGAGAAGAGCTCATGGCGCTGCTGAGATTGGCAGGGAGCAAGGCAATGGCGTTATTGGTCACGACGCCGTCTGTCTTGTCGCTGGACGCAGTGGTCAGGCTGGTGGCCTTCCTGAGGGGGGAGGGCGTGGGCATCGTCGGTCTAGTCGAGAATATGTCGTACATCACGTGTGACTGCGGAAAGATCCTCAGGCCCTTCGGTGAGATCGACGAAGGCAGGCTGAAGGAAGCCGGACTCGGTCAGCCCATTGCCAAATTGCCCATTGATCCGGAAGTGGAGAAATCACTGTGCCGAGGCCTCAGTGTGCTCGACACACCCGCTTTGGGCGAAGGACTCCGTCGCCTGGCCCTCCTAGTGGACGGAAGCGGCCACCCCGGCTCCTGATCTGAGGGAATGGGCTACTCGAGCACAACCACGTCATAGAAGGTCAACTCTGGCAGCCCGAACTCGACCGTGTCACTATGCTTGTCGAACCTGAGCTGTTGGCCCCCGGCGAGCGTCCTGACGCACCGGACGTCCTGTTGTCTTGCCTTGATTCTGATGTTCCCAATGGGCAGCACTGTAGTCAGTGGCCTCTGCATGTCTCCACTGCAATTCACCAAGTGAATCAGGCTACGCGTACTTGGCTCCTGCTGTTCGCGCACCTCTGCCAAGACGGTGGGAGGCGCTTCCACCTCGATGGGTATCTTCATGTCGAGAGCCCTTACAGTTGCTGTCACGAGGCGCTCGGTGTCCTCGATCTTGTGGGTGGCGTAGAAGGAACCGACTAGCTGCGGGAAATAGGCTGTCCTACCCTTCCCGTGAGAGTTCAGGACCAAGGCCGGGTACGCTGATTCGTTTGAGAGCGGCATGTAGAAGGACCGAATGGGCTCCAGAAAGACGATCGGTACGTCCGCGTGATCCGTCGATGCTATCTTGAGACAGAACGGGCCTCTCGGCAACAGCGACTTGGCGGGAACGCCCGAGTACTCGTGAATCACCCTCATGTAGTTCTCACCCAGCATTGCAGGAAACATCCCGTGTCTTTCCCTGATCCCCATGATTCCGTCCAGTGCAGGGACATCCCTGAGTGCCCCGAACTCATCGCAGACTCCCGACTCGAACGACGAAACCAGATTCCCTCCCTTCTTCACAAATCGGCTGATCGCTTCCACCTGTGAGTCACTGAGGCACGCGGAGTTGGGCAAGACCAGAGTGCCGTATCGGCCCAGACCTTCATCGGTCAGACCGCTGTCCAAGATGACATCGAATGGAATGTGCTGCCTGAGCAGGATGTCACAGTAACCTGTGAACGAGTTCTCGGTCACAGCCTCGCAGATGCTCTTCCTTCGGGACCAGTCCACGGTCGTCTTGCCAGTTCCGAGGTCAGCGATCAGATCCTGCTCCTTGCCCGTCCCCAGATCCCTGTATAGCTCAGACTGCTCTGAGATGTAGAACATGGCCGTCTGGGCGGAGTTGTGGACGGCAATCGTCGCCGCTGACTTGGCTCCGTAGTAGTACTCCTCGTTCTGTTCGAGGAAACCTTGGATCTCTCCCACAGCCATGGCTCCGCTCTCGTCTTCATCGTATGCCCTCCCGAAGAACGCGAACCAAGGATTCGCCCCACAAGCGACGGTCTGTGCAATCGCGAGCTTGAGTTCCCAAGGCGGGAGGAATTTGTAATGCCACTCCCCAAGGGTGTGATGCGTGAAGACCACTGCAGGCTTGCCGCCAGCCACCAAGTACTTGGCCATGAGAGCCGAGGCGAAGAGATTGTGAGGTGCAGGATGGGGGTGGAAGAACTGTTCGGCCCCGTTGAAGTGTTGGTAAGGCCCCACTTTCTGTATGTCTCTCGCCACTCTCCAACCTGACGCTCGCCAGCCCCCAGCGTTTAGGAAGATCACGCCGTCGGGGTCGACCTCCTTGAGACTAGCTCCTGCGTCCCGCAGGAACCCTGCCATCGAATCTTCCCTGAACAAGAGGAACTTCTTCCAGAGGTCGCTCTTCCAGTCCTCTTGGGGGATCTCCTCACCATACTTGTACCTGAAGCGGTCTTGGCAGTGATCGCAATAGCAGCAGTCCGGAAAGACCACGGGCCCGTCTAGGAATACGCCATCAGCCCCTGCCCTAGCGGTCTCTTGGATGAGCTTGAACGCCCAATTCCTCCATGGCGAGTTGACGCAGAAGGTCGTTCCGTTCCCATAGAGAGGATGAATGCTACCATAGGATTTTCCGTTGGAAGTCAGCTGCTCCCAGCCCGGGTGTCCAGCAGAGAACTCGTAGGAGTACCAGTGCATGTTCAGGTAGACGAGCACCTTGATGCCATACTTGCGGGCGTAAGGCATGTAGTCGCGTATGGAGTCGAAGTCCTCGAACCCGGGATATCTCTCAAAGCCCTCAGCTGCGAAGGTGGTCATGTAGCCGGTCCCAGGGGCAGCGCCAGGAACCCCGACTATCCACTCGCAATTGGAGTGCCACTTCTCTTTCTTCTCTTTGGCCCACGAATCGAGGTCGAGTCGCTTGACTTTTGCGTACTCCCCCAGAAGATCCCAGCGCATCATTCTTACTGGCTTCTCAAACCATCTCGGCAAAAGCCTCACAACCACTGCTCAGAAAGGACGCCATCAACTTATGCTTTTCACAGGGGACACATCGCCAAGGAGACGGCACCTGCTACACCAAAGCCTGATTTTGCGGCGCTCTCCTCCTTCGGAGTTGGTGAAGAAACAAGTCCGTGTACCTCGGCCACACTTGTGATTGCGAGCCTGACGTAAGTCGCATCGTTCAGACTCCCGAGCGTGAGGGGCGACTATTTCTCCTGTCTTCTGGTGAAAGCGAAGTAAGATGCTACCAGGAATATCACTGGAAAGACGGCGACCACCAAGAGGTCAATCCAGCGCGAGGAAAGCAACGACATGAGGTCAATCTGTTGTGCTTGCTGACCGAACGGACCAACAGAGGTCACGAAGAGGGAGTTCGCAATCGATGAGTAGTGGTAGTTTATCGAGACTGCCTGCACCGTGCTGGAGATCTCCTCCACTTTCCGACTGTAATTGAGATAGGCTTGAGATATCCCTACAGCGTTTCCTCCTTGCGTTCGGTTGAAGTCAGGGTTGAATGACATCGCGGGGGCTGGTCCAAGGATCGTGTAGGCTATCAGGCTGCCCAGCAGCGACAATATGAACGCGAAGAAGATCCAGACCCCTAGGCTAATCGTGAGTGAATGGCTTGACCTGCTGGAGAAGGTCGAGATGAATAGAGATATCGAGTAGTAAGCGAACGAAAAGAGTATCGAAAGGACGATGAAGAGGGAGATCCTCACTATGTCGTCTAGCGCGATGGAGGTCCCCTGCAACAGTATGGAAGCTGATATTGAAAGCAGTGAGGAGACTGTCACGGTCAGCCCTATCAAGGCGAGAGCCGATATTATCTTCCCGTTTACGACGTGCTCCCTGTATATCGGCCTTGACAGCAGGACCTTGAGGGTCCCCCGTTCTCTCTCCCCGGAGATAGCGTCGAAAGCCAATGCTATCCCCAGTATCGGAGCCATGAGCGTCATGGTCGAGGCCACGCTCGACGTCATCTGGAGCAATCCCCGAGACTCGGTGATACCTCCTATTCTGAAGACCGAGGTTGTCACAAAGCCAGTAGCCACGTAAAGGAGGAAGAACAGGGCGACTATCGCCCAGAATCTCTTGCTGGTTATGCCATCGGTGAATTCCTTGCGCGCTATGATTAGGGACTTGTTCATTGCCCATCACCTCTTTCGTAGAACTGGTACACGTCATCCCAAGAGGGATTGACTGGAGTCAGAGATTCAATCTGGTACTGGCCCTTGGCCGCCAGCGAAAAGAGGACGCTTCCTATGTCACCATTGGCAACAACCATCAGTTTGCCGTTCCTCAGCTCAGCCTCCTTCGTTTCCGGCAAGTGCTTAACCTCCTGCAATAACGCCTCGCCGCCTGACTTGACCTGTATTTCGTAGCCATAACCCCTCGTAGCCCTCACCGGTTGGGACAGGTCGTCCACGCTTCCTTGAGCCAGTAGTTTCCCCTTTCGGATCACCGCTGCATGCGTACACAGCATTCCGATCTCATGGAGGAGATGAGTGGACATCAGGACGGTCTTTCCTTCGCTGTTGATCCGCCGGATTATGTCTCGGAACTCAGCTGCTCCGTCGGGATCGATTCCCACGGTTGGCTCGTCCAGCAGGAGCAGTTCAGGATCCTTCAACAGGGCTTGGGCCATCCCCAACCTCTGTTTCATGCCTCTGGAGAAGGCAGAGACCCTGGCGTTGGCCCTGTCCTGCAGACCCACGGCCTCCAAGACCTCGAGGGCCTTGCTTCTTGCCCGATCAGTAGGGAGATCGTCAAGCATCCCGAGAAACGTGAGATTCTCAAGCGCAGTCATGTGCTCGTACAGCCCGAAGCCCTCCGGAAGAAGACCCACTTTTCTCCTGATTTCCACTGACTCTTTGATCGCGTCGTGCCCTAGCACCTCGGCGTGCCCGCTGGTTGGCAATAGCAGTCCGATCAGAATGGATATCATCGTCGTCTTGCCCGATCCGTTCGGACCGAAGAACCCGTACACGCTTCCCTTGGGCACCTTCATGTCAACACCATCAAGGGCTCTGACCTCCGTCCTCCCGTCCTTGTAGACCTTGACGAGATCCTTGGTTTCTATGGCGAAGCTCATCCTTCTCACCTCACCTCCTACCGTACTTCCTGTATATTAGAAGAAGGGCAGCCGCGACGACAACTACTATCCCAGCCCCGATGTACACGATCTCCCCGCTTTGCTTGACGTACACGTGAAGGCTCCGGACTGGAACCTGAGCCTGATCCGCAGTGAGGCTTAGGGTCACGTAGTAGTCGCCGGCGGTGATGCTCGCGTCCGTAGTGATGGTCAGCGTGTAGGTGGCAGAACCCTGTGGGTTGAGCAATAGAACAACGGCGGGATCCACCTTGACAGTGAATCCACTGGGGACGTCAGACGTCTCCAATTTCGCGTTCGTCAGAGAACTGTAACCTGTGTTCTGAACCGATATCTGGAACGTCGTCGTCTGTCCCGCCAACGATTCCACATAGAAGTCCTGCGTCACGTAGGCTATGCTGTACCACCCCAGTATTCCGAGACTCAGGTTCAAGCGATCAGAAGCATCGCCCACTCCAACCTGCAATACTAGGGATTTGACATCTGGCTCAGCTAGCGGAGGCACAGTGAC
>Ga0172365_10003220_pt1 | contig 12145 bp, 11 predicted proteins | sample LakKivSesite48cm_FD_114535 | JGI IMG/M metagenome (GOLD analysis project Ga0172365, IMG submission 114535) | Sediment microbial communities from Lake Kivu, Rwanda - Sediment site 48cm | ecosystem: Environmental > Aquatic > Freshwater > Lake > Sediment | place: Rwanda: Western Province, Lake...
AATCGGTGGTGAAGTTGCGGTTCACATGGTTCGTAACTTTTGGATTAATTCTTTTCTTTGCACATCCCATCCAAGGAAAAAATGAATGCTTCTTCTTTAATTATCTATTTCGGGATGAAGCCGTCCATTATTTTTATAAAAAAATGGTTTTCAGATCAAAGGTTTTTTCCTGAGCCAGCCAAGATCACTGATATAAAGATCTCTAATATCTTTTAACCCAAATTTCATCATAGCCAGACGCTCAAGACCAAGACCCCAAGCAAGCACTGGGTTTTTAACACCTATTGGCTCAGTAACCTCTGGTCTAAATATACCACTACCACCTAGCTCCATCCATTTATTATTCCAATATACATCAACCTCCATACTAGGCTCAGTATAAGGGAAATAACCTGGTCTGCAACGAACTTTTTCAAAACCCATACGCTTGTAAAACTCTTTTAAAACACCAATGAGTTGCCTAAAATTAGCACCCTCCTCATGAATAATACCCTCAATTTGGTAAAACTCTGGTAGATGGGTTGTATCAATATTTTCTTTTCTAAAAACACGACCAATGGAAAACACTTTACATGGCGGCTCAGGATGATCATACAGATAACGTATTGTGTTAACAGTTGTATGAGTCCTAAGAAGAGCCCTTTCACCCTCTGTTTTTGAAAACTTGTAACCCCAACCAGTAGATTTTGTATCACCACCATCCTCATGCACCTTTGCTATTTTGTCAACCAGGTTTTTTTCTTGTATCCTGATCTTTGATGGTTTTTTACAGTACAATGTGTCCTGCATCTCACGCGCTGGGTGATCCTGAGGACTAAAAAGCATATCCATATTCCAGAAACAGGATTCAACATAGTCTCCTTCCATTTCCTGGAAACCCATTTCTAAAAATATCTGCCTAATACTGGATATTAAATCCACAAGTGGGTGAGCCTTACCACCATACATTGCTGGTGCAAACGCATCTATATCATAGGGGCGTATTGGTTTTTTCTCCCATTCCTTGTTTTTGATTACCGATGAGGTTATCTGAGAAATCTCATCCTTAATATGAACGCCTTCCTGTATTACTTTTTGACCGGTTTCAGTTAGAACCACAGTGCTAATGATAATCTCCTTTTCCTTGAGAATATTTTTCCTTGACAAAAGTGATCTTATCTTGTTTTTATCAATTTCCAGGTTTGGTTTCTCATTAAGTTGTTTGAGTATTTTTTCTTCCTCTGTTTCTGTTTTTAATGCTTTTTTCCCCTCAGAGGTTATTTCTAATATTGTATCTTTATCCTTTTTTATATCAGCCCAGCCTTTTTGCTTAAGCCATCCTATAGCAACAGGTATCTCATTTGCTTCTAAAACCTTTGATAGATCCTTTAATGATGCTTTTCCACCTTGCTTTGATATAAGCATAAGAGCCCGTTTTTCAGGTAAACCATTTTTTAGAAACTGTTTTCCTTCGCTTTCAAGTGAGTACACTGTTTTTATCCGATCATTTATTTTCACAAGTTTTTTTGACTGAAGCCAACTTGAAGCATTCATCACCTCGACTTCTTGATTAAAATCACCATTTTTTGTGATATCCTCAGGTGATGCTTCTCCCTTTAGTTTTTTAAGAGTTAGAAGCACTTTTATCTCATTTTGTGATAATTCTTTGATTATTTTTTTAATATCCATTCTGACACTGGAATAATTTAATTATGTATAAATCTTTACCAACAAAAAATTATAATTACACTTATTTCTTAGTTTTTAATACCTGACTATACATAGTAATAAGCTCATCACCATTGATAAGATGAATATTACTTCTTTTTGCATATTCTTCAGCTTCCTTTGAAAAATGGCCAAGTGTTACAAATTTCATCCCTGGTGCCTTGTATTGTTCAGATATAGCTTGTAGTTTTTGTAAAGCAGGTTTTTCTATTAGATTATCTTCTTCATCATATTTTTTAATTTCAACTACATATTTTTTGTTTTTATCTTCCATCAAAATCTCTGCACCATAACCCTGACCTATAGGGGCTGTTTTAACTATTTTATAACCCTGAGTTTTAAACAACGCAGATATAAATTCCTCAAACTTATATGGGTCTAAATCCTGTAGGTGATGTTTAATATTTACATTTTCCTTGTGGCTTATAGTAGATTTCTGGAAAAACTTTATTTTTAATAGATAATAAGAGGTTAGGATTAATATTGTAACTATAAATCCAATAATAGCTGATAAACCCACATTGAATGTTATTATAATTATTGAACAAGTTAAGATAGTAAAAACAAAATAAAAAAGTAATAATAATGTTAATATTCTATCCGATTTACTCGCTTTCCCCATTTGAATTAACCTCCAATAAACTACAATTTCAAAACAATTATGACTTTAAAACTCTATTCATTTTTATTTAAATCAATATAAACATGGTAAAAATAGTTATATGAAATAATCTATTAAGCGTCTAGTAATTTATAAGGTGATAAATATGAAAGGGTATTGTCCTAAATGTGGTACAAGGTTATTAGTTGGAGCTAAATTTTGTTCACTTTGTGGTGAAAATGTTGAACAACAAAACCTGCAACCTATTTTTACACCACAACCTGTTGCATCATCACCTACCCAACATTATCCTACTGCACAACAAACACAACCTTATGGTTCTTCTAATCTCTGGTATCAGAATTATTATCGAATCAGAAAAAAAACACTTACAGTTGGTAATAAATACTGGCTTGAAGACCAAGGCGGAGCGATCCTTGGTTTTTGTAAACAAAAGCTTTTCAAATTAAAAGAAGACATTAGAATTTATACCGATGAAAATGAAGCCCAGGAGTTATTTTCCATAAAACAAGAACAAATAGTTGATGCATGGGGTAAATTTAATGTTATTGATACTGCAACTAACACAAGACTAGGATATGTTAAAAGAAATATTATTTCTGCATTTTTAAAAGATACCTGGGAGCTTTATACTACATCTGATCAACTCGTTGGCCAAGTAATAGAATCATCAGCAGGTCGAGCAATTGCAAGAAAATATTTACCAGGTGGTGCTCTTGTCCCTGAAAAAATGCATCTTGAGATGAATGGACAAATCCTTGCAGATATTAACCAAGAGTTCAAGATCATCGGTGATATCTGGGAGATGAACTGCCAGATGGTACCACCTAATTTTGATAGACGCGTATTATTATCATGTATACTTTTAATGGGTATGATTGAACGTAGACATAAATAAAAAATTTAACATAAGATTCTTGAAAAAAACATTTTAGCGCCATTATTTTATATGAAAACACTAATACGTGTGCTCACAAGCCTTGGGCCCGTAGCTTAGACTGGCTGGAGCAACCGGCTGATAACCGGTAGGTCGAGAGTTCAAATCTCTCCGGGCCCACTACTCTTATTGGTTAATTATTTCATCAAACTGATAATCATCCCATTTTTTTATTCCAAGCAAAATATCCAGCTCAACTGGTGTGATAATCGGTGTTTTATATTGCATGTAATCATCAATTGCTATACGAGGACAAGCAGTTGAAACAAAACAATCAATACCTCTGAAGCTTTCAAGATTTACAGATGAGAAATAATCAAGTGCTATAACGTAAGATTTTTTTTGTTTTGATTCCAGTAGTTTTTTTATCTTAAATGAAGAATCTATACGTTGTTGTCCTCTTTTAATTCCGATAAGGATACCAAATGTTTTTGCAGTTTTAGAACGTGATATAGCCCCATATCTTTGTCTTAGAATTGTTTCTTTTAATTCATCCAATTCTTTATCCTTAACCTGGTTTGTGTATGGGTCAGCAATAACAACTGGTTTTTTTGTTCTAAGACTTAAACCCAGTGGATGAAAATTACCACTGCCGATAAAAAGAAACATGTCAACTTTATCTGCTATTGCGCTTGCTGCTGAGAAATTACATCCTAGAATCTGACCTTTGTATTCTATTCTACTGTCTCCTTTCCCTGTTATCGGTTTAAAATTATTTTTAACAAGGATTTCTTTTGCTTTATCCAACATATGAACATGTTGGGCTGTTGTGACTAAACCTATTTTTTTACCTTTAAGACGTGGTATTGTTTTGTTGATTACTTTCGTTATATCAAGGTTTGATTCTGCATTTATAAACAAAGTCGGTATACTAAAATCTTTAATACTAGGTATTGGTGTGTGCCCGATTTGTATTACAAAATCAACACCCAAGTTTTTATATTCAAAATTTGGTAGGTCGCATGATCCGAAACAAGGATCTGCTGAAATAATTATTTTTGCCTTTGTCTCCTTTTCCAGCTGATCAACAAGCCGCATCGCATGATTTTTTAAACCCTCAGGCATCTGCAAGGCTACTCGTTTATAGTTTTTTTGATTGATTATCTTAACAGCCTTTTCTATATCAATATTATAATCTTGTATTTTCAAATAGTTAACCTTATTTTTTCTCCATCCCAATAATATACCAGTCTTTAGGATTATCTAACTCAGTGTCTACTGTTAGATGTACAATTTCTAGTTTTGGGAAGAGTTTTTTCAAATCTTTTAAATCCACTTTTTCAAATTTCTTAAGATTGTTAATATACGCCTGTTCTGTGAGAGCATTTGACTCATATTTTTCTTTTGTTCTTTTCAATATACGATTAATACTAGCATCCTTTGAGCAGTTTGTTTGTAAAATCACAAAGGTTTTGTTTTGTGCTGCAGCAATACCAGCTGCTCTTCTTCGAAGCTCCTGTGTAACAAAAGTCGCATCCAGGATTACACCGTCTTCTTTGTGTAATGTTTCTTCTGCTCGTTTAAACATCTCATCATACACTTTTTTACGTATATCATAATTATTTGCTATTTTTTCATCAAAGATATCCATTCCTTTGAGGATTTCCTTTCTAATAAGATCTGTTCTTTGAATTGGGTATCCTTTCATTTTTGAAATTTCTACAGTGGTTTCAGTCTTAAAGGTGCCTGGGAGACCACACGCAATCAGAAGTGTTCCTGGCTCAATTTTTGTTTCTATGAATTTTAAAAAAGGTTCTTTTATAGTATCACATCCTAATCATATTCATTAAAATCATATGCCCAAAAATAGCATGATATATTTAATATTAATCCTATTTTAAGATATAAGAATGTGCTAACTTGAAATATTTTTGAGCAGTATCTCTTGCTTTTATTTTTTTATCTTCTTCAATGGTTTTATCATTTAGTATGAAACTTGTGACTTTTCCTCGCACATAAGCTCTGTATACTTTGTAGAAGTTAACAAGACGATGGATACTTTCATCATTTTTTTCACCGACATGTTTTAGATATACTTCAAAGAGTTGTTCAGATAATTTCCAACCATCATTATATTCAAGATCCATTAAGAGAAACGCGATATCACAGGCAATATCTGAGTATCTAAACCTGTCATTGAACTCAATACAATCAAATATGATTATAGGATCAGTTAGACAAATATGCTCCATATGCAGATCACCATGGCAATCTCTAATTTTACCTTCTTTAACTCGCTGGGAAAATAGTTCTTTATTTTCTTTATAAAAACTATCAGTCCATTTTTTAAGATCGTTATGCTGCTCTTTTGATATTGAACTACCAATGAACTCTGCAGTCTGTTGAAAGTTTTCATCAGTATTATATTTTATAACATCAAGCTTACCAAACTCATCGATTTCCTTAGAATGCAAGGATTTCTTATGAAAATCTGCAATAGCCCTGCCAATTCTCTGGATATCATCTGAAGTAACAATACTTCTTTTAAACCTTGTTTTAAGCAAATCTTCATCTGACAGCCGTCTCATTTTAACAGCATAGTCAACAACATCGCCTTTCCCGTTTATCGAATATTTTCTACCATCATAGGTAATAGGGTAAACACCAAGATAAACATCCTTGGAAAAACGACTATTTAGCTCAACTTCTTTATTACAATAATATTTTCTTTTCTCCAAAGTAGAAAAATCCAAGAAACCAAAATTAACTGGTTTTTTAATCTTATAAACAAACTCATCACAGATGAAAACAGCAGATATATGTGTTTGTGCTAAAGTGATTTTTTTTGTTTTTTCAGGATAAACTAAAGGATTCATTAAATCTTTAATCATTGACTGTTTCATATGTATCAAGCAAAAGCTGTGCTTATAAAAGTTTTATCTTTATATTCTAAAAAAATAAAACAACAAATACAACTTGAACAAGTAATAAAAATATTGCTGCTGGTATGAAAATTTTGTACATACGTGTTGTATCAGTTTTCAAATAATCGCTACTTAGAACATTACAAAGATGAATAGGTGAAATAAGATAACCAACAAAAGAACCCATAAAGATTATACTTGTTAAACCCAAAATACTTACATTAGTTAGACCAAAGAAAGGTTGCACAAGGAAATAAGATAAAGCTATTGCACCAAGGTTATAACCTGTTAACAATCCTAATAGAAAAGGCATAATAATAACTATTACAATAGCTGGGAAGGCAAGACCACTTATTGCATCAGCAATAACAACATTAGCTTTTGAAACCTCAAACATTTCCCTAAATATCATAATCCCAAAGATAGCTAACGCAAGCTTAATTGTAAATGAATTTTTAATAAAAACTAGATACTCTTTTAGTTTAGATTTTGTTAAAAAATATAAAAGAATAATACTAAACATCACACCAATTATAAAAGATCGGACTTGAGGGAATCCAAAGAATTGTAAAATTATATAGAAAAAAAGTGGTGTTACTGGGGGTAGGAGATAGATAAGACCGCTGTATTCTTTTTCTGTTTTTGTTTTTTGTTCAGGAACATTTTTAATGAATTTTTTAAGTAAAATAAATCCTATAGACACGGATGTGATAAATGAAACAAAATTGGCAAGAATTAAGGTGTAAATATCTATATTTGAGAATTCAACACTACACACTAGAATCATCGCTGAAGAAATAGGGTAAATAGGAAACCAGATATGTCTAAACCATATATTTAGTAAGTTTTTTTGATTATTATTAAGACTATATTTTTCTCCCTCTTCAGCAATCATTGGTGCAGAAAACAGTGCACCTCCAGGTACTGGCATAAGTCCATATACTGCAGGTATTACTCCAAGAGTACCACCTTTTGAGAAAAACGTTCTCAGACTGTCAATTAATTTTTTTATGGCACCTGTTTCTTGCATGAGTTTAGCTAAGATATAAATCAAAGTCATAAGTGTTGCAAGCTCAATTGTCTCTGTAACAATCTGCTTTGTTTTAAATGAGTAAAAAGATGCTTCTATCATAGCCTTTGGGATTTCAATAGGTTTTATTTCCTGAAGTGAAAAAACACCGATAATAAGTGAACCTAATATAAGAGAAAGACCGAAAATATAATTTTTTATAAATGGGAAAAAATCAAATTTGCTGCGGATTAGAATAATAATTACAACGAATGCAACGATTACTCCTATCAGATTCAACATGATTTACCAGAAAACACAAGACGTTTAATTAATTACCTGTTTAAATATTTGAAGAAAAAATATATAGATTGTAGTTATTTTGCTTCGTCGAACTTCATTTTTGTCCCATCAGCCCACATCTCTTCGAATTCCTGGTTTAATCGCTCAACAATTTCTTTTTCAACAGTCCAAATACCCATTTCATCTTTTTTCATGGGGCCTGAAAGTATTAACACCCTGTCATCACCTATAATGTAGTTTCCTCTTACTCCTGAATGTGTTTTTGCATCTAAACCCGCAAGCAAATTTTTGTTTTTAAATTGATTAACAACTACTTTAGAATCCTTTGGAAGTTCTGCATCTATTAGGTATTCTGCCATAATACGTGGATTTGGTATCTCTGAGAAATCCCATTGTTTTGTATGTTTCGAGGCTGGTGTCACTTTAGTTGTTTTTTTCGTACTCATCTCAATTGCAATACTTACAACAATTACACCTATAGCAAATCCTATAACAAGTGCAATTAAATCCATAGTCCATCCATCCAGTAAAGTGTATCTATATTCTAAGATATAATAGTTTGCCTTATAAACCATAAGAGCAATCTTTATGATTAATAGTTATATATGGGCAAAGAAAAAAAACAAGGTAGGTCTATAATTGGATACAAAAATCATAAATGATATCTTAAAACTAAAAAAGAAACAAAATGCCATAATACTCGTGCACAACTATCAGATACCAGAGGTACAAGATATTGCTGATTTTCTTGGAGACTCACTGGATCTGGCAAAAAAAGCAACAAAAACAAATGCAGAAAATATTATTTTTTGTGGCGTTGATTTTATGGCAGAATCAGCAAAAATATTGAATCCTAAGAAAAACGTGATTCTCCCAGATATAGACGCTAAATGTCCAATGGCAGCAATGATTAATTATAATAATCTTAAAAAACTAAAAAACAAGCATCCTGATGCAAAGGTTGTAGCATATATTAACACAACCGCAGAGATAAAAACATTATCAGATATCTGCTGCACTTCTGCCAATGGTGAAAAAGTAATTAGAAACGTACCTGCAAAAAAAATAATTTTTGTTCCAGATAAAAACCTAGGAGCATATATCCAGAGATCTATTCATCACAAAGAACTAATAATATGGCCTGGTATGTGCTCAACACATCATAAAATCCGTAAAGAACAAATAATGAAACTTAAAGATGAACATCCAAAAGCAGAGATACTAGTTCACCCTGAATGCAGACCAGAAATAATTGACATTGCTGATCATGTGTTCTCAACAAATGGCATGGTTAATCATGCTAAAGAATCAGATAAAAAAGAATTTATTATTGGAACTGAAGAAGGTATTTGCTATAGGTTAAAAAAAGAGAATCCTGGCAAAGAGTTTTACCCTATAAAATCAGCTATTTGTCCTAATATGAAAAAGATTAACCTTGAAAAAGTCTTAAATAGTCTTAAAACTTTAGAACCAAAAATAAAACTATCAGATGAAATAATGATAAAAGCTAAAAAACCTCTTCAACGTATGATGGATATTGGTCGGGGGGACTAAAGATTGAAAAAAATTTACATGGATTATGGAGCATCAACACCTGTTGATAAACAGGTTTTAGATGAGATGATGCCATATTTCGATAAACACTATGGTAACGCTTCATCTATTCATATTTTTGGTAGAGACGCCTTTGATGCTGTTGAAAAAGCCCGTGAGCAGGTTGCTAAACTATTAAATGCTAAATCTGATGAAATAATTTTTACATCAGGTGGAACAGAGTCTGATAACCTTGGTATAAAAGGTGTTGCTTTTCTAAATAAGGACAAAAGAAAAACAAAGGGCAATCATATTATCACATGTGCAATTGAGCATCCTGCGGTTCTTGAAACCTGCAAACATATGAAAGAATTAGGTTTTAATGTCGAGTTTCTCCCAGTGGATAAATATGGTTTGGTTGATCCTGCAAGTCTAGACTCTGCTATTTCTGATAACACTTTTCTTGTAAGTATAATGTTTGCTAATAATGAGATTGGGACTATTGAACCCATGGAGGAACTGGGGAAAATAACCAAGGAGCATAATGTACTGATTCATACTGATGCTGTTCAGGCTGTAACAAAGGCTCCTATTGATGTTAATAAACTAAATATTGATCTTCTCTCTATTTCAGGTCATAAGATTTATGGTCCTAAAGGTGTCGGAGCCTTATTCATTCGTAAAGGAGTAAAATTGCAGACTATACAGCATGGTGGTGGTCATGAAAAAGGGCTGCGCAGTAGCACGTATAATACTCCTGGTATCGTAGGTCTTGGTAAAGCCTGTGAGCTTGGTGCTAAAAGGTTTGAAAAAGATACTACTCATATGAAGAATCTTAGGGATAAATTGATAAAAAATGTGCTAAATATTGAGGAGAGTTTTTTAAATGGTCATCCTAAGATGCGCCTTGTGAATAATACGCATTTTCGTTTCACAGCAATCGAGGGTGAATCACTTAATTTGATGCTTGATGATAAAGGAATTTCAGCTGCCACTGGTTCTGCCTGTTCATCTAAGAAACTAAAGGCATCTCATGTGCTTCTTGGTATCGGTCTTAAACCAGAGGAGGCCCATGGCTCTATTAGATTAACACTTGGGAGAACAAGCACAGAAGAAGAGGTAGCATATGTTTCAGATGTGCTACCAGGTATTGTTAAAAAACTTAGATATATGTCACCGCTTTGGAATAGATAGAAATATGGAGTTTTTGTGTTATGAGTGATATGTACACCAAAAAGGTCATGGAGCATTTTCGTAACCCTAGAAATATGGGTAAAATGAAGAACCCTGATGGTATTGGAAAAGTGGGAAATCCAACTTGTGTGGTACCAGATACTAATATAATTACTAATCCATCTACAATTCAAATAAATGATATAAGTATCGGTGAAAAAGTATTATCACATGATGGAAAATATCATAAAATTACTAAAAAGTTTGAACGAAAATATGAGAAAAATATTTTAATAATCAAAAATAGGCTAGGAAAAACAATCCTTACGCCTGACCATTTGGTTTACGGTTTTCAAGTACCTACAACTCATAACTATTGTTATAACAAAAATAAAAGAAAATTAGTAGAATTTAGTTCATGGCTTCATTCAATTCACTTGAAAAAAAATGATATCAGTATTTATCCAATACCTTCTGAAGTAAAAGATATAGAATACTTAGAAATTAACAAAAAAATAAAGAAATACGATTTCAAAAGCTTTGATATACCAACAAAAATAAAATTGGATGAACAGTTTATGCGTTTTTCAGGTTATTTTTTAGCAGAAGGGTCTGTTAGATTACAAAAATGCAAGACATACACAACGCTATGTTTCAATATCTCTGAAAAAAAATATCTCCAAGACTGTGTAGATATTATTTATGATCTATTTGGTCTTCATGCAAAAGTTGAGAAAACACCTTCAAGAAATACTTCAAAAATTCAGATATACAATGTTCATCTAACTAGGTTTTTAAAAGAAATGTTTGGAACAGGTGCAGATAAAAAGAAAATACCTGATTTCATGATGTTTTTACCATTAAAAAAACAGGCCGAATTAATCAAAGGACTTTGGTATGGAGATGGTTATGTCGATCAAAGCAGGTTTCGAGCAAGTTATTCTACCGTTTCTAAACAACTTTCTCAGCAAATTAAATTGTTGTTGTTAAGGCAGGGTATTATTCCATCTGTTTATGAAGAAAAACCAAGAACTTCAAATGATGTTAATCACAAAAAATCATATAGAATCTATGTGCTTGATACACCATCTATGAAAAAATTAGCATCTATCCTTGATATTGATTTTAAAGTCAGAGAAAAAACATCTTGTAATGCATGGATTGAAAATAATTACTTGTATACACCAATAACAGAAATAAAAGAAAGTAATTACAATGGATATGTTAACAATCTTGAAGTAAGTAACGCTCATTCATACACAACAAATTCTTTATTATTACATAACTGTGGGGATGTTATGGTAATGTATATTAAAGTCAAGGATGAAAGAATAGTCGATATTAAATTTCAAACTTTTGGCTGCACTGCCGCTATCGCCAGTAGCAGTATAGCAACAGAACTTGTTAAAGGGAAAACTTTAGATGAAGCAATGAAGCTTTCTCGTGATGATGTCGCAAATGAGCTAGGTGGTTTACCAGCTATTAAAATGCATTGTTCTAATCTAGCGGCTGATGCATTACGTGAGGCGATAAAGGATTATAGAAAGAAAAACAAAAAGTGATGTCTTATGAGTTCATATATAACTATAGATGGTTGGAAATCAAATATTCGTTTTTCATCAGCTCATATTATCCCTGAGTATGAGAAATGTGGAAGACTCCATGGGCATACCTATGCAGTTCATGTAAAAATCGATGGAAATCCTGATAAAAAAGGGATAATAATGGATTTCTCATTGGTTAAACAAACTCTTAGAAATATTGTTAATGAGCTTGACCATAAGATACTGATACCTGAGAAAAGCAAAGTTGTAATAATTGAAAAAGATCGCAAAAGTGTTAAGATTAATTCCCTTGGAAAGAATTATGTTTTTCCATTGGAGGATTGTGTTTTTTTACCAATAAGTTCAACATCTGCTGAGAATCTATCAAAGTATTTACTTGAAAAATTTATACAAAAAATTTCTACACCAAACACAGTTGAATATATTGAATTA
>Ga0172365_10003221_pt1 | contig 12144 bp, 10 predicted proteins | sample LakKivSesite48cm_FD_114535 | JGI IMG/M metagenome (GOLD analysis project Ga0172365, IMG submission 114535) | Sediment microbial communities from Lake Kivu, Rwanda - Sediment site 48cm | ecosystem: Environmental > Aquatic > Freshwater > Lake > Sediment | place: Rwanda: Western Province, Lake...
CCCCTCTCGTCCACCACCCCGAGCCGGTCGGCATCGCCGTCCATGGCCAGGCCAACGTGAGCGCCCTGCTCGGGCACCAGCCTGGAGAGACGGGTGAGGTTGCGCGCGATGGGCTCTGGGTTGTGCATTCCAGGGAAAGCCGGGTTCCGCTCCCCGTTTATCTCGGTTACCTCAGTTGCACCTCCAGCGAGGACACGAGGCAAGTATCCCGCCCCGGCACCGAACATGGCATCGACCGCTACCCTGAAGCGGTGCTGCCGTAGCCTGGGCAGGTCAACCAGGCGGGAGAGCTGCTCCAGATAGGGCAAAGCGGGATCGATCTCCTCCACCAGGCGCCTCTCCCGGGCCTCGTCCAGGGGCAGGCTGGACACGCCTTGCGACTCCGCGAGGCCTATCTCCTCCTCCAGTGCCGAGGTCACCTCGGGGGCGGCGCTGCCGGCGTACTCCGGGCGGTACTTGAACCCGTTCCACTGGCCCGGGTTATGGCTTGCGGTTATGATGACTGCGCCGGCAGCGCCGCGGCAGACGATGTTGTAGCCCACCACGGGCGTAGGCGCGGCGCGGTCGGAGAGATAGACCTTTATCCCGTTTCCCGCGAGCACCTCCGCCGCCGTCGCCGCGAAGTCCTCCGAGGCGAAGCGGGTATCGTAGCCGACCACGATGCCGCGCGCCGCGGTGCCCTCCCGCCTCAGGTAGCTGGCCACCCCCTGGGCACACAGCGCCACGTTGGCGAAGGTGAAGTCGCGGGCGATGACGCCCCGCCAGCCGTCGGTGCCGAAATGTATCTCTGACATCCTCACTCCTACCGGTTGATTGCTATTTCAACGTTACTCCGCGATCTGGCGGGACGCGCTGGGCGCCTCCAGTCCCGCCTTCGCGCGCAAGAGACTGGCCCTATCGCACCGCTCCCACGGCACGTCAAGGTCCTCGCGGCCAAAGTGGCCGTATGTCGACGTCTTCCTGTAGATGGGGCGTCTCAGGTCCAGCTCTCGAATGATCGCGCCGGGCCTCAGGTCAAAGTGTCGCCGGACAAGCTGCGCGATCAGCTCATCATCCACCTTGCCCGTACCGAAGCTCTCCACGCTTATGGCGATGGGATGAGCAACGCCGATGGCGTAGGAGACCTGCACCTCTAGCCTGTCTGCAAGGCCGGCGGCCACCAGGTTTTTCGCCACGTACCGAGCGGCGTAGGCCCCCGAGCGGTCCACCTTTGTCGGGTCCTTGCCCGAGAAGGAGCCTCCGCCGTGTCGGGCGACGCCACCATAGGTGTCCACCAGTATCTTGCGCCCGGTGAGGCCCGTATCAGCCGTTGGGCCGCCTATGATAAAAGGGCCACCCGGATTGATGAAGTAGCGGGTCTGGCTATCCCTCAACCTCTCCGGCACCACCGCCCCTATCACCATCTCCTTGATGTCCCTGTCGACGACCTCCGGGGGCACCTCCGCGCTGTGCTGGGCACTCACGACCACGGCATCCACTCGCCGAGGTACGCCATAGGAGTACTCCAGGGTCACCTGCGCCTTGCCATCGGGCCGCAGATAGGACAGGACGCCCTTCTTGCGAAGCTCAGCCAGGCGGCGACAGAGGCGATGGGACAGGCTAAGCGGCAGGGGCATCAGCTCCGGCGTCTCATTGCAGGCGAAACCCACCATCATCCCCTGGTCGCCAGCGCCCAGCCTCTCCAGGTCGTTCTCGTCGCTGCTGGCCGCTCCCCTGTCACGCACCTCCTTGGACAGGTTGACGGCAGCGGCTATATCCTTCGATTGCTCCTGGATACTCACCATAATGGCACAGCTCTTGCAATCGATGCCGTACTGGGCATCGGTATACCCTGCCTGGCACAGCGTCTCCCGTACGATAGCAGGCACATCCACGTAGCAGTCGGTGGTTATCTCCCCCATGACTATGACCAGGCCATCGGTGATGCAGGTCTCGCAGGCGACCCTCGCCACGGGGTCTTGCGCCAGGATTGCATCGAGGATGCCATCGGATATCTGGTCACACAGCTTGTCGGGGTGCCCTTCCGTTACCGACTCAGACGTGAGCAGGTACGAGGGCGAGCTACTGAAACTTAGCGACATCTGGAAACCTCCTGCGGTTCATGTCCCTTTCTCCCAGCTCTCCAGGTACCGTTTCTGCTCCGGGGAGAGGGAGTCTATCTCTATACCCATAGCGCGCAACTTCAGACGTGCCACCTCTATGTCTATATCCCGGGGCACCGGATGCACGCCGGGCGGCAGGTGCCCCCTGTTCTTCACCATGTACTCCACGCACAGGGCCTGGTTGGCGAAGCTCATATCCGTCACGCTGGAGGGATGCCCCTCCGCCGCCGCCAGATTGATAAGCCGGCCCTCGCCCAGAAGGTATATACGCCGCCCATCTTCCAGCAGGTACTCATCCACGAGGGGACGCACTCTACGCTTCCCCTTCGACATCCCCTCCAGGGTGGCGATGTCTATCTCCACGTTGAAGTGGCCGCTGTTGGCCACCATAGCGCCATCCCTCATGACCTGGAGGTGCTCCCCGCCGATGGCGTTCAGGCCGCCGGTGAGGGTGATGAACACCTTCCCCATCCTGTCCGCCTCCATCATGGGCATGACGGTGAAGCCGTCCATGACCGCCTCCAGGGCCCGTCCCGGGTCCACCCCCGTCACGATGACGTGCGCGCCCATCCCCCGCACCCTTGCAGCGAGGCCACGGCCGCACCAGCCGTAGCCGCACACCACCACGCGGCGGCCAGCCCACAGGATGTTGGTGGCCCGGGTGATGCCGTCCAGGGTGCTCTGCCCCGTGCCGTAACGGTTATCGAAGAGGTGCTTGGTGTCGGCATCGTTGATGGCGATAATGGGATAGCTCAACACGCCGGCGCGCGCCATGCCCCGCAGCCGGACCACGCCGGTGGTCGTCTCCTCGCCACCGCCTATCACGCCCTCGACCAGCTCCCGCCGGTCGCGGTGGAGGGTCGTTACCAGGTCGGCCCCATCGTCCAGGGTTATCTGAGGGGCCCGGTCCAGTGCCGAGTTGATGTGCCTGTAGTACGTCTCCTCGTCCTCTCCCCTGATGGCGAAAACGGGGACCCCGTACTCGGAGACGAGGGCCGCCGCTACATCGTCCTGGGTGCTGAGGGGGTTCGAGGCACACAGCGCCAGCGAGGCGCCCCCCGCCTGCAACACGAGCATGAGGTTGGCCGTCTCGGTGGTCACGTGGAGACAGCAGGACACGCGCACACCCTCCAGGGGGCGCTCCCTCTCAAACCGCTCCCCGATGAGGCGCAGCACCGGCATCTCGCGGCCCGCCCACTCAATTCGCTTGAGCCCGTCCGCGGCCAGCGATAAGTCTTTCACATGGCCCTTCTCAGTGTATTCAGCCAATGTCCTCCTCCTTGAGGCCCAGTCCGTATATCTTCTTGAGCGCCCGAAAGAGGGACTCATCCGCGGTACCGGACGTGTCCACCACCAGATGCTCCTCCTGCAAAGGCTGGAACTCCTCCCTCTGGCGGAGGTACACCTCCCACCTACCGTCAGAGACGGCGCCGGGCTCTCGCATACGCCTCTCCAGCCGCTCCCGCGCCACATTCTGCGGGAGGACACACAGGAGCGGCACGACGGATGCGCCGGCCCGCCGCGCCACGGAGAACGCTTCCTCGCGGAAGGAGGCGTCCTTGTAAGTGCCGTCCAGGACAGCGGACTTTCGCTGGGCCAGCAAGCCCTCCGCCTCCCTGTGCATCTCCTTGTAGGTCTTCCGGGTGAAGCCGGGGCTGTATATGTCGCTATCGTAGTCAGTGTAGCGGTGCTCCGCAGCGGGGATGCCCGCCAGCGCCTTCCTCACCCGGTCTGTGGAGATGTGGGTTAGCTCCCACAGGCGCGCCAGTGACGTGGCGAGCTGCGTCTTGCCCGTGCCCGTGAGCCCCATGACAACGAAGAGCGTCGGGCTGCTCATGGGGCGGAGATAGGAGCGGGCGAGCCTGAAATAGCGTCCCGCCTCCTCCGAGACCTCCTCCCTGTCCTTTTCCGCTAGGTCAGGCATGTCCAGACGGAAGCCCGCTACCTTCCCCCGCACATAGGCACGGTACACCTTGTAGAAGTCCAGCAGGTGCGCCAGGCCCGGGTCCTTCATCTCCTCCTGGTAGGCCTCTATCAGCGCCCGGGACAGGTCTCGCCGGTGGTGGTAGTCCAGGTCCATGGCGAGGAAAGCGATGTCGGCCGCCGTGTCACAGTAGCGGAGCCGCTCGTTGAACTCGATGCAGTCTATGATGTGGATGCCGTCCTCCATGAATATCTGGGCGGAGTGCAGGTCGCCGTGGCAGTCCCGCATCCAGCCCTGCCGCGCACGCTCCTCGAGAAGGGGGCGCCTCGCCTCCAGGAAAGCGGCGGAATATGCTTTCAGCTCCAGATACTCTTCCAAAGGTATGGTGCGGCCGATGTAGCACTCCGTCTGGGAGAAGTTCTCCATTATGTTCTGCCGGACAGCGGGGTAGCCGCTCAACCTGGCGATGCGTTCGCCCCCCTCCGCCTCGCGGTGGAAAGCAGCGATCCTGCGCGCCACCCTCCGCACCATATCGCCGGTGAACTCGCCACGGCGAAGGAGCTCGCTCATCGCCCTTTCCCTCGGCAGCTGCCGCATCCGCACAGCGTACTCCACCGTATCGCCGGGACCCTCCACCGAGTAGCGGTCGCCCTCCTTCCGTACCTCCACCACGCCCAGGTAGACCTCGGGCGATAGCCGGCGGTTGAGCTCCACCTCCCGTTGGCAGTCCCGGAGCCGCTTCTCCAGGGTGGAGAAGTCCAGGAAACCGAAGTCCACCGCCTTTCTCACCTTGTACACGTACTTCCCGGTGAGGAAGATATAGGATATGTGGGTCTCCACCAGCTCCACGGACGAGGGAGCGTCGGGGAAGGCGCGGCGGGCCAGGAGCCCAGCTACCAGAGGGTTGGAGTGCTGCTGCATGGCACTCATCTACTCGCTCTTCTCCTGCTGCTCCTCTGAGGTGGTCTCCTCAGCCCGACGTCGGGTAGTCCGCCTGCGCCTCGGCTGTGCAGGCTTCTCGGCGGCCTGGGCCTCGGGTGCGGCCGCCGTTGCCCTTCGGCGCCTCGCTGTCGTGGTGCGGCGCGCCCGTCGCGGTTTCGGCGCTTCCCGCTCCGGGGCCTCCGCCACGACGACGGGTGCCTCGCGGCGAGGTCGCGTGACCTGAGGTTGTGCAACCTGAAGAAGCTTCATCCTCAACTCCAGCTTCTTTCGCCGTCTTCGATGCTTCAGCATCGCCATCCGCTTTCTCTTATTCATCCGTCCTCTGCTCCTTCAACCAGTCTAGCACCTGCTTCCTGACTTCCTGGTGGTTGTCACGAGTCACCTGGACCAGCGACACCCTCGGGTCGCGCTTCAGCCCGTCCGCCCAGGGGTGTGTAGCCAGGAGGATGGTCCCCAGCACCCGCTTTCCATCCTCCAGGGCCCTGGCGATGGCGTCACGAAAAGCCTGGGAGAAGAGCTCCATCTTGCCTATCTCGTCCACCACCAGAAGCGCGTCCCCGTCCAGGGCGTCCCTCAGGGCACGGACGCCCACCCGCTCCAGGGCCTCAACATCCACTCCGTACTTGCTCACGCGGTATCTGCTACCAGGACCCACGCGCGCCAGCGGGGCCCGTCGCCCGTCCAGCGTCACGATGTCGAAGCCGACCCGCGTCCCTCTTTCCCTCACCTCCTCGGTGTAGAAACCGCCAGCAGCGCCCGGGTAGAGCGCCACGACCTCCTTGAGGAGCGTCGTCTTGCCCGCCCCGGGACGCCCGGTCAACAGCGCAAACTGGCTCCTTTCCAGCACCTCTATAACCCGCCTCCGCTCGGGTCGGTAACGCCTTCCAACGGGCTCACGTTTCGACAGCTCTGGTGACTCGCTCGAACCAGGCCCATCATGGCTTTGCCTTATGTTAAGTATCTCCCCAACAGAGGGGCCAGCTTCTCCCTCGTCTCCGGGGAGATGCACTCCGAGGAGGTGATGATGGCGTTCTCCAGTGCGGAGGCGCACGGGCAGGCCCGCTCCTCCGGAAGCCCTGCTATGACCCGCCTCAGCACCTCCTGGGACACCGCCACGTTCTCTCGGAGCGTCTCCACCACCATCCCCACCGTCACGTCCTCCGCTGCCTCGCGCCAGCAGTCGTAGTCGGTGATACACGCCAGGGTGCCGTAGCAGACCTCCGCCTCCCGGGCCAGCTTCGCCTCGGGCAAAGCGGTCATGCCTATCACGTGGGCACCCCAGGAGCGGTAAAGGTGCGACTCGGCGCGGGTGGAGAAGGCGGGCCCCTCCATCACCACGCAGGTCCCTGCCTCGTGCACCCGTGCCCCTGCCTCCCTCGCGGCGCGGACAAGACGCTCGCGCAACTGCGGGCAGAACGGGTCGGCGAAGCCCACGTGGGCCACGATGTCATCGCCGAAGAACGTGCTGGCCCTCCCCCGCGTGCGGTCGATGAGCTGGTCGAGCACCACCAGGTCCCCTGGACGCATCTCCTCCCGCAAACTGCCCACGGCGGTCACCGATATGGCGCGCTCCACGCCCAGCGTCTTCAAAGCGTATATGTTCGCCCGGTACGGGACCTCGGCAGGGGTCAGGTAGTGACCGCGGCCGTGGCGGGGGAGGAAGGCCACGGGGACTCCTTCCAGCTCACCCAGGACGATGGCGTCGCTGGGCCTGCCGAAGGGGGTCTCCATCTCCACCTCCCTCAGGCCACCAAGCCCTTCCATGTTGTACAGGCCGCTGCCGCCGATGACCGCGACACGAGCTTCAGCCATCTCCACCTACCAACCCCCTCAACTCTGATTCGTAAGGTGGTCGCACAGCCCCCTTCTCAGTCACAATCGCAGCGATATAACGGCAGGGCGTGACATCGAAGGCCGGGTTTTCAACCCGTATTCCCAGGGGCGCTACCTGCACCCCGGCGAAGGTGGTGACCTCCTCCGGCGGACGCTCCTCTATGGCTATCTCCGCACCCGAAGGCGTATCCAGGTCAACGCTACTGATGGGGGCCGCCACGTAGAACGGTATGCCGTTCTCATGCGCCAGGACGGCAAGGCTGTAGGTGCCTATCTTGTTTGCGGTATCGCCGTTGGCAGCGATACGGTCGGCGCCCACCACCACGCAGCGTACTTTGCCGCGGTTCATCAGGAAGCCAGCAGCCGAGTCCACGACCAGGGTGCTGGGTATCCCCATCTGCTCGAGCTCCCAGGAGGTGAGGCGTGCCCCCTGTAGAAAAGGGCGTGTCTCCGTATTGTACACGTGGAACCGCTTGCCAGCCTCCCAGGCGGCGCGTATCACGCCCAGAGCGGTGCCGTAGCCCCCCGTCGCCAGGGCGCCGGTGTTGCAGTGGGTGAGGATGCCGCCCTCCGAGGGCATCAGGTCGGCACCGTATCGCCCAATCATCCTGTTCGCTTCCTCGTCATCCCTCTGGAGCTTCTCCGCCTCCTCCCGTAGACGCCGCGGCACCTGGCGGTGGTCCTCCAGCGACTCGGCCAGCGCCATCAGGCGCTTCACCGCCCATGACACGTTGACCGCCGTGGGGCGCGCCCCCACGATGGCACCGGCGGCCCGCCGGAGTCGCGCCAGGAACTCCCGCCGTGACGAAGCCTGTACCTCTCCGGCGGCCATGGCCAGCGTGTAGGCTGCTGCAATTCCCAGCACAGGCGCTCCCCGCACCCGCATCTCCCTGATGGCGGAGACAACCTGTTCCCACCCGTCCAGCTCGAGGACCGAGCACCGGCCTGGAAGCAGGGTCTGGTCTATCAGGTGGAGCTTATCGCCAGCCCACCAGATAGCCTTTATCTCTTTCGATACGCCTTCACACATAAGAAACGGCTTCTCGATGGGAGAAGCCGTTTTGCTCCAGCTCCCCTCATCTCTCGCTCCTTTGCTTGGAGCGCCGGAATTGGCACCGTGTCTGTCCGAAGGGGCAGCCGGTTGCCGGGCTTCGCAGGGCCGTTCCCTCCGCCGCTCTGGATAAGGGGGTCGTTTTCTAAATTGTTCCTGCTCGGATAATCCTACAATCGAAGGGCGGCTATGTCAAGGAAAGCAGACTTCCCTGCATCACGTCGACGAGCCCTCTATCGGTCAGCTTCAGCTCCGGGATGACCGGCAGCGCGAGGAAGGAGAGAACAGAGAAGGGGGACTCCACAAGACACCCTAGCCCCTTCGCCGCCACCTCCAGTTCCTCCAGCTTGCCGACCACCGTCTCAAGCGGTTCCCGGGACAGGAGCCCGGCTACGGGAAGAGGCAAGGACGCCAGCGCCTTCCCATCACTCACGACAGCCAGGCCACCCTGTTTGCGCTCCACCTCCTTGATTGCGGCGTATACCTCCTCGCCGGACACGCCCACAGCCACCACGTTGTGGGCATCGTGTGCCACCGAGGAGGCAAGCGCACCCCTCCTGAGGCCGAAGCCTCGCACCAGGGCCACGCCTATGTTGCCCGTCGCATGGTGCCGCTCCACCACCACCAGCTTCAAGAGGTCCCTGGACGGGTCGGGCGCTACCACACCATGGCGCACCTGCACACGCTCCTCGGTCCTGCGCGTCACGACCTGCCCAGGGACAATCTCTATCACTGGAAGCGTGTCCCTGCTGCTCCTGAGCGCCAGGTCGGAGGGAGAGAAAGGCCGGATGTTGACCGTATGGCCCAGGGAAGGCGCTTCCTCCATGTCCATGCCGAACAGGGGCCGTCCCTCCTGGGCCACCAGCCGCCCTCTGTAGTATGCCTGCTCCACCCGAAACGCCTTCAGGTCCTCCAGCACAAGCAGGTTAGCCCAGTAGCCGGGGGCGATGGCCCCCAGGCCTTCCAGGCCAAAGTAACGGGCCGGGTTTACGGTGGTCATCTGGACAGCCCTTATCGGGGCGAGGCCCAGGCCTATCGCCTTCCTGACCACCGCGTCAACGTCGCCGTCGCTATGGAGGTCTTTGGCGTTGCGGTCGTCCACCACAAGCATGCAGCGGTGATACGTTGAATCATTGACCAGGGGCAGGAGCGCCTCCAGGTTCTTCTCCGCGGAGCCTTCCCGTATCATGAGGAACATCCCGCGGCGCAGCTTCTCCAGCCCTTCGTCGTAGGTCGTCGCCTCGTGGTCGGAGCCTATCAAGGCCGTCAGGTAGGCGTTCAGGGCCCTGCCGCGAAGGCCGGGGGCATGGCCGTCCTTCACCCGCCTTCCTGCTGCCCGAAGCTTGGCCAGGACCCCGTCATCGCCCCCTATCACCCCGGGGAAGTCCATCACCTCGCCCAGGCCGATGAAGCCCCGCCACCGGAGGAGGCGCCGTATCTCCTGAGGCCCAAGACGTGCACCCGTCGTCTCCAGGCTGGAGGAGGGGACACACGAAGGGGCCATGAAGAACATGTCCATGGGGACCCTTCGAGAACGCCGTGTAACGTAGCGCAGCCCCTCAAGGCCGGCGACATTGGCTATCTCGTGCAGGTCGGTGACCACGCCCAGCGTCCCGCGAGGCACCACAGCCCTGGCATACTGGCCGACATCCAGGTAGCTGCTCTCCAGGTGCACGTGGCCGTCGATCAGCCCCGGGACCAGGAACCGACCTTTCAGGTCCACCACCTGCTCCGCCGCAGAGTAGTCGCCCAGCCCGGCTATACGGCCATGGTAAACCGCCACGCAGGTGTGCTCCACCTCAGCGGTGAAGGTGTTGACGACCCTGGCGTTGGCGAGGAGGAGCTCGCACGGCGCGTCGCCGCGGGCCGCCGCCAGGAGCCCGCCCCGCTCCCTCATCCTCCCTCGTCCAGCACGTAGATGACCGGGTGGTGCCGGTGTCCCTGGTCTATGTCAAGCCCGTAACCCACCAGGAACCTGTCGGGCACGGTGAACCCGAGGTAATCGATGTGCACCTCGACCTCCCTGCGGGAGGGCTTGTCCAGAAGAGCGCAGAGCTTAAGGGAGGCCGGACCTTTGCTACGAAGGTACTTCAGCAGATGGCTGGTCGTCCGCCCGGTGTCCACGATGTCCTCCACCACGAGGACGTCTTTCCCGCGGATGGGCAGGCCGACCCCATGCGTCACGCGCACTCGGCCCGTGGACTCGGTGCCCCTGTAGCTCTCCACGCCCGCGAAGTCGACGCTGAGGGGGATGTCCAGCTCCCTTACGAGGTCAGCCAGGAAGACGAACCCGCCGCGCAGCACCCCTACCAGCATGGGGTTCTTGTCCCGGTAGTCCTTACGTATCTCGACCGCCAGCCGCCGCACCGCCTCGGCGATCTCGCTGCGGGAGAGGAGGAGCTGCAACCTGTAGCCTGTCCTCATAGCTGGCACGAATATAACAGGGGGCAAAGAAGGTGTCAATTCGAGCCGAGAGATGGCGTTCCAGCCCTGTTGCACGGGCGGTTACAATTGTGGGCAAGTCCCACCAGGCAAACGCTGCACGAGAGGAGGAGGCATTGGCAACGCGAAGCGGACGAGGCCTGCCCACGTATCTGGGCCTCCTGCTGGGTGTGCTGGCCGTCTCCTTCGCAGCCATACTGATCCGTAAGGCAGACGCACCGGCCATCGTCATCGCGGCCTACCGCATGGGGATCGCCGCCCTGGTGATAGCGCCCACTACTGTGGCGTTCACCCGCAGGAGGCCGAAGCTCCGGCTCCAGGACGTCCTCCTCTCGCTGGTGGCGGCCGCTTTCCTGGCCCTCCACTTCGGCGCGTGGATCGCCTCCCTGGAGCACACCTCCGTAGCCAGCTCGGTGGTGCTGGTCACCGCCAGCCCCCTGATGGTGGCCATCGCCTCCCGCGTCCTGCTGAAGGAACGGCTGGAGCGGCGCGTGCTGGCGGGCTTCGCCCTGGGGCTCGCGGGCAGCCTGGTCATAGCTGTGGGCGACCTGGCCTGCGGGGGCGGGGACGACCTGCTGGGCGACGGGCTGGCCCTGCTCGGGGCTGTCGCCGTCACCGGTTACCTGCTCATCGGCAGGAAAGTGCGCCCCAGGATGCCCCTGATGCCCTACATATCGGTGGTCTACGCGGGCAGCGCCATCCTTCTCCTGGCAGCCACAGGCGTCGGCGGCCTCTCCCTTACGGGGTATAGCGGCGAGACGTACCTTTTCCTGGTGCTGGTCGCCCTGGTCCCCCAGGTCGTGGGCCACTCGCTCCTCAACTGGACGCTGGCCAGGGTGAGCGCTACCCTGGTATCCGTGGCGGTAATGGCCGAGCCTGTCGTCTCCACGGTGCTGGCCCTGCTGCTGCTCAAGGAGGTGCCGCCGGTAACGAGCTTCGTCGGCGGCGCCGTGATCCTGACGGGGATATACCTGGCGCTGAGACGCGCCCCGGGCCTGTCATTCGCGGCCCGCGAGCGACCGCCTCTCACGCCGGCTTGACGCCTGTGTGGATGGCCACGGCGCCGAAAACCCTCGTCCGATAGGAGACGCTTGTCAGGCCTGCTGCCTCCATAAGCGACGTCAACTCCGCAGGGGCGAAGAAGCTGGCCACCGAGCTTCTCAGGTAGTCATAGGCCGCTCTGTCCCGCGCCAGGAGGGCGCCGAGGACGGGGACCACTCTCCGAAGGTACATCCAGATAGCCCTTCGCACGACACACATCCCCTTCTCGGGCGGCATTATCTCCAGCAGGACGACGCGCCCGTCGGGCCGCAGCACACGCACCATCTCCTTGAGGGCAGCGGACACGTCGGGCATATTGCGCAGGCCGAAGGCACAGGTGACGGCCCCGAAGGTGTCGCCGCGGAACGGCAAAGCCAGAGCGTCCCCCACGATGAAGCCGACCTGCGAGGAGCCATCGCTGGGCGCTCTCGCGTGGCTCCACCGCACCATACGCGCCGTCAGGTCGAGGCCTACGACCTGCGCTCCACGGCTGGCGAGCTCCAGGGTGAGGCTGCCCGTGCCCGAGGCCACGTCCAGGACAGGCCCGGCCAGCTCCTTCGTGGCCAGCCGCGCCACTTCGGCGCGCCAGCGCCTTACAAGCCACAGCGTCATCAGATCGTTCACCAGGTCGTACCGCCGGACGATGCGCGTGAACGTACAAGCTACGTAGCGGCGCTGTTCGTCGGGAGGCAGGTGAGTCAGGTGGGCCACTCCTCTACCTCCACCTCTACTCCCGGGTCCCTCCCTTGTCCTGCTCCGAGAGGTGTTCCACCGTCTCGCCCGTGTCGGCGAAGGTGCGGGTAACGTGC
>Ga0172365_10003222_pt1 | contig 12143 bp, 15 predicted proteins | sample LakKivSesite48cm_FD_114535 | JGI IMG/M metagenome (GOLD analysis project Ga0172365, IMG submission 114535) | Sediment microbial communities from Lake Kivu, Rwanda - Sediment site 48cm | ecosystem: Environmental > Aquatic > Freshwater > Lake > Sediment | place: Rwanda: Western Province, Lake...
CGCGGTATACTGGACGCTGGATGTCCAGCCCGGAGGTGAGTTCTGTGCGCGGCGACAAGCGTGTGACGATTCGCGTTAGGGTCCGCACAACTATCGAACAAGATGGAGACTCGTTCCACGCCTTCGCACCCGCGTTGCGCGGTTGCCATGTTGATGGCGAATCGCTGGAAGATGCGCAACGGAACCTCAATGACGCCATTCGGCTCTATCTGGAGTCGCTCATGGAGCGCGGCCTTCCGATCCCGGTAGGCTGCGAGCCGGAAGTCGTAGACGCAGGAGATGGATCGTACTCTCCGACCCTCGGCGGGATGGACGTTGGTCGGTCCGTGTTCGCGAACGAGGACCTCGACATCTGCGTTCCTGCAGGCCCATAGCCCTTGGCAACGTATTCCCCGGCCGTCTGGGACCAGGTCAAGAGCTGTACCGACTCCGAACTCATCAAAGCGTTGAAGAGGGATGGATTTGCACTATACGCCCGCAGGAATAACGTCGCGCTGTACGTTCACAAGGATGGCCGCCAGATAACCATCCACCCGCATCCCGGCAAGTCATATGGACCCTCTCTCCTCAAGGCCCTGTTCGCGGACATTGGGTGGGTGACTGACGCTGATCTGAGGCGAGTCAGGCTGGCGAAGTAGCTGGCTTCCTCCTCTGGATTGCTCCAGAGTTCCGGGGACACAATACTAAACCCGGCTTCGATTCAGTACTGTGTCTGATACGCCCCGGGTTCCACGTAGGCTGGATTACGAGTTACGAGTACGAGTTCCGGGGACACAATACTAAACCCGGCTTCGATGCAGTACTATGTCCCCGGAATCAGGCTCTGGCTCTGCGGGTGATCGCCGACCGCCTCGATCATGGCGAGTCGATTCCCGACCCCGATGAGCTGTTCGCACGTGAGCGAATGGCCGGCAACGAAGGCTCGGCAAGTTCTCGCGGCGTTGCTCCGAGAAGGCTGGTCCGTCAAGCGCGAGGTACACGGTTCCCATCGCGTGTTGTGCCGCCGAGGTAGGGCTGACTATACGTTCACCTTCGGGGAACACAAGGAGCTAGGGCCACGAATGCTCGTGCGCATCGCAAAGCACACCGGCCTTGAGCCAGGCGACCTGAAGTAGTGCGACGGGGTCTAGTGCGATGGGTTCTGGTTTTGCACCGCAGTACCCCACCTGCTGGGCATAGGCTGCGGGGCCGCATCGTGAAGCTGTGCTTGCCGGCGATAAGGGCAGCATTTCGGTGTCGAGCACCGCTCAGCAGTCGCGGGGCAACTGCCCAGCTGGTCGATCTCCTGAGCAGCCGCGGACCCCCGAGCTGCTTGCGCACAAGCAGCCAGCCACCCACCCCGTCGCGCCAGTCCACTGCACCTAGTGTCCCGACTCCCTACGAAACACGTGGTAGATCACAGATGCGTCTCACCGACCAGCTGTCAGCAGTGGGAGTACAATGTGCACATGGAGACGGCGAATCCAATCCTGAAGAGGCACATCATCCAGGTCATCGAGAACCAGATTCGCGAGAAGGATCCTCCTGAGACGAAGGAAACCTATGACAGTCTGCGCCGCGAAGGGCACTCGGCGGAGGAAGCCTATCGGTTGCTGGGTTGTGTCCTCGTCGCGGAGATCTACGAGATCGAGAAAGAGAAGCGCGTGTTTGACAGAGAGCTGTACGTGAAGCGGCTCAAGGCGTTGCCGACACTGCCGTGGGAGTAGCAGGCCTGCTGCAAGGTCTGCAGATCGGCTGTCAGGCAATGTGCGTAACCAGAAGACCTAGCCATGAACACACACGCGGCACAATGGCGCTTATCTCGATATCGCGTGGAGCAACGCAGTCGCGGTTGCACCGGCAACCGCATTCTCTCCTTCTGGAATCGAGGAGGTGATGGGTGTGCGTGCTGATACAGGGATGCTCTTCCGCGTCTCGGCCAAGCTAGGGAAGAAGATCCATCTTGGCTACGAGCAATCGCTGTCTCCGGCCGCGAATCCGCTTCTCGACTGGTCCGCGGACCTGTTCACCGCAGATCGGGCTCAGTACATCATCGTCAGCAACACCACATCGTTGTACTCCATCGTGATGTACGGAAGAGGAGTAACCAACGAGACCCGCTTCCTTCAGGGCTCGATCTCGCAGCTGTGGGAAGTCCTGAAGGCCGACGGCTTCTCATCCGTGTTTCGAGAAGTCATTGGCCCATCCGCCGGCCGGATTGCCTTCGCCAAGCGCCAGGATCGAAGCGTCATCGGCTCAATGAATGACCTGATCCTGCAGGCTCGCTTGCGACTAGCCCATGACGAGATCTCACCGTACGAGATAGCGTTCTTCCTGAACAGGACCCTGATGTCGCACATCGACTACCGACCTCCACGCGAGGTATTCCAGGGGATGGTTGACGGGCGTCAACCTACGTGACCGGAAAGCCGCGGGGTCCGATGCTGTATCGCTTGTCAGGGAGGCGGCGGGGTCGCGTCTTGCTTCTTGACATTGGGCGTAGTCGAGGCCCCCTCGGGGCGCAGGGTCAGATCTTCACTCTTGGTGTCTTGCGACGTCTCGACATGACGTGAAGTCTCCGCCCTACAGCTCCCCCGAGTGGCACGGGCCGCTCGACGGCTCTGCGTATCGCGCGTCGGCATGGTCGACCGACAGCCCGGAGCTGACTCTTGTTTCGCACTGAGATAGAGCGTCCGATCGGCGGCGTCTTCCGCTGTCGGCGGGCGATCATACCCCGCGTCGCGTACCTCTCCCATTGATAGTGGTTTACCAATACGGTAATCTTCGTGTGTCGAGGACCGCGGGTGGCATAGATGGAAGTCTTCTTCAGAACGAGGAAGTTGCAGACGGCGTCGAACTCGGAAGAACTGCTGGAGCAGGAGTACGGAGCAGAGAACGGCAGGCTGGTCATGCGGAGACTGCTGGTCCTACGAGCTGCCAACTCGCTGGCAGATGTGCCTCGTGATAGGCCGGAACGATGTGATCCACTTGAGGGAAAGCGGAAGCGCCAGTTCGCTGTAGATGTGAAGCATCCTTTCCGGATTGTGTTCGAGCCGGCAAACGATCCTCTGCCGCTGAGAGAGGATGGAGGGCTGGACATGTCGCGCGTGACGGCAATCTGCATCCTGAGCATTGAGGACTACCACAGATGAGCAAAACGAGGTACGCATTCACCCCGGAGTACTCCGTAGCCCCGGGCGAGATCCTGGCGGAGACGCTGGAAGCGCGGCAGATTTCACAGGCCGAGCTGGCTGCGCGGTGCTGTCTCTCTGAGAAGCACGTGAGCCAGATCATCACGGGGAAGGCGTCGATCACGTCGGACACAGCGCTGCTTCTGGAACGCACTCTGGGAGTCGCAGCAAGCCTCTGGATGAACCTCGAGTCGAGCCATCGCCTCTATCTCGCAAGACAGGCGGAGCAAGTCAGACTTGAGGAGTACGCGTCCTGGGCTGCCGGATTCCCGATCCGAGAACTCGCCGCGCGGGGGTACCTCCAGCCAACACGCACCGACCCGGGCAGTGTGAGGGCGCTGCTTGGCTTCTTCGGGGTCACAAGCCCCGATGCATGGGAGAAGCAGTACGCGCAGCTGGCCGTCGCGTACAGGGGAACAGAAGCATTCGCGCGGTCGCGGGAAGCGGTGGCGGCCTGGCTCAGAATCGGGGAAATCGAAGCCTCTCGCATCGACACGACCCAGTACGACCGAGCGACTTTCCGTGAGGGGCTCCAAGAGATCCGTGGACTCACACGCCTCGACCCCGCTCACTTCCAGTCGAGGATGGTCGCGCTGTGCCAGGCGGCGGGAGTGGCGCTTGTGTTCGTACCGGAGCTGCCGAAGACGAGGTTGTCGGGGGCAACTCGATGGCTATCCGCGGACAAGGCGATGATCATCCAAAGCCTGCGCTATCGGACCGATGACCAGTTCTGGCTCACGTTCTTCCACGAGGCGGCACACATCCTTCTTCACGGGAAGCGCACGATGTTCGTCGACGAGGCTGGCGCGGAGAAGACCGCTGCCGAGGATGAAGCTGACAAGTTCGCTGCGGACGTGCTCATCCCTCCGGCCAGATATGAGGAGCTTCTCGCCGGCGGAACGCCTACCCGGGCGCGTGTCCTGGAGTTCTCGCGTGCAGTCGGAGTCGCTCCCGGGATCGTCGTCGGAAGGCTACAGCATGATGGGGTCATACCCTTCAGCTGGTTCCGCGACCTGAGAAGGTCCCTCCAATTCGCGGCGGATCTCAGTAGCTAGATGCTCCCGATGGCAGGGCGCCTTCGTGCAGGCGAGATGAGACGCCAGGAGAGACTGCCGTGATTCCCCTCCCCAACCACATCGTCCGCGAGAGCACCCGCGCGAAGCGCGTCCACCTGCGGGTTTCTGCTCAGGCCGGGCTTGAGGTAGTCGTTCCGCGGGGGTTCGATCGGCGGGAGATCCCTGCACTCCTGCGCGAGAAGTCGGCGTGGATCGCCCGGGCCCTTCGGGAAATCGATCGGGAGTCGGCGTTGGCGCCGGCCGCCCCGCCGGACACGCTTCCCGAGCGCATCGTCCTCCGTGCGGTTGGAGAGATGTGGAGCGTCGTTCCTGGAGAGACTTGGCGGGGCAGGATCGGCGTTCGGGAAGTCGGCGGCCGCCTCCTTGTCGACGGGCCGATCGACGATCCGTCGGCGTGGCGACCGGCCCTCCGCCGCTGGGTGTCGAGAAAGGCGCGACGGCACCTCGTTCCGTGGCTCGAGTCGGAGGCGGGCGCGATGGCGGTCCGCATCGCGGGGGTTTCGATCCGCTGCCCACGGAGTCGGTGGGGCAGCTTCTCGTCGAGAGGGACGCTCTCTCTCAACGCCCAACTCCTCTTCCTTCCGCCGGAACTCGTGCGCTACGTCCTCGTTCACGAGCTGTGCCATGCGGTGCACCCCGACCACTCGGCGAGTTTCTGGCAGCTCGTGGGGGAACGGATGGCGGACGCGCCGGCGCTGCGAGCTACCCTCCGAGATGGGTGGCAGCTCGTGCCAGAGTGGCTGCGGGCGCCGGCAAGCCCGTCCGATCCATCCCCGTCAGCGGAATGAGATCACCGCCCGCGGACCGTCTCTCCTCGTGGAGGAGAGAATCGCATCACCCGGACCTCGGCACAGGGGCTGGAAAGGGCGCGCGACGGACGCGAGACGACCTGCGCACAGAGTAGCGGGCGCTGAATGAGAGCGTCGAAGGAGAGTCGATGAGAAGACTGAGAGACGGCCTCCGCATTCTGTTCGAATTCGCTGGCGCGATCCTTCGCGACTTCCAGATGCCGAGCCTCGAGTACTCGGCGGTCGGCACGCGATGTGGTCGGTGCCGCTGGGACGACCCGTACTCGCACGAGGAACGAGCGCGCTAGGTCTATTGCGGTGCGGCGGACTTCTTCCGCGTTGGCACGGAAGAACCTAGCGTGACCCTGGCTAGCGCACGGAGAGGTCCGTGCCCGGGCGGAGCTCTTTCTCGTAGACAATCTGCGTTCGAATCGTGCGCATTCCGGCGCGTTCGTAGAGGCGCACAGCGCCGGTCAAGTTCTCGGAGTCGACGAGTACTTCGGCGGACGCGTACCCCCTCTGGTGGAACTCGACAAGCGCGCGGGAGAGGAGCGCCGAACCGAGTCCTCGTCCGCGCCAGGCTGAGCGCACCCCGAGGCTTCCCACGACGCCGCGGGTCCGGTCGATAGGGATGTGCGGGCGGCAAAGCGCGAAGCCGGCGATCGTTCCCCCCATGGCTGCGAGGTGGCAGAGCGAGGCGTCGAACGCGTCGGCCTGCCACTCGATCCACTCGCGCCACTCCCGGATTTCCTCGTCAAGCGGCCGCTCGACGGAGCCCCAGTGGTCGCGGAACACCTCGCGGCTTGCTGCCGCGAGCGCGGGCAGATCGCGCTCTGGATCAAGGGATCGGCACTCGAATGGACCGGGCCACGGGAGGGTCGGCGGAGGCGGCGGGAAGTCGATGCGCAGTCGTCGCATCGTGCGAGCCGGCTTCGCTCCGTGGCGTTCAAGGGCGCGTCGCTTGGCTTCATCATTCTCGAACGCGTAGACTGTCAGGACAACGCGGGCCTCGGCGGGAGCCTTGTCGACGAACGCCGTCGCGCGGTCGACGGCCCAGGCGAAGAGGCGGTCCCACGCCTGCGGATCGCTGGACGCACTCGGAGCTACGTCGAGCGAGCCCGTGATGTTCACGTACGGCTCGCCGGGGTCTCCGACGTCGGCCCAGCCCACCACGCAGCCTGCTGAATCGGTAAGAGCGCGGCCGTCTCGGCCGAGGTCCGTTTCGGGCTTGGTCATCCAGGTCCGAACTCGCTCTTCGGTCGTCTGATCCTCGCCGGTGAGTTGGCGCCAGCGTTCGTTCACGAGCCTGGCAATCGCCGCGGCGTCGGAAAGTACCGCCGGGCGGGTCATCCATCGGAACGTCATGGGTTCCTCTCTTCAGTTCAGGCGTGTGGAGCGGCGAGTGTACCGCCGGGCATGCCGAGGGCTCCAGCCACTGGCAACGATCCCCCTCGACCAAGTACCGTTGACCGGCTGCCCCAACCGAGGAGGATCCATGGATCACGTGCTCGACTGCTCGGGGTACGAGATTGCGAAGACGGACATCGTCCGCGCCCAAGGAGCCTACCTGTTCGACGCTGCGGGAAACCGCTACGTCGACTTCGAGTCCGGCGTGTGGTGCACGGCTCTCGGACACAATCACCCCGCGGTTCGGGACGCGATGCAGACGCAACTCGGGCGGGTCAGCCACCTGGGGTACCGCGTCGAGAGCGCGCTGGCCGAGGACGCAGCCGTGACCGTCCTTAGCACGCTCTCATTTCCCGACGGGAAGTGCTTGTTCCTCGCGTCGGGTAGCGAGGCGGTCGAGCTGGTGGTTCAGATCGCCCGACGACTCACCGGAAGGCCGCTGCTTCTCTCCCTCGCCGACTCGTATCTCGCCGCGTACGGCTCTGCCGCGAAGCAGGATCTCTCGGAGTGGCACCTCTTCGACTGGCGAGGCTGCGCCGAGTGCTCTCGTTCGGACGAGTGCTCCGCCGACTGCCCGCGGCTTCGCGCCGTGCCCTTCGACGAGATCGGCGGATTCGTGTTTGAGCCGGGCAACGCGGGCGGGACGGTGCATCTTCCTCCGCGGGGACTCATCCGGTCACTGGATGCCGCCGTACGGCGGCGCGGCGGCCTGGTCGTGATCGATGAAGTGACAACCGGACTCGGACGAACAGGGCGGTGGTACGGATACGAGCACTACGGCCTCTCCCCGGACCTCGTCGCTCTCGGCAAAGGGCTCGGAAACGGATATCCGGTGAGCTGCCTGGCGATGACGCGCACGATCGGTGCCCGTCTTGAAAAGGATCGATTTCACTACGCCCAGTCCCATCAGGATGACCCGCTCGGCTGCGTCGTTGCTCGTACGGTGATCGAGACGCTTCGTCGCGAGAACTGGATCCCGCGCGGCGCGCACACGGGCGAAACCCTTCTCCACGGGCTGCGTCGCGTCGCCGCGCGGCACCGCGCCGCGGTCGGCGTCCGCGGACGCGGGCTCATGATCGTGCTCGAGATCGACGGCGAGGGGCGGGCGGACCCGGTGACGCCCCTCTTCCGGGAGCTCCTCGGCCGGGGCTTCCTCGTCGGCTGCAAGCCGGCGGCGAGCCTGCTCCGCTTCTACCCTCCTCTCGTCATCTCGGAGGACGACGTCGAGTCCCTTCTTCTGGCCCTCGACGAGGTACTGGAGGCGGGGGCGTGAGGATCTTCTCGATCGTCGCCGTGATCGCCACCAACCTGTTCATCGGGATCTCGTATTGGCGGCTCCTGCGGGCCCGCCGAGTCCAGCCGGCGCTGGCGATGTGGGTGTTCTTCACGATCGCGACGGCGGGGAGCCTCGTGACGTACTTGGCGGAGGGGGCCTACAGCCTACTCGACAATATCCTCAACACGACCGACGTCGTGATGGTCGGATCCGTCGCAATCGGCATCGCGATCTACGGGGACCGATCAACGCGGTTCACTCGGTTCGACCTCGGCTGCCTCGCCGCCGTGGTCGGGATCGCGGGGTTCTGGGCGGCCACGCGGCAGCACGCGGCCTCCCACCTTCTGATCCAGGGGATCCTGATCATCGCCTACTTCCCTGTCGTACGAAGGCTCATCCGGTCCTCACGGAGCACAGAGTCCTTCCCGATCTGGATCGCCATGTTCCTCGCGCCGGCGTTCGGTCTCTTGTCAAGCAAGGGGTGGCTCGCGACGGTCTACTCCGTCCGCAACCTCCTCTGTACGGCCGCGCTGCTTGTGCTGGTGGCGAGAATCGAGTGGAAAGCGCGCCGCGCGCTGCGGCCGACAAGGCAGGACGTCGGATGAACTCGATCCGGAGACTGCACTCGCTTCCCCGCGCGCGCCTCGCGCTCCTTCCCACCCCCCTGGTCGAAGTGCCGCGCCTGTCTGCACGGCTTGGGGGCCCGCGCCTGTGGATGAAGCGAGACGACCAGACCGGCCTCGGCCTCGGGGGAAACAAGGTCCGTAAGCTCGAGTTCCTTGTCGGGGAAGCCCGTGCGCAAGGATGTGACACGCTCGTGACAAGCGGAGCCATCCAGTCGAATCACTGTTGTCAGACGGCGGCCGCGGCGGCTGCCGTGGGCCTCGAGTGTGTCCTCGCTCTGGGGGGCGAAGAGCCGACGGGGGCTCTGAACGGGAATCTTCTCCTCGACCGGCTGTTCGGGGCCACCGTGCGCTGGTGTGGCGCGAGGCGAAAGGGAGAGGAGGTTCCCGCGATCCTCGAGGAGCTGCGGCGCTCGGGCCGTCACCCCTACGAGATCCCCTACGGCGGATCCAACGAAGTCGGCGCCATGGGATTCGTCGCCGCGATGAGTGAGCTTGGGGCCCAACTCCGGGCGTTGCGCCTGCGGAGCGCGTCGATCGTTGTCGCTTCGAGTTCCGGCGGGACGCAGGCAGGCATGGTCGTAGGTGCGGACCTCTTTCGGTTGCGCGTCCGGATCGTGGGGATCGCGATCGACAAGGTGGAGGCCGGAGAAGGGTCGCACGAGAAGCGGCTGGCGGATCTCGCCCGCCGGCTCGCTTTGCGGCTCGGGATGCCGGCTCGCTACACTCCCGGTCAGTTCGACGTTCGCACCGGCTACCTCGGCGGCGGGTACGGAGTCATCGGCGAGCTTGAGCGGAACGCGATCGCGCTTGCGGCCCGGACGGAGGGGGTCGTCCTCGATCCGGTTTACACCGGGCGGGCCATGGGGGGGCTTGTCGACCTCATTCAGGGCGACGCGTTCGCGCACGATGAGGCTATCGTCTTCTGGCACACGGGCGGGACCCCGGCTCTCTTTGGACGGGCGAAAGAGCTGGCGGTCTAGCCGTATCGCGGCGCGCTATCCCATGGGCTCGGCCGTGGTCGGCCCGGCAAACCCGCGGAATCTTCCGTCGTGGAGGTACGCGTCGACGTCGCCAGGGTGGGGATTCCTGACACGGCGGCCGCGCGGATACCCGATGGGAAGGAGTGTGGCGATCTCCCAGTCGTCCGGCAGCGCGAGGAGCCTCTTGCCCGCTCGCGTGACGTTCGGAACGAGCGTGCACCCACCGACTCCGTCCTCGGCCAGCGACAGGAGGAGGCAGGCGATTCCCATCCAGATCGCGGCGTGCGCGTTCAGGTCAGCGGGATTCCTTGGCGCGGCCTCGGGACGCTTGGGTCGATAGGCGGGCACGAGGACGACGGGAGCTGACAGGAGCATCGTCCGCTGCACGGGAAGGGCGCGAAGGTAGATCTGTCGAGCCTCCTCGGGCAGGGGGAAAACAGGGCGTGCAGTGTGGCGGGATCGTCGACATCGCGGATCTCGAACGCCTCGGCGAGACGGACGCGAAAGCCCGGATCCTCGATACGGAGGAACGCCCACTCCCAGAGGTGGTTGTAGGCGGGCGCCCGAAGGGCCGCGCGGACGGCCTTGCGAACGATTTCGGAGCTCACCGGGCGGCTTGCGAAGCTACGAAGCGTCGACCGCTCCTCGAGCACCTGCCAGAGATCCATGCCCTCCTCCATCGGCGGACGTCGCCGACGAGGCCGCTAGGGGACTCCCGCCGCGCCGTTCATCTGGCGCTTTGCGGCGTACATCCGCGCGTCGGCCTCGGACAGCACGGACTCCACTGTCTGATTGGTCTCCGGATTCCAGTGGGCGCAGCCGATGGAGAGGGTCACCGGGAAGGGGACAAGCTCGGTCGTCCCTTCGCGGGCCTTCACGGCGTCGAGGATGCGATCCTTGACCAGCGAGCTCTCTCCGTTCGTTTCGAGAAGGACAACGAGGAATTCGTCGCCTCCGTAGCGAACGACGAGGTCGCACTCCCGCAGCGCGCTGTTCAGTAACGAGGCGACCGCTTGAAGCACACGGTCGCCCGTCTGATGTCCGAATTGGTCGTTGATCTCCTTGAACCGGTTGACGTCGACCATCAGGAACCCGATGGGGTGTGCATAGCGCTTGGAGCGCGCCAGCTCCTGCTCGATCACCTGGTTAAAGTAACGGCGGTTGTAGACGCCGGTTAGCGGATCGCGATTCGCCTGAGTGACGAGTTCCTCCTCGAGGCGGATCCGCGCGATGGCCTGAGCGGTGTGCCCGAGCAGGAGGTCGAGGAGCCGGACGTCCTCCGCGGTGAACGCGTTTTCCTCTTCCGATGCGACCTGGAACACCCCGACGTTCCCTATCGGCGCGCTGATTCCGGACTGAAACCCTGTCTTGGTGGGGCGGGCCGTGGGAACCTCCTCGGGGCGGCCGAACACGGTGGTCCGTCGAGTGCGAAGGGTCGTCGTGGCAAGGTTCTCCTCCGAGAGGCTCGCGGCGACGGAGGCTTCGGGAGCGAGCCCCGCCGACGTCGCCTTCACCAGCAGCCGGTCTCCCTCGACGATATCGAGAGAGCACAAGCCGAACCGAAGGATCTCCTCCGCGGCGCCCACGGTCGCGCGGTAGACCTCCTCCTCGTTCCGGCATGTCTCGAGCCGATTGGCGGCCTCGTGCAGTCGCTCCAGCTTCAGCCCCGTCTCCTGCAGCCGCCGCTCGGCCTTCATCTGCTCGCGAACGTCCCGTACAACGGCGAGGAGGTGGGGCGCCCCCCGGAACACGAACGGGCCGCCGTGCACCTCGACATCCATCGACGTCCCATCCTTGCGGAGGTTGACGGAGCGCGCGAGGAACCGACCGTTCTTTTCGATTCCGTCGCGGAAGTTCGCAAAGCCGTGGTAGTAGTCCGGGCGGATGATCGCTTGGGCAGGAAGCTCCACCAACTCCCCATCGGCGTAGCCGTACATTCGACTGGCGCTCGGGTTGGCCTCGACGATGGTTCCATGGAGGTCAAACACGAAGATCGCGTCGGTCGTCGACTCGAAGATGTTACGGTAGCGAATCTCGCTCTCCGCGAGAGCACGCTCCTTCTCCACTCGATCCGTGATGTCGTGGTTGATAGAAATGTGAACGCGCTCGGGCACGGTCAGGAAAGGCACGACGAGGACCTCGTCCCAGTAAGCGGATCCATCCTTCCGCCTCTTTCTGTGGGCGAAGCGTGCGCTGCCGCCCGCGGCCAAGCGCGCGGCTACGGACGAAGCATCGAACTTGTCGTCGGCAGGCTTGAAGTCAGTGCCGATGTTCTTGTTGACGAGCTCTCGTCTCGAGTAGCCGGTCTGACGAACGGCCGCGGCGTTGCAGGCGAGCACCCGGCCGGACTCTGTGTGAACAAGATAGGCGGGGTCCGACATCGCCTCGAAAAGCTAGGCAAAGCGCTCCTCGAGCGAACCCTGCGCTCTCCCCTCACCCGGCGGAGTCTTCGCGTCTCTCTTCCGCATTTCCCACGCCCCCAGCGTGGCCATTCTAGCCCTTCCGCACGGGCATGTGGAGGCCGCGCGTCCGGTCCCTTGCCCTCCGTGACTCAGACTCGGCGCTGTGGGTAGCCCGTCGCCAAGTGGACTTGCCGCAAACTTAGGCTGTATTCTTGCATGAGGTCGCCGATCGCCCTACGAGTCTCTGAGATCGGCGGCGGGAGGGCGAAACCGAGCGAACGCGGCGTGGTACGTTCTAGTGTCGCGTCATCGAAGTGACTGAGCGGACGATGGCGTCGGCGGTCTTCGTCCACTGGAAGATCCTCTTCTGTCGGTTGAAGTGATGGATGTAGGCGAGCAGCTTGGCCGTGAGATCCTC
>Ga0172365_10003223_pt1 | contig 12140 bp, 13 predicted proteins | sample LakKivSesite48cm_FD_114535 | JGI IMG/M metagenome (GOLD analysis project Ga0172365, IMG submission 114535) | Sediment microbial communities from Lake Kivu, Rwanda - Sediment site 48cm | ecosystem: Environmental > Aquatic > Freshwater > Lake > Sediment | place: Rwanda: Western Province, Lake...
AATAATCTAGAAGTATGCCCTCAATTGGATGGTGTGACAATTGCAATGTTCCGGTTCTGGACGCTTCAGATTGTGGAATCTGCAATACTCGTAGCCGTATATTAAGACTGTCTAAACCTGAGCTCAAACCGATTTTCGAAGAAGAGAAGAAGCTTTATGAAGGGATTCTCTCTCGAGACTTTGCTAGAAATTCTCCTCAAGTATTTTTCCCAGAAGGCATGTGCTTCTACAACGTGATGGGCGAGGTCGTAATCGAAGGAAAAAAGATATTCCGACTCTCCATAGACAAGAAAACGAGGAATTGGATGATAAAATTCTTCAAGGGCTCTCCTAAAGAAATCGCCGAACTTGAGGGTAGTGACTTAAAAAGCACGATTAGGGCTAATCAGCACCTTCTTGAAAAAAAAGAAAAGGAGTCGACCCATTTTCTCTCAAAAGCAATGAAGGAATTCAAGCATTTGCCTCTGGCCATTTCATTTAGCGGTGGAAAAGACAGTGCCGTTAGCCTTGCGCTTACAAAGTTAGTTGCTGAACGTTTTGACGTAATATTCCTTAACACTACTATCGAATTCAAAGAAACTGTTAAGTACGTGCGAAACCTTTCAAAATTCTGGAAATTCAACCTTATAGAAACTCGCCCTCCTAAAACCTTTTCTGAATTATGTGAACAACTAGGACCACCAAGCACGAAAATGAAATGGTGTTGCAAAACACAAAAATTCAGCCCACAGAACTATTTGATAAACAAGCATTATCCTAAAGGTGTGCTAGTAATAAGTGGAATCAGAAGATTAGAATCAAACATAAGATCCAAATTCGGCAGAATTCAACAAAACAAGATGATTCCCAGACAGATTTTGGCATTTCCAATACTTGATTGGAGTTCTTTAGACGTTTGGTTGTACATTATGTGGAAAAAGATACCTATCAATCCTCTATATAATCTTGGCTTTGCTCGAATAGGTTGTTGGGCCTGTCCAGAAAAAAGTTTACGGGATTTTAAACTGATTAAAAACTTTCAACCATATTTGACAGGAAAGCTCAGAGAAATATTAAACAATTATGCTGATCATAACGGGATCGAGAACCCAAAAGCTTGGATTGACAACGGCGCCTGGCGCTTCAGAAAAACCAAGTGGGAGAAAATAGCTGTATGCACTTCCTCTCAAATATGTTCATCAAACGAGCAACTCGTCTACACGATTAATGATTGGTCACTTGTGAATCGAATAAAGGAATTGATGAAAATTTTCGGAGAAGTCAAACAAAACAAGTGCATGATGAAAATTAGAAGTAATGATATAGAAATATCAATAATAGGAAACAAAATGAGAGTGAATTTTAAAAAGACGGATATTATGCCCATATTCGAAAAGCAACTTATGAGGGCACTCAATTGCGTCGGATGCGGTGCTTGTGTTGGAATTTGCAATGTCAACGCGTTGAAGATCGAATCAGGGAAACTAATAGTCAATGATAAATGCACCAAATGCTTGCGTTGTGTGACGGCAAATGGTATTAAAATGTCATGTGTATCTTTGAATTATAGGCCTAAAATGCTCTATGTTACTTGATTTTCTTCGTTTTCCTCAGCCATGAGATAATTATACGTTCGACGAGATTTGCCGGATTTTTGGTTTTTTTTCTCAAAGCAGCAAGAGTTGTTCTTGAAAACTTGACTGCCAACGAAATCAAATTGTCTTCTCTAACCTCATATGAATAATCTAAAGCGCCGTTTTTTTCTAACCATTCTTCCACAACATGCGAAATCAATGTTATAACATCTTTTGACTCTTCTTCCAACAACGAATATATTTCTCTTGGAAGGGCTATCAACGTTATGTTAACTTCTCTTCTTTCTAACTCGGCGAGCACTTCGGCGCTTATACTTTCAGCAGACTTGTGTGGATTTTCAGATATGCGTCTTATTACTTGCCTAGCGTCTCTATGATGCAGACCTGTAATTGCTTTCGCAGCCTCAGACTGTCTAGCATGATCCAAAGGGATGAGGTCAAAAGCTACTGTAAGGGGGATTTTTCTTTTCGATATGAGGCTCTTCACTTCCGATGGAAGATCTACTATTTTTGATAATATTCTAACAGTCTCTTTTCCGATTCCTAGTTTCTCAGCTACTTTTTCTGGTGAACCATATAAATCGATGAGAGACTTACAAGTCTCTGCATACTTTATTGGGTCAGTTGATTTTTTACCTTTCTTAAAATCTGCAATAAAAGAAGCGAGAAGCTCTTTCTCACGACTCATTATATCATCTTTCTATCTTTATGTAATCATTGCTAACAAGCCATTCGTTGATTATTCGATGAGCCAAGTCTTGCGGTGTTTCATCCTCCTCTTCTGCGGCTCTTTTGATGGCATCTAATTCCATGTCTGAAATATAGACGGTGAGCTTTAGAAAGGAAGTCTTTTTAACGGCACGTTCTTTTAGTTCTTCTCGCGAAAGCGTGGGCATTCTTTTAGCTAGAGAAATTGCGGTTTTTCGGATTTCTCTAGATTGATTATCCTTCTTGGGTATTTCTGCAATATATTTGGCTACTTCAGTAACTTCCTGTGGCGGTTTCCATTTAAGCATGTGCCTTAGACTTGCAGCTTCAGTCGTCGTTAGCTTTTTCTCCTCAACCATTTTCTTGACTTCATCTGGCAGACCCTTGAAACCAAGCATGAAGCTCACCCAACCCTCGGTATACCCTAGTGCTTTAGCAACTGCTTTATTCGATCCCAACTCTCTTTTAAGATCAGAAACAGCAGCGGCTCGATCGGCTTGCGTCAAGTCAATTCTTTGTAGGTTTTCAATTGCCGATATCACACGCATCTCGATTGGACTTAGTTCATCATAAACCATAGCTGGTATCTTTTCTAGACCTGCTTCTTTAGCTGCAAGAAATCTACATTGGCCAACAGGTAATTCGTATTGATCTCCTCTCTTAACCAGTACGATTGGCTGAAGAACCCCTTTTTCTTTTATACTTGCGACCAAGGAATCTATTTCTCCTTTGGTAATCTTCGTCTTTCTTACATTAGCTTCGCTGATGTATATCTTTGAAATTTCTATTTCCTGAAATTTTGGCCTCAACTTGGGATGGCTCCTTCCATCTAGTTTTGTTATTTCATTCTTCTATTATTAAAGTGCTATCCAATAGAATGGATTGAAATCAGAAGCCATCTACTAGGATGGCGTTGTAAGGTTCCCATTACGAACCCCAATTCTTTGTTGTTCAAAGCCAAAAGTTGTTGTTCAAGTTGTGCATCTCCCTGATGCAGTACCCTGCCTACATCATCAAACTTCATGTATTCCCCAATTTCACAACTGTGCCCTTTACATGAAGACCCACACATGAATCTGACCATGGGTACGTTCTCCTTAGTCAGCCAAAAGTGAGCACTCAATGGTTTTATCAATCCGAGAGTTTTCTTTCCTCGCCATGAGTTATCATGTAGAAAATCTCCTGGCTCGGTATATTGGCACAAGATGTCTGAACGAGTCTTCTTATCGGTAATGTGTTCGATTTTCTCGATGAATTCGGGAAATATCTTTCGACTTTCAGGGCGAATGGGTTCTGGGCGATTGTCTCGAAGAATAACACGTATCACGTCAAATACTTCGATAGGTTTGATGCTCGATAAGACAGGTTCCAAAAAAACAGGATACAGACGAATCCATCTTTTTTCTTCACTTACTCCAGCAAGACAACATGTGAGACATCCATATGTATTGCTGTAACGAGGGACCCCTTTTCCAAGTACGATAATGGGTCCTGACCATTCTTCGCTCATTAAGATTTCACTTATTGTGCCTTATGATGAACGAACGTTGTCTATCTGCCTTCTTCGCTTTTAACTAAGCCAGCTGCTATGGTGCTCCAAGCGACACCCTTCATCTCGTATTTGTCTTCTTTTATCTGTACAATCACAAGTTCGATATCTTCTGGATTCTTTCCTTTCGTTAAATACTCCTTTATTTTCTTTATTGGCGAATCCATCTCGTTATGCAGGGTTATCTTTCCATTTCCGTTTTTCACTGTGAGAACATAGAACTCGCTACCTTTGACTTCTAATTCCAATGTCACTCCCTCATTCTATTTTAATGCTGAAAGTATTTTGCCTTTGTTGTCTTCATAAGTCTATGCCTCGAAGCCTTCTCTTTTCCAGAGCCAATGCAATTCGGTGTCTATGGCATTTTGTAGGATCCAATTCGACGCACATTATCCCTATTGGATAGTCTAAGGTTTCGAAGTCAACCAACTTTGCCAATATATTTCTTAGGACATTTTCGTCATACCACTTGAAGAATCTATCGTAATCACCGGTCTTTGCTAGCTCTTCTCTTATCTCTTCAGGGACGCCAAGCTCTGGGTAGTGCACATATTTAATCCTGTTTTCCTTTAGAACCTTGCTGATGCTCTCTTTATTGAACTCAGGTCTGAACATACTTAGTGGATTTCTGCGAACATCCACCAATGTCCTTATCCCTTTAGCCTTAAGCAATTCCGAAAATTGCTCTACTGTCTTCTTTGCAAATCCTATTGTGTAGAAGTCATAGTCGCCAACCCGTTGCAGGTTCCACATTGTCTTGTTGAATATTTGCACTTCGATAGGTTCTTCGGGCAACTCAATCGGAGGCTTCATAAGCTGTGTTATCCTTGTCTTTATGCCCTCAACCGTGTATACGCCTTTTTTGGCAATTTCAAGGGCCTGTTTCCTTATTTCTGGTTTCTCAATTTTGGCTATCTCTTCCGCAACTTCAGGAGCAACTTCCCTTTTCAGTACAGCGTCCACAACAGGTTTAGGAGCCTCCTTTACCACCTTTGACACTTTCTTTATTTCTGCACGTTTTAGCTCTGGAGCTATCTCAATGAACTTCTTTCTAACTTTAGTTTCGTCGATAGTGGCAATAGTGGCTATCTCCTCATACCCAAGACCAAGCTCAGTTACACGCTTCTGCTCGATTGGCGTTAATTTCAACTGCGTTAAAAGGCGATATTGATAGTCATAAGAAAGGCCAATCCCATCAGCGACTTCTTTGGTTTTCAACTCCTTTTCTGTGGGTTCGCGTTTCGTCGTGCCATCTTTAATAGCTTTTAACTTTAGCAAAACATCCACGGCCTCGCTGGGTTCAAATCCCAGTGCTAACCGATATACTTCTTTCAATCCATGAGCCTTCTCTATTGGCTCCAAGTCCTTCCTTTGCACATTTTCGATAATAGACTCAATCATCATTTGGCTATCACTTGCGTCCTTGACAATTGCTGGCACCTCTTCTAGTCCAGCCATCTGACAAGCTCTCCATCTACGTTCTCCGGAGATTATCTGGTACGTTTTCCCCTTTTTTCTAACAGTAATCGGCTGAAGTAGCCCGACTTCCTTTATGGTGATCGCCAGTTCTTCAATTTCCTCCTTTGGAAAAGATGTTCTAGGTTGGTAAGGGTTTGGCCTTATCTCGTCAAGTCTTATCATTTTTACTTCTAATTTTGCTTCAGACATTTTCATTCCCTCATCCAAATCTGCATATGGGCTATGCCTTATTTGTCCCATATTTATTACAATGCTTACTCAAGTAGACGAAACCACCATGATAGTCTAACTTTTCACTCTCCAAACTATTCCTCTCGCTTCTCTAGTTCTCGTTAACCCTATGTCCTTTTCCATCTTACGAACCCATTGATTGTTTGGCACCCTTTGTGGCAAATTCAACCTTTGCTTTATCTCAGTCCATGTCAATCCTTCAGGTTCAGCTTTCAGGACAGCTTCTATTTGTATTTTGAACTTTTCGTAAGGAGTAACTTGTTCACTCAATCAAATCTACCTCCCTTTACTTTTGAAGAGACTCAGCTTCAGAGGGCTGAAGTCTCCAAATAGTTTTAGCAGTTTTGTTGTCCAATACGCGAACTAACCCTATGTCTTTTTCCATCATCTTCACCCAGAGGTTATTTGGAACCTTTTGAGGCAAGCTTAGCCTATTTCTGATATCAGTCCAAGAAAGACCCATGGGCTCGGTCCTCAGGGCTTCCAATATTTTATCTCTAAACTCATCATATAACATCTTTTTCGGCCTTTCTGTTGGCGTGATTTGAGGCCTGATTGCCAGTAATTTTCCCGTGACATGACTTTCTAACTCTATGCCTTCCTTCCAGCCAAGTTCTTCTATCTGCGATGGAGGAATAATGATGGCCCACTTTGCGTATTCGTTGCCATTAACTTGCCTGGAGACCTGCCTCTGAAGTCGCATATACTCTCCGATTTAGAAAAATAGGTATCTAAGCTTATAAAGTTTTAGATACCTAATGCATACAACATAACTTCATGTTCTCGCGCCGCTCGCTAAAGCCAAAGCCAGTAATTGTTATTAGAAAGATTTGCTCAAATCAGATTGGGATTATGAATGTCTGAAACAGGCGTGGATATCGATCTTGGCAGAATTCACCATAGCAGGCTTAATCCACGACTCAATATAGATCCTGAAGAACTTAGGCAGTTGGCTGATAGCATCCGGGAAGTTGGTATTCTCCAGCCTATAATACTGCGACCAATTGGCAACGGTGAATACGAAGTTGTCGTTGGGGAAAGACGATTTGCTGCAGCCAAAGAGCTTAGGCTCAAGACTATCCGTGCGATCATTCGAGAATACAGCGACGAGGAAGTCGTCGAACTGAACTTAATAGAAAACATTCAAAGAGCCGAATTGAGTGCCGTCGAAAAAGGGCGATGCTGCAAAGAACTAATGGAGAAATACCCAACAACCTACCCAAACGTAGAGAAGGTTGCCGCGAAAATTGGTGTTTCATCCACAACTGTACGAAGTTGGCTGCAACTGGTGGAAGCACCTCTAGAATTACAACAAATGGTGGCTCCAACACCCAAACTAGGGGTGCCCAGAGAACCAGGGAAAATAGATTGGGATACCGCAGTGTCTATCACTCGTCGCATCAACGACCGAGACAGACAAGTAGAAGTTGCGCGAGAAATTGCAGGACGACCTGTCTACAGAAGAGAAGCAAGGGAGGTTATTTCAAGGGCTGCGAAGGAACCTGAAAAACCTGTAAAAACATTAATCAGAGAGGTAGTTGAGACGCCTTATGAGCTTCCCTTCAGACTCAGTCACATGGAACCTATACTCAAAGGAACAAAGACTCAGACATCACGGAAAGGGATTCCTGATCCTAAGGTCAAGGTTGGAGGAAAAATTCACGCTGCTGTTTGGGAACCGCATTTTGCTGATCTAATCATAACTTCGATTGAAAGAAAGCGTTTGAGAGAATTCACAGAAGATGATGCAAGAAGAGAAGGTGGGTATAGCTTGGCTCAATTCAAAGACGTGTGGCGAAGTATACATGGCAAATGGAACGACGATGAGTTTGTTTATGTAATAGGGTTTAGAATGGAGAAATAGGACAACGAGTAGATATGCGCTTTCTTCTCAAAAAATCTGGCCTGAATTGTGTATGAATAGAGGGTGTGATCAATAGGCAACGGTGAACCAGTTTGGGCTCAACATATTGAACCCATGTTTGTTCTAGCAAGAGGAATACCAGCTTGGAGCAGGACGCTTGGTCGGTGGGCTTACTGTATTGCATGTGTCGATAAAGACGGCAATTGGTATAGGCTATATCCGGTTCCACTCGAAAACGGAAGAAAACATATCGACCCATTTGACGTGATTAAACCTTTTATTATCAAAAGATGCGAAAACGGCCGTCCGGAAAGCTGTAGAATTGACCCTTGGTTAATTTGGAAGGCTGGTGTTGTTCAGGAATCCGACAGATCGCGCATTGTGCAGCAAATAACTGAGTCCGGGTCTTTCTTGCATGATGATTCTTGGCGTAGAAAGACTCTGGCACTAGTTGCTCCATCGTTGTTGAAAATCTCAATCGCGCAAAAGGCGACAATAAGCTATTATTGCAGTTACCCCGAGTGCGACGGGCATACCGGGACGTTTTTTGATGTTTTTCAAATTGATAAACGAAAAAGGAAGCTAATACTCTCGGCTCAAGATCTTTTGCGTCGGCTTTCTGGAGTCAAGGAAGAGAACCTGAGGTTTGTTGTAGGAACAATGCGAAAACATCCTCAGCGTTGGATAGTTGTTGAGACCCTGATTTGCGTGAAAGGAACTGTGATTCCGTTGAGTTCGTGGATAACAGCTGTTGACTCATGAGGGACTTCGAATTTCGTCAATTGATGGACCGCTTTCGCTCCATCCGCTGAATCTGTACGCTTTGAGTTTTTCTCTTGACACATCTCTTAGCACCTGATCTGCGAAATCTTCATCTTGTGTTGCCAGAATCACATGCGCCTTATCCATGAGCAATTGTAAGACTTCAACGAATCTTTTTTTGTGTTCGATGTCAAGGGATTGAGAAGGGTCATCTAGAATTATGGTATTTATTGGGGAATTCTTTGCCATAGCCAAGAATAAGGAGATAGCTACTAGGTTCCTTTGGGCTTGACTGAACCTTGTTCTAACGTATGTTTGATATGTGCAATCTTTGTTCTCAGCTACTATTCGATAGAGATGCTTTCCTCCTCTTTCCTCTGGCACGAGCCTTAATCTTACGAACAAAGGATGGCCAATCATTTTTGAATAGTACTCATTTAGATCACCGTGTATGTTCGATAGGATGCTCTCCAGAGACTCCATCTTTGTAGAGTTGACAGCATCACGCATATCAGTCAAGGCCTCAATCAGATTGTTGATTTGACAAAGTTTCTCCTGTTGTTTCAGCAACTCTCCATCTATTTCATTTAGACTATTTCTTTGCGAAATCAATAATGTGCTTCGCCCTAGGAATGCAGTGATGTCCTCGAGAATGCCAACCTTCTTGCTTATGTCATCGAGTTTTTGGTTTTCCTTCCCAAGCTTCTCGACTTCTGCTTCTATTGTTTTCAGATGTTCCTGTACAGCCTCTGAGAGCCGTTCACTGTTTCCTGAAAAACTTAGCACAGTGCATAATTTGGACTCTGCCGAAGTAAGGTTTTCAAGAACTGATTTTGCTATCTTCAACCCATTCAGATAAGATCTTAAGTTGTCAATTTTCTGCCTAGATTCAGAGATTTTCTTCTGCAATTCGCTGATTTGATTCTCAATTATTTGGAGGAATGGTTCGGTGGCTTTCAAACCTGCGATTTCAAAACATTCCTTTTTTATGCCATTTAATTTTTCATTGTAATCCTTGAGGTCGCTTCTCAGTTGCGCAAGTTTCTTGAGCGATTCTCTTAGTTGTTCCCCTTTTGTCTCAACCTCTTCAGTCCTTGATCGAGCCTTCTCATGTTTTCTGCTACTTCTGTCGAAATCTTCTTTTGGATGGAGGATAGAATGCTCTCATATTGAATTGTGCTGTCACAGACTGGACATGATACTGCTTCTGTGGCTTCAACATACTTACTTGCTAGATCAAGAAGATTGTTGTAGATTCCAAGCCGTTCTTTATCTTGTTTAAGATCGCCCTCTTGTTTGTGAAGATTTCCTTGTTTTTCTTGGATTGTATCCTCATTGCCAAAAGTACTCACTATGCTTTCAATCTCTTTTGATGTTTCTTCAATGCGACTTGAGAGTCTTTTAGAGTCATCCTGCAGTTCCTTCATCTTGTCTTGTTTTTTCTGAAAGTCAGATAGTTCTTTCTCTGATTCTGCGACTTGAGAGTTAGCCTTGTTAAGCTCTTGATCAATTTCTTCTTTGCTTCGGAACTTCAGTCCTACAAGCTGATCTAAGTAGGACTTGCGTTGTTTTTCCAATAGCTGCAGTTCTACGGTTTCATTCTTGGCACTGGTGATTTTCTTGTCTATGACAGGGGAAAGCTCGCGTTTGATCTCTTTTATTTCATCAAGATTCTCCTCTATTTTCTCTTGCACGATCTCAAGCTTTGAAATACGGGATACAACCTTTTGGGCCTTCAAGTATTGTGCTGTTTCCATCATTACTTGAACAATTTCTGAGATCAGAGAGTCTGCTTCTTTGTAGGGTTGCTCTACACCGATTCCTTTTCCAGTGAGTTTAGCTTTGATTTTTTCTAGTGCATTCTCCTCAGCAGTTACATTACTGGATGTAGTCTTTCTCTGTAGGCTCAGTTCATTGACAATTTTCTGGGCTCCTCGAAGAGCTCTACTTGCGGTAGAAGACGAATGCAACTGCTTTGTGAGTGTTTCGCTGAAGTCGCTAAGCTGATCGATTCCTAATATTCTGTTTATTGCCTTGTTCCTGGATTCTTCATTACCTTCCACTAGTTCTCTGACAACTTCCTGATGAAGATGAATAGTAGTATTGTATTGATCAGGAGAAATTCCCAACAGCTCCGCCAATTTGGCTTCAGCATATTTTGCTTTGTAGAGTTCTCCATCCACATTTAGGTTGATTGATGATCTTCCCCTTGTCTTAGTCAGCCTTTTGCGTTCTCTTGCCAACTTAAGGCGAAGACCCTTTTCGTCTTCTATTTCCATTTCCACTACCGCTAGTCCTCCCTTGTCAAATAAGTTCACCAGCGCATCTTCCCTTTTGAACTCGTCTCCCTCTAGGTAGGCTAGTTCGCCAAGAAGAGCCCATTCTATTGCCTGCAAAACACTAGTCTTACCAACCCCATTTTCTCCGACCAACAAAAGGGATTTTCCATTCGTATCCAACTCAATTTTCTCATTAATCCCTCTGAAACCTGCTATTCCTAAACTCTTGAGTTTCAATCATTGTTCCTCCTCAATGGCGTCGACCATCTCTTTGATTCTTTCTTCGACAGCCTCGTTTCCACCTTCTGCAAACGACTCTAACAAGATCTTCAAAACTTTTGAGTGATCTTTGTTGCGCAACTTCGTGATGACTATTTCGTAAAGCCGAGAAGTGCTGCTCACTATTCCCACCTTTCTGTTACATTTAATTCATAAGCACAGGATCTATTTTTCTTTTGCCATATGAATGGTTAAATGAGTTTTGAATCTTGTACGATATGCACAAGACCATTCAGGATATTCTTCTACTCTTTGAAGTAGAAACGATTTTTCTGCTGACTTCGCAACCTAACTTGAGAGGCAAAAAAAAGAATATATCTAATCTTCCTCGTCTGCTATTGCATCATAGGAACTTTCTTCTTTGTATGCACCGCAATTTTCACTGATGTCTTCTTCGTCTGGATTGTCATGACCGCAGATCTCGCATGTCCACATTCCTATTGGTTCTCTCCTCTTTAGCGCGCGCTAACAGGCTGTCGCGCCATTTCTGAGATGAATCGATAAGAATTTTCAGGGGCGCGCTAGTCAAAGCAGTGGAAATGGATGAAAATCTCCTAGATCTTCCCATTTCTTGAAAAGAAGCTCTGCTAGGGCTTTGTAGTTGTACTCATCTTTTTTAACCAGCATCCCCATAATTGCGTCGCCTGGGATCTTTGCAATAGGCATGTCGTATAGATTGGAATAAGGAATTCTGATTCTTACAACATCACAGTAATTAAAGGGGTATAGGGCGGTCTTTTTCGTAGGTATGTCATACTTCCAGCATTCAGATGGTGGGGGTCTCGAATCCTTGTGATCCCAAAGCGATACATCAACAACTTCAAAGACCCGCTTAAGTGCCGATTTGTCGAGAATTAGGCCTAGCTCGTATTTTTGGTTGCCTTCTTCAACGAGGGTTTCTAAGCCTTCATAAAAGGTATTGTTAACTTTGTAACAGTTGAGACAAGGAACACTTGAGACTTTTCCCCTTTCGCTGGATATGCCGTGTCCTGTTGTCCCTTTGATTATCCAATCAGGCGAATTTGAGAATATGTTAAAATAGGCATAGTCAGGCTTGGTATAGTATTGCTTTTGCTTTTTTCCCTCCACGGTATAGAAGTGACACAACAAACCCCGACCCGAGCGATGACTCTGCTCCCACTGTTCAACGTTTAACTCCGCCTGAACATCAATCCATCGTCATCATATAGTTTGTATATGCAGCAGCTTCTCAGCTTACAATGCCTAAGCCTTGCGGGCGTTAGTAGACCCTTTGCCTCAAGCTTATTTGATATTTAGATGCGCGGCACCTATTCACGAGCCTCAGGATCTTTCGCCTCAACCTGTTCACCTTCTCCAGATCCCAAAGCGGATGGGGATTCCTCCTCAACACCCAGTATTGATCATCAACGAGACGGTATATCAGCCAAAGCTCA
>Ga0172365_10003227_pt1 | contig 12137 bp, 14 predicted proteins | sample LakKivSesite48cm_FD_114535 | JGI IMG/M metagenome (GOLD analysis project Ga0172365, IMG submission 114535) | Sediment microbial communities from Lake Kivu, Rwanda - Sediment site 48cm | ecosystem: Environmental > Aquatic > Freshwater > Lake > Sediment | place: Rwanda: Western Province, Lake...
GTCAAAGTCCAGATCATGCAAAATAGATGTTGCTTCATCACGAGGAACAGTCATGATTGGGAGATATTCCCAGCATCTGCCTTTTGATTCACCAATACCTACCACCTTCATTGGATTAATAAGTACCAGCACAGACTCATCACCACATCCTACATAGTGAATCTCATCAGAGGTGAAATGTAAGCCCTCAGCACCACAATCATCTGTGTTCCAACGACATAGCTTGGGGTCCATACTTACAGCTTTACCAACACGGATGTCAAATGTGCGTGTATGAGCATCTGTAAAACGGTTCTCGGTTCTGTTGGGTAGATCTAGATAGAGTTCTGTTAGACTACCCAAACACTCTCCTAGGTCAGACCTTTTCACTGTCTCTTCTCTTTGGTTATTCTCATCACAATCATCACAGTCATTATCAGACCAGTACTCTTCATCATCATCGCCATAACACTCACAATCTACCAGCTCTGTAGTGAATGTATCATCTATGTGGATGAAAGAATAAACACCATCCTTCAGATACACCTCATATTGGTCTGGGCTCTTCTTCCACACAGCCTTCACCTTGATGTAAGCATTAGATACAAACTGTACCAGCTCTGGAGATCCATGCAATGTCACCACATTTCTAAGCGCAGTGAAGAAACCTTGCTTGGTAATCTTGAATGCATTCTTCTTCAGGAAGTTGTACAGTTTATCTGCCACCTCTGCACGTGGATTCAGACAGCACCACATAAAGAAGCGCTTCAGAGACTGAAACTCCTCATTACCAGCCAAAATCCATGAATTGAAGTTACATTTAGATGCAATAACAATAAATTCTTCTACCAACAGCTGTGGCAAAGAGCGGTCAATTCCTGCTAGATATACAGAACCCCCTTTAAGTTCAAAGTCATCTAGACGTGCAAGCTTCTGAATACCATCTCTAAGTGCTTGTGTTCTAGCTATTTCTGCTTCTTCTTTCTTTCTCTCAGCTACAATCTCCTGACTAGCAACGAGATTCAATAGCTGTGCCTCTGTGGATGCCCCACGAGCATATATAAAGTCATTATCAGTGGCACCTGATTTAGTGATGATAGATCCGTCATTCAGAACAATAGTGAGCACGTCGTTCACCAGTTTGATATTCTTATAAGGCTTAGGAAACTCAGTCACTGTCGGCTGAGAGGTGGGCATATACTTATAATCCCACGGTGTTTGCCAAGTTGGAGTTGTAGGAGCTGTTGGAGCATTGTCCAATCTGTCCAATTGTCTTTGTAATTCTTTTACTTTGATGTCATGCTTGAGATCGTCGATCTCTTGTTGTTTTCTTGATTTAAACCAGTTTAAGCTGAAAATACTCATTTGATTGTGTTTTAAAAAGTTATAATAGGGGGATGTAATGTCCCCCTATTTTGTTTAATCTTGTTGTACCAATTGTTCAACAGTTTCCGTTGTTAGCGTTTCCTCTAAAGGGAGGTCTTCATTAAAGCGAATTTTGTAATTCTTCCAGTCTATTCTATGCTTGTGATACTTGAATAGATCCTTTAGAGCATTCATCATAGGTTTTTCATTATCTACATCCCCATAATAGCGAATGTTACTCATCATGTCATCCAAGAACGGAAGCTTCTTACAGATGGTGTCTATTTCTACTACAGTGGAATAGATAGATAGGTCAAATTGATTGATTTCTTTGGCATGAGCTACAATAGTATTTCTCACCTCATCATTCATGTCCTTAAACCATTTATTCTTGTAATCTCTAAGACTCTGCACCTTGTCATGCAAATCCTTAGAAATAGGATGGAGACATTCATGATTGCGAAACACATACTTATATGTATCTATCAACTGATCAATCAGACATGCTGTTGCTATCCGCTGGAACGGTTTATTCTTTCCTTCCATAAACTTACTAAATGATATTAGATTATGTAATTCTATCTTCTCTACAACCTTGAGCTCACGTTCACTAAGGATACCTAGTTCTATATTAAGACCACGTGTACTTTTAAACCATTTATCTAGTTTCTCAGCATCTTCCTGCTTACTATAGATGAACAAATACTTGTTCTGATGGAATTTAGCCATGTCATAGGTTTTACTAACCCACTTGCAGTTCTTTCCATCCACCCAGCGCTCTAGTTCTTCAGCCTGCTTACATATCATTTCACCTTTCAGCTTAATTCTACGAGGAGCTCCAGGAGTGCTACCAACACCCTTGATCTGACCAGTACTCACACGTTGTTTCTTTCTGCTATCAATAAAGCTCTGAGGAACCTCCATTTCGTCAATATTGACAAAGGTGTTCACATACCTATTAATGATTGATTGAAACTCTTGAATTCTCTGTCTCCACTCAGTCTTGGGATGTTGATTGAGCTGGAGTATTGTGTAATAGTTGTCATAGTCACCTCTACCATTTTTGTTACGTAAGGGGAAACTCCTAGTCTTTCTGACAATCAGAGCATCTGTATGCTTATCAGGCTGCATGCTCTTGAGATAGTCTTTCTTAAGACCAGGAATTCTGTCTCCATGATATACATATGTAGTTTTGGGAAGCCTTTTAATAGCTGTAGCTTGATAATAACGCTTAGCATCACGCATGGTCTTGCCATTCACATAAAACTTAGCATCATACTCACCAAGGATATACTCCTGAATCTTTACTATACGCTCCATGCTCAGAAGATTAATCCCCTTAAGCTTAGGAGATATCATCTTCACTGTAGCAAACTTAGACAGAGGATGCACATCCCAATGAGACTTACCCATCTTCAGATGGCGACTGTCCGTACTGAAGTGATCAATCACAACTTTTAGATCTTCAGTTTCTTTCACTGTCTCATTGTATTTCTCAATGAAATAGTTAGCAGCTTGTGCTAGTCTCTTCAGAATAACAGCTTTAGCCTCTTGTGTGTATCTGATGGATTCTCTGTTAGGAGTGGGAAATATACCATCTGTTAGGTTAAACCTAAGAGCCACTGGAAAATATAAACTGTCAATTCCCAGCTTTTCAAAGTCAATAGGATAATAGACATTATCCAGACAAAGATGCATATAGCTATTACTAGCAAGTTCCGAAAATTGGAAGAATTCATGGCGTGTGATTACAAAATCATTACTAATACCATCTACATCAAAATAAACGCTCTCAAAATAAGCGAGCTGCTCTTTAATCTTTCGTTCAAAGCTGCCTCTATCGCCATACTTGACAGGAACAATCACCTTGACACCATTAGGCTGATTTGTGGGTGCTTCATATAGAAGATCGATGGTGTTAACATCTTCACCCTCGTACATCATATACTTACGTTCTATTCCACCCTTACGACAGATAAAATAAAAGCTTGAGCTGTACGCTAGCGGGGCCTTGAAACCTAGCCCCATCATGCCTAGTTCTGTAGCGCTGTTACGCTTGGTAGATTTACCATACTTGCTGATGATATTCTTTACGTCATCAGCATCCAAACCAATACCAAAATCCTCTACAGAGAATTCATAGTTGTCTTCTTTGTTTCTGCCAAGAGAAACTACAATAGGCTTATCAACACCAGCCCTGCGGTGTGAATCTAGTGCATTGGATGCACATTCCCTAACAGTGGAACCAATATCATCTGAATACAGGTTCTTACTAAGCATCTGCATCAATATCTGTGCAGAATCTAGGTCAAGTGACATTCCAATAGATTCTTGTGTTTCACCTTCCTGGTGAACCAACGAGTCTTTCTGTTTTTCTAGGATCATTTTTGTAGGAATTTAATTCTGATTAGTGCTTCTTTTGATTTGTTGTATTTTGCTAGTTGCTCTGGATGTGTAAATAGATCATCTGGATTAGCTGGCTTGAGTATTCTGCTCTCATAGTAGCTGTTCAGGAAGTTCTTATAGAAGCATTTAGAAGTGAACCCTTTGCTTCTTTCAAACCTTTTAGTTATATATGAGGCTAATTTTTCTCCCTTTTCATACCTCTCAAAGTCTTCTAAAGCACTTCCAGGACTCCACATGTTGTAATAGTGTAATGTGGTCCCATATCTACCCTGTCCACAATACCAGCCATAATCTAGCTGACCACCTGAAGCAATAACAATAAAATCACCCACATTGAGGGTGAGGTTTTCTCCAATTTTTAAAGGTTTCATTAGTCTTCTCTTTTAAGTAACCAAATGTTTCTGTGATTAAGGTCTACAAACTTCTCAACAGTGTAGTTGTCTGATGCAGTGTATTCTTTTTTAGTGTAAGTACGTGTGCCTGAATTTGTTTGATAATTATAAACTGTTTCACTCATAGCCACCTTACACTTCACTGCTTTGTAATAGGTCTTACCTGAAGGATTGTATGAAGGTTGGTCTTTTTTAACTTGCACAGGCCTAATCACCTTAGCCCTGGTAATAGTTCCTTGTACAGAATAGAGGAATTCATCCCCTAGCTGTAGCTGGGATACATCAATTTCCATAAATGTTTGGTTTAGTTTAAATCTAGCCAGTTGATGTCTAGATTGTTGTTTTGTTTAACTATTTGGCTCACTTTCTTAAATACACCCTCTGTATCCCAATCTGTATTCTTGTAGGATGCACTGGCTGGGTGTGAAACTATGAATGTCCATGTAAAAGGGGCTACATAGCGCTCAAACTTACCTGCATCTTTCCCAAGGAAGATGATGGGAGCGCCTGTTGTATCTAACACATTCTCAAGCATATACTTCATGAATGGTTCCCAAATGGCATTATGTGAACCTGCTTTATTAGCCTCAACAGTGAGGGCTGCGTTAAGCATAAGTACACCCTGATTAGCTAGATAGCTTACGTCTGGGTTCTTGTTCATCTTTAGGGTGAGTCCATCATGGAACTCTTTTTCCAAAGCATTATAGAAATTATCTAGCGATGGTTGAGGATAACCTGTTGTGGAACAACCCATTAGTAAACCGTCTGCTACAGGCTCATTATTCTTGAATGTATGATAGGGACACATGCCTATCATTACAGCCTTGATATCTGTAAACTTGGTTTCTCTAAAGGCTCTAAAAGTGTTAGAAGAAAGAGGGGCAATCTTCTTACCCCTCTTTGCTTCCTTTTTGAGAAACTCATAGATAGCATCGCAGGCCTCACTTTCAATGAATGGCTTCATTTTGTGGTGCCAGCTCTCATCAAACTGGTCTTTGAATTTCTCCCATTGCATATTAAAATAATTGTAATTGTTCTAAAGCTCCTGGTTCAGGCACTTTAACAGTGATTTCTTTAGATGTAACCATTATACCAGCTTCATTCACAAAGAAGCTGTGAGCGGACATATGGTCATTAATCCAGAACCTAGGATGAGTTTCTCTCATGGTCTGTGTAGTGAACTGATACAGCTCCCACATAGAACCAGGAGCACCATAGTCATATGTAGGATTGGTAAGCTCAGCAGCTATTTGATTCACCTGCATAGTGCTAATCAGTTTCTCCTCCAGAAGCAGTCTACCTACAAGCTCAGCTTGTGTGCGCTTGCTCACCTCAATTTGCTTCATAGTTTGACGCTCTGTTTGCATGGTTCTAAAAGTTTCACCAGCTTGCTTAATATATTCTGTAATAGCTGCTGGTGTGAACTCTTGCACTGTACCCATGTGCTTCTTTCTAAAAGAGCCCATATCACCATGTACACAACCATTAGCACAAATAAAGATGCGTGCACCGATAGCAAACTTCAGGCTAAGAGTTTTATTGTAGCTATTCTGCCAGCCAATCTGTAGCTGCATTTCTGTATCTGCTACATTGCTAATAGTGAAATTACCATTAGCCACTTGACCATCTGTGGTGCTAGAATAAAGTTCTTTGTCTAATGTAAACCCTGCTTGATGTATGCTTTCCAGGGTGAGATCAATAAGCTGTTGGTGTGTAACAGGCTTGTACGTTCTTGTTTCTTGAGGCAATTCTGCGTTAATCAGCAAGTCTTTTGTTGAGTTGTACGTTGCGATTTTCATAGTAGTTGTTTTTGTCTTAAATAGTTTTCTACGGGATAATACCCGTAAGCTTTTACTAGGTCAGCCCAGTCCTTGATTCCTTCAGATAGATATCTACGTGGAACATTTGTATACTCAAAGTTAAACAGTTCTGTAATCTGCTTAGAGTTGTGTACACCAGTTTCATCGCTATCAAAGCTGAGTATTTGTCTGTCAGAGTTGGCCTTTAGATATTCCACATTCTTATCAGAGAAGCATCCCAGTCCTTCGTTCTGGACAGCACAGGAGCACGGGAACACCTTTTTCATCACCATATAGTCTTTCTTACTCTTGTTGATGAAGGCTATCTTACAGTTGACAATGTTCTCTTTACCATCCATAGCAGTGATAGGAACATTGTTGGGCACCCATTTGCTTTTCTTATCAGCAAACGGACGGTAGATCTTCCAATGGCCATCATATAGATAACCAAACCTGAGCTCTGTATCCTTTAGAGGAAACAATTGTTTGTTGAAATACAGCTTTTTAATAGCGTATACATTGTTTGCTCGTAGGTCATCGAGGCTTTGATGATAGTCATTCCAATAACTCAGCTCTTCTTGAGTGAACTTACGCGTAATCACCTGAATAACAGAATACCGCTTACCCACATCTTCAGGCTGCTTGTACTCTTTAGTAATCACTTTGTACTCACCTGTAGCTGTGTTAGGTAGGAATCCTAGTCCAAAGTCTCTATCAATCATCCTTAGGACATCATCCATATTGGATAGATTGTGGAGCATCTTTACAAATGTAAAGCAGTCACCACGTTTACTAGTGTCCGCAAAGTCTATGAACGATAGAAACCCCTTCCTATTACCTATCATAAAAGATGGATTGTTCTCATGTCTAAATGGAGAGAACGTAGCTTGGTTTATCTTCCAACCCTTTTCAGGCATATACATCCTGAATATGTCATACTCTGATATCTTCTGAAGAACAGCTTGAGGAGTGAGCCTCACCTTTCTTTCTCCTGTAATCATTTGTAGTCAATATACTGTTTTACTTCCTGAATGTCGGAATCTGTAAGAGTGTTAATTTTATTCTTGACAGTAAAGCGTTCATCATTTAGATGATAAACAGCTCTAGCCAATCCAACAAATCTCTCACCAAAGTCCTTATCTTTTTCAAGCTTTCTTATCTCATCTTCAACCCTCCAAAGCTGAGTGTTTACCCCTAATAAATCCTCGTAGAGCGTAGCAATAGCTTCTATGCTAAGAAAAGGATTTAACAAGGGAATAATGACACTTATTTCATGTTTCACCTTAGGAAGCTTATCAGCACTCACGTTGGAGCGTTTGATTTGTAGGATGGTATACTTATCTATAAGTTCACCTACACTAACGGGGATTGCTATCATAGAATAAAAAATAAAGCCCCCACCAGATTGCTCTGATGAGGGCTGTGAGGGGATTGGAAATTAATAATCACTACCGTCTTCAGAAATCGCCTTGTCAGAAGCTACCAGATTATCATCTGGGTTATACTCCTGAAGGTCACGCAGGGTGTAATAATCCTTACATCCATACTCTCCTGTAACATTCACCACAAAGCGCTCAACTGGTTTGAGGTCTTTGGATTTCTTGCCACGAAGATTGTTTTGTACGTTAGGATCATTGTAATTCACCAGACGGAAGTTCTTCAGATAATAGGCAGGCAGGAATGCTTTGTTGTAAATGCTCTGATATTCTTTGTTCTCACCTTCTTTCTGCTTAACAGTGATGGTGGCTAGAGCCATAACATTTGTGCAATATGCACCATCCACTTGGCTCTTTAGATCCTTCAGATTACCTTTCATGAGCTTTTTCCACTCAAGCTGCAAAACAGTGGATTCTTTAGAATAATCTAACTCACCCAGCCATGTGCGCAGGAATTCATAAAATTCCTCTTCACCCACAAATGCTACACGATGTTCACGCTTAGCAAACCATTCAGCCAGATTGTTTGGATCATCAGCCCATGCGCATCTACCAATATTATTGATATACTGCTTTTTGGTACCATCTTTGTTCTCACGCTCTTTGTCCTCTAGAAAGAATGTCACTTTGAACTTGTCTTTGTTCTTTGCTTCTTCTAGCCAGATGTCTATACGTAAGAACGTATTACCATCTCTACTTGTACCTAGGTATTCTGTCACCTTGCTGTCCTCAGCTAGGTCCATACCTAACACTTCTTTGAATTCTTCCACTGTGGGATTGATTGCCACTACGCGTGCTTCAAATAGCCCTACCTTCTTGGAAAATTCTGGAAGTGCTTGTCTCTCTCTTTTGTCTCCTTGGATCATGTGCTTTGTTTTTTATGTGATTTAATTATAATACGCTTTTACTGTATCCACTACCAACTGTAAGTTGTTAGGGATTTTGACATCTGCAAACATGCCATCTGGGCTCTTTGCAGGCATCTTTTTGAACCTGTTTGTGATGAAATGATAGCTAGCTGTGCCATCCTTATTCTCATCTACATATGTATATAGACACACAGTCATCAAGCCTTCTAGCAACACCTGATTATCAATCAGCTTACCAGCGGTCTTAATTTTGTAGCCTACAATATCACCACCATCCTCAATAGTTTCAGGGTGTGTTAAGTAGAATACAGTGATGTCTTCACGAAGTTTACGGGATTCTCTAAACAAGTCCACCATATCTTTAGCCATCAAGCTAAACTTGGTGTAGCCCACTTCTGTGGCTTTTGAGACAATGTTAAATCCCATGATGTAATTGCTGTCCTCAATAACAATATTCTTGATGTGAGGAGCCTTGTCTGAGAGTGTTCTGAGCAAACGTGTAATTTCATTTGCATCATCCACCTCCTTGTAATTCTTGCTGTCTGTGTTGTACAGCTTTTCTGAGCCTTTAAACGGGAGTTCTTTCTTTGCTACATTAATGATGTAGGTTTCTTTGGGATCTAGGTGTTTAATAGCTGTGGATTTTCCTGTGCCTGTTTGACCTACAATTCCGATTAATTTACTTGCCATGTGCTTTAAATATTTAATGTGATTTAATAGCTATAAAGGTAAGAAATTCTTTTGAATTAAACAAATTTTATCTTGCTTTTTTCAAAGAATTCTAGTGCTTTTCTGAGCCATTTTGCTTCAACATCCTCATTAGAACATACGATGTATATCTGGGCTTTTTTCTCAGGATTATTGTATTCCATAGCCATACATCTATTAATCTTTTGAGCCAGGTTTTCAGCATTACTATCGAAATAGTTGATTATCACACGGTTGAGTGGTTTGTATGTCACACCCGTGTTACCAATCTTTACAACAGCCATGTGTTTACCCTTACCAGAAGCAAAGTCCTCAAACTTCTGCTTCTCCTCTTTCTTGCTATGATAGGACGGGATGCCCAGTTGATCAGCTATTTTGGTGAGACCACAGAATACTAATACACGCTCATCCTTATGCGTTTTGATTAGCTCTCTAGTCTTTTCCATTTTAGCTATGCTGTTCTGTATAATACGCATCCTTGCGAGCCTAAGAAACATGGTAGATTTACCCTGAGCCTCTAGGCTGTTAATAACATATCCATACGCTTCAAACTGAGCTTTCTCAGTGCGCACCTTCCCTTTATAGTTCTGCTTACGTGTATTGTCTAATGGAACACGGACCACCGTGATTTCATAGTCTGTAACAACTCCTTCTTCTATAGCTTTTTCTATTGAATAAGTGGCTATAACAGGCAGGTCAAGCTCTTCTTCAAGGGTGCGCTCTGTATAGATTGTCATGGTACCTGTAAGACCCAGCACATTGATGTTTATCTCAAGGAGCTCACGAGCAGCTTCTATTTGTGCTTCTGACAACAAATGTATCTCATCTATCACCACTAGGTCATATAGATTCTCTGTGTACTTCTTCAAGCTCAAGTGAGTGGTGTATGTGACACCACTGTCATCATATCCACGTTTAACAAAATCATCCTTCCAGCTCTGTTTAATCTTGTTATCTGGATAGGCAATAAGAATGCTCTTTGGCTTCAGCTTCTCAATAACATTGATGGTGGTGTAAATCTTGCCAAACCTAGGACAAAGATTAAGTATACCATGCTTACCACTGTTTATCCAAATGTTAGCAAACTCTAATTGTCTTTGATCTCTAATTGTCATTGATAATTATTGTTACGGACCAAAATAACCACTCTACACTAACTACTGTGTAGGAAGTGTTAAATTCACGATTTCTGAGCAATGTAACAGTTGGTAAAAATACAATCTGCCAGAAAACATCTGTTCCATTAGGGGATGTGTCAAATACTTTAATATCCATTTTATTTATTTAAGAAGAACGTTTTGTTCACAACTGCCTCATAATCAGCATCAGTCATATGACTGCGCTTAGGTAGTTCTTTGAACATGCCTATCTGACCCATAAAGCCCAAACCTATTCTTACATCGTCTTCTCCATAAGAGTTTTTGATTAGTCGTAGGCTTCTGAAATACTTAGCACCATAGTCATCTTTTAGCTTCTCCAGGTTATAACCACTGGGATCAGCCACTTTATAGCGCATAGGGTCAAATAAAGCTAATACTATATCCGCATCATTTTGGGTCTGAGAGCTCTCTGCAAAGTCTTCCAGCTGAGGCTCAACATCTCCATTCTTTATGCGAATAGGATTGCTTATGTCACGATTAAACTGACTCACAACAACAGGTGTATACCCATAAAAATCACGAGCATATCTTAGTTCATCTGACATCTTGTCAATAGCCTGCTTTTTGGTAGTCTGGTCCTTGGTGGTCTTTAGTAGACCGATATGGTCTATCACCACAATTGTTATTTCTCGCTCATTATTTGGGAAATAACGCTTATTATACTCATCAATCTGCTCAATACGCCCATTTTTGACAGCATGCGCCTTTAATTCTTTGGCTACACCTACAGGATTCTCTGGTCCATCAATAATGGTGATCACCTCATCCATCTGACTCATATAGTCTTGGTACATTAAGAATAGGTCATGTTCATCGTGTGTCATCTTTTCTGTCCAGCCCAATAGCTTGGGAACAGGAATAACCACACCATGGTCCAGGAATATCCTTCTACCCACCCATTTAGCAAGCTTATACACCCTTGTACGCTCCATAGAGCGATAGATGATGCGTAGCTTGATACTTGGGTTAGGCTGACCAATGTACCAGTCAAACGGGTTCAGAACAAATGCATCATCTATGAAGGATGTCTTACCAGAGCCTGTCAAACCACCCACAAGAAAGTACATGCTCTTACGGATGCCAATATACCTATTGAGCCTATCAAAGCCCATAGGTATTCCGCTATTTCTGCCTTCTAGGCCTAGCTGCACCTCCTGTTTTAGTTGTTCAAAGCTCATATATCTGTTCCTCCTGCAATTTTAGGGGCCTCTTCAATCTTAGCACCCTCTTTGATTAATTCAATGAATGGCTCATAGCTACGCTGATTTAGATAGGTGAGAGAGTTCTGCATGTACGTGAGTCTATTAGTCCCTGTCTTTACAGAACTTTCTTTCTTCTGAAGGACATCAAACTTAAGCGCTTCTATTAGCTCAGCTGTTGTATATTCTCCCTCTAGAAGTATCTTATTAAACCTTAGCCTGCACTCATCCTTGTTCTGTCTTAGGCTTCTTGCACCTACAAAACTCTTACCCTTATGCTTGAAGGTATCTGTGCCTGGATATGCTTTCCACCACTCTTCAAACTCTGTAGTGGCAGGCTTCTTCTTTACAATCTTCTTTGGTTCTTTAGTGTCAATAAACTTGATGAGCTCTTGACCAACCGTGGTGAGTTTATCGTCTGATTCTGTAATCAACCCTTTTCTCACTAAAGTTTGATGAAGTGCAGCAATCTTTACACTATCTTCCTTTAGAGAAGCAATGTCATGCTGTTCTTCAACAAGCTTTAGTAAGAAAATAAGGTCAAGCGAATAACTCTTCTTGATCAACTCTTCAAAATGGTAAGGGGTTAACTTGAGATTCATCTTGCTTGGGTTCAGGAAGTGGTGTGAGAACTGTAATTGTTGCAGGCAGTCGATGCTCTTCTTCATTAATCTGCTGCATTATTCTTTGTTGTTCTTCCAGCAAATATACAACATCTTTCAGTGATTCCCGCTCAAAATCTTCAGAAAAATTAGCAACTTGCCCATCCATAGAATTCCCATTCTCCTTCTTTTTCATTAGATGATTTTTTATAAGTGATTTTA